>JAABUX010007295.1_pt1 | contig 13021 bp, 11 predicted proteins | sample 5561851 | NCBI WGS metagenome assembly JAABUX01 (sample SAMN10711883, study PRJNA513361) | rock metagenome | isolation source: Antarctica rocks | place: Antarctica: Victoria Land, Richard Nunatak red sandstone | collected 2016-01-03 | reverse complement strand
CTTTCGGAACCGGAACTGGAAGTGCCGGTCTACTCTTACGTCAAAGTCACTGCGTGACTACTGATTAAGAGACGCCTGCGTTTGCTAATCTTCAGTGTCGAAGACACTTTCATTCAAGAGTAGACCGGCACTTCCAGTGCCGGTTCCGAATGACTTATCGCATTAAAGCACGGTCAGCCCCAGCGCCACGTCTATGTTTCGCATCGCTTTCGCCCGCAGGCCCGGCAGCGCGGCCTGAAGCGCGGCGGCGCGGGCGGCGCGTTCCGTCCAAACGCGGGACAGCAGGGCTTGAAGCGCGTTGAAATTCGGCGTGTTCAAATCATAAACGGCGTCGCTTTGGCCGCTTGCCTGCATAAATGCCGAGACTTTCGGGTCATACGACAGCGCGGCCGAGGGGACACCGGCGGCGGCGGCCAAAATCAGCGCATGGAGCCGCATCCCTACCATCATATCACACTCCGCGATGATTGACAAGAGCGGGTTTAATCCGTCAGTCGTGGAGCAGAGCGTCGCCGCGTTCTGCTGACCGAGCCAGCCTTCAGCAAACCGCTCGGCAAGAGGCCGGTCACTCGCGTCCTGCATCGGCAGCAGCAGCGGCTTTTGCCCGCCGAGGCTACTGATGCAGGCCGCCGCGACCTGTGCGCCGAGATTGTCCTGCCCGTGCCAGGGCCGCAGAGCGACGCCGAATGAGTTCCCGCTTCTCGGAACGCCGGGGGTGGACAGCAGCAGCGCGGGGTCGGCGGTGACTTCAATCGGCGGGCCCGTGACGCCGATTTCGCGGAGCAGCGATGCGGAGGCGGGGTCGCGGACGGTCACTGCATCTAATTTGTTGGCGACGGCGGCCACGAGCTTGCGTGACCGGGGCAAGTTGAGCGGCCCGATGCCTTGAGCGATAAACATCGTTTTTTTGCCCAGCATCTGCGCCATCTTGACGATGCCTAAGTAGTAGAAAATGCTGTGGGCGGAAGACACATCTTGAAGCAGGCTGCCGCCGCCGGACAGAAACATGTCGCAGCGGGCAATCGCCGGAAGAAGCAAGGTCGGCCGGTAGCGGTCCACCGCGCTGATGTCGTGCGCTCTGCGCGTCTCATTGACATTGCCGGACAGCGCGGTTATTTCTAAGTTGTCGGCAGAAGCCGCCGCCCGAAAGCCCGCGATTAGGCCCGCCAGTACCGCTTCGTCGCCGGCATTGCCGTAGCCGTAATAGCCGGATAACAGCAGACGTTTCACTCGGAAAATTCCAATGGGGCAGCTTTTGTTGGCCGGGCAATCGCTGTCCAGACCAGAGCGCCGAAGACCGCGCCGAGCACCCAGCCGATCAGCCCGCGCAGGGCCGAAATCAAAAGCGGCGTATGCAGATGGCAGAACGTATCCATCAGCGACGACTGCCCGACCGCGCCGATGACCAGCAGCGGCAGCAGCCATTGGGGGAAACGCTTGGAGGCCGCTGCCGCCAGACCGATCAGCAGGGCGGGATGGCCCAGCAGAAACTCTTTGGTGCGAGGCCGGACATACAAATACTTATCTAACAGAGCGCGTGTCTTTAGCTCCGTCGCCGAGACCCCCACGCCGGGATCGTTGCCGCTCCGAGCCACGAAGATCGCAAGCCCCGCCAGCGCGGCGATGCCGACCACGACCTGCCCGGCCAGCAGGGGCCGCGCCGCAAGCGTCCGTAGGGAACACCGCACCGTGTTCCACCGCTCCGCCCACCCGGCATGGGGACTGAGCGCTCCGAGACCCAGCCCATAATACGCTGCGACCAGCGCGACAGGTGTCACCAGCACCAGCTTGACGCCGAGAAACTCATCCACTTTGAGTAAAAAGAGCCGCCCGGCCAGCAGGCCGACCACCAGGACAATGCCGATGACCGTCACCAGCGTCATCTGCACATACGTCGTAAACGCCCGGCGCAAAACTTCGCCGTTTGTACCGTTCGGGATCGGGCGCGGCAAAGTGATTGCACAGAGGCCCAGCGTCGGAAACACGCAGGCCGAAATCAGCGCCAGCACCTCGCGGCCTTTGGGAGTCGTTCCCGGAACCGCTGCGCCCAATGCCAGCACGAGACCGATAACCGAGGCAATGATCAACGCCCGGCCTCCAATGCCGATGAACACGCGCAGCAGCAGCAGAGTTCCGCCCAAGACGCCCAGCGCCATCAAGCCCCGCAGCAGAAGGCCCGGCTTCGGGTCGTCGGCGTAGGCATGGGCAGGGCCATCCCCAACTGTCAGACGCGCCTCCTGCATTCCCTTGACGATCTTTCCGATAAACGCCGTGTTGGCTTCCAGCACGTCCGGGTCATACGACAGCCCCGAAATAAAGAGGCGCACATAGCATACACGGATGTTGCGCTCCTTTGCGGCCCGGACGAACCGCTCCACGGCGGTCGGCTCCTCCATCGCCCCCATTTCATCGGTTCCGATACTATGAACCCGCACCGTCTGCGCGTCAGCCAGCCGGGACAAATCCTCGTCGCCGAACATCTTGCCCAGCTCCACGCTGCCGTAAGTGAGATGGCTCGCCGCCAGCGCCTCGGCGGTCGTCCCAATCAGCGCCCGATTTCCCAGCACCGATGTTCCGGCGAAGATGACCGGCCCAATCCCGGCAGGTTCCGCGCACTGCCGCTCCGTTTGCGCCAGCTCCCACGGGATATTCTGCGCCGTGACCCCAGTAAAGTTGACCAAACGGGGCGCAACAAGCAGGTTGTTGCGCTTGACCGTGCTGACCGTGTCGCTGTCCAGCCCAATCGGGACGGCGCTGAACTGCGGCCAGGGCGCACCGACCCGCAGGCCGTTTTTGCCCTCCGGCGTCACAATCAGCCCCGGCGCTTTGTGCGCCAGCATTTGAATGACCCGCGCCCGCTGCCCCGGAAAGCCCGGCGCGAACGTCAACAGCGTCGTGTCCCCGTCGCGGGCATAGGAAAGGATGCCGTTGCCGTTCAGGGTGGCGAGCGAGTCTTCGGTGACGGCGACCGTCGTAATCCCGGCGGCTTTGAGCTGCGCCAGCACATCGTCTATCTGCCGCCGGGTCGTGTTCGCCAGCGCCTGCGCGTCGCCGTAGTCCACGACAAGCTCCACCCGCCGGTTTCTTGCCTCCGCCTGCCAGCGGTGCGCCGCCGAAACGAGGCCGCCGAGCAGGCCGAGGGCAATCAAAACGACAAGCAGCAGGTCCGTAGGCAGAGATTTCAATTTGGTCAAGGGGAAAGTTCTCGTGATTGTCAATTTGCTGAGGTAAGCAGCTGAATTATAGCCCACCCGCCGGGCGGGTGTCAACCGACGTGTCTACTTCGCATTTGCAACCTTTTCGCGGGCGGCGTGTCAGCGTATTTAAGGAGACACGAACTCATGCGACGCCCCTATTTGCTGACACTTGCCCTGTTGATGCCAATGGCTCACGCGCAGGCCGCGCCGCCCAAGCCCGACTTTGCCAATCTGCCCGCGTATCTGCAAGCCTTGAACCAGTCCCAAGACCCGGAAGCGAAGCATATCCGTCAGCGGATTGCCGACGGCCCCGCTGATTTAGTCCGCGAACGTGCCGCCGCCGACAAAGCGGGACTTCAGACACGCCCCGATCAGCTTCAGCGCCCACTTCCGCCCGCCGACCAGAACGCCGCGCCGCTGTATGTCCAGTTGGACGCTCTGCGAAAACAAAAGCCGCCGCATCTGCCGTTGTACGCCCAGCCCCTCAATGGCCGCTACGCCTACACGCCGGAGCAGCTTGCCGCTGTCCAGAAAGAAGTGGATGCCCGGCAGGACATCTTTACGCTGCTGCACCAGGCCGCCGACAAGCCGCAGTGCGTCTTTGTCCACGATTATTCCAATCCTCTTGAAGCGCCGTTTGAGTTTACGAATTTTGCTGGACTGCGCGAAAGTGCGCGTGAGATCAATACCGAAAGCTTGCTGCTGGCCTACCAGGGCAATTACTCCCAGGCAGTCACCGACCAGGAACGCGGGTTTCGGATTGCCAATCAGGCCGCCTCCGACGGTTTGCTCATCAGTTCTCTTGTCGGCTCGGCGATTGATGCGATCACGCTGGCCGGAATGCAGAGCATTTTGGACCTCGCCGGGCCGGACGCGACGCTAGACAGCCGCGTGGAAGCAGACATTCTCGCCCTGCCGCCGCTTTCCCTGCGTTATGCCCTGAGCGGCGAGGCAGCCGCCGCGGATTGGGAGTTTGCTTCGCTTCGCCGCGCTAAACCCGCCAACCTGGCTCAAGCGTTCCCCTCAGAATCGCCCTTTCTTGGAAGCCATCCCGCTTCTGCCTCATTTACGCCTCTTCAGCACACACAATGGACGGAACTCGTGGATGCCGCCCAAGCCGACTACCTGCACCAATTTCGCCAACTATTCGCCGCCGCCGATTTGCCAAAAAGTGGTCGTCAGGCAGTTTTCACGGGCCTTGCAGTGCAGGCGCAGGCGAACCAAACTGATCCCATTCAGGCGCTGTCCGACTTGCTGAATGCTTTGCCAAGCCAGCCTCTACTTTGGTCTGCGCCGGATCGAGGCACAGCCCGGCGACTTGTCACGGCGGCAGGCGCGGCGGTACTTGCAGTCAAAGCCCAGACCGGCACATTCCCGTCCAGTCTGCCGCCGACTTTTATTGACCCGTTCACAAACAAGCCGCTCGGCTACCGACTGGAAGGTGCAGACGGCTTCGTCGTTTACAGCGCCGGTCCTGATGGCACGTTTGATGGCGGCAAGCCGGGCGACAATCGGTACGGGCCGAATATCGTGTTCCGTTATCCGCTCGTGCCTGTTCCCGTTCCCGTAGGTATGTTAAAATAGAGGTATGAAACGCTTTTTCATTATTTTGGGCGCATTGTGCCTGCTTGCCTTCAGTCTGACCGGCATTGTGCTGATTGTTCGGCATCAGAGGGAAGTCGCCGCCGAACGTAAGTTTGCGGCGGCAGGCCCGGCAAACCTGGCGCGGGAAGAAGCGGCGGCGCGGCGTGAAGGCATCCCGCTCACGGCCCAAGAGCTTCAGCAGCCGCTTCCGCCCACAAGTCAAAACGCCGCGCCGCTTTATGTGAAGCTGACCAAACTGCTGTGCGACAAGCCACTCGGCCTACCCAAATACGCGGAAGGCATGGATGCGTTTCACTCGTACACGCCTGTCCAGATCGCCGCCGTGCGACAAATCCTCGCCGCCCGGCAGGATGTGATGACATTGGTGCATCAAGCCGCCGACAAGCCGCAGTGCGTGTTCGTGCGCGACTGGAACAAGGGACTTGATTTAGAGTTCCCAGAGTATCCGCGGATGCGCGAGGCGGCGCGGCTCATTAAGACCGAAAGCTATTTGCTGGCGCGAGACGGGCATTACAAAGAAGCCGTCGCAGATCAATCGCGGGGTTTTCGTATCGCGAAGCACGCCGCTTCTGACTCTGTTCTTCTTAGTTACCTGGTCGGTAATTCCAGTGAATTGATCACGCTCTCTGGAATGCAGAGCATCCTTGCTTTGGCAGGACCAAATGCTGACATCAGTCAATTAGTTCGCCGGGACACTCGCTTATATTTCGCGCCGCTCCCCTTGCGCGGTCCTCTCGCAAATGAGCCTGCTGCTATGAGTGTGATTTTTCAGCAACTGCACAAAGGACAGCATCAAGGGGTTCAGTGGCTTGGTTCATCGCTTGAAAATCTCACGAGCGGGAAAAGCATCAATTTTGATCCGCAGCATTTAGTGAAGCCTGTCTCACCAGCAGAGGAGAAACTGGTTTCTGATACCATTGACAGCCAGCAAGCCAACTACCTGGCCGATATGCGCCGGATGGTATCCGCCCTCAATGCGCCGGCGAAAGAGCGACGCGCTATCAACGCTTCACTCCTGGATGCTTCGGCACCAAGTGCCGCAGGTGGAGCAAGAACCATTTCATTCATACTCATGCCTGACCCTCAAAAGCTGAATGAGGACGATATTCGGTTGAAGGCCCGCCTGGTTATAACGCTGGCTGCCGCTGCTGTTCTTGCTCAAAAGGCCAAAACCGGCGCGTTCCCAAACAGCCTGCCGCCCGGCTTGACTGACTCCTTCACGAACAAGCCGCTTCTCTACCGGCGCGAAGGGGCGAGCGGCTTTGTCGCTTACAGCGCCGGGCCAACCGGAGCCTTTGACGGCGGCAAGGCAGGCGAAAAAACGCCTGCCCAAGAGTCTGTATTCCGGTATCCCGCCGTGCCGCTCCCTGCGGAGCTGAAGTGAGAACCTACCCCGGTTCGTTCCTCACCGACCCTCCCGGAACGGGAAGGTGAGGAGTAGGACTTTGCCCCACTTCTTTTCCTGCCGCTATTGCCCGTGATCTTAAACTCTTTACCTTCCCGTTCCGGGAGGGTCGGTGAGGAACGAACCGGGGTAGGTTCCTTCCCAAATATGCTAAAATAAACCTATGGCGCAGCAATTCGAACAGCCTTCAAAGACGCAGCCTTCGGAAACCGGCAGCGAGCTTCGGACGCAGCGGATGACCGCCGACGAATCCCGCGCCGTGATCGCCCTGTGGCAGCAGGAGCGTGTCGAGCAGACGGGCTTGACGGACAAGCCCGCCGTACCGGATGTCGCCGAGGGGTTGGACATTACCATTGAAGATGTCCAGCGCTTGCTGCAAGACGTTCGCGCCAAGCGGCTGGAAGAAGAACGCGCCCTGGCGTCCGAGCAGGAGCTTTCCGAAATTCGTCTGGCCGAAGAAGAACGCAAACTCGCCGAAATCCGTCGCCAGCGGGCGGAGCAGCGACGTGAACAGGCAACCCTAAAGCGACACACACCTAGTCGTATGACTGCTAAACAATCTAATGCATTCTGGCTGGCGCCGACTATTCTCCTGACTGTCGCAGGCATTTTATGGCTTGGGTATGTCGTTTATTCCACCTGGATTGTGCCGCCACAAGGCGGCTGTATTCTTGCTCTGCCTGACGGCACATCGCAGCCCTGCGGGCCAGACTATTACCGGGCGCACCCTGAAACAAAGTAAGCCCTGAGCAAAATAGACCATGACAAACAAACCCATCGGAGAAGTGATTGAAGCGGGAACGACGGCGTTTGTCGCGCAGTGCTTGGAAGTGCCGCGTGAGATCGTGCCGCGCCTCTACGACCCGCCGCCGTTTGGGTCGTTTGTGAAGATCGGCAAGCCGACGCCGCAAATGGAAACGCCTGTTGCGCCGCTGCTGACGGAAATAAAAGAAGTGGAAGATGATCCGTTTGCGCTGGCGTTTGACCCGGCTCCGATGCTGACAAGTTCAGGGAGGGGTCTGCCGCCTGCCGTGTATGCGCTGGTCTACGGGGCGAATACGGCGTCGCTGGAGCCGAATAGACGCCCCTCGGCGCTGGGGTTTGCCGATGAGGACGAGATGCGCTTGCAGCAGCCGCAGATTTTCGAACTCTTGCGAACGGAGTTTTCGGGCCTGCTGATTGCGTATTCGGAAGGCGAGGACAAGCCGCTGCGCCGCCATCTGCCGCCGCTGCCGCCGCGCATCCACAGCCGGGTCTACCCCTGCAGCCGCGAGGAAACCCGGCTGCTGACCGAAGATTTGTCGTTCCTGCGTTCGCTCTTGCTGCCGTCGGGCGGAGCACTGGCGGGGGTGCCGTCGGATGAGCTGGCGGCGGCGTGTCTTCGCATGGCGCGGGAAGCGCACGAAGGTGACCAGGCGTTTTTGCTCCGCGCAGGCCGGACGCTGGCGACGCTGCTGGCAACGGATTACGAGCGCCTTCAGGCGATTTTAAGGAACGTGCTATGAAGTGGAAGAACAAGAGGCGTGGGAATGAAGCGCGTGGGAACAAGGAGCGTGGGAATAAATTCCTACGCTGTGGGGCGCAGACGCCTAGTGTCCGCCTACGCGGACAAAGAATAGGATTACGCGGAAGGTCTTTCTGCTCTGCTCTTTCTCCACGCAGGTGGAGACTGGGCGCTTCGCCCCACAGCGTAGGAATTTATTCCCACGCATCTTTCCTCGCGTTCCTGCTGGCTCTCTCCTTCTGCCTCTCCTTGCCAGTCCATGCCCAGACGCCGCCGATTGACCGGGCGGCAGTCTACCAAAGTGCGCTGTTGTCGTACCAGGATGAGGCGTCGAAGCCGCTGACTGTGAAAACCGTGGGATCGCAAATAATTGGGACCACCAAGTTTCTGCGCTTCTCGTATGGCAGCACGAACAGCCAGCGCGTTCCGGCCCTGCTGTTCACCCCGGCAGGCGCGTCGGCAAGCCACCCGGTGCCGTGCCTGGTCATCCTGCATGGCCTCGGCGGCAGCAAAGAGATCATGGCGGGAATGGCATTGTACGCCGCCAAAGCGGGCTACGCCTCACTGGTGATTGATGAATATGGGCAGGGGGAGCGCGGGCCGCTGAAAACCGTGCCGGGCCATCAGGCAGAGGAGCTGGCGACGACGGTTTCGCAGACAGCCGTGGATGTCCGGCGCGGCTTAGACTATCTGGCAACCCAGCCGCAGATCAACAGCAAGCGCATCGGCCTGGCCGGGGTGTCGCTCGGCGCAATTATCGGTACGGTGGTGTCGGGTGTGGACACGCGGATTAAAGCCGTCGTTTTGATTTCCGGGGGGGGCGACTGGGGCCTCATCCTGAAAACATTGTCTTCGCGCAACGCGACTGTCGGAGGCCGCGACACTTCCGCGTTCAAGAACGTCAACTGGGCCAGTTTAAGTGTCCTGCTGGCCCCGGTAGACCCGCTGACATTCGCCGCGCACATCGCGCCCCGCCCGCTGCTGATGCTGGGAGGCCGCAAGGACACGACCATTGTGCCGAAAGCGCAGCAGGAATTATTCGACGCCGCCCGTCAGCCGAAGCAAATCGTCTGGTATCCGCAGTACGGCCATGTCCCGCCGCCGGAAGTGGTGTATCCCGCCATGCAGAAGTTCTTTGCGGGGGCGCTGTGACAATGCCTCGGAGGCCCCCCAGCCCCCAATAATGGGGGAACATGAAAAGAACCGTAGGGTCATCGCTTGCCGCGCCCTCTTGCCCTTTCTCCTCTCCATTTGCCCTTTCTCCTCTCCATATTGCTCCCCCATTATTGGGGGCTGGGGGGTCTTATTTCTTCCCCGACTTCCCCACCAGCTTCGCCTTCACCGCCGGACTGCTGTACCCCACCAGCTCCATATACGCCACGCCCTGCCTGCGTTGTGAGAGTCCAATTCGCTGGGCTTCAGCGAAGGATACAGAACTAGGAGCCGTGAAGCGAGAAACATCCGCGTCTACATGGCAAAGCCCTTCCCAGATGCCCGCACCCGGCCCTAAAATCGGCATTTCTTGATTCTGAACCTCCGCCCTGATGTGCAGGCTCAAATTATGGTCCGGGAACACAACTGTCCAGCCCAGCGGGTAAGTCACGCCGCTTTTCGGACTCTTCCACAACGACTTGGCATCGGGCGTAAAGATAATGTTCTTCGTCACGCTCTGACGCCCATCTTTGTCCATGAACGTCGCCAGCGGGTAGAAGATGCGGCCGGTTTTGAGATCACGCTGACGGAAAAACAAAATATCCGTGCCGTCGTCAAGCTGCACACCCCACCAGTCCCAGCCGTCGTTGGAAGCCACCCACGAGTTGCCCCACTGATGGTCAAACCAGCCCTGTCCGCCGGTGATTTTCTCCGGCCCCGTGCCGGTATCAATCGTCCCGCCGACCGCGCACCGGGTCAGCGAGAAGTAGTACATATCCGTCGGCGATTTCAGGCCCGTTTCGCCTTTGCCGCCCACCGCCATCGGCGGCTTTTGAGATTCAAGCGTCAGATGGATTTTGTCCGGGCCGCCTGCGTTCAAATTGAGTTCAAACGCCGTATTGGCGCTGCTGGTCGCCGCCAGCGTGTTGTCCAGGCCATACGCCAGATGGAACGGGGCATTGACCACAGTTGACTGCCCGGCGAGCTTTTGATGCGGCGGCGGCAGCTTGCCGGCATTGATGTCCGCCATGAACGCCCGAATGCTTTTGTCGCCGGGGTTCTGCGCGGCCAGCAGCGGCCCAAACTGCTTCAGCAGATTGATCATTGTGCCGTCTGCCAGCGAATACGGCCGCTGCGTTTTGGCATCTAAGTCCGTGACCGCGTAGATCAAATAGTGGGCGCGGGGCATCGGCGAGCCGTCGAGCGGGTTAACCACGGAGCCGAACCGAAAAAACGAGCCGATGAGCGCCAGATGGCGGCCTTTTTCGGTCGTGACATGGGCGTTGACGTACCACCATTCAATGTTGACATCGCTATGGGCCGCGACGCCAAAATGACCCGCCGGAGCAGGCAGCGGCGCGGCAGCCAGCATGCCGAGCGGCGACAGCAGGAGAACAAGAGCGCACAAGATAAGGCGCATAAGAGAGTTTCTTTCTAAACACAATGCAGGCGACCTCACCCCGCCTCGTCCCTCGGCGACCCTCTCCTTGTTAAGGAGAGGGTAAGAATAATGAGGACGAAGAGTAGCGCCTCATCGCCTGTCCGTTTTTTGCCTGATGCTTTTCTCCTACCCTCTCCTTAACAAGGAGAGGGTATGCCGAAGACGGCATTACTGCATATCTGCCGAGGGACGAGGCGGGGTGAGGTCCGTATTGGACCATTATACCCTTTACCTATTCCTCTTGCCCTCACCGCTTCTTGACTTCGCGGGCCGTTTCGGGCTATCATTGACGGCAATGCGCATTCTTGTGACCAATGACGACGGCGTCTTTGCCGACGGCCTCTTTGCTCTCTACCAGGCGTTATCGGAAGTCGGCGAAGTCACGGTGGTGGCCCCGGAGCGGCAGCAAAGCGCCACCGGCCACGCGATTACCCTGCACAAGCCCCTGCGCCTGTCCCCCGTCACTCTGCGTGACGGCTCGCCTGCGTTCGCGTCCAACGGCACGCCGTCGGACTGCGCGGCGCTCGGCATTTTGGAAGCGATGAGCGGCGACGTAGATTTAGTCGTGTCCGGCATCAACCACGGCCCTAATCTCGGCTGGGACGTGCATTATTCCGGCACCGTTTCCGCCGCCATTGAGGCCGCGATGGTCGGCCACCCGTCGGTCGCTGTGTCCGTCGCGTCCTGGGAAAAAGACATCCACTGGGAACCCGTCGCAAAGTTCGCCGCCCAGGTCGCCAAGCGCCTGCAAGCCCGGCCTCTGCCGCCGCATACGATACTCAACATCAATGCCCCCAACCTGCCGCAGTCGGAACTGACCGGCGTCGCCGTCACTACGCAAGGGCGGCGGCAGTATGTGGACCGTTTGGAGAAGCGTTTGGACCCCGTCGGACGCCCCTACTACTGGCTCGGCGGCTCGCTGGCCGAAGAAGCCGCCGGGGCCGAAGCCGGCTCCGATGTCCGCGCCGTCGCCGACGGCAAGATTTCCCTCACGCCGATCCATCTGGATTTGACCGCCTACTCCCTCCTGCCGTCGCTGAAAGAGTGGGACAGCAGTATCGGCTGACTGCCGTTCTCGATTTTTGTTCTTTAGGAGTTACGCAGTTGGAGAGTAAATCAGCGTCAGCGAGACATCGAAATTACTCTCAATTTGGCTTCAACTGCGTAACTCCTATTCTTATTGGACTTCAAATGACGAACGCTTCTCCACAATCTGAAAAGCCAAGAAGTTCGTGGGGCAAGACCGTTTGGCGCGTCGCCGTTCTTGTAGTTTGGACAAGCCTACTATTTGTCACAGTTCCTAAACTTTACACGATGAGCCAAATTAAGGGATGGATTCCTGGTGCCAGAAAGCGAACATACCATGTTACTCAAAAGCTATTAGAGAAAGGGCAGTACGGGGATTTCTACATGGTCTCATGGACCCAGCAGGATATTAGGCAGCCGAGCAATTTTAGGACCAATATCCCCTACAACCGATGGGTGAAGTCAAATATCGGTGACCCTATTGAGATCATTACCATTGGCAATGACCCATCGCCGTATGTCCAGGATGATATATTTGTGGAACCGTGTAATTTTGTTTTCGATTTCCTCCTTTTAGCAGCAGAACTTAGCGGTATCGCACTTGTGATCCGAGCATTTCTGCGCGAGAAGCGGAAACCTTCTTACCGAATCAATGCTCAGAAAGAAGTGCAATAATATGGCATTCACATTTACTGCTGTTTATCAGAAAGCCGACGAGGGCGGCTATATTGGATTTGTTGAAGAATTGCCCGGTGCAATCACACAAGGAGAAACTCTGGAAGAGACTCGCGAGAACTTGCAGGAAGCAATCGCACTTGTCTTGGAAGGCAATCGTATTCTAGCCGAGGAACGACGAACCGGAACCATGTCCTGAAGGACACGGCTATTGGGCGCAGACGCCAAGAACTACCGCTTCGCGGCACTCGGAAATTCCTAATTTTAGCCCCGCGAAGCGGTGCTTTTCGGCGTCTGCGCCCAATAGCCGTGTCCTTCAGGACATGGTTCCTAATGGCATGGCTTCTTCTTAACAGATCGTATGACAGACACAGCGCATTATTCTCAAACTCATTATTCTCAAACGCAGCACCCGCGCCCGATTGTGGCGAAGTTCGGCGGGTCGTCAGTGGCGGACGCGGACCAGATCCGCAAGATCGCGGCGATTGTGCAGGCCGACCCGCGGCGGCGCTTTATCGTCGTGTCCGCGCCGGGCAAGCGCACGGACAAAGACAAGAAGATCACGGATTTATTGTATCTCTGCCACTCGCTCGGCGAGCAGGGCTTAGATGCGTCCGCGCCGTTTGCGATTATCAAAGAGCGGTATTTGGGCATTGCGTCGGAGCTTGCCGTGCCGGGGGCGTGGGAATGGCTGCGGGACATTGGGCAGCAGATTAACGCCGGGGCGGCCAAAGACTGGGTGGCGTCACGCGGCGAATATCTGTGCGCGCGGATTGTCGCGGAGTTCATCGGGGCGGAGTTCTTGGACGCCGCCGACAGCGGCATTCGGTTTGGTTCCGACGGGCGCTTTCATCCTGGCGAAAGCTACGGGCGGCTTGGGGAGCGACTGCACGCGGTTCCCGAAGGCAAGATCGCAGTCATTCCCGGCTTCTACGGGCAGGACGCGCGGGGGCAGATCAAGTGCTTCTCGCGGGGCGGCTCGGACGTGACCGGCGCGATTGTCGCCCGCGCGGTTC
>JAABUX010007294.1_pt1 | contig 13021 bp, 23 predicted proteins | sample 5561851 | NCBI WGS metagenome assembly JAABUX01 (sample SAMN10711883, study PRJNA513361) | rock metagenome | isolation source: Antarctica rocks | place: Antarctica: Victoria Land, Richard Nunatak red sandstone | collected 2016-01-03 | reverse complement strand
GCTCAGGCCTCACACAGTGATCAGCAACTCAGCTTTCATTAATTCCTGATGTTTGTTCCTGAGGGACACCACGAGTCGCTGTGCTACGAGTTGGCAACCTGCGCTCACCTGAGGACTCCACCGACGTGACCGCCGCGAAGCCGCTGGCGCGCGCGCCGTCGCCGCCCTTACTGCCGAACAGCGCCCCTCGGACAGCGTCCGGCGCCGCAGCAAGCCTCTGCATGATGCCGCCGCCGTGCGTCGAGCTCTTCGCGCGCGCGTCCGCGCCCGTGCGCTCCGCTACCCGCATACTGTCTGCCGCCCAGTCGCCGGCAGCCCCCTTTGCGGCGTTACCGACCCCGGCGGTCGCGGCAGCGCCGAACAGTGCGCTGGGCGCCGAGTCTGGAGTGGCTGCTGTTGATGTGTGCACCTGCTGCATCGCCGACGCACCGCGTTGCACGCGCGACGTGCTGCCGACGTGCCCAGCGTTCACGAGTGCCGCTGCAGAGCCCAGCTGTATGTTCTGCCCCTGGAACAGCGCATCGCCGCCGCGGTTCGGCAGCACAGCTTGCCTCACGGAGCCTGCTGCGTCAGCGATGCCCACTCGCTGCAGCGGACTGCTGCCCGCGGAGTCTATCGGCAGGCTCGCAGCTGCGCGCTGCTGCGATGGCAGCTGCACTTCCGCCTCAGTGTCCCCCGCAATAGCGGCTTCGTCCGCGGAAGCGAATTCCTGCGCAGAATGCAGAGGACGCTGTAGGCAGCTGCGGACTAGTGGCGTCCGGTTGAATGCAGCATGATCGATGGCATGCGGCGGCGACAGACATGTGTGGAGTGCCAACCTGTAGGCCAGACTGCGCCGGTATGAGCAATACGCTGCTGGCAGCAGTTGCAGCTGCCCCCAGCCGAGTTGACGAGTCGCCCTCTGCACAGGAACATACCTTGATCATGGTGCTTACTATGAGACTCACAGACATGTTTGCAAGGACGCAGTCTCTTCACAACTTGTCGCTTGTCAGCCTGCCTTCTGCCCGTGGAAGATCAGGGGTTCACAGATGGGGCGCACTGCCAGCGGTGTGCTGTTGTGCCTGTGAAGGGACGGACACCCCCTGATGCTCGGCTGCGTGTATGATGCCATCCATGGCGGCGCCGGTGCCGAAGAGCGTCGTCGGCTCTGCTCTAGGTGAGGCTGCCAGCGCTACAGCCTGCGACGGTGGGAAGTCACATCGCACGAGGTTCATGTTGAAGGAGAAGGGGGGAGGTGTCGAAAGCTGCGGGCGAGCAATTCTGGAGGCTCTCTCGGGAGTCTCACTCACCACCAGATGCAAACATGCCGTCAAGGCGCAGAGCTGCTGGTGTATGAGCTTCATCGCATCGGAAAGTTACATCGGACTGCTAAACTAGTGATGATTTTGTTGACAAAGACAGGATCGTAGCGTGTTGCAGTGGGGGCGTGCAGCCGAGGATGTGAACGATAGGACTGCAAGTTGGCGTATGGCAGCAAACCCTCGCGTCACATCTGCAAGTTTGCTATTCAACCGCTGGCACGTGCCACGTCGGACCCTCACTGATGCACAGGGTTTAAGCTACCTATATATTCTACTGCTCAGCGTCCGCCGGTGGCAGCTGGAACGTCTGCAGAGGCTCCTTCATGATGCCGGCGAACACGCGCTGCCAAATGTTGCGGTTCATCTCATCCACGCACTCGCCCTGCATAGCGGAGCGGTCTCGTCAAAGCTTGCATGGCCATGTCGCGAACATCGACCACGCGTGCCTGCTCGCGACTCTTCTTAGACAGCACAAGCGGCGTGCGGGTCATCAGAGAAGCCATCCCCAGATATGAACTAGCCTATGCGCGATTACTTGCGACAGCTGCAGGACCCATGCGTCCGTCGCCCATCAAGGCCCCGCAGCGAGGGCGCCAGCTCGCCCAGCTCAGTCCAGCAGAGGCCCCTACGGAGGCTCAGATGCGCACTCGGCAGTCGACATGGCAAGCTCACGAACCTGCTCGTCGCTCCAGAGCGCCTCCAGAGGGGCGCCGAAGTTGGGGTCCCGGAAGAAATTGAGCTCCTCCATCATGCGCTTGCCGAGGTACAGGAAGCACATGTAGTGCCTGCCGCGATGCTCAGGCACGGTCATCGCGGTCACATTACGAGCATGCTGACAAACGATGCGCGCCGCGGCTGCCTTTACGTGAATGCATGCACAATTGCCATGTCAGACAGTGAGCCCGCCAGAGTATCCCGACAGGGCGTTGCGGAACGCACCAGTTGTTGTCCGCGCAGCCCCCCGGAGCGCCTGGTGCGCTGGTCATCTGGTCGAAATCCAACAGCCTGCGGAGCATTGCAGGACCTGGTCAGCTCTAACGACGTCATTCCTGATGACGCTGATGTGGAATCTGTGCAGACAGCAACACGGACGATCTGCACGGCTGTTTGCGATCCCAACACAGAGAGAAATGCAATGATAGCTAGCATCGGCTTGCAAAATGCCGAGCAGGTCTACATGTGGCGTGGCGATCTGCTCGCAGCAAAGCCAGGGACAGTTCCTCCTGCCGGTCACTTGCCCACCGATGTGCGGTGTCGTGAGCAGGCAACGTCAACGGCAGCAGAGCACCCCGCTTGGTGTATGGTCACCTGAAGGGGGGCCCGGCGGCCGCGATCCACTCCGCCATGACGCCGTTGCGTATCCTGAAGTTCGCCGCCTTGGTCTCGTTCGCCACGCGCGCCCGCGGCACGCTGGGTACGTAGTACGCCGCCACCTTCTCCCGGATCTTGTTCAGCATGATCTTGTACCTGGGTCCGCAGCATTGGCATAAGGGATATTTCCACGGAGCCAAACTGTGTCACAGACAGGGCAATTGATCTGACAAGCTGTTAGATCTGTAGTCGAACTGTGTCACATCTCTCAAAATCAAACAGAGCACCTCTGGAGGTCCCTGAATCCGGGAATTAGTAGAGACGACGAAGGAGAGAACGAAGTTTGGCGAGTCGTGACACATTGACGGTGCCCGTGGAAACACACCCATAGTCTACGATGACGTCAATGACGTATTGGAAACTACTTGACTGGATTGGGCGCAACAGGCAGATCATGCAGGAGAAGCGTTCCCAGCATCTAGTGTTCATGCAGGCAGCGCAATACAACCCAGCTCCAGATCCTGTAGCAACCTGCAAACAAGCCCTGCTCGGTGCATGTCGCAACGTTTGACCTGGAAATCAGGCGACCCTGTGCGCACCCGGCAGGTACTGTGCTGCCAACATTATGGTACAGTATGCCGGCGACGACGATGAGCGGCCGGCCGCTGGGGCGGTGCGCCAGGTACCGCTGGATGCGGTCGCCGTGCTGCGAGTACAGCGGCGCCCACAGGAAGTGCACGCCCACCGGTTCGTCCGTGCACCTGCCGGCCCGGCACAGCGCTGGTACCGTTTACGCAAGCGTGGTCCTGGCCGTGCTGCAATCTCCTCGGACTGCTGCAGTGCTTATGGGCCGCAGATCCGTCCGCGCACGATGGACAGCACGTTGTTGGGGTGGACCAGGACTGGTGCCGATTTTGCACGTTCTCGCAGTTTCTGAGACAGGGGTCATCGTCGCCCAGGATGCCTCGGAGGAACTGCGCCGACGTGTAAAAACGTGCGTCAATCCTGAGTCACCCAGACTACGAGCCTGCGATCAATGTGGAGGAGCAGCGATGCGGCGCAACCCTTGAAGGCTCTTCTGTGCCACTGCTTGTCTAGCCAAAGTGGGGGCATGATACAAGAAAGCAATGGCACGATGATGCGCGCTGCAGCCGACGCACGAGTGCATGTCTGCGCTCAGGAAAACCGAGTCTACTGCCTGTTTGCAACCCCGCTGGCAAGGTATGCAGGCGGCAAGGGCAGGCTTCGGGTCCCTCACAGTGATGAGTGCATGTGAGGGTCGATCCCCGGACAAGAGTATTTGCGACATCAGGTACAAGTGGTCACTGTCCCGGCTGGGAGAGCAGTGCAGCGATGCAGCACCTGTCCAATGGCTCTGGCATGGGCTCCTCCGGCCAGAAGAAGTCCGCGATGCCCTGCGGCAGCAAGGCCTGGAATGAATGGCAGGCCAATATGCTCACATGAGCTAAACAGCGTTCACAGACGGTCCGTGCAAATACACGGCATCAGACCAGCGGTGATGCCTGTCAAGTCATCAATGTCAACAGCCAGCCAAGACTAATGCTGGCATAATTAGCATATCACAGAGCGGCTCAGTATGGAGGCGCACCTTGAAGAGGATGCGCTCGTCCTTTGACTGCGGGTCAATGCGCTCCGTCTTGAAGAAGTCCGCCTCGGCACACACCTGGTAGGACGCGTGCAGGTGGTGCTGATCTGCGACGCAGCAACGACCACGCCTGAAGACCATCATTCGAGCTGTGTTTGAAAATTATGAGTGTCCATCGGGCGCGGGAGAATTAAGGTGAGCAAAACTAGTGGACACAAACTACTCTGCTCCGACACTGAAGTGCTGGGCTGGTGCATAATGCATCCCGAGCGCGGTCCGCAGCCCTCAAATGCTACCAGTCGCCGGGCCATCGAGGTGTCGTGGGCGTCGCCTGCGGCCTTCTGATTGGGGCCTTTGTGATGGCGTTCGCCATGAATGTAGACTTCAGGTTGCTGCGGGTTAGAAGTTGGGCGAGAGAAACGCACAGTCCAGGACGCGGCGCTGGCCGCGCATCATCTGGACGAGCCGGCTGAAGACCTGGCGCATCATGGAGTCGCCGGCGACCAGGATGTCCGCATTGCTGGCCAGCAGCTGGGCCAGCACCTCCCGCCGGCGGTACGGGAAGTACTCGCAGTCGCCGGCGTCGGGCTGGAAGTGCAGCACCAGCGGATCCGCCGGGTCCGGCGTCCTGCGTGCCGTGTGAGGCTTAGGTTTGAACTGGGATTGGATGAAGGATAATTTAGGTTTGGGGCTGACCCCGGTGACTGCGTTGGGCTGGAAGTGGAGCGCCACTGGGTTCGCCGGGTCTGGCAGCCTGCGCGCCGACGGCAGGCCACGCCTGAAAGACTCATCGGAGTGTGAGGCTCCGGCGACAGTGAATCAAGCCTGCTCCAGCCTCAGACACTCGATGACCATCCATTGGCTTCGAGGCAGCTGTGTTTCCGTGCATCATTGATGCATTGTACTGCGAAAGCGGTCAACCACTGGTTTCCGCAGGATATTGTGCTGATGGCTGGCCGCCACGGCAGAACTGATGGTGCGCTATGCGACTGAAAACTGAGTGAGCACCCACTTCATCGCCATGAGGCTCACCAGCTGCCAGGTGTGTCGGCCGTGCAGCAGGACTCCTCGCACGAGGGCAGCGTCCGGGGCTCCTCCTGCAAGTAATGGTCGCTCTGTAGCCTCGTAGAATCTGATCTTGAGGTCGGCCGCTGCATGCACCTCCGATCGAAGGCACAGGCGGAGCTTGGTTACTACTTTGCGATATAGATGTAAGATAGGAACACTCAGGCTGCACAGCAGCAAAGGGACAGCTCAGCTGGGGCGATGTGGACCAAAAGTGTTGGGTATCACCTGCATGAACGGGTCGCCACACTCGCTGCTGAGCTGCTCGCTGTTGAACACGCCGGACCGGTAGTACGTGCAGTCCACATCCGCGATGTCGAACTTCAGCCCGGCCTTGACAGGCGTGGGATATTTGATGTTGTCGCTGCCGTGCGCGCACAGCTTTGATCAGCATCATGTGCAGCTACAACGACCACGACACGTCCGAAAGCCAGCGGCAATCTTGAGACAGCCCAACTCGTGGCACCGCTGCTGTCCTGGCAAGCGACAACAATGGCCCATCATCTCTACAGCGTCACGAAGCTGAAAGGTGTCAGCAGACCTGCTGCGCAGCTGGAAGAAGCAGCCGTCAGGCGTCCCGCCGCCTCCCGTCGGCGTGTACGTGGTGCACAGCGCCGCATGCGTGACGCGCAGGAGCGTCGCGGCCAGCACGACCAGCGTCAAGCTCGGAACGCCCTGCCAGGGTGACCGGTGTCTTGACGTCCGCCTCCTGCGGCGAGGCTGGCAAGATCTAGAGCCTCAAGCAGACAACAGATGGATCTACACAAGGGGACGTGCATGCGAGACCGTCGCGCTGTGAATTGCTGACCTACGCGACGCTGGGTCGGAGGGGAGGGGGCAACAGCCGGGGGGACAGAGGGCCAGGGGGTGCGGAAGGGAGTGCGGCGCACCTGTCCCGATGATATCTGCCCAAGGTCGCCATGCACCCTGACTCACGCCCCAGCGGTTGAACGCCGTCGTGGCTTTAAAGCTGAGGCTTCACTTTGAAACACCGCCGTCTTGCTACAGGTACCGATGCTCGGACAGACGCGACCGACAAACCACCTGGAGCTACGCGCACGACAGTCGCACAGTGCTTTTAGTCTGATGTGCTCCTGTTACTCGTGGTCGTATCTGATCTAATTTCTCAAACGAGATCGTGCCGAAGTAGCGCGAAGCAATCGAGTCCTGTGACAACTAGCCGTGTTCCTCGCTGGAATGCTGCTGTGCCGCTCGCTGCTCCGCTTTGCGCTCGGTGGCCAGCTCCAGGAGCCGCTGGAAGTCCCAGGCGTCCTCCACGGAGAAGTCGCCAATGGCCTCCCGGCGCAGCGACCGCAGGTGCGCCGCGCTGCCCAGGCTCTGGCCCTGCGCACGATGAGCAACCTCACTCGCTGAAATTCAATAGTGCACACGCGTGTCAACCTCCCGCAGACAAGCGGACAGGAAAGTGGCCATGTCCTGGTGTGGCCTCGGGGCGCACTCTGAGGGCATGTCATCACAGAGGCCAGTTTTGTGCCGCGACGCTCGAACTTATGCCCTCACAGGGATCAGGGATGGGAGGGACAATGACCGTCTTACATGTGTTCAGACATCATCTGACCATTCCAAAAGGTTTGACACCAGCTTTGGTCCGAGGAAAGTGCAGTCCAGCATGCGTCCTGTGCACCACTTGTCAAGACCCAGGCCCAGAGCCGGAGCGCATCGCACCAAGTCGTGCGCCAGCGACCGGATGTACGTCCCCTTGCTGCACCGCACGCGGAAGCTGACGTCCTGCGCGTGGGGGTCCTCCCGCCACACGGCGTATTCCGAGACCACAATGGGCCGCGCCGTCCGCTGCACCTCCTCACCCAGCCGCGCGGCGTGGTACAGCTTCACGCCTGGGGCATTGTGCGGAGCAACTCTCACGAGCGGCGCAGTCCCAACGCATAAGGACTTGCACTGCCCTGCGCATGCTCTCCAAGAAGCGACAGAAGGGTCAAACGACGACAGGCAACATCCCGGCCTAGGTATCCATGCACCCATATCTGTATGTCAGCCCTGTGGTCCGACACGGTCCGCGACAGGAATGCACGGATCTCATCACTCGGCAAGCGGCGTCCTGCCGATCCGCACCTTTGACCTTGATGGCAGAAAACATGGGCGGCATCTGCATTAGGTCGCCGGTCATGGCGGCTGCCGCTGCTGTCAGGTCCGCGTCACTAAGATGGCGCCAGGGGCGCTCCTCCGTCGGCGCCGTCTCGGCGTCGTACGAGGACGTCGCCTGACCCAGCCGCAGCACCCCCGTGTACACCTGCGATATCACTACAGATTTCGGAGACAAAGACCTGTAGCTACAGACCGAGTAACTGGAACGATTTTTTGGATCGTACAAAAACATAAACCAAAATGTCAACCCTATAGAGTTCTCGCTGTGACCAGAGACGACCAGTTTGTTGTTGGTGTGAGGAACCACTTTTGTTACTCTGATGAATTTGCAGGCCTGTCACTCTACAGCTCTGTGCCCAGCTGCCAACGCTGGGACCCCGCGCATGCTGCCTGTTGGGACACAGAGCAACTCCATGGCTTTCGCGTTCTGTTCGTGGCAGCCGTCTGTCGACGGCATGTCAGCTGACATGTCTGGCTTCGTGGGCCATCGACAGGCGCATGCCGCCGAAAGAACGTAAAAGTACGGGCCGTTGCTCCAGCCCACAGACAGGTTTCACCGCTACAGTGGTGCCAAGTCAAGATGTGGACCGCCGCTTGGCGAGCAGTAGCACGGTCATGGTCGGCAGGCGCCACGGCTGCCGTCGACGAGCCTCGTACACCCTGACGCTAGCCCATATCACGAACCTGACCTCAATCCTGACAACTAGCATTGGCGCACCTTCTCCTGGGCCATGAAATTCTCCACCGACTTAGTGCCCTTGCCGGTGCACACGATCAGGAGGCCGGTCGCCAGCGGATCCAACGTGCCTGCATGCCCAATCTGTGCGGCATTCAGGGCAGTGCCATCGGGCCGGCAGGCGCCTGAATGGCCCAATCCACTCCGTATCATCATGCGCAAATGTCTGCTGGGCTGGCTACAGAAGCCATGTTCCTTGGCATGCTGATTGCGCGGGATCTGTTCTGCTCTCATCGGCCGTGCATAGGAGCAACACAAACAGTGGACTGCCGTGGTTCACGTTGAGGTTCACCTTCTTGACGCCTAGAGCGCCACGCAGCTTGGAGCACACGCCAAAGGAAGTCCACTCCAGCGGCTTGTCGATGAGCAGCGCGTTGTTCTGCCAGGCGGTCTCGTCTGATGCCGGCGGCAGCTCGCCTGGTGGGACGAACGTCGGCGGCGGATAAACCTGCGTACGTGGGTCGCAGGCTCATCCACTGTCTTTACCAGCCACACGTGCATGAACCCTACCAGTCTGACCGCTTGCTGCTGTACTGACAATGTAACCGTGAAGCCAGGGCGAGCCCCTGTAGGAGTTCATGCCAGGCCGCAAGCATCAGCTATGTGTGTCGCGTGCCAGACAGGGCCATTGTGATGCATGGCGTGTCGCAACCGTTGCACTTCTGAACTGCGCACCTTCCTGCCTGGCTGGGAGTGTTGTGCAGTTGCCTGCGCGCTGCTGACGCCGCTGTGTGGGTCCGCCGCACTTGACAGCACGGGAGCCAACGCTGCGCTGACCGCAGCCGGACCGACGCTGAGCCTGCGCTGCGGGGTGCTGCTGGGCTGAAGGCTGGCTGCTGGGTCACAGCGCGGGAATGACGTGCACAGCGATGCTGGATCCGGCAGCGCGAAACGCGTGCTGACGCCGACCGTCGACAGGCATGGCAAGCGCTGACTGTTTGCCAACGTGGTCAGGCCTGCGCAGTCAAATCCAGTGCTCGCTTCATCAGCGCTGAAAGGGGCTGTCGGCTACGATGGGGAGGGGCAGGGCGTACCGCCTGCGCAATGTCTGACAGCCGGCGTTGCGATTGACCGAAGCATGGCAACGTCCGCAGCCGTCGTGACCTGCATGGGCTCACGCTGGCGCTGTGCGCAGGCTAGGCTCTTACGATTTAACGCGTAACGCATCCACAACTTTTTGTTTTGCCCAGTGTATCGGATGGCACCCTCAGACAGACAGACTGTCACCAATGCAGGATCCGGTTCTACTCGTCAGAACGTCCTGCAAATGATGGAGCAACCTGACTGCAATGCATGAGCGCAGCGCGTGTCGGCCTCGTCTCCGACACGCATGGTGTCTTCGATGAGGTTCGACTATTACACAGCGCTCACGTGCAATGATCATTGAGCCGCAGATGTCATCTCGCGGCAAGCCGTGCGCAGGCGCTGCGATCGCTGTTCCAGGATGTGGACCAGATCCTGCATGCCGGCGATGTGGGTCACCACGGCGGGCATCACGGTGAGTGCGGCACCGTTGGCGAACCCTCGCAATGCATGTCGTGCGATGTGATGCTGAGGTCGTGGTCACACTCGCAGAGGTTCTGACTGGTCTCGACCACATTGCCCCAGTCCTCTGCGTCAGGTGCGAACATGCGCTAATCTCCAGCCGCTAGTACCAGATCCCAAGGGACACCGTCTGCGCTCAGCAACGTTAGTGGACCTCGACCGTCGGTGTGCGCAGGGGCAACGTCGATGAAGGAGCGCCACAGGACACCTTCCCTGCGAGCCGGCTGCTGACAATAGCAGGATGGCGCATCCTGCTGACCCATATTGTGGGGATGCCGCCAAAAGGTATGTGCTGATCGCTGGCCTGTCACTGAACAAGTTTAATAATGTTGTGCTTCGCGATATCTGACTGTATCGGAGGTGCACCGTCTGTTCGTAGTGACCCGCGAGGCGCGAGAGTTGATACGGGATATGCAGCCCGACATCGTTGTCTTCGGCCACAGTCACATGGCCGGCTGTGAACGCCACGAAGGAGTACTGTTTCTCAATCCCGGCTCTGCAGGGCCCGCAAGGTGAGACACGATGCTGCGGCTCGCACTTGCCGCTGAACACACCATGACACCGTACCGCGCAGTGACCAGCAGCAAGGTGTTCCCAACAGGATGTTTGCACAGAGGGCCCCACGCAGCATAAGTCATATGCCAAGCACCCAGCTTTGGCCCACCAATAAGTGTCCATGATTGTCTGCAGGTTCAAGCTTGCGAGGACCGTAGCCATCATGACACTGCCAGCTAAGACTACGGACGCCGAGCCAGAGATCAAGGTTGTCCCATTGGCAGGGAAGGCCCCGCCGCGATGTTCCATTGGACCCGTGCAACACAAAAAGCGCAAGAGGAGGCCCTGACGGCTTGCTGCCGTCCTCTGTGCCCATGTATGCACGAAAATAAGCTGAAGGAGTAGGTATCTGTGCTGGGATATTCGCAGATCTGCTGCGTGCTGACAAACTTGTGTATGCTGCATCGTGATAACCTTTTGATGCCGTACTTCGAAACGTCAACAGCGCTGTAGATGAATGTACTGCCGGCATGGGCTATGCTGGGCTTGGCTTGTGGATGACCCACGCATGCACGTTGGTTCTGAGGTCTACGCCGAGGGTTGGCATGCCATGGAAACTTCATCCCAGGTACCGGTCAATGCTGGGCTCCTGCTCGTGAGAATCACAAGCTCTGGCCACCCAGCCTTAATCCCGCTGGTCCCACTTGGCAGAGGCCGCGTGTCAGACCCTGCACGTTCTGAGCCACCCATGTAGCGAGCACCACGGCCTAACAGCCTCCCTGTCCTCGATGCAGATTCCCTCGGCCACCGGCCCAGTCAGTCGATCCCGCCGCCCTTCAGCATCGCCAGCCGCTTCTTGACATCGTCCTCCAGGTCGTCCTCCTCGTCACCCGCCTCCAGCGCGCGCTACGGTCAAAAAGCCTTATCTCTTGGATATAATACGTCTTTTCAAACTTTAGACAAAGGTGTTTTTAAAATATTAGGACCTTTTTGTATTTTCATAGTTTTTCGCGCGTTGTACTATTACTTGGTACCTGAACAAAAACAACTTTGTTCAGCGAAACAGCTGCTGCCAGTAAGTTTCACCTTCCTCGAGGGCAGCGGCCCCTCCGGCTGCGGCACCCCGGGCTGCACCCACGCCGACCGGTGCTCGTCCGCCGGAGCGTCCTCCTCCATGGGCGTGTTCCACCTGAAGCCACACATATCCATACTCACACATATGTCCGGCTCGGCAGCATGCCTGCAGAGGTCACGTACTGCATGCCAGTTGGCACAATGCTGTCTTCAGGCAAGCATGTGGCGGTGCCACGCCACTGCTGCACAGGGACTTGCACTACAAGCAAGCTGACGCATGAATGTGTTATCCTGAGGCCGCCGATTGTAGTGCTTGCTGTCGGCAGGCATGAGACAGTGTCTCGCGAAGTAGCTGAGCACGACTTGTGCAAGCACACAGCATCAGTCTAAGACACAGCCTTACGGAGGACCACCGCACCAGACGGGCCCTCCAAAGCGACCGTCCGTTGACGCGCAGCTGATGCATCCGATCTGCACGTCCGGGGTGATGCGCAGCTGGCCGGCTCGGCTCTTCAGTGGCACCCGGCAGTGCGACGTCGTCCCAAAATTGTGATTACCCTGTGCGATGGTGCCAAAAGGCTCACAAGGCTCCAGAAGTGGAGGGAGTGCCAGGGCGCGGTGCAAGTGTCCACGCGAGCAATAAGGAGCGGCGGCCAGTTTGATCAGGTTCATTCACACCTTCTGGATGGCGAGCATGGAGCACAGGATCTCGTAGCCCGGCTTGCGCCACTTGGCTATGAGCGGCCCGTCAGCTATTTTCTCCCGTACCAGATAGTCGAAGAGATCCTTCGACATGACCTGCATAATCCGGACCAGGCTTAAACCGTACTTTTGCTGGACAGTGTAGACATGTGGCGATAACGACAGAAAAGGTTCCATGTATGTTTGCTGCACTGCAAATCATGAGCAAGCATGAACCAGGCTGCCATATTGACTCACAACGACTGTAATGTGAGGTTGCAGCTGCGGTATATAGATACCGGCAGAGTGCACTCAGCATTCCAGCAACGGGCGTGGAATGAATGTAGGCACTTGATGCATTGCTGTGCTGAAAGCACGAACCTTTCGCTGGTACATGAGGTCGTAAATGAAGCGGTTCTTCTCCCAGTGGATGCGGTTGATCTTCCACGTCAGCTCGTTCTTTCTCCTCCCCTCGTGCTCCTCGTTCACGGCCTCCTTCATCTGCTCGGCGCCGGAGCGGAATGGCTGAGAGGGTTTAGGTTTAGGGTCAGGGATAAGCGCACGGCTACGAAGCAACGCAGCGGGCCCAAGCAGGTGCTGATGGCATCTGACGCATCTGTGACTCGCCAGACGTCGCACCACGAAGCACAGAAGCCGTCTGCACATGCAACTTCTGCTGCAAACGCGCGCGCAGCTCACGAAGCAACCAATCGTCGTGGCATGATGCAGGATGTGCATAGAACCCTGCCCTACCTGGAGCTCAAAATCTTCAACGACCTCCTCGATGAGCTCCCACCCTTCCGGCGGCTTCTTGTTCTTCAGCCGCCGCCGGTATGCCATCTGTTTGAAGCGCGCTGCCGCCGCGCGTGCTACCTGTTCACGGCAAGGTCAGCGACCATGGGCTCAATACTGCACCCGAAGTAGGGCGATCGGCAATGCAGACACTGCGGTGCGGCTGCGAAGGCTTCACGACGCCGGACACGAAGTTGACGCTGAGTCTGGAACATCTAGCCGACTCGGCACCCCGGCCTCAGGCCCAGAGCCGGCCTGGACACATGGGTAGTGCTGGCCCATACAGGG
>JAABUX010007293.1_pt1 | contig 13022 bp, 9 predicted proteins | sample 5561851 | NCBI WGS metagenome assembly JAABUX01 (sample SAMN10711883, study PRJNA513361) | rock metagenome | isolation source: Antarctica rocks | place: Antarctica: Victoria Land, Richard Nunatak red sandstone | collected 2016-01-03 | reverse complement strand
CCGCCGGTACGTTGTACCGGCGGCGTCTCTCTGCTTGCTTATAACCAACTCACTTCGCTATCAGCCAAAAGCTAATGACTAATAGCTAATGGCTAACAGCTTAGTAGTCCATCCCGCCACCCGCGGGCATGGCCGAAGCCTTCTCCTTCTCGGGCAGGTCGGTGATGATGGTCTCGGTGGTCAGCAGCATGCCGGCGATTGAGGCGGCGTTCTGCAGGCCCGAGCGCGTCACCTTGACCGGGTCGATGACCCCCGCTTGGAACATGTCCTGGTACTCGCCGGTGCGGGCGTTGTAGCCCTTGCCGGGCTCGAAGCCCTTGACCGCGGCCACGACGACCGAGCCCTCCGCGCCCGCGTTGAACGCAATCTGGCGCAGCGGCTCCTCCAGGGCGCGGCGCAGGATGTCCACGCCGGTCTTCTCGTCACCCTCGAGCTGGAGCTTGTCCAGGGCGGGCAGGGCGTTGATGAAGGCGGTGCCGCCCCCGGCGACGATGCCCTCCTCGACCGCGGCGCGCGTCGCGGACACGGCGTCCTCGACGCGGTGCTTCTTCTCCTTGAGCTCGACCTCGGTCGGGGCGCCGACCTTGATCACGGCCACGCCGCCAGCCAGCTTGGCCAGGCGCTCCTGCAGCTTCTCCTTGTCGAAGTCGCTGGTGGTGTCCTCGACCTGGGCGCGGATCTGCTTCATGCGCGCCTCGATATCCTGCTGTGAGCCCTTGCCCTCGATGATGGTCGTGTTATCCTTGGTCGCGGTCACGCGGCGGGCCTGCCCGAGCATGTTGACGTTGGTGTTCTCGAGCTTGAGGCCAACCTCCTCGGAGATGACCTGGCCGCCGGTGAGCATGGCGATGTCCTCGAGCATGGCCTTGCGGCGGTCGCCGAAACCGGGGGCCTTGATGGCCAGGGTATTGAACGTGCCGCGTAGCTTGTTGACCACCAGGGTGGCCAGGGCCTCGCCGTCCACGTCCTCGGCGATGATGACCAGATTCTTGCCGAACTGCACCAGCTTCTCCAGCACGGGCAGGATGTCGGCGATGGCGCTGATCTTCTTGTCGGTGATCAGGATGTAGGGATTCTCCAGCACCGACTCCATGCGGTCGGAGTTGGTGACCATGTAGGGCGAGATGTAGCCGCGGTCGAGCTGCATGCCGTCCACGTAGTCCTGCTCCAGGCGCAGGCCCTGCGACTCCTCGATAGTGATGACGCCGTCCTTGCCGACCTTGTCCATCACTTCGGAGATCATGCGGCCGATGCTGTCGTCCTGGCTGGACACGGAGGCGATCTGCGCCGTCTCCTCGGTCGTGTTGACCGGCTTGGCCAGGTTCTTGAGCTCTGCGACGATGGCCTCGACACCCTTATCGATGCCGCGCTTGAGGACCATCGGGTTGGCGCCGGCGGCCACGTTGCGCAGGCCCTCGTGGATGATGGCCTGAGCCAGGACGGTGGCCGTGGTGGTGCCGTCGCCGGCCACGTCGTTTGTCTTGGTCGCGACTTCCTTGACCAGCTGGGCGCCCATGTTCTCGAAGGGATCGTCGAGCTCGATCTCACGGGCGATGGTCACGCCGTCGTTGGTCACGGTCGGGGCGCCGAACTTCTTGTCCAGCACCACGTTGCGGCCCTTAGGGCCAAGTGTCACCTTCACCGCGTCGGCCAGCTTATCCACGCCCGTCTTGAGCGAGCGCCGCGCTGTCTCGGAGAACTCTAGCTGCTTTGCCACGTTGTTCCTCCAGTTGTTAGTCGTTAGTCATTAGTAGTTAGTTCTGCTCATCGAGTCGTTAGTAGCAGCAAGCCGCCATGGATAGCGGACGTTACTAACTACTAACGACTAATGACTAACTACTAGACGATCGCCAGGATGTCCTTCTCGCTCACGATCAACAGGTCTTCGTTGTTGACCTTGACTTCGGTGCCCGCGTACTTGGCGTAGAGTACCGTGGCGCCCTCGCTCACCTCGAGCGGAGTGCGCTGGCCATCGTCGTTGAGCTTGCCAGGTCCGACCGCGATCACCGTCCCGCGTTGCGGCTTCTCCTTGGCGGTATCGGGCAGGAACACCCCGCTCGCCGTCACTTCCTCGCGCTGCGCGGGCCGGATGACCACGCGATCGGCCAAAGGCTTGATGTCGACCTTCGTCTCTGTCGTCACTGTTGGACCCTCCTCCATCAGCATTTTAGCACTCTCAGGGCGAGACTGCTAACTCCCAGTACGAGTTTAGCAAACGGCCGGCGAGAGTGCAAGCCCTCCCAGGGACCCGGCAGGGTCTGTGAAAAGTCGTCAGCGCGGTGATGGTGGGGGCATCTCTGGGAGCGCGGGCGTCTCGCCCGTCCCTGGTTCAGCGCCGGGACGGGCGAGACGCCCGCGCTCCCAGGTCGACAATTCACAGGCCCTGAGGGATCTGGCCCCGGGTGCACCTCGATATTGTGGACTGCGGCCGGAACGGGCCTGCGACAGCGGTCGCATGGCACACGATGGGCCGATTGCGGTCGGGTATGAGTCGCCTCTACGCTGCCTCTGGCCCCGTTCTGACACCGCAGCGTCCCCGGTTTGCCATGCGACCGCCGTCGCAGGTCGGATTCCACAATTTTAAGGTGTGCCCAAGGGACCCTCGATGTATAGGGGTCGGCCAGGAGTGTTGCGCATGAGGTCTGCCTCGCGGTTTGGGAAGACACTTTAGTGTCCGTGGTTTGCCATGCGCTTTCAACCGCAGGCGTGTCCGTAGTTTACCACGCCATTTCAATCGTGGGCTCCGCGCGCCGGGGGTGAGAGGTCGAGGAAAACTCTTATCTCGCATGATGGATACAATAGGGATTAGGATTGACATGGAAGGAGGGCTTGGAGGATGCGCGTGCTTGTCGTCGAGGATGAGCAGAAGATCAATCGCACCGTCTGTCAGGCGCTACGCGAGGAGTCATACGCGGTCGACGCGGCCTTCGACGGCCTGGAGGCCGAGGAGTTGAGCGAAATCAATGACTACGACCTGATCATCCTGGACATCATGCTCCCCAAGGCCGATGGCCTGCAGGTGTGCACCGAGATTCGCCGCCGCGGCGACACCACGCCCATCCTGTTGCTCACGGCCAAGGACGCCTACGAGGACCGCGTCCAGGGCCTCGACAGCGGGGCGGACGACTATCTGGTCAAGCCCTTCAACATGGGCGAACTGATGGCCCGTGTGCGCGCCCTGTTGCGCCGCGACTCGCCGGCCAAGTCGAATCAGCTGCGGGTCGACGACCTGATCCTGGATACGAGTTCGCACCGCGTGACGCGCGCCGAGCGCCTGATCGGGCTCACCAGTAAAGAGTACGCCATGCTAGAGTACTTTATGCGCCATCCCCATCAGGTGCTGACGCGGACCATGATCAGCGAGCACGTCTGGGACGACGACTACGATAGCTTCTCTAACATCATCGATGTCTATATCCGCCGCCTGCGCCGCAAGATCGACGACGAGGCGCCCGTCAAGCTGCTGCACACCGTGCGCGGCAGCGGCTACTTACTGGGAGTACTGGAACAGGATCGCGAATGAAACGAACGCGCCGCCTCAACCGCATCTCGCACCGCCGGCCAAAGAAACCTAACCGCTTCTGGCCCATCGCCATTGCCGTCGGGGCGGTCGGCGCGCTGCTGCAGTTCACGCTCATCGGGGCTGTCGTGGTGGCCATCGGCGCCGGCGCCAATAGCTACTACCAGGCCGTATCCACGGCGGGCCTGCAGCGCCTCAGACAACATGCCGTGCTGGAGAACGTGCAGCCAACGGTAATCGAAGACCGCAACGGCAACCACCTGCTGGAGATCCGGGACCCCAACAAGGGCCTGCAAACCATCGTGCCGCTCAAGGACATCCCCGTCCACTACATGCAGGACGCCCTGATCGCCACCGAGGACCATACGTTCTGGACCAATTCCGGCATCGACCCTACCGCTATCGGCCGCGCCCTCAAGAGCACCCTCACTGGCGGCCGCGTCGAGGGCGCCAGCACGCTCACGCAGCAGATGGTCAAACGGCTGGTGCTCAATTCGAAGCAGACGCCGCAACGCAAGCTGCAGGAGATCGCCATCGCCTACGCCGCCGGGCAGCAGGGCAGCGGGATCAGCAAGCAAGACATCCTGTACCTGTACTTCAACTCGGTCTTCTTCGGCCACGAGGCTTATGGCATCGAGGCCGCCGCGCGGGTCTACTTCGGCCGGCACGTCTGGCAGCTCGATCTGGCGCAGTCCGCCCTGCTGGCCGGCCTGGTGAATCGGCCTACCGGCCTCGATCCCATCGCCTACGGCCCCGGCTACGCGCTCCATCGCATGCACTACGTGGTGCTGAGGAGCATGGTCACCTACGGATACATCACCCCGACTCAGGCGCGGGCCGCCTACGCCGAGGCCAGGACTTTCAGCTTCAGCGAACCCCACCTGCAACTGACCACCTCGACCAGCAAAGCGCCCTACTGGACCGACTGGATCGAAGGTCTGCTGGGCTATCACCACACCCCGTGGACGGACGATGCGCTGGCCAACCTCGTGGCGACGAAGGGCGGCGGCTTCACCAATGGGCTGACCATCAGGACCACGCTCGACCTCGGCCTCTACCAGCACACTCAGCAGGTGATGAGCCAGCGCGTGGAGCAATTGGCCGCCGATAACGTCAACGACGCCGCCGTGGTCACGCTCGATCCGCATAACGCGGAGTGCCTGGCCATGGTCGGCGGCATCGACTACAACGGCACGGCCACCGGGTCGCAGATCAACATGGCCGCCCATCCGCGCTCGCCCGGCTCGTCGTTCAAGGTCTACACCTATCTGACCGCCTTCGAGCAGGGCCAGTTTCCCGCCACGGTGCTGCCCGACGAGCCCAAGCAGTGGGCCGATGGCTACCACGCCGACGGCAGCGTTAACACCTATGCGCCGATGAACTACGACCGGCAGTTCCACGGCGCGGTCACCATCCGCACCGCGCTGGCCAACTCGTTCAACATCCCCGCCGTGGAGACCATCGACGCGGTTGGCCCCAACAACGTGGCCCGTACGGCCGAGGACATGGGCGTGACGGACCTGCGCCGCGACCTGCGCCACGTCTATAAAGCGCCGCTCTCCATGACGCTGGGGTCGGAGGCCGTGCCGCTGTGGCAGATGGCGCAAGGCTACGACACGCTGGCCAACAACGGCGCCTTCCGCCCCATGGCCTCGATCCTCTCCATCGCGGACGCCAGCGGCGCCACTCTCTATACCTACCACGTCCCCGCCGCGGTGCAGGTGGTGGCGGCGCAGTACGCCTACATGCTCACCAGCATCCTCAAGGACAACTATGCCCGCACCATCGCCTTCGGCCCCAATTCGGCGCTACAGCTAGGACCAGCAACGGTGAGCCCCGACAGTAATGAGCTATTTTCGGTCAACGTGCCCGCCGCGGTCAAGACCGGGACCAGCGAGAGCTTCAAGGATAACCTGACCATCGGCTACACGCCCAACCTGCTCACGGCCACCTGGGTCGGCAACCCCGACGAGACGCCCATGCTCAACGTCGAGGGCGTCACCGGCGCCGGCCCCATCTGGCACGACGTGATGGAGTGGGACCTGACGCACCGCAACATAGCGCGGCCGCAGGAGTTCGCCATCCCGCCGGGCATGTTCCTGACCAGGGTCTCGGGGACAACGCCGGCCTACCTGGCCAACGGGTACACGCGCTGGCCTATTACCGACGTGTTCGCGGCCGGCGGCATCCCTCACCAGTACGACAACGGCGGCGGGACGCCGCCGCCGGCCCCGATGCTGTACCCCTACAGCGCCTATGACCTTGACGGCGGGACCACCGGCGCGGGCATCAACGGGGTCGTGCCGCTCACGTCGGTCATCAACGTCAGCGCGACGACGGGGCTCAGCGCCACCAATCCCGCTGCGACACCCGGGACCACCGGCGCCGGCGCGAGTTCCGCCCCCGGCTCGACCGGCATCCTTAGCTACAATCCCGGACAGACCTCGGACATCTGCGGCGGCGGGCACTATACGTTCGTCCCGCAATACGTCAACGGTCGTTTGGAATACGCCTATACGTGCCAATAATAAGTTGTGGTGTATCATGTATATACTGTCCCGAGAGTGAGTCAGGGAGGCCGGTGACCTGGCGGCCGGTCGTTCTTGACGCCTCATCCCACCCTACAAGACGAGCCAGGAAAGCTAGCCGCCTACTAGACGAAGCGAGGTTTCCATGCGTCGCCGGTCCCGTGCCCTTGCCCGCCTTCTACCCGTCACCGCGCTGCTGCCGCTAGCCCTGACGGGCCTGGTCCACCCTAACGCGCCCGCTGTCGCCGCGGCGGCGCGGCCGCTCACCGTCTCGCCGCCCGTGCAAGCGGCGCCGGCGGTGATGCGCGTGCCGGATTCTCTGTTGCATGGCTCGGCCGTGCCCGTGATGATCGAGTTGCGCAATCCCGCGCAGGCTGTGCTGCAACATGAACCCCAACTGCAAAGTTTGCTGTCCGGCGTGCGCGCTCAATTGCTGCAGGCGCTACGCCTGGATGGCGCGCGGGACGTCTACAGCTACCATCTCATCTCGGCCGTCGCGGCCACGCTGCCCGGGTCGGACCTGCCGGCGCTGCTCAGGCAGCCGGGCATCGCTTCGATCGCGCTGGACCGCCAGCATCCCTTGCTGCCCCTCCCGGATAGGGCGGCCTTGAGCGGCGGGATTCTGACGTCCGCGGCGGACCGCGCCCCGGACGCCGCTCCCGGCGGGAACGGGGCGACAGGGGCAACGGTAGACACGCCCCGGACGGTCGAGCCGGAGTCGTATGCGCTGACCCACGCCGATACCGTCAATGCGCGCGGCATCACCGGCGCGGGCGTGCGCGTCGCCATCATCGACTCGGGCCTCGACCTGTCGCAACCCGACCTCTCGTCGGTCGCCATCACCGATGGGCAAGGCAACCCGCTACGCGTTGATTACACGGGGACAGGGTTCCAGGATACGGTTGGCCATGGCACGGCCTGCGCCAGCATGATCGCCGCGCAGGGCCGCGTCGTCTACAGCGGTGACAACCACACCCTGCAACAGGTCTACCCCGCCCCCGTCGCGGGCACCACCGGCACGGTGTACCGCTCGCACTTCACCATGCACGGCATGGCGCCGGGCGTACGTATCATGACGGCCAAAATCTTCGACACCAGGGCGCCGTACGATGGCGGCTACGACTCGTGGATCGTGCGCGCCATCGAGTGGGCGGTGGACCACCACGCCAATGTCATCAGCGAGTCGTTTGGTGGCCTCACCGTGCCCAGCGATGGGACCGATCCGACCGCCGCGGCCGACCAGGCGGCCGTGCACGCCGGCGTGACCGTGGTTGTCGCCGACGGCAACGAGGGGCCGGGTCAAACCACCATCGGCTCGCCCGCCACCGCGCCCGGCGTCATCGCCGTCGGCGCCTCGACCGACTTCCGTAACTTCGGCCAGACCGGCTTCCTGGCCACCTACGGCAACACGACCAACGACAATATCGCCTCGTTTACCTCGCGCGGACCCACCACCGATGGGCGCGCCCGGCCTGACCTCGTCGCGCCCGGCGCCTTTGGTTGGGGGCTGTTTCCCATGAGTCCGTCCGCCGATGGGCCGACCACACCGCCCTACGACGTGGGCATCTTCGGCGGGACCAGCCAGGCCACGCCCGTCACCGCGGGCGCGGCGGCGCTGGTGATCCAGGCCTTCCGGCAGGCGCACGGCGGCCACGGCCCCTCGCCGGCGCTGGTTCGCTCGATCCTGATGGGCTCGGCCCACGATCTGGGTTACCCGGCCTTCGACCAGGGAGCGGGGCGTATCGACGCCCTGGAGGCCGTGCGGACGGCCGTCCACGTGGGGCCCTCTTTCCTGACCGCCCCCAACGCTCTGGCCATCGCCGGCGACACCGGCGCGCCGTTCCGCACCGGCTTCGCCATCACCAACACCGGCTCGACGGTGCAGCGCTACGCGTTCGACGCCGTCGGCTCGCACCAGACAGCGGTGCGACAATGGAATGGGACCATCGCCGGGACGCGGTTGGCGGTGTATCGCTTCGTCGCCGCGCCGGGGATGGAGCGCATAGTCGGCTCGGTCTATTGGAACTCGGCCGACCGCTACGACGTGGGCGGCAGTTCCAAAGAGGTGGCCATACGCGTGTCGCTCTACGACCCGCTGGGCCGCTTCGTCAACTATTCCTACGGCGTTGGCACGGGCTACGCCTCGGCTCAGGCGGCGCACCCCATGCCGGGCCCGTGGTCGCTCGTCATCTCTGAAAACGGGCGCAAGGACAACAACGGTGTGCGCCGCTACACCCGTGAAGGCTTCCAGGCGCGCCTGGAGACGTACACCTCGGTCGGCTACGGTACGCTCTCGCCGGCGGCCGTGACGCTGGCGCCCGGACATAGCGCCCGCATTACCTTCACGGGGAACACGCCGACCGACGCCGGGGCCAAAGTCCTCAGCATCCATGTGACCGGCGACCATACGGCGGTGCTTCCGGTCGTGCTGACCTCCTACATCACGGTGCGCAACAGCAACGGTCTGTTCCGGGGCATCTTTACGGGCGCTTCCACGAGCTACTTCTCGCTGGACAACGAGAACAAGGTCTATGCCCTCGACGTGGCGCCGGGCACGCAGTCGCTGCGAGTTGACCTCCGGTGGCCCGACCCCGGCTACGGGTTCGTGATGCTGCTGGTGGATCCGACCGGCGAGATCGTGGACGGACAGTTCAACGGTATCACGAACAGCGGCGGCGCCACCCCGTTCGATCTGAGCGTGCACGAGGTCGAGGCGCTGTGGACCAGGCCCGTGGCCGGCCGCTGGGAGATCGTGGTGATGGACGCCGTGTTCTCGGGCAAGCAGCGCAGCGAAGAGTTCAGCGGTCAGGTGCGCCTCAACGACGCGCCTGTCACGCCGGTAGCGCTCAGGCGCGTCGTCCTGCCGGGCAGCACCTTCGACGTGTCGCTTTCCATCCGCAACAACAATGGTCCCAGCGTGGCGGAGGGCTACATCGGCTACGCGGTCACCGACGGCTACAGCGACATCCCGCTGGGCACGGTCCGTGGCCCGTTCGGTCCCCCGAGCGTCAGCGGAACCAGCATCTATACCTACACCACCGGGTTCGTCCCGCCGGGCACGCGTATGCTGTCGACGTCGTTCACGTCGCTCAACCCCAACGTGCCCATCGACCTGTCCTTCGCCGATCCCATCGGCTTCGCGCGGGCGCAAGGACGGGCGGGGCTGGTGCGGGTAAACGGACACGTCTATCAGGGCACGACGGCGACGGTGACGGGCCATGAGCTGCCCATCGGCCAGTGGAACGGAACCGTCACGCTGCGCCGGCCGGTCGACGCGGGCGCGCACACCGGTCTAGTCGGAACGAGCATAGCCTATGCGCGCACGCCCCTGTCCTGGGTCACCTTTGACCATGGCTTGCGGGACGGTAAGATCACCGGCGGGCAGCCGCTGATCCTGCTGCCTGGCCAGAGCGACGCGCTGCACGCCCGGGTCACCGTACCCCTCACCGCCGGTCCGGGCGCGTATCACGCCTACCTGTACGTCTACAGTGTGTTCGGCGACCAGGTGGCGAGCATCCCCCTGACCATCGTCGTCCGGCCGCACGCCGGCGTCGAGAACGAGTAGGCTCCGGGTCTGCGACTGCGATCGCGTGGCAAACCACGGACACTGCGGTGTCAGGACGAAGGGAGTGGGCGCCTGTACAGGCGCCCACTCTCGTCGGACGCCTTTTTCTACTGACTGCAGTCGGCGTCCGTTTGCCATGCGACCGCAGTCGCAGGCGTGGGCGAAATAACCCATCAGCCTGATACACTGTCTACGTATTGCCCAGTAAGGAGAGATTGATGGCCAAGTGTGATATTTGCGCCAAGGCGCCGGTGTTCGGACGGAACATCCGCCATAAGCACAGCGGACAGTGGTTACGGCGCGCGCCGAAGACCTCGCGCCGCTTCGAGCCCAACCTGCAAAACGCCACCATCTACCGCAACGGCGTGGCGCGCAAGGTCAGCATCTGCACGCGCTGCTTGCGCACGGAGTATAAGACGACGTAGGTTCGGCGACTTTTTAACACGCGTGCTTTTAGAGAGGCTCGGAGGTCTTGATCATGGTCCTCCGGGCCTCTCTTTCTCAGGAGGTATGGCGCCGATGGTCGACACGCGCACACCCTCAGCAGATATGCTAGCCCCATGGGCGGAGGTGGTCCCACATAAGGGGGATATGACGGTCGATGACCTGCTTAGCCTGCCAGATGATGGGTGGCGTTATGAGGTGATCGAGGGGGTGCTGGTTCGTATGGCGGGAAGCGGAGCCTGGGCGACGACTATAGGACGACGCCTGGCCGCACGACTGGGCGACTACGTCGACGAGCACGATCTGGGTCTCGTAACTGGCGCGGATGGAGTCTTCAAGTTTCCTGGCGCCGAGTCGGGCGTACTCCCCGATGTCGGGTACCTGACCGCCGCGCAGGCGGACCGCATCGCTGAACCGAACAAGCCGATTCCCTTCCCTCCCGATCTGGCCGCCGAGGTCGTCTCACCCTCACAGGACGCTATCGGCATGGCTGCTAGAGCGCAACTCTATCTCCGCGCGGGCGCTAAACTGGTCTGGGTCTTGTGGCCCGAACGGGGAGAGGTCGATGTGTGGAGGACGGGCGACCTGCGGCCGCGCTACCAGGACATGCGGCCCTCCACGACGCTGCGCGCGGATGCCGGCGACGCGCTGGACGGCGAACGTGTCGTGCCAGGTTTCTTGTATCCCCTGGCCCCCCTGTTCGTCATAAGACGAGGCCAAACTGCACCTTGAGTCGAGCCGCGGCCAGGACATGTCGGCTGATAACTGATAGATGCCGACACGCCTCCGAGGCGTCGCCTTAAAGCGGTTTGTTTGTGGCCCGCTGGCCCGCGACTGCGGTCGCATGGCAAACCACGGCCGACTGCGGTCGGTTGACCTGCAACGTACGCTCCTTCATCATGCCCTAGGTCGTAGCGACGGGCAGCGGGCGCAGCGCGGACATGCGCAGGGTGCGCTCGCGCGTGGCGGCGGTCTTGAGTTGGCCGCAGGCGGCCTGGATAGCGCTGCCTTTGGTGTCGCGTACGGTGACGGGCAGACCGGCGGCAGCCAGAGTGGCACGGAAGGACTCAATGCCGGCCCTATCAGTGGGCTCGAAAGGCATGCCCTCGACCCGGTTCCACGGGATAATGTTAACGTGGCACAGCAGGCCGCGCAGGCGTTCGGCCAGCGCGCGGGCATCGCCGACGCCGTCGTTGACCCCGCGCATCAGCGTGTACTCGAAAGAGACGCGGCGATGCGTCTCCCGAACGTACTCGTGGCAGGCGTCGAGCAACTCGTCCAGGGGATAGCGGCGGTTGATGGGCATCAAGGCGGAGCGCGCCTCGTCGGTCGCGGCATGGATAGAGATAGCCAGACCGACCTGCAGCCCCTCGTGGGCCAGACGCCGGATACCGGGGACCACGCCCGCGGTGGAGATCGTGATGTGCCGCTGACCCAGCCCGAAGCCCCTGGGATCGGTCAGGAGGCGTACCGAGGCGATGGTGTTCTCATAGGGCACGAGCGGCTCGCCCATGCCCATATAAACCACGTTCGTGACGTGCCTACCGCGCGAGCGCAGCTGGCGCTCGAAGTGCACAACCTGGCCGGCGATCTCGCCAGGGCTGAGGTTGCGCGTGAAACCCTGCAGTCCTGTCGCGCAGAAGCGGCAGGCCAGCGCGCAGCCCACCTGCGTAGAGAGGCACACCGTATTGCGCTCGCCGCCGTTGTACCCGGCGGGGTAATGCATCAGGACGCCCTCGACCAGCGCGCCATCGACCATGCGGAAAAGCGACTTCTCGGTCTGCGCCGCCGCGTGGTTGTGGCTCTCCTGCACCTCGAACGGGCGCAGGGTGGCCTCTTGCGCCAGCGAGGCGCGCAGGTCGCGCGGCAGGTCGCTCAGCTCGTCAAAGTCCGTTGCCAGCCGCTTATAGACGGCGGCATACAGCTGCCGGCCGCGGTAGGCCGGCAGTCCGCGCTCGGTGGCCCAGGCCGCCATTTGATCGGGGTTGAAATCCGGTAGCAGAATCATAATCAGCCTTTAGTTATTAGCCAGTAGCTGTTGGCCAGTGGCTGCCAGTCGTCCTTGCTAACGGCTAATAGCTAATGGCTATTATCGCCTCCGGTCGGTCGAAAAGACGCCCAGGGCGTCGAGGAAGTAGAGCAAGGTGGCCAGGGCCTGGGCCAGCGCGGCGACGTAGGTCAGCGCGGCGGCGTTGAGCACCTTGCCGACGCCCTCCATCTCCGTGGAACTGACCAGGCCGCTGGTGGAGAGCAACTGGCGCGCCCGCACGCTGGCGTTGAGCTCGACCGGCAAGGTGAGCAGGGTGAACAGCACCACGGCCGAGAAGAGCGCCACGCCGACCCAGGCCAGGATGTGCAGCGGGTGGAACACCAGGCCGATAAAGAAAATCATGAAGCCGAGTTGCGAACCGTAGTTGGCGGCGGGGACGATCGCGGTGCGCGCGCGCAGCGGCGCGTAGGACTGCGCGTCCTGCAAGGCGTGGCCGATCTCGTGGGCGGCGATGCCCAGCGCCGCCACCGACGGCGTGTTGGCCACGGCCTGCGACAGGTGCAGCACCTTCTGCTGCGGATCGTAGTTGTCGGAGAGCTCACCTGGAATGACCTGGATCGAGATGTAGCCCAGGCCGGCGCGGTCCAGCAGGCGCCTGGCCGCCTCGGCGCCGGTCAGGCCATACGCGTTGCGCACCTGCGAGTACTGGGCATAGGCGGAGCGCACGCGCGCCTGCGCGAGCATCACCAGGAGGAACGCGGGCAGCGCGAACAGCAGGTAGCGAGGGTCGAAGAAAAAACCAAACGGCATGGTGGGGAAGTGTCCTTGCTAGAGGATTGGTACACCTTGATCGTAGCACAGGGGTAGGCACGCGCCAAGGCGCTCTCGCCGGGTTCCACAGGGTCTGCAAAAGATCGGCCTGGGAGCGCGGGCGTCTCGCCCGTCCCCGCGCTGGACCCGGGACGGGCGAGACGC
>JAABUX010007292.1_pt1 | contig 13023 bp, 24 predicted proteins | sample 5561851 | NCBI WGS metagenome assembly JAABUX01 (sample SAMN10711883, study PRJNA513361) | rock metagenome | isolation source: Antarctica rocks | place: Antarctica: Victoria Land, Richard Nunatak red sandstone | collected 2016-01-03 | reverse complement strand
TTTTGCGCTCTATTGACTGCATGAACGCTGGGAAGCACACCTCAGGTTGTACTTCGGCCCTTGCGGGAGGCCCTGATAGATGCCGCCCACGTCCACGACCGGGCTCAGCGCGTCCACCGTGCTGCGGATGGCGTCAGCCGGAGCCTGCGCACCGGATGGCAGGGTCAATGATTGCGAAACAAAGAACACTATTCAATGCTTGCATTGCAATGTTCAATCCTGCGATCCAAAACCTCATGCAGAGTCCGGGGAGAATCTGGTGATGACCATCCTCCACCACCGGCAGCTCAGCTGCTGCAACTGATGCAAAACACCAGTGGGCGGCAAGCGCCCACTGATTCTGTTCGTGTCGGCAAATGTACTATCGTTCATTGTCGCCACAATGCAAGCATGCCAGTCTAAACAGATGTTTTGAAACTTTGGCGAGCATCGACGGCAGTGACGACCAGGCACGGGCCTGGCAGAGCGTCCTGTCCAGGTGCGCACCTGGGCGGACTCCCAGACGATGGCGACGGTGAAGACGCGGGGGCGGCGCAGCAGCGAAAGGTCCTGCGTACGCGCCGCGCCGGCGGCGGCCGCGGTGTTGGCCGCCGCGCTCACGGCGCCGCCGCCGGCGCGCTGGGCGACCATGTCCGCCGAGTCGGCCTGCACAGGGATTGGCGAGGTTGTGCAGCTGCAGGTAGAAGTTGCCAAGAAGCCGCAGGCCCAAGTCACGCAGAGCCGCGGATGAGGCTCGGGCAGCACCAAGCGGGGTTGGCGCATGCAAGATTTTACATGGACTGATGTAACCTCGAGCTCTGATTAAATTTGGAGCCTGCTCACGGCAGCAGTCATGCTTCGTAACATCAATGACAGCTTGCTGCAGCATGTGGCAACCGGTCGCGCCATGGAGACTGTGCAGCACGTGGAAGTTTTCAACCTTTGTCAGCCAGCCAAGCTGGCAGCAAAACGCAGAGTTATAATGAGCAGTTGAAGTGAAGTGAAAATTGTTGCCAACACTGCAGGGTAACTCCCATAAGAAGCTACCGCATTTCCAACCAGCAAAGACATCAGGAATAGTCTGGTATACGGCGAGGCAAAATACCTATTTATCTTATTACTACAAAATGCAGTTGAATAGAAATTTGCTGGAAAATAGAAACATACCTCGCGCAGGATGGCCTCGAAGGAGCCGACCATGTTGTCGTAGCCGACGCGCAGGCCCTGCGCCGGGACCAGCTGGAAGTACTTGGTGTACTGCAGCACCTCCGTCGCGCTGACACCGCCGACGCCCGCCTTGCCGCCCGTCGCAGACACCTGACGCCAGGTTTGCACCGGATCTTTGCATGAGTCCGAACAGCGTTCAAGGATTTGTCAGAGACCGCAAGCACCTGGCTAGGCAGGCGGATGGCTCTCTCTTTCATCCCGTTGAAGCCGGCGGTGCTAGCTTTATATTCGGTGGGACATGACTACGGTGGGTGTACACCTGCAGATGTTGCGCCTCCCAACATTGCTGTACAGTGTGCACGAACCAAAAGCTCGTGTCGCGCCGATCCAAACAGCGTGCGACAGAGCTCACCTGTCCGTTGGCGCGCGGCGACGGCGTCTGCGCCGCGACCGGCTGCCGCCTCCACGCCTGCCCGTCCTCTGCGGCCTCCGCACGGCCCTGCTGCGCCTTGCCCTCGTCGCCGTTCGCCGCCGCCGCTGAAGCGGGGCCATTGGCCGCTGCTGCCGAGACTGGTGCGCCCGAAGCGGTGGCGGCCGCCGGCGCGCTGCCGTCGGCGCTGCTGCTGTCCTGATAGTCCACGGGGCACGGCGCCTGCACGACCAGCCCGAACAGGTCCTGCACGAAGCTCGTCGCCGCCGGCCGCCTGCTGCAGGGAGCACAAAGCTCGTGTCAACAGCATTGGCCACCTCTCTGACTGTTGCATGGGAACACTGCACGAAGTGAAGCATTGACTGGCGAAGGACCATACAAGGTGTACACAGCGTCGCAGCGCAGATCAGTCAACTTAACTAGGTTTGCAGAACCCGGCGGGGGTACCTGTCGATGCCGTTGGGAACTCGCCCCCCGATGGGCGACCCGCCCGCACTGCCGGGGGTCGCCGCTGCACCGCCGCGTGTCATCTTCCGCACGCGCTGAGGCAGCTGCGGGTCCGCCTTCACAGCCGCGCCGCCCAGTTCAGCCCTGCGCCGGCAGGATAATGGTCGAAACGTGTGCCACGTTTCCAGGCATCAGTTGCTACTCCGACCCAAGCAGCATTGTTTCCAGTGCTGGAGCCGCTCCTTACAACGTGTGTCGCAGACCAAACAGCTGCAGTGCATACGTCCCTGTCGATTGACCGTCCTGTTTGCTGCTTCGATGCAAACCAAAGGGAGTGCTGCACATGGGTGCAGACCACCTGCGAGGTGCCACAGGGCAAACCCGGATCGTGCTCCGAACAGCTGAAGGGGTGTCGATGCGCATGAATCTGTACCTGTGGAGGCAGGTGAAGATCTCGCCCAGGACCTCCGACGCGTCGTGCATCTCGGACATGCTGAAGCGCGGCGTCGTCGCGGCTCCGGAGCCGCCCCCGCCGCCGCTGCCGCCGAGCGCGTCCAGCGCCTCCCGCAGCTCCGCGGGGCTCACCGCCCAACTGCAGCACAGGCAGGGCAGCCGGGAGTCAGGAGATGACTACCCAAAATATTGGGACGGTTAGCGCCACCTTGCCACACACGTGATGTATCTACGACTCTTGAATGTAGACTAGCCCTGAATCTTGTCGCAGCAACGCGCGCGGGTCACATCAGGTTGACGTCGGCAAGCAGCGGCATCACAGAGGGTCCGCGGAGGAAGCAGCTAGGTCAAGCACGGAATGAAACGGGAGGCTACCTGCCGCCCGGGCGGGCTGCTGTGGGCGAGCCGCCCGCAGCGCTGCTGGCCGTGGATGACACCTCCGCGTCCTCCAGCATGTCCGTCAGCTCGTCGGGACCCTGCAAATGTCGTGACCGCTCACTAAGCTCTGAGACTGGAGCAACACATTGTATGGGTGGTCAGTGCGGGGACTTGAATATTACGGCGACAGCAAATTCCGCTCATGATACACTGCTGTCATCAGGTGTCTTCGCAATCATTGCTTGACGACAATCATTGCTTGACGAGGCAACCCCTCCTCTGTTCTGACATGTCGTTTTTCGTGCAATGTTGCGCACACCGCATTCTCACCTGCTGGAAGGCGCGGAAGATGTTGCGCAGCGCGGTCAGCACGCGGGCGTCGGCGGGCGGGGCGCCCGGGGCGGGAACCGTGGCCGGGTCGCAGCCCAGCAGCGCCTCCCGGAAGCTGGCCAGGTGCCACAGCGACTGGATGATGACGTTCAGGAAGCAGTTGTTCTGGCCCGTCTCGCTGGTCAAGCCCCTGTGCGCGCCGACAGAAGGCAACTGCGTCAGTGCCACCTGGATCCAATGCGCACCAATCTAGCACATTGCAGCACGCGATAGCCAAGCGAACGCATCTGTGCATGATCATCCACTGTTCACAGAGCATGCGAGCTGTTGCTCAACATGCCATGACTGGCACCTTGAGTCATAAATGAAATGCGAAAGCTGCGCCAGAAAGAACCTAGCAAGCAAACCGCTCCTGCACAGCATACACGTGGCTTATTCTGCAAAAGCCGGTCATGCACGAAAGCACGCACCTGATGAGCTTCAGGCGCTTGCCGTCCGCCTCGAGGCCGTCCCAGACGACGCCGCCCGCCTTGCGCACCTTTTTGGTGCCGCCGACGCGGGCCAGGCCGCTGCTGGCGAGGCTCTCGACGCTGGCCGACTGCACGATGGAGCCGCTGCCGTAGGACGCGACTGCGCCTGCAGACAGACATGGCCTTCAGCGCAGAGGTGCGCGAACAAAGCCAGACCCGATGGGGCAGGCATCTTGGGTCGCACAGGGGGTCGCACAGGGTTCATGGTAGCCATCCACCTGCACATCTGTGCAGCTCGACGTCGCAGATGTGCAGTAGAGCCGGAGTGAGGGTCAGGTGGAGTCGCCACTGCAGGCCAATTGCACACAGCTGGATGTGCGCACAAAGCGGATTCTGCTCTGCACGCAAAATGCGCCTCGCACGCTGCTGCCTTGAGATTGGCTGCAGTTGCGCACCTGCTTCCTTGGCGAGCTCCCTGCCGCTGGCGCTGCGCGTCACGGCGCCGCTGGACGCCGATCGCAGCGGCTGGCCACCCGAACGACCCGATGCCGTGCCGGCGGCATGACGCGAGCCCCCAGCCTGCATGAGCACTTGTCGTCAGTTGTGGACTCAACACTTGAGAAACAGTCGATACCATTGCGCTGGGCACATGCTGGATCTTGCAGATGCCTGCGTGGAGCTTCCGAGCCCTGGTCTCGCACGGTTCCAGCGATGGGATTGCACACAGAGTAGGCGACCATGATGCATGAGCACGCCTAGCCCATCCAATTGATACAGAAGCACACCTGGTGAGGGGGCCGGGCATCGTCGCTGCCGCGCGGACCAGCCGCGACGGTCGACCAGCTCGACTGCTGCTGCTGGGGCGGCTGCTGCTGTCGCTGTTGCTCGCCATGCCTCATCTGAGGGCGAGCGCTTGTCGCTGTTCCGGTCGCCAACACGGTTGGCGGCGATGGCTGCTGATGCTGCTGCATCGGCTGCTGTTGGTGCCAGCGCTGCTGCTGTTCAGGGCCCGGCTGCTGCTGCGACCCCGACGCGGGCCCTGCTGCCGCGAATGCTGGGCCCGTGTGCTGCCCAGCGGGCGATGCCGGCCCCCGCGCGCTGTAGTGCACGTGCGGCTGCTGCTGGTATTGACCCTGCTGGTGCTGCAGCATCTGCCAGTGATGCTGCTGCTGCGGGGGAGCCGGGTGCCAGACAGGCGCCCCAGGCTCCAATCGGGTGGCCTGGCTGCCGCTGTGCTGCTGGACCGCCGTCGCTGGGGCCGGCCCAGCCGCAGATGCCTCGGCCAACTCGCCCTGGGCATGGCTCACGCTCATGCCGACGGCAGAAGCCTCGCCGAACTCCATAACGGGCAGCACGCCGGTCGCGAGCGGACTGCGGTGGTGGTCATCGTGGGACACCGGACCGTCGGGGACACTGGCTGCCCCGGTGCCTTGCAACATCATCACCGATTCCTGATGAGCCTGCGGCGCAGGCTGCTGCTGCGTCTGCGCATCGTCCCGGCCGACAGGCGCTGCTGCCTCCGGCGCGGACGCCGCGGAGCCGGGCTGCTCGTCGTCGCGGCCCTCCTGGCCGTGCTGCGTCAGGTCGGGGGAGGCGCCGTCCGGCTGAGCAGGCCCCGGCGGGGCTGAGGCACTGCATAACGGAACATGCGTGTCAGCTACATTGTTCTCTGAATCTGCTGCCTCGGTCTTCCTGACGGCTCGTACTCCAGCAAACCAACTTCAACGCCACAAGTCAACTTACGCAGTGATTTGTATGGCTTCCAGTGGCTTTCCCACCGAAGAATTGGCTTCGGGGCAACGGAATCACCAGAAACCCGTAGTCACGGGCACACATGCAAGCGAGGAGGTACCTGCGCAGGTCCCTGGACGGCTGCTGCTGCTGGGGCGGCGGCGGCGGTGCGGCTGGCGGCGACGCCGCGAACCGCGGCACGAAGGCCTGCGCGGTCGCCCGCAGCTGGGTGCTGCCCACCGGCCGCTTCGGGGTCGACGGAGCGGGCACGCCACTGCACCAAACAATCAGAGAGTGTGATGTGCATACCTCATGGCGCGGAGTGCCGAAGACGCACATTAATTGCAGCTCGCACCATTGTGGCAGAGGGAGTAGTATCGTGTTGCAAGGCATGAGACAATGCATGTACACCAGTAACACCCAACATGTGCAAAATCAAGCATTCTGTCAGCGAACAACATGTGACGCCTGAGGCCCGTGCTTGAGAAGGCGAGACCCGAACAATGCATGCAGAACCAGCAGACGACTGCGACCCACCTCTCCGAGCTGGACGTCTTCTTCAGCTCAGTTTCAGGCCGCTGCTGCGGCGGCTGCGTCAGCACGTGGGGCGGGCCCTGGAGGGGCATCTGCGGGAACGGCATCGGCGGGCCCTGGTGCTGCGGCGGTCCGTAGGGACCGGCCATGCCGGGCATGAAGTGCGGCAACATGCCCGGAGGCATCCCTGGCCCCGGGAGCATGTGCGGCGGATGCTGCACACAATCATGGGCAAGTCGCATCAGAGTAACTCCCTTGTGCTCGTACAGCCGTGCTGACAAAGGCAGGCGATAAGGTCTGCGGAGCAAGGATTCGTCAGCATAATGCAGCCGTAGGCTTGTAGCACTCACGCAATGCTTGCCAAGTGAGCACAACGACAGAACACGGATGTTGTCGTCGATTCTGCACCTGCATATGCTGCTGATGCATGTGCTCCGGTCCCTGGGGGTATGGCGGCTGCTGCAGGTGGTGGGGCTGCCCGCCCATGTTGCCCGGCTGCTGAGGCAGCGCTGGCCGCTGCTGATGCTGTGCGTTCTCGATGGCTCCCACCGACGGCATGTGCGTGGGGTGCGGAGCGCCGACAGGAGGCTGATGCGCTGGCATGGCGCCGCTCGAGGCCGCAGCACCTGTGTCGACGAAACCGTGAGTTGACTCTTCGCACAACTGGCACTATGTGCAGAAAGTGCAGCAACATCACCGTACATAGCAGAGGCTAGCTAAATTTCTGACCAGCAGCTGACAGCCGCCACGTCGCAGAACAAGAGTAAGAGCAAACGATAGAAGCAGACATACGCAAGGCTGCACACAGAGCTGAAGGGGGGAAGTGGGCGTACCAGGAGGCAAGTCCATGCCGGGATGGTGGTCGGGCCGCGGCGCAAACTGCGGCCCCATGGGATGGTGGCCCATCCCGCCCACCGGCCGCGGCCCCATGCCCATGTGCCCAGGCCCGACCATGCCGGGCGGCAGCGCACCCGGCGGCATCATGTACGGCGGCGGGGGCATGAGGTACGGGGGCTGCATTGCACGGCATGCATGATTGGCTCAACACGAACACAGAGGGCTGCTCGTATTGGCTTATGAGGCTCTGATTCTGCAAATGTGAAAAGAACACAGGGTCGACATCAGATCTGCCTCCGGAGAACCACGGAGCAATTTGCGCACTGCTCCCGCTGGGTACTGTGCGCCTCCAGGCCCGCCCATGGGGTGGCTGCCGTTCGGCACGGGGTACGGCGCAGGCCCAGGCATCATCATGCCCGGCGCACTGCCGACCGCAGGCGGCATCGGACCGGGATGGTGGGGCTGCATGCCGTTTTGGGAAGGATACGGACGTGCCGCGTGCTGCCCGTGAAGCTGCTGCTGCCCGGATACCATGCCCGGAGCGCCGTGCGGCCCTGCGCCGTGTCCGTGCACGGGGGCAGGCCCCTCGACGGCTGGGACAGAGCCACCATGCGGAGCTGGCTGGTGCTCATCCGGCTGCTCAGCCTGTCCAGGGCCGCCAGCGCTGGGACCCCCGACAGAGCCTGCTGTCGGCGCGGCAACCAGCTGCGCGGCAGGCTGCTGCTGTTGCTGCCCAGCAGGCTGCTGATGACCCTGCCGATCTGCGTCCGGCGGCCCGGGCTCTACGTGGTGAGCAGGCGTCTGCGCCGGACCGTTCATCGCCGGGGGCTGCTGCTGCTGCTGCTGATGACGGCCGCTGATGTCGACTCCGGCCGGCCAGAACGGCATGGGCAGCTGGGCACTGCGTCTCGGCTGAGAGGGCTGATGCTGCTGCGGCTGCTGCTCGCGGGGCACGTGGTGGCCATTCGCCATTGGCTGGGGCGGCGCCTGCGCCTGCGGGCCCTGACGGTGCTCCTGCTGCTGATACTGCTTCTGTCGCTGCACCTGGTCGTGCTGCTGATGCTGCACATGCTGCCTCTGCTGCGCATGCTGAGGGTCGCTCGTCTGCGCAGGCAGCGCCTGGCTGCTGCCCATCCGCTGGGGCTGCTGCGGCGGATGCTGCGAGGGCTGCTGCGGCCAATCCGAAACAGCCACAGGCTCTGCCGCCAGTGGGGAAGAAGAAGGCTGCTTGTGTGCGTCCAGGGCGCCCTGCGAGACCGGTCCGTTTGCGGTCGGCGCCGCGGACGGCTGATCCGCCTGCCCGTGCGTTGCAGATGCCTCCGCATCTGTGCTGCTGACGGGGCCGTTGGCCAAGGCGACCGACTGCGTCCCGCGCGCCTCGCTGTGGGCTGCCTCAGGGTCACCCAGCAGCACGCGCTGAAGCACATCGTCGCCGGATTGCTCAGCAACAGGAGCGTCGCTGGGGCTCGGCGCAGCCCTGTCAGCCGACCCTCCCCGCACGAAAGTGATGGGCACGACCGGCGCAGCCCGTGCGTCCGGGCCACCACCCCTGCCGCCCGCGGGCGCACCCCTGCCGTGGGGCCTCGCCGGGCCGCCGCCCGCGGTCCGCGGCTTGCCATGGTGGTGCTGGTGGTGGTTGTTGTGGTGGTGGCCTGCGGGGCCGCCCTCGCGCTCGTAACCGCCTGCCGAGGGTCCGTTGCCGCCGACCCCACGCGGCCCGAAGCCGTTAGCGAGCGGCTGCTGCTGTCCGTCCTCGGTCGGCGGCGGGCCGGTGCCGCCTTGGAATGGCGAGCGGCGCCCGCTGCCCGACGGGGGACCCGCGGGTCCGCGGCGGCCGCCCCGCTGCCCGGCGCCGCGGGGGTGTCGGCCGCCCTTCACGAAGCCGCCGTCGCTGGACTCGCCCTCCTCCGGCGAGCGGTTGAGCTCCTGCCAGGGAAATGGCCACAACTGTTGGCAGCGTGCCTGAATGAGCTACAGCTCTGGTAGGGATCGTGCAGATGCTATATGCACAGCTTTGCATCGGAGGTGCGGCCGGGGGCTTCATGCTAGCGCACAGGATTGCGTGGGCGCAAGACATCAATAAGGCAGCCATCCGGTGCACTGACAACCTCCGAATTGCCCGGCAGCAGGGGAATCACCTCGGCCTCGGCAGCGTCCGCCTCTGCCAGCATCTGGCGCTGCTGCTCCGCGGCCGCAGCCTCGGCGGCCATGCGTGCCGCCCAGTACCTGCCGGGTGACACAAACGCGATGGTCACACCAATGTCGACTTCAAGAAATGTGCGCAAGGGTGCCCAATCAGCAAGCTGCTAGGCACGGCCAATGCACTCTGAGATGGGCACCAACAAAAAGTCACAGGGTGCTCATCTCGTGCATTGATGAGCATTCAAGGCTCTGCGCATGACATCCTGTGGTCAGCTGCTAGGGGTGGACCCCAAAGCCAAAGACGCGAGAGGCATGCTGAGGTGCTACCGACGAGATGGTGCGCGACAGAGGCGACATACCCGTCGGCCTCCTCCAGCAGCTGGCGCCGGCGCTCCTCCATGATCGCCTCCTCGGCCTTGCGCTGCGCCTCGCGCTCCTCCAGGCGCCGGATCCTGCGCAGCGCAGGGTTAAGGGTTAGGGTTCAAGCTTGACTTTGGAAACTGATTTAGAGTAGGCTCAGAGCTGAAATTAGGCCGCTATGCAAGAGGAACAATACTGCAAGGCGCAGTGAGGCTTGACGCTTGCCTTCGAACTAATGTTGCAACATTTGCATTGACAGAGGTGAGTCTCATGCATGCGGAGTGGGAGACCAGACGGCTAGGCTTTGCGGTCTGCATTCGGAGCTCACCGGTCAGCTTCCTGTTGCCTCGCACGCTCCGCGGCTCCCGCATCCGCGGCCTCGCGCTCGGCACGCAGCCGCTCTTCCTTCTCAGCGGCCAGCCGCTCCTTGCCAGAGCGCATCTGCAGAACCACACGATTGGCTGTTGCAGCAGCCCCAGCACCTCAACATGCCACACGTGCCACATTGTAGTCGACCGAACATTGCAGATAGGCCTAACACATGGGCATCAAAGTCACTCCGCAGAGAGGAGCTCCTTGAGCGGCACAACATGCGTTCCTGCGGCAGCCTGAGCCGCTACCGACATTGGCACCAGATAGCTCATGATCTGGCGGGACACGCCGCGCACCTTGCCCTTGACTTTCGCCTTGGCCTGTACCTTGCGCTCCCTCGCCAGGCGTTCCCGCTCAGCCTTCTCCTCCTGCATCATCCATGTCACAACCGTCAGACCGTCACAAGCCGCTTCCCAGCAAGAGCACACCTGACGGACACTCTGCGCTGCACAAGCTGCGGCAGCCAGAAATGCACAACATTTCATAGAAACCGGGCCTTCCTGTTACGTGACGGCACCACACATGGATATGGCAGGGCCAACCGGCAGGCATGATCTCATCAGTAACAAGGCGCACCTCCGTCAGGAAGAGCGCCTCCTGCGCCTCCAGGGCGCGCTCCTCCGCGAACTTGCGGGCGCAGGCGTCCAGGCGGTCTTGCAGCAGCGGCAGCGCCATGTTGGCGCCGATCGCGGCGCCCGGGTCGTCGCACGCCACGTTGATCAGCTGCATCTCCAGGTGCTGCAGCGCCTGCGGTGCAAGCAACATCTGGGCGTCAAGATCAGCACAGTCGAGTTGGTCCGCCTGAGAGCGTAACATGCGTAACATGGGAATGCACAGTGGGGCGACGTTGCCATACTTGGCGCTGGCAAAGCTGTGACTGCACAGCATCTGCAAGAGATGCCCGTGACTGAATCCATGCTGCAATCGCAGGACATGCTGCTGAGCACGATCACCATGTCTGCCCTGAGATATAAGGGGGCAAACACAAGCTATACTGCCGGGCGAGGAGCAGCGCACCGCGCGGCCGTCCTCGAGGCGCTTCTCGACCTGCTTGCGCTCGCTGTTGATCCAGCGGTAGAACTGCTGGTCGTCCTCGTCGCCGTACAGCTGGCGGCGCACGTCCTTCTGGAAGTGCGCCCGCAGCTTGGCCAGCGACCCCGCCTGCTGCCCCAGGCCGCCCACCGACGCCATCAGCTGCTGCGCCTGCAAAGGCAACATCGAGGATCAGAGTCTAGCGGAAGCAGTGACTGTTGTTCGTCCGGGTGATGTCTGCCAGCGCTCTGCTCGTGCATGGCTGTCGACATTGTTGCTACCTTCTGGCATCACAAAGGGTTACAAACGGGCACCTCCGGGCTGACGATGACCGTGATACGGCATGCACTGCAACGTGACCAAGAGCACCGATTTGACCGTTCCTCAGTGCTACTTAGCTGGATGCGCCTTGCATTGCAACTCGCACCTGCAGCGCACGCTGGGCGCCATGGCTGACCGCCGCGATGGCAGAGTTGGCAGCCGTCATGCCGCCAGCCTCTGCAGTGGCCACGGTAGAGGCGTCCCCATTTGCCATGCGGCCCTCATTGCCGTCCGCCAATCCTGGAGCAGACAGACGGGTTTTAGATCATTTGCAGGTTGGCTGCCGCAACCAGAGTTCTGCAGCACAGATGCAAACGCACACACGTGTCCGCTTGCATTTGTCCAAACTGGCGCCGAATCCATGGAACAGCTGTACAGCCCAGCGAAACAGAGCAAACCGTGCGAAGGGACACGGTCAACTAGCGATTCTGCGTGCACAGGCATGGGAAAACGCTTGGACTGACATCACAGAGTGCATTCGCACCGTTCGGGGTCTGCTGCAAAAGCGACGCCGCGTCGGTGAGGTCCTCGAACCGCTCGATCAGGCCCTGCACGGTGGTCTTCCAGCCCTGCAGCTGCTTGATCTCCTGCTCCCGCTTCGCCATCTCCAGCTCGCACCGCTGGCGGCTGTCATAGATGTTCTGCGGCAGAGGAGGACGGGACGTTGCCACTCGATCTTGGATTAGTTGCCGGACGCCATTCATGATAAGAGCGCATGCACACTGAAACTTCAGCCGCCGCTCAATTTGTGCGAGCAATCCTGTGTGCAGCAAGCATCAGAGACTCTAGTCGGTTGCAGGCTCTGAGGACCTTGCCGGGATTTGCAGCTTGCTGTGCGGCAAGCCAAACCCCTTGCACGGCGCTTGTTGCGATATCGAGCTGCGCACCTGGAGGCGCGCGCCGTGCTCGCGGAAGGTGGTCTGCACCTCCAGCTGCTCCTCAATGGCCGCGTCCGCCAGCTGCGCCCGGTGGCGCTCCATCTCCGCGGCCGTCCGGAAGGTGCCCTCCAGCCCCCGCGGCGCGTTCTTCACGTCCTCCAGCTCCCGCTTCAGCCGCTCGAACTCCGGCTCGCCCTGCGTGCCGGTCCAAAGCATGCCACTAAATCGATGTGTCTCGAAGTTGGCAATCGACTGCAGACGACGGCAGAGATGGCTGGCCAGCCAACAGTCCTTGCATGCAGTGCAGGGTGCTGCCTTCCATCAGCGGTGGTAAAATACGCTCAAAGTAGGTGGGCGCTTCGGCAAAACCAGCGATGGGGCGGCCCACCACCGTAATGAAGGCGACACGCAGCACTGCAGGGGCTCGCTGCCTGGCATAGAGCACACACAGGCTCCAAGTCACATGGAGACGCTGCGCACCTGGCGGAGCTGGGTCTTGAGGGACCGCAGCTTGCGCTCGCTCATGATGTGGTCGTACATCAGGCCGTGCAGCTTGGCGCGCGTCAGCAGCACCTCCCGCTTGAGCATGGCGATGATGACGCCATCTGGCAGGTCCGCGTTCACCTCCGTCTGCAATTGTGATGAGAGGTGTCTCAGAAAAAGGCTGCACAAGACGACAGCGAAATGCACGTAAGACCGAGTAATGTCAAGGATAACGATAGTCTTCAAATGTCAGACAAGGACCGCAGAAGCCCTTGACAGGGCTATGTCGCATAAAGGCAGCAGCGAGGACCGATGGCAGCAGGAGGGTAACACACCAGGAGTGGACTGGCACGCGGTACCATTACCCATTGTTGATGGCAAGACCAAACGAGACGAATGCCCGCTCGACATCACGATGCTAGCACAGGCAGGGCAGGGCAGAGCTTGGGAGACAAGCGGGCCTCCCATGGTGCACACCTCTCCCGGCTTGGGCTGCGGCACGGGGCGGATGTCATGCTGCCTGGCCAGCTCCGCGGCCTCGCGCCGCGACGCCAGCATCAGCGTCTGCAGCTCCTTGGCGTGCGCCGCGCGGGCCTCCCACTGGTGCTGGTCCTGCAGCGCCGACACCAGGCTTTCGTGCGCCATCTGCGTCGTCGGGCCCCGGGCGCCTGCACGAACA
>JAABUX010007285.1_pt1 | contig 13028 bp, 11 predicted proteins | sample 5561851 | NCBI WGS metagenome assembly JAABUX01 (sample SAMN10711883, study PRJNA513361) | rock metagenome | isolation source: Antarctica rocks | place: Antarctica: Victoria Land, Richard Nunatak red sandstone | collected 2016-01-03 | reverse complement strand
TTTGAAGCGGCGATCATCGATTGCCTGGATGGTGTCGAGGGGAAGCACAAAGCCGCGATCAAGTCGCTGATGACACTCAAATTCCAAACCTTCGGAAACCCTCAAATGCTAACCGCGTGAAGTATATAATTACCCTCGAACGTATCGAGCGTAGGTCCACTTGCATCTTGAGCGACGGCCACGGGCTTACGAAACGCCCGGACTGACATGTATGTAGCGAAACACAACAACAGAAAGACGAAAGCCTTTGGAACGTATTTCATGCTCTGGTCCTTGCGGCAAAGTGTGATGGGTTTGAATCAATTGCATGTAACACCAGTTGAACAAACGGTCGAGTAGTCTCCATTGGAATTGTCGGAGCAAGAGCCATCTTGTAGGAGATGCCCGCCGAATGCGAAGCTGAAGACGTACCTCTGTCCCGTGTTTAATTTTAGTGATCTGGCCGTAAAGCTATCCTTATTGTTGTTTGAAATGCAACCGTATGTCGCACCTTTTACAGGCGCGCCGGTCTTGATAACGAAGGGCGTGTTCATCAACGGAGAACTGAGCGTGGTGATTTCGCACGTCCCACAGTTCGAGCCGGTCCCCGGAGGCACATCGTGGCCACAGTTGAATGTTGCCGTCGCGGTGACCCAGGCAGCCGACTGCCCTCCGCCAAAGTTTCTGGTCGCTACGTCAGTCACACTAACAGCGAAAGAGTCAGCGACACACTTCGCCACAGGACCTTGGGCGCCAACATTCGACGTTGTCGACCACCCGATCGTGGTGCCCACCGCGAGAAGACCTGCCGCAATTCTGCAAATACGTCTCATGATCACCAATCCAGGGTTGGGAAAAGAGAATTGTTTTGGAGGTAGATTTGCATCGTCTCCATTGGGACCGAACTTATCACCAAGCGTCAGAGCTTGTCAAGAATATCTTTTTCACCGTTAAATTGATAAGTTCACCCGTCGCCTCGAATGGCCAGCCGGTCGGTTAGGGCGCACAAGATTGCCTGGTCGGTCAGGAGTTCCCCAAGCAGCGGCGGTCGGAGCGGGAGCATCACGCCGTCGACCCGGGCGACCGTCCCCCCCGACTCGATCCCGAGTCGACCCGAGTCGATCGCCACGGACGGTCGGGAAGCCCGGCCTTCCGGCGGTCGACAAGCCCCGGGTCCGACCAGAATCCAGGGGGTCGCGGCGAGGCGGTCGAGCGCGTCGGCGGGCAACGCTTCGGTCGGGTCGACCCCGACGGCGAGGACGGCGTCGACCTCACCGCTTCGGAGCCGCTCGACCAGGGTCGCCTCCTCGGGCAGGGATCGAGGATGGCCGAGGGCGAAGTCGACCCCCGAAGGTGCCCCGGCTTGCCAGCACAAGACCGCCTCGGCCCCCGAGACGTTGCCCGGCTCGCCCAGAGACAGGCCGACGCATCGGCGACCTCCGGCGTTGAGGTCGCGGACCAGCCCCAAGGCCGAATCCCAGCCGGTCATCCCGAGCGACCTCGTGCTCGGGCCGAAGAAGATCGCGCCCGACCGGGCCTTTTGGAATCGACCAACCACGTCCTCCCACACCGAAAGCGGCTGGCCCGTCGCCCGCTCGACCCGTCCTGGATCGAGCGTCACCCCGTTGCTCAGAGCATGGAGGACGGCCAGCGCGTCCCCCTGGCGATCGGGGGCGATGGCGAGCCGGAGGTCCGCCCTCCCCTCAAGGGGGACCAAGCCCACATCGACGACGATCACCGACCGATCCCCCTTCAGGAACCGGCCTTGGCGGCGGACCGAGTAACGCTCGGCGTGGCGAGGGTGGGTGGCCTCGGGGTGGTTGCCCCAGAACAGGACGACCTCGGCCCTCTGCCGGACCTCGCCCAAGCTCGCCGAAACCTGGCCAACCCGGACGAACGCGGCTCGGTGGTTGGCCCGCCCTCCCGAGCCCGCCAGGTCCACCGTCGCCCCCAGCCGGTCGGCGATCCGCAGGGCCTCGCCAACCGCCTCGACCGACGACGATGTCAGGCCCCAGACCATCGGCGACCGGGCTCCTCGCAAGATCAAAGCGGCCCGGTCGACCGCCTCCTCGAGTGGGACCGCCCGCCCTTCCACGGTCGCCAAGGGGTGCCCTTCGCCGGGGTGGGGAGCCTGGAACCAACCTAGCCCGACCGGGCAAGCCCGAGTCGCCGCCACGACCCGGCCCGAGGCGACCCCCACCTCGATGTCGTCGCACAAACAGCCGCACCCGAGGCAGGTGGCGTGAGGGACGACGGTCAGAGGGGCTTCGGTCGGCATGCTCATGAACTCTCCACGCCCGGCTCAACCCAGGGTACTCGATCCGACGATCGCGGGGGTTGGGCCGGATTCATCGCAACCCCGACGGGTTCGCGTCGAGGAACGGGAAGATCCTGCTCACGCCTCGGAAGAAGAGGATCGACGAGGCGGACATCCAAGCGATGGTCAAACTCCGAGCAAGGGCGTCGCCCGCGAACCCCGATCGCCGGGCGAACCGCTCGAGGCGAGGTGAGGCCAGGACCGCGGGCGCCTGGATCATGAAGAAGGCGAACTGGGAACCATCAACACTCGACAACGCCAGGTCGAACATCAGCTCGTGAAAAACCGCGCTCACGAAAAAAGTCGCCAGGACTGCCCGGATTGGTGCCCGCCTGCCCCCCATCGGGCGAAACAGGTTCGATTCGAACCACGAATGGACCCGCGTATTATACCGACTCCAAAACTCCAGAGGCGTCCGAGCGAGGAAACAGGATCGGATGATCGGGCGGATGTCGAACCCGGCGAGGCGTTCGAGTCCCCCCATCGCCTCCGACGCCGCTTCGATCGTCACGACGAAAACCGCGAGCCGGAACATGTGGTTGAGCGCGAACGACGCGGACACGGCGACCCCGCCGCCCGCGATCACCTCGGCCACGCACGCCGAGGCGACGGCCGTTCCCACCAAGACGCGGACGATCTCCGGTCGGGTCGGGACCGGCGTCGGGGGCCGACGACCTCGGTTGCGAAAGACAACCAGAAAGACCGGCAAAGGGACCAGGAACCGGAGATAATCCCCCCATCGGCCACCGCCCCCCCGGCGATTCTCCCTGGCGTAGTCGACCAATTTGAAGAACAGGTCGGCAGACCCGAGAGAAACCAGGGCGCGGGTCATCACCCGCTCGGGGGGAATCAGCAGCGGGCCAAGCACCAGGACCAGCCCGGCGGTCGCCCCGCTCAAGACCGATCCGCCCCACCCCTTCATTTTTAGGATCGGCCGCGAGATAACGGCGATCCCCGACACCGAGCCGACCGACATCAGGATAGGGAAGAGGCCGCCCATGAATCGAACCCGCTCCCCCCATCCATGGAGACCTCGGATCGATGATCGAGGGCAGGCCGTCGAGGTTCCGAGGTTCCCGAAGCCGACCCGATCCGCTTTGCTGGGGGTTCAAGATCGACCTGGTGAGGCCGAGCAATCACCCGACATTTTGATTTGATCAGGCGGGGCCGGTCGGGTCAAGTCGCCACCGATTCCGACTCCGGAGCGCTGAAGGGCAAGACCCGGCGCGGTCGTGGTATGATCGCCGGGCGATCGGTTGGACTTGCTTCGATCCCGGCCCGAGGGCGGACGCCCCCAATGAGCGCACGTCGAAAACTCCCCAAAGGCGGCGCGATGAATCACCACCTGGCGTTCGACCGGGTCGAGCAGGGGCGAGATGGGGTCGATCTCGCCGTGCTCGTCACCGACGACGGGGCCTCGATCGTCGTACCTCGGGGGTTGCTGCCGCCGGACGCCCAGCCGGGCGAAACCCTGGCGATGACGCTGGCCCGAGACCCGGTCGCGACCGCCAAGGTCGCCAAGGCCACCGAGGCGATCCGATCCGACCTCAAGAAGACCGACCCCGGCGGGACGATCAAGCTATGAATCCGGTCCGCCCCCTTCGTCCCCGAGACCCGTTCTGGCCGCCGATCCTCCTCGGCCTCGCCCTGGCCTGCGTGATCGCCTTCCTGATCTTGTCGAGGCGTCCCAGGACCGTCGAACCGCTCCGAAAGCCCGAGCCGAGGGTCGAGACCGTCGTCGGATCGGGTCGCTTGACGATCGAGTTCCTCGACGTCGGCCAGGGAGATTCGGCGTTGATCCGGTCGCCCGAAGGGAAGCTCGCGCTGGTGGACGCCGGGCCGTCGAACCGGGTGGTGGGGCTGCTCAAGGCCCGGGGGGTCGAGCGGCTCGACCTGGTGGTCGTTACTCACCACCACTCCGACCACTACGGCGGGATGCTCGCGGTGGTCCGGGCGTTCCGCCCCAAGGTCTTCCTCGACGCCCCGTCGCCGCACGCTTCGAAGGCATACGAGTCGCTCCTCCGAGAGGTCCGCCACTCGGGGATGACCGCGATCCAGCCCCAGAGCACCCCCCGGAAGGTCGAGCTCGGCTCGGTCCTCCTGATGATCCTGCCCCAGCCCCCGGTCGACCCCAGGAACGAGAACAACAACAGCATCGGCCTCCGCGTCAGCTTCGGCGACTTTTCGGCGCTCCTGACCGGAGACTCCGAGGTCGCCGAGCGCGCCTGGTGGACCAGGAACGCCCCCGACCTCTGCGCCGGGGTCTCGGTCCTCAAGCTCGCCCACCACGGGAGCCGCAACGGGACCTCGGCCGCCTGGCTTAAATTGACCAAACCAAGCTTGGCCGTCGCCAGCATGGGCCTCCACAACGAGTTCGGCCACCCCCACCCCGAAACCTTGCAGCGTCTCCAGGCCGCCAACGTCCCCCTCGACCGGACCGACGACCGGGGGTCGATCACGATCATCACCGACGGCGAAACCTGGTCCGAGGAGGACCCCCGGCCGAGTCGGGCGGTCGGAGACGCGGCGTCCCGCCGGTCGATCGAGGGGCACCCCTCGCCTCGAACCGCCTTGGCGCGTAAATTGGGTTAATCGTGGTCGCGGATTTGCGGTTGGAACGAAACCGACGTCGGCCTGGCCTCCAATTCCGAGGGCGGGGGGCGATCGGTTTTTCGAGCATAGAGGATTCAAGGCGATGGCGGAACAGACACACCAGGCGGCACCCCTTCCCACGAACGTCCCCCATGTGGTGATCGTCGGCGGCGGGTTTGCGGGCTTGGAAGCGGCCAAGGCGTTCAAGGGGGCCATGGTCCGGGTCACGCTCGTGGACCGTCGGAACCACTTCCTATTCCAGCCTTTGCTTTATCAGGTCGCCACGGCGACGCTCAGCCCGGGCAACATCGCCAGCCCGCTCCGGCACATCCTCAGGAACGTCCCGAACGTCGAGGTCCTGCTCGGCGAGGTCGACGGGGTCGACGTCGCGGGGAAGAAGGTCGAGTTGACCGACGGCGAGATCCCGTTCGACTACTTGATCGTCGCGGCGGGGGCTTCGCACAGCTACTTTGGCCACGACGAGTGGGCCGAGCACGCCCCGGGCTTGAAGTCGATCGAGGACGCCACCGATATTAGGCGTCGAGTCCTGCTCGCTTTCGAGGCCGCCGAGCGAGAGGCCGACCCCAAGGCTCGTCGCGACTGGACCACCTTCGTCGTCGTCGGTGCCGGGCCGACCGGCGTCGAATTGGCCGGGAGCATGTCGGAGATCGCCCGGAACGACCTGGTCCACGAGTTCCACGGCTTCAACCCGGCCCGGTCGCGGGTGATCCTCCTCGAAGCCGGGCCGAGGGTCTTGCCCGCCTATCCCGAAGACCTGTCCGCCAGCGCCCAGAAGCAGCTCGAAAACCTAGGCGTCGAGGTCCGCCTCAACACCGCCGTGACCGGGGTCGACGACGGCGGGGTGAGCACCAAGGACGGCTATATTTCGGCCCGAACGATCCTCTGGGGCGCGGGGGTCCAGGGGTCGTCGATCGGCGAGAAGCTCGGCGCCGAGCTGGACAAGAACCACCGGGTCAAGGTCGGACCCGACCTGAGCCTGCCCAACGCCCCGGACGTGTTCGTCGTCGGCGACATGATCTCGTTCACCCAGAAGGATGGGAAGCCGGTCCCGGGCGTGGCCCCGGCGGCGATCCAGGCGGGCAAGCTCGCCGCCAAGAACATCCTCAAGCGGATCAAGGGGCAGCCGACGACTCCGTTCGACTACTGGGACAAAGGGTCGTTCGCCACCATCGGCCGGGCCAAGGGGATCGGCCAGGTCGGCAAGGTCCACTTCACCGGGTTCCCGGCCTGGGCGATGTGGTCGTTGATCCATATTTTCTTCCTGATCGGCTTCCGGAGCCGCCTCCTGGTGATGTTCGAGTGGGTGGTCCTCTACCTATTCCACAACCGAGGCGCCAGGCTGATCACCGGGCCGTTCCGAGACGTCCTCGGCAAGGTCCACTCCAAGCAAAAAGCCGTGGCCGCCGAACCCCAAAAGGCCGAAGCCCTGGTTTGACGCGAACCGAAGAGAATAACAGCCACGGATTCACACGGACGGGGCACGGATCAGGCCATTCCAACTAGCCCTGGCAAAACCTTCCGGCATCCGCCCCAATCTAGGCGCACGCGGGCGGAGTCCGGTTATAATCCTGGGGCTAGACGCCGCCGGGCGGCGACGGGCCGTTCGGCCTCATCCGCCTTCAGCTCCGGAGGGATGGGCTATGACATTGACGTTGCTTTCGACGATTTTGGTGGGCGGTGGGCTTGCCGTCGGCGGCCCCGAGGGATTCCAGCCGCCGGTCCGCCTCGAGGCCGACGGCGTACCGGTTCGGGTCGAAAGCCCCGGATACGCGGCGCCTTGCTGGGTCGACATCGACGGGGATGGCAAGAAGGACCTCCTCGTCGGGCAGTTCATGAAGGGCAAGATCCGCGTCCACAAGAACCTCGGCGATGGCAAGCTCGCGCCAGGCAAATGGCTGGAGGCCGAGGGCACGGTGGCCGAGGTGCCTGGCGTTTGGTGATGCACCAGCTCGACTCCACAGTTTGTGGACCTCGACGGCGACGGACGACGCGACATCCTTTCCGGGTCGTACTCTCGGATGCAGGACGAGATGGCGGGGTTGTTCCAAGTCCTCCACGGCAAGGAGGACGGGACGTTTCGCCGGGCGGAAGTCTTGAAGGGTACGGATGGCGAGCCGCTCATCATCCCCCTCAACGGTCGGAATATGACCGAGAACATCTGCACCCGCCCCTTCGCGATCGACTGGGATGGCGACGGGCACCTCGACCTCGTCGTCGGCACCTTCGCCGGCACGTTCTACCTCTTCAAGGGGCAGGGCCAAGGCAAGTTCCCGCCCGTGCCCGAAGAGATCAAGGCCGACGGCCAACCCTTGAAGGTCGGCGGTTACCACAGCGACCCCTTCGTGATCGACTGGGACGGCGACGGCGACCTCGACCTCATGAGCGGCTCGAGCGAGGGCGGGGTGCAATGGGCCGAGAATCGCGGCGCTCCGGGCAGACCGCCGCAACTCAAGCCCTTTCGATCGCTGATCGACCCTGGCCCGAAGGTCGAATACGGGCAAATCCTCCTCGACGCGGACCTCAAAGGTCCCTCAAGCTCCACGCGAATCTGGGTCGATGACGTCAATTCCGACGGCAAGCTCGACATCCTCGTCGGCGACATGACGCGCTTGGTTTCCCCGGCCGATGGTCTCACCGAAGGCGAATTCAAGCAGAAATTCGCCGATTGGATGAAGGCACGCGGAGAGTTTGGCAAAGAGCTGACCTTGGTGGCCAATGACCCAAAAAAGCGGGAAGAAGCCCAGGGGCGCTTCCAGGAGCTTTACCAGAAGCGAAGCGAATTCATGAAGGAGGACACGACGGGCTTCGTTTGGCTGTATTTGCGGAAGTAAGCGAGCCTCCATCCGAAGAAAACGAACCGGCCTTGACGATAACCCCGTTGTCGCCCGCACTGCGAGACTATCCTAGGGGTATCGTCAGGCCATCCAAGAAATCCCGATCAGTGCTCCATCCGTGTCGGTCCGTGGCCCGCTTTGGTCTTTCCTGATCCGCCCGCCTAGCCCACCATCCCACCATGCCGACGACGCACTTTCCCGCCGATTCTCCGTCCGACTTCGCCACCCGGTTCCGGTTCCGCGACCATGCCTTGCAGGTATCGCGTGGGCACCCGCTCCCGCTCGGGGCGAGCCGGTCGGGGGGTGGGGTCAACTTCGTCCTGATCTGCCGCCACGGGACGGCGGTGAGCCTGGTCTTGTCGGAACCGTGCAACACCGAGATCGCCACCGAGATCCCGCTCCACCCCCGGTTCGACCGGACCGGCGACCACTGGCACATCCAGGTCGACGGGCTTCCCGACGAGTTTTGCTTCGGCTACCGCGTCGACGGCCCGAAAGGCCCGCTCCACCGCTACGACCCGAGCGTCGTCCTGATCGACCCGACCTGCCGGGCCTTGTCGTGCGGTAAGCCCTGGGGGGCGTCGGGGAACTTGCCGAGGCGGAGCCTCCTGAGCCGGAGTCCGGTTGAGCGCCGCGACGACATCAACCCCCGGACCCCTCGGGCCGACACGATCTTGTATGAGCTGCACGTCCGGGGGTTCACCGCCGACCCGAGTTCGGGGGTCCCGCACCCGGGGACGTTCGCGGGCCTGGGCGAGAAGGCCGGGTATCTCCGCGACCTGGGGATCACCGCCGTCGAGATGCTCCCGATCGACGAGTTCGACGAGATGGATTGCCCGTTCGTCAACCCGATCACCGGAGAGCGGCTCAAGAACTTCTGGGGCTACAACACGATCGCCTTCGCGGCGGTCAAGGCCGCCTATTCGAGCCACTGGGAAGGGAGCGCCCCGCGCGAGGAGTTCGCCCAGACCGTGGCCGCCCTCCATGACGTTGGCCTCGAAGTGGTCCTCGACGTCGTGTTCAACCACACCGCCGAGGGGAACGCCGACGGCCCGACGATCCACTTCCGGGGGCTCGATAATAGCCTGTATTACATGCTCGACGACTCGGGGAATTACCTCAACTTCTCGGGGTGCGGCAACGCCGTCAACAGCAACCACCCGGTGGTCCGGTCGCAGATCCTCTCCGTCCTGAGGGCGGCGGTCGCCGAATCCGGGGTCGACGGGTTCCGGTTCGACCTGGCGTCGGTCCTGGGCCGGGACCGCCGGGGGAACGTCCTGGTCGAGCCCCCAGTGATCGAGCAGATTTCCGAGGATGCCCTCCTGTCCGACACCAAGATGATCGCCGAGCCTTGGGACGCCGCCGGGCTGTATCAGGTGGGGAGCTTCCCCGGCGGGCACCGCTGGTCGGTCTGGAACGGCCAGTTCCGCGACGACGTCCGCCGGTTCTGGCGAGGGGACGCCGGGATGACTTCGGCCCTGGCGACCCGGATTTGCGGCTCGGACGACCTCTGCCACGGCCGGGGGCCACTCCACTCGATCAACTTCGTCACCTGCCACGATGGGTTCACCCTGGCGGACTTGGTCAGCTACAACGCCAAGCACAACGCCGCCAACGGCGAGGGCAACCGCGACGGCTCGGACTGCAACTTCTCCTGGAACTGCGGGGTCGAAGGCCCGACCGACGACCCGGGCATCCTCGCCCTCCGAAGCCGACAGGTCCGCAACCTGATGGCCACCCTCCTGATCTCGCAAGGCGTCCCGATGATCTTGGGCGGCGACGAGGTCTTGCGGACCCAAGGCGGCAACAACAACGCCTGGTGCCAGGACAACGCCACCTCCTGGTTCGACTGGACCCTGACCGAGAAAAACGCCGACTTCCTCCGGTTCACCCGCCAGATGATCGCGCTCCGGAAGCGGCACCACGTCCTCCGCCGCCGGACCTTCCTGAACACCGAAACCCACCCCACGCCCGACATCATCTGGCACGGCCTGGTCCCTTGCCGGCCCGACTTCGCCGAGTCGAGCCGATGCTTGGCCTTCGCCCTCGACGGCCGACGCGGCGACCGCCCCGACCTCGTCGACCGCGACCTCTACGTCGCCTGCAATGCCGGCCACCTCCCGGAAACCTTCCAGATCCCCGCCGCCCCCTCGGGCCGCCCCTGGCGACGGACTGTCGACACCTCGCTACCCAGCCCCAACGACGCCCTGGGCCTCGACGAAGGGCGGCTCGTGGAGGTGTCCGAGTCCTACCGGGTCGAATCCCACTCGATGCTCATCCTGGTTTCCGAAGCGTGACCCCCGACGACCGCCAGCCTCCCCTTCGACTGGCCGACGTGGTGTTCCCCGCCCGCGACCGGTCGTTCGCCCAGGTCGTCGCCGAGCTGTCCGAGCCCGAATCCGGCCCCCCCGCCGACAACCTCGTCAGCAACGAGGACTCGGTGTTCCGCCTCGGCGACCGGCTGGCCCCGGCGGGCGGGGTCTACCTCGGCGTCGGCCCCGACCAGAACCTGACCTTGATCGCCCAGACCCGGCCCAAGCTGGCCTTCGTGATCGACTTCCGCCGCCGGAACGCCCTGGTCCATCTCGTCCACAAGGCCCTGACAACCCTCGCCCCGACCCGGGCCGACTACCTCGCTTGCCTCCTCGCCCGGACCCCCCGAAACCTCCCCGAGAACCCGACCGCCGACGACCTCGTCCTCGCCTTCACCCAAGCCCCCTTCGACCGAGCCCGCCTCGAAGCCGAGACCCGGGCCGTGGCCGACACCTTGCGACCCCTCGGCGTGGTCGCCGAAACCGAGTGGCCAGCCCTCGCCACGATCCAAGCCAAGCTCGCCGGCCCCGGCCTGAACGCCCGCTTCCTCGCCTTGCCGATGTACCCGACCTTCGCTCGGATGATCGCCTCGCGCGACCGGCTCGACCAACCCTCGCACCTCCTGGCCCGAGAATCCTGGTATCAAACCGTCCGGGCCATGCACCGAGGGGACCGGATCATCCCGATCACCGGCAACTTCACCAGCCCGACGACCCTCCCCGAGCTCGCCGACTGGCTCCGCGCCCGCCACCTCGCGGTCTCCGTCTTCTACCTCTCCGACGTCGAGTTCTTCCTCATCCGATCCGGCCAATATCCCACCTTCGCCGCCCACCTCGCCCGCCTCCCCTGGTCCGAAGCGGCCCTGTTGATCCGGACCAGCACCCGAGAAATCCCCCACCCCGATCGCCTGCCCGGCGCCAGTTCCACAAGCATCATTCGCCCGGTCGCTCGCTTCCTCGAAGCCCTCAAGACCAACCCCAACCCGAGCTTAAAAGAACTTTTCGATGAATAAGGTAAACTTGAATCAAAACAGTCGGAAAATTTGACTCTTGTAGTTTTTTTCATGACCACTTTCTGGGACTATATTTTCCACGCACCTTTGCAACACATGCGTTTGGAGAAGCGGATCGATGGTTGATCTTAAAGATGCTCTCGGAAGTTATGTTAAACGGGTCAAGGACCTCGCCGAGCATGTCAAAGGGAACGAGCAAGCGACCAAGCAAAGTTTGATTGGTCCCTTGTTCTCGGTTCTTGGCTATGACATGACCGACCCCCGGGAATGCGTCCCGGAGTTCCGCGTCGACTTCGGCAAAGATCGATCCGTGAAGCCGATTGATTGGGCGTTCCAGCAAAATAGCCGCCCGATCTTCTTCGTCGAAGCGAAAGAGGTTGGCAAGAAGCTCAGCGGCTATGACGAGCAGTTGGCGGATTATTTCGCCAAGGAGCCGCAGGCGAAGTTGGGAATCTTGACCAACGGCGTGCAATGGAAGTTTTTCACGGACTATAAGCATGAAAACGTCATGGATCGGGAGCCGTTTGTTCGTTGGGATGTCCTTTCCGACGAAACGCCCCCGACCGACTTCTTGACCTTACTCCAGAAAACCCAGTTTAACCCTCAGTTGCTTCGGACCTTCGCCCAGCGGCGATTCGAGCAAAACTTGCTCCTCGAAGGTTTGACCCGCTTACTCGAACCGTCCAGCGAGTTTATTCGTTTGGCGATCGCCAATATCGAAACCCGCAGGCTCACTGATCCCATCATCCAGTCGTGGAAGCCTGTTCTTGTCAACGCGATTGAGGAATGGACTAAACAGAGAATGTTAACGATGGTCCTCAGTGGGGCCACGCAGAGCGACGGCCAAGAAAATGGGCAAGGTCGGAAAGTCCAAACGACTAAGGAAGAACTCGATGGGTTTGAAGCCATCAAAAAGATGCTCGGGGCGGATCGACCGGTCGCCTACACAGATACCGTCTCCTACTTCAAGATCCACTTCCCCGACCGGCCAACCTGGGTGATTTGCCGACTCTACTTCGACACCAAGAAGCCGAGGGTCTGGGTTCCCGTGCCAATCGCCAAGGTCGAGGCCCACCTGTCGAACCACAAGGCGAGTTTCCCTCAAGTCGGCTGGATTGCCATCGCCTTGAATGATCACAGCGACTTAGAAGACCTCGGCGAGATCATCCGGGCGACTTACGACCACCAAAAATCTGAAAAGATGGCTCATCCCAATGATCGCTCCGACGACGAGGACGACCAGACCCCCGACTGATTGTCGAGCATACTCGGGTTCGTAAACTTCGTCCCGGTATCAAGGCATCTGATCGAGGCGTCGCTTGGTGGCAGGGTGTCTTCGCTTGGACGTCGCCAGACCTCCGAGCCATGCCATAACCACTGGAGGCTGAAGCCCCATGCGATCCGGGTTCCTCCTGGTCCTTGGCGAATCTCGGCGCGGATTTATGGTGGTGCGAACCCTTCGCCTAGAACATTATCGGAATCCTTGAGGCAAATTAACCGGGTTCTCGGGATTTTCTCGACGGCCCGGGGAAATTCCGGGTCGACCAGGCCGAGGGCGGCGGCGGCCTCCCAAGTCTGGGCGCCGGGCGGGAGCGGGCAACTCTTGAGGAGGATCAGCTCGCTCGCCCCGAGGCGGACGGCGACGCGGGCGGCGATGCTGTCGGTGGTGGTGGTCCAGGCGTGGGGGAGGGGGTCGGGGGAGAGGTCGTCGAGGTCGAGGAAGCGGCGGGGGGCGAGGATCGGGGTCGAGCCGGCGGCCCACACTTCGGGCAGGTCGTCGACCTCGTCCACGACGACCGAGCCGGGCAAGAGGGCGGCGGCGATGTGGGCGGTGGCGTCGAGGATTCGCAAGGCGAGGGCGTGCGACCGAGGCTCGCCCAAGGCGTGGATCGAGTCGAGGTCGCGGAGGGCGTCGGCGAACTTCCCACCTCCGACGATCAGGACGGGCCGGGCCTCGGGG
>JAABUX010007284.1_pt1 | contig 13030 bp, 13 predicted proteins | sample 5561851 | NCBI WGS metagenome assembly JAABUX01 (sample SAMN10711883, study PRJNA513361) | rock metagenome | isolation source: Antarctica rocks | place: Antarctica: Victoria Land, Richard Nunatak red sandstone | collected 2016-01-03 | reverse complement strand
GCGCCCGTGGTCACCATCGCCACGCGCATCCAGCAGTGGCGCAACGGGCCAACAGCCACCCCATGACGCCACGTGGTCCGTTAGGATCTCCCGGCGGCGCCGCGTAAAGGGTTGCCGCGCCCAACCGCTGCCGCATAGGAGCAAGGCCCAAGGCGTGCCGGCTGGAAGCCGGCGGTCCCAGGGGGTACGGCTGCCCGAGTAGCGCGCATGAATGATCCAGTCTATCTGTCATCTTGCTGGCTTTGTGGCCCTTTCTTCTGGGAACTCTGTGGCCCCATCGTTGCTGGTACCAGCGTGCCGGTGTATGGAGCGACGGCAGACCTTTCGTGACGTGACTGCGGCCCGATCCCGAGGCGTCGAGCCGGCCTAAGCACCCGTAGTCGGGGCGATAGGTGTATGACTCACTTCCCAGAACGGCTATTCTGTCCAGTGAAACGGCCGCCTCAGGGTGCAAACTATCGACCCAAAACCGTGCAAGAAAACGGACAAAGTGACAGATGTATGGCTAGCACCTCCGTCCCGCTGCTCCTGGGGGCCGCCGCCGCCGTCGCGGTCCTCCATTCCATCCTGCCCGATCACTGGGTCCCGCTGGCCGTCGTGGGCCGCACCCAACGCTGGAGCCTGTTCCGGGTTGCGCGCGTGAGTGCGCTCGCGTCCGCCGGGCATGTCGTCGCCTCAGTCGTGCTCGCGGGCATCATCGCGGCCATCGGCCTCCAATTCCAGCGCCAACTAGAGACCCAACAAGGGCACATCGTGGGCGCGGTTCTCGTCCTGACGGGCGTCGGGTTTCTGGTGTGGGGACTGACCGGCCACGGCCACAGCCACGACCATGACCACGATCATGGGCACGGCCACGATCATGACCACGAGACCGCGCACGCCCACGAGGAGGGGCACGTCCACACGGACGAGGCCACGCCGGCGCCGCCGCAGACCCTCGCCCGCCGTCTGGCCGCCGTCGCCGTCCCGTTCGGGGTCGCCGCGTCCCCCGATCTGACGATCCTCCCCGTGGCCCTGGCCGCGAGCGCGGTCGGCCGGGGCGCCGTCGTCGGCGTGATCGGCGTGTTCGCGCTCTTGACCATGGCCACGTTCATCGGGCTGACCGTGCTCGCCACACTGGCTGGCTATCAGATCAAGGGTGACTGGTTGGAGCGTCACGCGACCACCATCACCGCCGTCGTCCTCATCGCCATCGGCGTCGTAGCCTACATCGGCTTTTAAGACAAGGATGGATCTCCTTCTCACATGGTGACGATTAGGCGTGCGTGTTGTCCCCCACCTTCGCGGCGTCCACCCGCCGGAAGACGGCCCAGAGCGTGAGATCGTAGGCGACCTTGATCCCGCCCGCCAGCACGAACGGCAGCCCGAGCACGAGCAGCGGCTCCTGCAACAGCAGGCCGCTGATGATCGGGCTGCTGGCGGAGCCGGCGCTGCGAGCGAGCGAGGTGACGCTGGCGGCGGCCGTGCGCTCCTCCGGGGCGACGAGCGCCATCGTGTAGGCCTGGCGCGTCGGCACATCCATCTGCGAGAGCACCTGGCGCGCGAGCAGCACGGCGGCGGCCAGCGGGAAGGTGGGCATGACGGCGACCAGGGCCAGCAGCACGTTGGAGGGCAGGTGCGTGAAGACCATCGTGTTGAGCAGCCCGAACCGCCGGGCCAGGGGGGCCGCGGCCAGGAACGAGAGCGCCGAGAGCGTGTTGGCCCCGAAGAACAGGGCCGCCAGGGGGGCCAGCGGCACGCCGAAGCGCAGGTGGAAGAACAGGACCATCAGGCTCTGCACGGTCAGGCCGCCCGCGAGGGCATCGACGCTAAAGAGCGCCGACAGACGCACGATGATCCCCCGTGAGCGGCCGAGGGGCAGGACCAGCGCTTGCCAGCGCGTGGCCACGCTCCGCGCGGGCAGGACCGTCGCTTCCACCCGAGGCGAGAGGCGGCGCACCAGGAGGACGACGACGAGGGCCACGAGCGTATAGAGCCCGAACAGGAGGCGGACGCCGGTGGCGAGGGGCACGCCCGCCTGGGTCAGCAGATCGGGGAGGCCCGCGACGAGCGCGCCCCCCGCGGCCGCGCACGTCGCGACGAGGTTATAGCGCGCGAACAAGGCGGTGCGCCGCTCCGGCGCGCCCGTCTGCGGCAGCATGGCCTGCTCAATCGGCAGGAACGGAGCGGTCTCCGAGCCCGACGTGCCAAGGGTACCGACGAACGCGGCTACGAGTAGCACCGGATAGACCGCCGTCAGCCCGAAGACGACCCCGGTGGCCGCCATCAGCAGCGCTAGGACGACGAGCGTGCGCCGGCGGCCCCAGCGGTCGGCGTAGACACCGATGACGTAGGTGCCGCAAAAGTCGCCAATGAGCGACACCGTGATGAGGGCGCCGATGGCCACCGGGGTCAGGCCCGCCGCGCTCAGGGCCACGCCCAGCAGCACGGCGAGCAGGCCATAGCCGAATGAGCGCAGCCCCCGCGCGGCGATGATGAGCCGCGCATCCGTGGCGCCCGTGTGGGCGACCGTTGGCGTCGGCTCCGTCTCTATCGTGGCCATGCGCCCCTCAGCCTCTCAGGCCGTGGGCTCCGCGGCCTGCTGCTGGCAGAAGGCGTACAGCGCGTCGTACATGGGGGTTTCCAACGCGATCTTCTTGTGATCGTCCTTACCATGGAGCTGGGCGAAACCGTAGGCGATGGCCTTGAGCCCGCGGCCGTAGGGCGAGGTGTCGATGTCGTCGCGCACGTCGGCGGCATGCACGATCTTGGCGAGCTCGACCAGGCCCAGGTCGTCCATCAGGTTGTGCTTGAGCATGATGGACTCGAAGGAGCAGCGCCCGTCCACATGGCCCAGCTCGACGCCCTGCACGTCGTAGGGGGTCGCCCCCTCGCGCTCGGCTACGGCTATGACTTGATCGGCCGGGACGTAGAGGAACGCGGCCTCGTGATCGACGAAGCGCTTGATGAGCCACGGGCAGGCGATGCGGTCGACGTTGGCGTTCTCACGGGTGATCCACTTCATAACAGTTCTCCTCGGTGCTGTACGGCCAATCAACGCGGTGCGACGGGGGCGGGCGGGCGTGTGTCAGGCGGACGCTGGGTGATGCGACGCTCCTTTCTCTGTCGGCGGTGGGGCAGCCTCGCCGGCGAGCTGCGCATAGAGGGCGTCGTAGAGGAGGGCGCCGCGATCCAGGGCTATCAGGTCGTCCGGGCTGGTGGCGCGCAGACCCCGACAGAGCAGATCCAAACCGGGTGCCACCGGCTCCACGGCCACCTCCTGTACCACATCGGCCTCGTCCACGATGCGCGCGATGCGCTGCAAGACGGGATCGGTCAGCCCATACGCCCGCAGCATCGTGTGGAAGGTACAATGCCCGCGCCGGTGCGAGAGGCGAACGCCGGGAATGTCGAAGGGCTCGGCTCCCTCGGGGAGCGGCGTGTGGCCCGCCGGCACGAACAGGAACGCCGCCTCCGCGTCGATGGAGCGGCGGATCAGCCAGGCGCAGGCCATCCGATCAACCGCGACGTGTTCCCAGGTCACCCATCTCATGCGTCCCGCTCTCCTCTCGCCGTGAGCAGGGCCACCCGCACCCGCTGGCCCAGGTCGGAGTTGAAGTAGTCCTGCCCCCGCGCCTGTTGATAGCGCCGCGAGAGCGCCGCCAAGTCGGGGTCCGCGCCCGCCAGGTCGGCCAGCAGCGCCCGGTACTCCGCCTCGCCCTGGGCCAGGAATTGCCGCACCAGCGCCTCGTCCTGCCCGGCCAGGGTCAGGCGCGCCTCCCACACGGAGGCCTCGCCTCCCTGCTCGCCGATCTCCACGGCCAGCCACTGGAACTCTTCCTGGGTGCGCGGCGTGGCCGGCAGCACCCACACCGCGTCTTGCAGCAGCAGCGCCCCCAGGCGTTTGAGCTTGCGCCAGACGTAGACGCGTGGGGCACTCGGCTCGCGCGGGATCTTGTAGTGCAACAGGACCCACGTCTGCACGCATTCACTCCTCGACGCTCGCTTCGGGAGAGTCGTAACCACGGTTACATTATGCGCTATACTGGACCCAGGAGGCAAGGGTGCCGCGCCCGGTCGCTCTAGAGGGAGGATGCTATGACACTCCAGTTTCGCCAGGCCATCGACTTGCCGCCGCACGAGACAGGCGGCTTCGACCACGCCGACGTCCACCGGCCGAGCGGGCGGGTGTTCCTCGCCCACACGGCCCTCGGACAGGTGGACATCATCGACGGCAGCGCGGGGACGTACGTGGGCTCGACGCCGGGCTGCCCCGAGGCCAGCGGCGTGCTGTGCCCACCGGACACGGACCTCGCCTTCGCCGCCGCGCGCGGGGCGGGCCGGGTACTCGTGCTAGAGGCCCCGTCGGGGACGCTGCTGCGGACGATAGACGCGGGTGCGCGGCCCAACGGCCTCGCGTGGGACCCCGCGCGCCAGCGTCTGCTCGTGGCCGATGTGCAGGACCAGCGGGCGCGCCTGCTCGACCCGGAGACGGGGCGCGTCGTCACGACGGTTGAACTGCCGGGCCGGCCGCGCTGGTGCCTGTACGACCGCCAGGGCGACCGCTTCCTCGTCAACATCGCCGATCCGGCGCGCGTCGTCGTGCTGTCCGCGGACACGCTGACACCCGCCCCGTCCCTACCCGTGGCGCATCAGGGGCCGCACGGCCTGGCGCTCGACGACGTGACGGGGCGCCTGTTCGTGGCCTGCGACAGTGGGGACCTGGCTGTGCTGGACCGCGTTTCTGGCGTGGTGCTGCACACCCTCCCGATCGCGGGACCGCCCGACGTGCTCTGGCTGAACGCACAGCGCCAGCGCCTCTACATCGCGATGGGCTCACCCGGCGTCGTGCAGATGCTTGATACCCAGGCGATGACCCTGGCCGAGGCGGTGCAAACAGAAGAGGGCGCGCACACGCTCACCTTCGACGAGGACCGCCAGCGGCTCTACGTCTTCCTTCCGCGGAGCGGCCGCGCGTCTGTGTACGACGAGGTGTAAGTGGGACGACGCTCTGGCACAGGGGGCGTCGCCTGATAGACAGTCGTGGCATGGACCATGACATAACGCGGCGCATAAACCGCCGCGCGGCGCAGCCGTGGGGACAGCAGACCGCAGGAGGAGACGCATGACCGACACCCAGGCCCGTGCCCGCGTCTGGACGCTCTGTCTCTACGCCCTCGTGCTCGCGGCTCTCACCGGCCCCCTCGCCGGCCTCCTCACTCCGCTGACTCATGCCTCCTCCCCGGCCCTCACCCTCGTGGCCGCCGTCCTCGCCGCGGCCCTCGTCGGCGCGTACGTCGCCCTCGCCGTCCTGCTCGCTCACGCCGTCCTGCGCGTCGTGCGCCCTCGTCTCGACGCCCACCCCCTAGCCCTCCCGGACGCGCCGCTCGCACCCTCCTAAGCACCCCCTACAAGCGTGCGAGCAGCCCTCTCCTGGGTCTCAGATCGTGGCGCTATTTTGGCGCCAAAATAGCGCCATTGGCCCTCAAAACGTAGCGCCAATCGTCGCTCTAGTGCTAAAGGCATGGCGCTACGATGGAGCTACGATTCACACAGGAAAACGCGGCCTTGGCGCGACCGTGGCGCTACTCTTTACCCTGGGGTAGGAGCTACCCGTAGCTCTAGCGCCATCGTCGCGCGCGCGTCAACATAGCGCCATCGTCGCGCGCGCAGCGACGGGGCGGAGGGTACGGCCAGGCGTCCGCGCTCAGGGGGCGATCGCGGACAGGAACGGGGACGGGAACGAGGCTACCCGTCGTCGCCCCACTCATTGGGTCCTGAGAGAGCACCGTCGCCGACAACGCGAGCAGACCGGTATCGTTGGGGCCTGCTGAGATAGGGTATGCTGTGGCCTGATGAGGGCAGAGAGGGAGAGCAGCATGCGGTGCCAGCGATGCACAGGGGAGCAGTTCGTCAAGGCCGGGCGCGACCGCGCGGGCCGGCAGATGTCCCAGTGCGGGGCGTGCGGGCGACGGCAAACGGAGCGCTCCACCTCGGCCTTTCGCAACTACCGCTTCCCCGACGACGTGATCGCCCTCGCCGTGCGCTGGTATCTGCGCTTCCGGTTGCCCTACACCGACATCGTGGAACTGTTGGCCGAACGTGGCGTCCACGTCGATCCGTCGAGTGTGTTCGATTGGGTGCATCGCTTCACTCCGCTCTATAAGGATGCGGCGCGCCCCCATCGCCACCGCGTCGGCACCCGCTGGGCCGTCGATGAGACCTATATCCGGCTGGCCGGCCGCTGGGTCTACGCCTATCGGGCCATCGACGAGCACGGCCAGGTGATCGATGTCTACCTGAGCGAGACGCGTGATACGGCGGCGGCCACGGCCTTCTTCGCGCAGGCCATCGCGCGCACCGACGTGCGGCCTCATCGTGTCACGACGGACAAGGCACCGACGTACCCGCCCACGCTGCAGGCGGTCCTGCCAGAAGCGGAACACATCACCGGGAAGGCCGAGCAACAGGCCATCGAGCGCGACCACCAACATCTCAAAGGGCGGACGCGCTGCATGCGGGGCTTCCAGCAGATCGAATGCGCCCAGGTGGTGTGCGACGGCCACGGCTTTATGCGCAATCTACGGGACGGCTTCTATCGCTTAGGTGAGCCGACCGGCGACCCACGTCTCCCGCGGGCTCCACGGCTCGCTCGCGCCTGGGACGATCTCACGCAGATTCTTGCTGCGGCATAGCTGTCCCTGTCAACTGCCTACGATGACGCTCCCGGATCAGCATGGGGCTTCTGATCTCAGCACGACCCAACGACACCGTCCGTACGGTATCGTTGGGGCCTGCTGATAGACGCTATTCTATGGGCTGGAGAATGGTAGAAGGGTCATAGGAGAGGGCAGCATGCGGTGCCAGCGGTGCGCGGGGGAGCAGGTCGTCAAGGCCGGATTCGATCGTGCCACGCGCCAGATGCACCGCTGTCCGACCTGTCGGCGCCGCCAGACAGCGTGCTCTGCCTCCGCCTTCTGCGGCGACCGCTTCCCCGACGACCTCATCGCCCTCGCCGTGCGTTGGTATCTCCGCTTCCGTTTGCCGTATGCCGCTAGTGTGGAGTTGCTGGCCGAACGGGGTGCCCACGTGGACGCCTCGACCGTGTTCGACGGGGTGCCGCACGTCACCCCGCTCTATAAGGACGCGGCGCGCCCGCATCGTCGTCGCGTCAGCACCCGCTGGGCGGTCGATGAGACCTCCATCCGGCTGGCGGGCCGCTGGGTCTACGCCGACCGCGCCATCGACGAGCACGGCCAGGTGATTGACGTCTACGTGAGCGAGACGCGCGACACGGCGGCAGCGACGGCCTTCTTTGAGCAGGCGATCGCGCGCACCGACGTGCGGCCGCACCGCGTCACGACGGACAAAGCACCGGCCTATCCGCCCGCGTTGCGGGCCGTGGTGCCGGAGGTGGAGCACATCACGGGCAAGTCGGAACAGCAAGGCATCGAGCGCGATCACCAACACCTCAAAGGGCGGACGCGGAGCATGCGCGGCTTCCAGCAGCTCGGATGCGCCCAGGTCGTGTGCGACGGCCATGGCTTCATGCGCACCCTGCGGGACGGTTTCTACCGCGTAGGTGAGCCAACCGGCGACCCACACATCCCGCAGGCCCCACGGTTGGCTCGCGCCTGGGACGACCTCACGCAGATCCTTGCTGCGGCATAGCTGTCCCTGTCAACGACGTGCATTGGCGTCCTCGGGACAGCGTTCACCTTCCGGCCTCAGCATAACCCAACGACACCCTCTCCCTCTCTGCCCTCATCAGGCCACAGCATACCCTATCTCAGCAGGCCCCAACGATACCCGCTGACTTGTCATCCAACTGTCTCTTCTTTACCAGATTGTCATGATAGAGCGTTACCTTGTTCATATTATTGCGACCCGACGCGCGTATCCTGCGATGAGATAGCCAACCCATTGCGCGATGCGGCACAGTGTGGGTAGGCCTTCTAAGCGGCGCTATCTTATCGTCGATACAATCTATAGCGGAGTGAGAGGAATAGAGCACCATGACAAAGAAGTCCGCGCGTCGCGGGATTGGCCTGCGACGATCCCTCCTGGCAGGCGCCGTTGCCGCCGGGTGCGTGCTGGCCACGGGCCTGCCCGCCGCGCATGCCGCGCCCGTGGCGCGGCGATCCGCGGCGCCGACCACGCTCACCTTTTGGAACGGCTTCAGCGGCCCGGACGGCGCCGCCATGAAGCAGATCGTCAACAGCTTCAACAAGTCGCAATCGAACTACCAGATCAACATGACGATCATCCCGCAGACGAACTATGGCGGGGCGCTGACCACGGCCATCGGGGCGCACAAGGCGCCCAATATCCTGGTGGTCGACGACGTGGCGATGGCGACCTACGCCAACGCCAATATCCTGACTCCGATCAGCCAGGACGCGACCACGGTCGGCCTGACCTCCGACAAGTTCTTCCCCTCCCTCTGGCAGGGCGGTAACTACAACGGCACGCAGTACGCCATCCCCATGGACGCGCTGCCGCTCACGTTCTACTGGAACAAGAAGGTCTTCCGCGCCAACGGGCTCAACCCCAACACGCCGCCAACCAACGAGGCCACGTTCCTCGCCGACGCCCAGAAGATGACCCACGGCGCGACCTACGGCTTCGTGGTGCCACCCGACTGGCCGGAGCCGTTCCTGTTCCCCACCCTGCTGGCACAGTTCGGCGGCCAGGAGATGGACGTGGCCAACAAGAAGCTGCTCTGGAACTCACCGGCCGGCGTCTCGGCGCTCAACCTGCTGCACGACTGGATCTACAAGTACAAGATCTCGCCCGAGAAGACGGCCGTCGACTACGACATCTCCGCCATCTCCAGCGGCAAGGCCGGCATGATCATCGACGGCCCGTGGCAGTATACGGCCCTCTCCAAGGCGCTTGGCTCCGACCTCGGCGTCGCGGCCGTGCCGCAGTGGGGAACCAAGCCCGGCGTGTTCCTGGGCCAGCACTACTTCGCGCTCTACAAGTCGACGGGCGCCGACCCTAACATGACCAAGGGCGCGCTGACCTTCATGAAGTACTTCGAGGACAACAGCATCCTGTGGGCCAGGGCGGGCGACCTGCCGGCCTACCGGCCCACGCTGTCCTCGCCGGCGTTCATGTCGCTGCCGTACGAGGTGGCCATCGCCAAGTCGCTGCCCTACGGCTACCTGAACCCCAAGTTCCCCAACTACGGCGCCGTCACCACGGCGCTCTACCCCCAGATCATCAAGGCGCTGCTCGGGCAGCAGGCCCCCAAGGCGGCGCTCGACTACGCGACGACGCAGGGGACCAAGGCGATCCAGCAGGCCGCCAACAACTCATAGCCCGATCGGCGTGCGCCGATCTCGGCATGTGAGGACGACATGCGCATCGGAGGGCGGGCTGCTCGGTCGTACGAGCGGCCCGCCCCATTCCTATTGAGGGAGGATCGCCATGGCCAGGGCATCGATACCCGAGAGTCCGACCATCGGGGCGCGGCGCGGCGCGGTGGCGCATCGACGGTCGCTCGGCAACAAACTCCGCGACTATGGGGGGTCACTCCTCTTCCTGATCCCTTTCATCCTCTTCTGGCTGGCCTTTGTCTTCTATCCGCTGGCCTACTCGTTCAACACCAGCCTGCACCGCTGGAGCGCGCTGTCTGGAGATGAGGGATTCGTCGGCTTCAGGAACTACCATAATATCCTGTTCAATCCCGATAGCGCGCTCTACAGCAATTTCTGGTCGGGCATGGTGCACACCGCCCTCTTCGTGGTCATCACCGTGCCGTCGCTGGTGGTGCTGGCCCTGGTGCTGGCGATCCTGGTGGCCGATTCGCCCTGGCGCAACTTCTTCCGCCCCGTTTTCTATATCCCGGCCGTCCTCTCCGTGACCGTGGCCTGCGCGGTGTGGCGCTGGATTTTCCAGGACCCCGGCCTCATCAACACCTACCTCGGCCTGCACATCAACTGGCTTGAGACCGAGCCCTGGGCCTGGCTGACTATCATCATCACCACCCTGTGGTGGACGGTTGGGCTCAATATGGTGATCCTGCTCGCCGGCGTGCTGGAGATCCCACGGGACTACCACGAGGCGGCCATGATCGACGGGGCGACCTGGTTCCAGCGCGTGCGCGGCATCACGCTGCCGATCCTGAGCCCCGTGCTCGGCTTCGTGGTCATCACGCAGACGCTGGCCTCGTTCGGCCTGTTCGGGCAGCCGCAGCTGATCACGCGCGGCGGGCCCGGCGACGACACGACGTCCATCGTGTACCGTATCTTTAACGAAGTCTACTCGGGCAACAACTACGCCACGGCCTCCGCCATGACCTTTTTGCTAGGGCTGGTGCTGGTCGTGATCTCCATCGTGCAGCTACGCTTCCTGCGGCGGCAGGCATAGGGAAAGGGAGGGCAGAACAATGGCAGTACGCGCACAACCGGCCGCGCCGACCCCGCCCCGCGCACGGGCCAAGACGCGGGGCGGCGAGGGGGCAGAGGCCATGCTGCGCCAATCGGCGACGGCGCGCGGCATCCAGGTGGTGGTCCTGCTCGTCCTGGCCGTCGTGTTCCTGATCCCGCTGGCCTGGACGATCGTGACCTCGTTCCGCTCGGCCGATGCGATCACGCGGGGCAGCATCGGCTGGATCCCGCAGCCGTTCACTACGGACAACTACAGCACCATTCTGAGCGACCCGCAGAACCCCGTCGGCCGCTGGTTCATCAACTCCCTCGGCGTGTCGGTGGTGGCCACGGCGCTGACACTGGTGGTGGCCTCGCTCGCCGCCTATGCCCTCTCGCGGCTGACCTTCCCTGGCCGCGACGCCATCTTCCTGGTTCTGCTCAGCTCGATGCTGATCCCGCCAGTGCTGCTCACCATCCCACTGTACAACGAGTTTGCAAACGCCATCCCCAACTATTCGATGATCGACACCTACTGGCCGCTGATCCTGCCCTACGCCTCGGGCGTGTTCGGCGTGTTCCTGCTGCGCCAATTCTACATCCAGATTCCCAAGGACCTGGACGAGGCGGCCATGATCGACGGCGCGGGCAAGTTCGGGCGTTGGTTCCGCGTCATCTTGCCGCTCTCGCAGTCGGCCCTCCTGACCCTCGGCATCCTCACCTTCATGGGTGTCTACAACGACTACCTGGGGCCGCTGCTCTTCACGCAAAGCCCGGAGATGCGCACCGTGACCGTGGGCATCGCGGTGGTGACGCAGGGATCGTACACCAACAACTACGGGGCGCTGATGGCCTTCTCCGCCGTCGCCGCGCTGCCGGTGATCATCGTGTTCCTGGCGCTCCAGCGCCACTTCGTCGGCTCGTCCGCGCTCAGCGGGGTCAAAGGCTGACCATGGAGTAGGGAATAGGGAGACGGTCGGGAGTAGATTTTCTACCCCCGACCGTCTCCCTACCCACCTATGCCTATTAGTAACTACCTACGACGGAAAGGAGCGGCGCCATGTCCGTGCAGCGTCCGATGACGACCCCGATGACGACCCCGATGGAGCGCCAACGCCGCGAGAGGCGGGCGTCCCTACCCATAGCCAGCCTGGTGATCCTGGCCGTCGGCGCCCTGGCCGGCCTCGCTTTTGCCGCCCCACGAGCGCAAAGCAACGCAGCAAGCCAGGGGCCGCCGCGGGCGCGAGCGGTGGCGCCGGCCCACGCACGCGCTGCGACCTACACCAACCCGGTCTTCGCGCAAGACTTTCCCGATCCCGCCGCCATCCGCGTGGGGCGCGACTACTACGCCTACAGCACCTCGACCAGTTGGGAACCACAGGGCCACATCTTCCCTATCCTGCACTCGACCGACCTGGTCCATTGGCGCTACATCGGCGACGCCATGGCGCAGACCCCGGCGTGGGCGCTGACCGACTTCTGGGCGCCCAGCGTCATCGCCTTCAAGGGCCGGTACTACATGTACTACGTGGGCAAGGGCCTGACCCAGAACGCGCACTGCATCGGCGTGGCCGTGGCGCGGAGCCCGGCCGGCCCGTTCACCGACCACGGCGTGGTGGCCTGCGGCGACGCCAAGGGGGCCGGCTACATCGACCCCGCCCCGCTGATCGACGACAACGGGCGCGCGTACCTCTACGTCTCGGTCGATAACCCGCTGGACAGCACCTACCCCGACATCTCGGTGCTGCCCCTGTCGGCCGACCTGCTGCGGGAAGCCGGCCCGCGCCGCGAACTGTTCACGGTCAGCCAGGCCTGGGAGCACGGCATCGGCTATACCACCAATGAGGGACCGTTCGCCGTCAAGCACGGCCACACCTACGACCTGTTCTACTCGGGCGCCAACTGGCAGCAAGACTACGCCATGGGCGTCGCCTACGCCAGTTCGCCGCTGGGGCCGTTCACCAAAGATACGCACGACCCGATCCTGCAAGGCAACGCGCGCGTGACCGGTCCGGGCGGCGGCTCGCTCCTCCAGGCGGCCAATGGCGGATGGTGGCTGGTGTACCACGGCTGGACGGGCGGGCCGGGCTACAGCGCCGGCGGCGTGCGCAACCTGCGCATCGACCCAGTGACGTGGGTCGGTAACGCGGTACGCGTGCGCGGCCCGTCGACCACACCCGAACCGGCGCCAAACGCGTGACGAGCAGTGACGAGCGACAACCCGGCACTGACCGATGATGGAACAGGTGTCCGCTCACGAGCGGTCTCCGATTGGGCCATTGCGCTCACGCGCCGCGCCCCGTATGCTGGTCCCATTGCCACAACCGATGCAACCGCGCCGCCGGTGCCGAGGAGAACAGCGCATGCAAGCCAACGACGCGCCGTATCTGAGCACGGGGGCGGCCGCCCGCCGCCTGCATCTCTCGCGCACCACCCTCATCTGAGCACGGGGGCGGCCGCCCGCCGCCTGCATCTCTCGCGCACCACCCTCCCGCGCGCCGCGCGGCGCCATCGCTCCCGCCTTGGAACTGTCACATTAACGCGCGGCAAGAGGGCATGGTTCAGAAACCTGGTGACAGTTCAGGCACGGCCGAAGCGGTTTCCACAGTTGAGTCAAGCGTGAATTTCCGATTCTCATCGCGCGAACTGTCACCATATTTCCAGGCGCAAAATGAACC
>JAABUX010007283.1_pt1 | contig 13031 bp, 9 predicted proteins | sample 5561851 | NCBI WGS metagenome assembly JAABUX01 (sample SAMN10711883, study PRJNA513361) | rock metagenome | isolation source: Antarctica rocks | place: Antarctica: Victoria Land, Richard Nunatak red sandstone | collected 2016-01-03 | reverse complement strand
ATCGACAGCTACTATAAAGAACTTGACAACTACCACGCTCACAAAGTCACACATGAAACGGCAGTCAGAAGTGCATTCCAAGACTTGCTGAAAGTTTTCGCACAATCGGCAAACTGGATACTTATCCCTGAACAAATACTAGCAAATGGGAAACGACCAGATGCAACTCTCCGTGACACCTTCAATCTTCCAAGAGGCCATTGGGAAGCCAAAGACACCAAAGACGACCTCAATGCTGAGATACGAAAAAAGATCGCGTTGGGGTATCCTATTACAAACACTATTTTTGAGGACACGCGCCGCGCTGTACTCTACCAGAATAACAAACCCTTGTTAGAGGCCGATCTTACCAATCAAAAAAACCTTATTGAAATTCTTCATCTTTTCTTTCAGCACACAACACCTGATATTGCGACTTTTGAACATGCTGTCCAAGACTTCAAAGAAAGTATTCCCGATTTGGCACAAGGTCTTTTGCAACGCATTCAAGAGGAACATACGCGTAACAAACCCTTTGTCTCTGCTTTCAGTACATTCCTCGAACTCTGCCGGACCTCACTTGACCCTAATATGAGCAGTACCACCGTTGATGAAATGTTAGTACAGCACCTCTTGACCGAACGCCTCTTCCGTACCATCTTCGACAACCCTGACTTTATTAATCGGAACATTATCGCTTCCGAAATTGAGAAGGTCATCCAGGCTCTTACTAGCCGTTCCTTCAATCGTCGAGAGTTCTTAAAGTCGCTTGATCGTTTCTATGTCGCTATCGAAAACGCCGCCAGGAACCTTGACGACTGGTCAGAGAAACAAAGCTTTCTCAACACCATCTACGAACGCTTCTTTCAAGGATTCTCAGTCAAGCAAGCCGATACGCACGGAATAGTCTATACACCTCAAGAGATTGTCGATTTCATGTGTTCAAGTGTTGACGCCATACTACAAAGCGATTTTCAAACATCACTTTCGACACCAGGGGTACAGATACTTGACCCCGCAACAGGTACAGGGAACTTCATCGTCAACCTCATACAACGTATAAATGGGAGTTCGCTCACTTATAAGTATGAGCATGACCTCTTCTGCAACGAAATTATGCTGCTACCCTACTACATTGCTTCACTCAATATTGAACATGCTTACTATGAAAGAATGAGACAATACAAGCCTTTTGAAGGCATTTGCTTCGCAGACACTCTCAATCTTGAGGGACAGCAAATGGAGTTATTCAGTGAGAAAAATACAGAGCGACTGCGAAGCGAAAAGGACGCTCAGGTTATGGTAGTGATAGGGAACCCACCTTATAACGCTGGACAAAGAAGCGAGAATGACAATAATAAAAATCGTCGTTATCCAGTGATTGATGAACGCATTCGTGAGACATATGCACGAGACTCGAAAGCAAGTCTTAATACTAAGTTGTATGATGCTTACGTTAGATTCTTCCGTTGGGCCGTTGATCGACTTCAAGGACGTGATGGAATTGTCTGCTTTGTTACAAATAACTCATTCCTTGACCAAATTGCATTCGATGGTGTAAGGAAAAACCTATTGAAAGACTTTAATCAAATCTATCACCTTGATCTCCACGGAAACGTAAGAAAGAATCCAAAACTCTCTGGCACAAGACATAATGTTTTTGGTATTCAGGTAGGAGTTGGTATCACTATCGCAACAAGATTGTCACAAAACCCTATAAAAAAGCTCTACTACTACCGCGTACCAGAACATTGGGATAGAGCGGAAAAACTTGATTTTCTATCAAAGAAGAAGAGTATTGCGACTATCGAATGGCTAGAGTTAAAGCCTAATGAAAGACATACGTGGCTTACCGAAGGTATACGTGATGAATTTGCAACCTTCTTACCTCTAGGAACAAAAGCTGCAAAGGCCGGAAAGGAAATACAAGCACAGGCTATATTCAAAACGTACTCTCTAGGAGTATCCACTAATCGTGATGCAGTAGTATATGATTCTGATGGTCAAGTCTTAGCAACTAGAATAAAACAATTCGTTGAGGACTATAATGCTGAAGTATCTCGTTGGATAAGAGCAGGACACTCAAATGAGGTCGATAGCTTTGTACATTACGACAAAATTAAATGGAGTCGTAACCTCAAGAGAGACTTACGAAATGAACACTATGCTAACTTTAATCCAGATACTATTCGACAAGCCCTTTATCGACCATTTTCAAAAAATTACTTGTACTATGCTGATATCTTAATAGATGAGCAAGGAAGTACTAGCATCTTTTTTCCTACTCTTGCTAGTGAGCATGACAACAATGTTATCTGTCTTACTGATATAGCATCAGAAAAGCCTTTTATGGTTTTAATGACTAACCATATTCCAGATATGCATTTAGTGGGGGGTGGAGCTAATGCCCAATGCTTTCCCTACTACACCTACTCTAAAGATGGTAGCAATCGTCGAGAGAACATTACTGAATGGGCACTCGCAAAATTTCAAGCCAACTATAGCACCGACATCACCAAATGGGATATCTTTCACTATATCTACGCAATGTTACACCATCCAATGTATCGCGTACATTATGCAGAGAACCTCAAGCACGATTTACCACACATTCCTCTTTTATCGGTACAGAGCCAGTTCGGAACATGTGTACATATAGGCAAGCAATTGACGGAACTTCATTTGAACTATGAAGAGGCTAAGGAATATCCTCTCACATGGATTGAGAATAAAGATGTACCTATCAATTGGCGCGTGGAAAAATTGAAGTTGACGCCAGCTAAAGATGCTGTGATAGTAAATGAATGGTTGACAATGACAGGGATACCACAAGAGTGTTTTCAATACAAGCTAGGTAATCGCTCAGCACTCGAATGGGTGATTGACCAGTACCAAGTAAGTAAGGATGCTCATAGTGGTATCATTAGTGACCCTAATCGTGAGGAGGATGAAGAGTATATTGTACGATTAGTTGGGCGTGTAGTGACTGTGAGTATTGAAACGGTGAAACTGGTAGAAAAGCTAGCAAAAGAAATCAAACAAGAGGATTGGATAAGTGAGGCAGAAAAAGTATAATAGCTTTGCCATTGTTTACCAAACGGGACAAAACACTATAGGCACTACAGCAACGACTACAGCAACCCTCACAAATAACTATGGGTATTGACCAACATCAGCAAACAAATTGAGGGAGTTTTAAGCATGAAAAGGACGAAAAAGGACAGCCACAAACAAGCTCTTTCGCGTCTGTCCTTTGGCACTGTTACCAATGGTTATAAAATCTAAACCTAAACCTACCGTATATAAGAAAAATTTGGGAAGGTGAAGCTAATGAGTCAAGCAGAAGAACCAGCGTTTATTCAAGGTATGCCAATACTTGAGAACTTTCCTATTGAACCTTACAAGCAGATATTCAGGCGAGTACTTAGAAAAACTCAGGAACATTCGGAGAAAATCAGAAAAGAAGCCGATGAAGCCTCAAATATACATACTTCCGCAAAATTGGAAGCCATGAAACCCACACTTACGCCAATCGAGAGAACTGAAGCAGAGAAAGAAGAACGGCGAACCCTGCAAGCCTTTGAAAATAGAATTGCGAAGACAAATAAAATTAATGAAAGGTATCAGCACTTTGTTGGAGGATGGTCAGGTACCCTTTGGCGGTTCCACTCATGCATAGAACACTCTAATGCTTATACCGAAGCATTCAAACGATCAGGGCCACATCCCGAAGGATATGAAGCATACTTACAGGATAAAGCACTTTTTGGTTTTTTCTCCTGTGGACTTTCAGCCATTGAATGCGTCTGCTACAGTTTATATTTAATAGAGGCCATGATAAAACCGGAAAAATTCCCTATAACAGAAAAAGCACTAAAAAGCATTAATCCAAAGGATTTTGCAGAAACTTATGCTACCGAATTTCATAGCAAAGCATTATACAATATTACAAATTCTGTCGAGTATCGACAGTGGAGTGAGATACGAAATGTTCTTACTCACGCTTCTGGTACAGCAGGACGGACCGGTATTGTCAGGATAGTAGAAAGCCTATCACCTCAAACGATGGACTCATCATATCAAACAGAGTCTTCGGGTCCTAGTACTATATTATGGGTAAAAGACTTACCTATTGATGAATTTACAACCTCATCACGTCTGGTCTGGCTAAAAGATACACTCAACATACTCGTATACGAAATTAATGATATTACAAAAACTATCTAACTTGATAACAACAAATTTTTGTTAGATATCTATCGCAACGTTATGGGGAGCAAAACGACTAGACACAGGTAGAAAAAGCTAGATGCCATTAGACAAATCTAATACAAGACTCCCCTGAGAAGCCATTCGAGCAGGCTCCACGCCTCACGAAAAAAGCACCGTGAGTAGTTCAAATCTTTTCACCTCTGCTAACCATTGAGAAGAGAGGAAGTATTTTCTTATCGGAACCTATTGATGTATGTAATGCTCATTGCTACAATGTAGCAACGCATGTAGCAACCACAGAAAACTATGGGAAACAACGAGGAACGCAAAGGGAGATGAAGCGAGGAATAGAGCCAATCGAGAACGTAGAGAAACGCCCAAAAACAACCCCAACCGTATCCCGTATGCGCTACCCATCAAGTGTTAGAAAACGTCTCAAGTCAATGTAGAAGCGGCTTGAGACGTTTTGTTATTTCAGGTTTTTAGGTAAAATGTAGCAACCCGACTCACTACCTTTTTCGACGACTCTTTTGTGTCCTTGGTTCTGCCTCGTAATAGCAGTAAGCAGTTTTTGCGCTTAGTTCTTGAAGAGGGCATCGCGCCACATGCAATTCCAATCGTTCCAAGTCCATTGCTTTTTCCTTGCTTGCTTCTTCTACCTTCGTGTCAAAGAGTCAAAACCACTCATCAAATCACCTCGTAGTGAGTAATCCAGAACTCTCGACAAGGCGTACACTTTCCAATGAGGAACATTTTGCGTTATTGCAATCCTTAACTACAAACGTCACCATTCTAAAGATATAAAACAAGTCTAGCCTTCTATCTCATTTATGTAGATGTAGAGGGTCCACGGAACAGTGTTGCCTATGTATGAGTGCATGGGCATGTACTCTGGAAAGGATGCATTTCGTGCAAAAGCTTACGCCTGCTCTCTTGTGGCAACGGGTGAAAATACATGCTGCCACAAGACCTACTTGTGTTCTCCTCTTCGTAGGAGCTTTGCTGCTCGGAAATATTCTCAGTCTTTCGATATTCAGGGCCTTTGCTCAGACCTCCTGTGCAAGAGGAAACATGGCGTACACAATAGTGCGGGGCGACACGCTGAACGGAATTGCCGCTCGCTTTCACTCTTCCTGGTGGTTCCTGGCCTCCCACAACCACATCGCCAACGCGAACCGCATCTTTCCCGAACAAACGCTCTGTATTCCTACGAATGCGCCGATGCTCAGTCCTGTGGCAGGAATTGCAGCCTCTCATAGCGGGTACATTGCTCTTGCTAGAAATGACGCTCTAACGGTAGGACTCGCCCCCGACCTCTTTGTGCGCCAAATAGCCCAGGAAAGCGGGTTTAATCCTTCCGCGTTCTCCCCTGCTGGAGCGCAGGGAATCGCTCAATTCGAGCCAGCGACAGCAGCGGCACTAGGAGTCAATCCGTGGAATCCTCCTCAAGCACTCAGTGGTGCAGCATATCTTATGAGCCACTATGTCAAGCAGTACGATGGAGATTATGCGATGGCACTTGCAGCATATAATGCTGGCCCAGGAGCCGTTCAAAGAGCCGTTCAAGGAGGAGGTATAAACTGGCGTCTCTACCTGCCTCCCGAAACAAAAAACTACATCCGCATCATTTTACTGCAATAGGAAGAACTCAGTCTGATGAAACAATCTTTGTATCATAATTTCGTTTGTTCTACGTACTAGAATGAGAAGCTATTTGTACAATCACGAAGGATATGTGGATAGCTTGAAAAGCATTGTATTGTAGTATACAAAGGAGTAAGACATGGCTACGACTCATCCAGCAACGGAACATCATACAAAAGCGGCAGAACACCATCGCAAAGCAGCAGAACATCATGAAAAGGCAGCAGAACATCACAGCAAAGGTGAACACGAGACGGCAGCGCATCATGCTCATCTCGCACAAGGTCATCAAGAACATGCAGTCGAACATGCGGCACATGCCGCAAAGAAGAATGTCGAACATGCTGCTGGAACAGCAAAGAAGAACGTTGAAAACGCTACTAAAAAAGCCTAATACCCTTCGAACGCAGGGGCACACGGCAATACGACTCGAACGGCTGTGTGCCCCTTTTTGATAGCCTTTCATCTCCTCCTACAACCTATAAATGACACACCTGAGTTCGATGGCTGAATAAATCTTCTTAGCCAGAAATAGCTTCTTACCTGCTACCTCCGTGACTTTATCAGAATGTATACCGTCTAACTGTATATTCCGTATACACATATGAGAGTAAGAGCAAATACGTCTACATCTATTGCGTTCTATTCCTCTATTATAGAGCTTATTACAGTTTTTCGGAAGGAACTTATCCCTATGTCTTCAAACATTCGTCCGCTGGTCGTACCACGCGGAGAAGCAACATCGTCCAAGTGGGCAAGGCGGCGCGATATTCCAATCGCTATCCTCGCATGGACCGCGTTAGTTGCTGTTGTCTTGTGGGGTGCCGGGCATATCGCGAGCACAATTCTCCTGCTTATCATTGCGGCACTGCTCGCTTATGCGCTTGCTCCTGGTGTCAAATTGTTGGAGCGCGTTATGCCGCGTTTCCTGGCGATTCTCATTATGTACATTCTTGTCCTGGGTTTGGTAAGTTTGCTGATCTACTTTATCATAAGTACAGCACTTCAGCAAGCAGGCACGCTTTCGGCTTTTGTAACGTACTGGCTCACCCCAAAAAACAATGGGCAATTGACACCTTTGGAACAGATACTACACAATTTCGGCATCTCGCAAAGCCAAATTGTCTCGGCACGTGATCAGATTATTGCTCGTATCGAAGGAATCGCGGGTAGTGCAGTACCATTCTTGACAGGCTTTTTCAGCTTTCTGTTAGATGTGGTGGTCATCGCGGTCCTCAGTATCTACTTCCTGATTGATGGATCTCGCATGACGCGTTGGTTTCGCACGAATATGCCGCAGGCAGCGCAAGCGAACTTTCTACTGGATACTTTACAGCGTGTCGTTGGTGGCTACATTCGCGGTCAATTTCTGTTGTCGCTACTCATTGGGGTACTAGTTGGTGGCGGCTTGACGCTCTTCCATGTGCCGTATGCACTCTTACTCGGAGTCCTAGCGTTCATATTGGAGTTTATCCCTATCCTGGGCACGCTCGTCTCCGGCCTCATCTGCACACTCATCGCACTCACGCAGGGTTGGTTAATCGCGCTCGGTGTGCTGGTTTACTTTATTGTTGTACACATTCTTGAGGGCGATGTTATTGGACCACGTATTGTCGGTAAAGCGGTAGGACTGCATCCTATTGTCTCCATTGCAGCTTTGATCGCTGGTGCCGAACTGTTTGGGGTTGTTGGCGCACTCTTTGCCTCTCCCATTGCAGGTGTAATACAGGCTCTTATCATTGCCCTATGGATACATTGGCGTGAGACCCGTCCTGAAGAGTTTGAGGCAGCAAAAGAGAACATAGCTGAAAAGATGGAAGGTACTGTTGCAGACAGACCCGCGAACGTACCGGAGGAGGCACCACGCACATAGCACAAACGTAACACAAACACAACAAGAAGTGAGGAAATTGTGGTATAATCGCCATCATACAAGCATCAACAAAAATTGCAGGCAACTCTATACAAGGGAGGGACATCCTCCCTGTCTTTTTGCTATGTTGGAACTATTTTGCTATAGTAATAGAGAATAGAGTTACGCAAAAAAAACTGTTCCTGTACGAGCATTGCTCAAACGGGAAGGATACATCAGCAAGCAAGTAATGGGAAGGAATAAGTATCTATGTATAAGAAAGTTCTTGTAGGCATGATTGCATTCGCGCTCATGACAGTCCTCTTCGCAGCATGTACCATTGTGGATGCATCAACGTTGAACACTGGTCCACAAGCACATATGTCCTCGAATAATTTCAAGGAAACTTCCATCAATGTCAAAAAAGGTCAAAAGCTTATACTCGTTGACGATGTTCCAGTCTTACACAGTATTGTGAATGGTTCATGGAAGGGTTCTACTCAGGTTCCAGCGACAGAAGCGGGAGCACCAAAGGTAAATGTAAGCGTCCCCAGCGGTTCTGCTCCTATTGGTCCATTCACACAAGCAGGCACATTCAACATATATTGCACCATTCACTCAGGCATGCAGTTAAAGGTTATCGTCAGTTGACGATGAGTTTGGCTGTTTACTATCTGTTAGAGAGCGTCATCCTGTATTAAGATACGCTCTCTCATCTCCTCTTTCATCTACACTACAAAATATTCCCCTTCCACACGTTCATTTTCAAAGGGTATCTGGTACTTTCGTGGCAGAAATACCATGATTATACAAGCCTCCTAGCTTGATATGCTATACTTTTTCAAGTATCAAAAGTAACAAAAGGGAATATCTTGCCTATGTGGATACGATTTGCAACACAATGGAAAAATTTGCTCTCACTACCATTTTCGTTTAAATTCTGGTCTATTTTGAGCCTCCTTCTGGTGAGTATGCTCGTTGTCGCCTGTGGAACCAACTCTAGCAACATGGCTAACTCTGGGAATCCAGCCGTGACAGCTACAATTAATTTGAATAGCAATACTATCTCACCAACGCCAGCACTACCACCATATTCGTGTGGGGCATGGGCAACACAGTCAACGCCGCCATTTGGTACCGCCGCTGTTGCCGTGTATGCGAAGTTTGTGCAAATGGTAAAAACGAACCCTAACGATCCTAACGATGTCGGCAATCCGCAGGGGATAGGGGGAGCCACTGCTATAGCAACGGTTCTCTGGCCCGATGGAACACAGGCACAACTGGCAGGAACAACGGGAACCGACGGATTAGTCGCTTTCGCTGTCTCTACCGTGGGGAGAGCCGATGCTATTAACCGAATTACGTTTGTGACGGTGCAGTTTGCCAAGGATGGCGTTCCACCATGCACAGTAGATCAGACGCGAGCAGCATTTTTCACGCTTGTTACTGGTAATGCTGGCACACCGACGGTGCCAGGAAAGAAACCACAGGGACGCTAAATCAAGCTTTCGACGAATACATACTACTTACAACACATAAAAAGAGAGTTGACAGATGCAAGACATTCGGATTCAGCGTTGGGCACATACACTCGTACATTATTCCCTGTATGTTAAAGCTGGTGATGTTGTTGCGATCAACGCAACGCCAACGGCGGCACCGCTGGTCGAAGCCGTCTATCGTGAGGTCTTACATGCAGGAGCTTATCCACTACCACAGATTTCGCTTGAAAGTTTAGACGAAATATTGTTGCGTGAAGGCAATGATGCACAACTTACTCTGCCTTCTCCAGCAGCACAGGTGGTAGCAGAGCGTGTAAACGCGCAACTCACCATTCTTTCGAGCAATAACACAAAGGCATTAAGTGGTATAGACCCGGCACGTTCTGCACTGCGCCGTAAAGCCTCTCGTAGTGCGTGGAGTAGTCGGCAGGCACGAGAGCAGGCAGGCGAGTTTCGGTGGAGTTTGACGCTCTATCCGACGCAGAGTTCTGCACAAGACGCGCATATGTCGCTTATGGAGTTCGAGAAGTTTGTGTTCGACGCATGCTTTTTGAATGATCCCGATCCTATAGCGAAATGGCAGGAACTTTCAGCGCAACAACAACGCCTCGTCGATTGGCTCAAGGGACGCAAGAAGGTACATATACTAGACAATGGTACAGACCTGACACTTTCAATTGAGGACCGTATCTTTATCAACAGCGATGGTAAGCGCAATTTTCCGAGTGGCGAATTTTTCACTGGTCCCGTCGAGAATAGTGCTAATGGTGTTATCCAATACGAAATACCAACGCCCTACGATGGACATGCGGTAGAGGGGATTCGTCTGGTGTTCAAAGATGGCAAGGTCATCGAGGCGAGCGCACGGCAGGGACAAGAGGTATTGCAGCATATGCTCGATCTGGACGAGGGGGCACGTTATCTCGGCGAATTCGCCTTTGGCAATAATATGCGTATTCAGCGCGGCATCCAGAACATTCTCTTTGATGAAAAGATTGGTGGTACGGTTCACCTTGCACTCGGCAATAGCTATCCAGAAACGGGGGGATTGAATCATTCTGCGCTCCACTGGGATATGATTTGCGATCTCCGTGAGTCAGGTGAGGTGTGGGTTGATGAGACGCTCTTTTTGAAGGATGGGAAGATAGTGGTATAGGGATATTAGCAAGTGAGCATGACAGGGCAAGCCCTGTCATGCTCACTTGCTAATATCCCCTTTTATGGCTTAGAATAAGTGTACGAACACTTCCCTGTGCTATACTGCACTAGTTTTTTACTGGATGGAGGCTTGCGTTGGAGCAGGAACAAGCAACAGTACCAACATTTTCTACTATTGAGGATATTCAAAGGGCGATGTTTGCCCAAAGCTATATAGCTGACCGTAGCCTGGCAACCGCCGTGTTTCTCGCACTCAAACAACGTAAGCCGCTTCTGCTAGAGGGTGAGCCAGGAGTTGGTAAGACAGAGGTCGCCAAGGTACTGTCTGCACTACTACATACAAGGCTGATTCGTTTGCAGTGCTACGAGGGTATTGACGTAAATACGGCTGTATATGAGTGGAACTATACACGCCAGATGCTGCACATACGCTTAATGGAGGCAGGTGACACAAATCGACAGGAAGAGCTAAAGGAAATATTTGGCCCGGACTTTCTGATGCAGCGTCCACTATTGCAGGCTATTGATCCCGCAAATTCACTACCACCAGTTTTATTGATTGACGAGCTAGACCGTAGCGACGAAGAGTTCGAGGCATATTTGCTTGAACTGCTCTCCGATTTTCAGATTACTATTCCTGAAATTGGCACAATCAAGGCGAAAGAGCCGCCATTCGTTATTATCACGTCGAACCGCACACGCGAAATTCACGATGCACTACGCCGCCGCTGTCTCTATTACTGGATTGACTTTCCCACACTCGACAAAGAATACTCGATTGTCATGGCGCGTATGCCAGAGGTACCTGTACAGCTTGCTCGACAGGTGTGTACCTTTGTACGCGAGCTACGCACAATCGACCTGTTCAAAGCTCCCGGTGTTGCCGAGACGCTCGACTGGATCAGCTCGTTGCTGGCACTTGAGCAGACCGAACTCGTCGAAGGTCCGGTACGCGATAGCCTTGGTGCGTTGCTCAAGTATCAGGACGATGTATTAAGGGTTGGCGGCAATGACCTCGGTAAAACACTGCAAAAGGCGCGAGGAGCGTCTTAATCGTCAAGAACCCTTCCCGTTGAACGGGAAAGGCTTGCGTCAGCAAGCTTGATCTTGTCCAGACTCAGGTAGCAATACCTCCGTTAGAGGTGAAATTAGGTACGTTGGGATGCGAGGCCAGTCCCAACCACTACGGTTCGTGATTAAACAGAGCAACGGGTATGCTCAGTGTTGCGAACGTCAAACCACCTGCTAACATTGTCAAGGCCACCATTACCCTAGCAATAGGAGGCTCATCATGAGCAAGGTTTTCGTTGTTGATACGAGGTACAACCCCTTAGACCCGATCCATCCTGGATACGCACGAACGTTGCTATCCAGTGGCAAAGCGGCAGTATTCAGAAGACACCCATTCACGCTCATCCTCAAGCACGAGGTACAAGAGCCTGTCACACAACTGCTCCGCTTGAAACTCGACCCAGGAAGCAAAACAACGGGCATCGCGATAGTCAATGATGCATCAGGCGAGGTGGTCTGGGCGGCAGAATTACAGCACCGAGGGCAGGCCATCCGCGATGCGCTGCAAAGCCGACGTGGGGTACGCCGTTCCCGTCGGCAACGAACCACACGCTACAGACAACCGCGTTTCGACAACCGTCCGAAACCCAACGGGTGGCTCCCACCATCTCAGATCAGTAGACTCGCCAACATCGTGACATGGGTCAATCGTCTTGCTCGCTATTGCCCTGTCACAGCCATCAGTCAAGAACTGGTCAAGTTTGATACGGCGTTGATGCAAAATGCTGAGATTGCAGGCATTGAATATCAACAGGGAGAATTGTATGGCTACGAAGTGCGAGAGTACCTGTTAGACAAGTGGGGTCGTCAGTGTGTATACTGCGGCAAGAAAGACGTGCCACTGCAGATAGAGCATATTCAGTGCCGCGCGTCAGGTGGATCAAGCAGGGTCAGCAATCTGACGCTTGCCTGTGAATCATGCAATACTCGCAAGGGGACACAAGAGGTACAGGTGTTTCTCAAAGAGAAGCCTGAGGTGTTGAAACGTATTCTTGCTCACGCCAAAGCACCGCTCAAGGACGTAGCGGCGGTCAATACGACGCGATGGGCATTGTATGAACGTCTCAAGGCAATAGGTGTGCCAGTGGAAATAGGAACAGGAGGCCGAACCAAGTTCAATCGTCGAACACAAGGACTCGACAAGCAGCACTGGATTGATGCAGCTTGTGTCGGTGCGAGCACTCCTCACGTATTACTGGTAGAGCGTGTGCATCCCTTGCTCATCAAGGCAACGGGACACGGATGCCGACAAGTGTGCTTGATGAACCAGAGCGGCTTTCCACGAACGAAACCAAAGGTACGGCACAAGTCCTACATGGGCTATGCAACAGGCGATATCGTCAAGGCGATCATTCCGAGTGGGGCGTATAAGGGGACACATGAGGGACGCATTGCGATCCGATTTCGCCCCTCGTTTCACCTGAAGCATTTTGACGTGCATCCCAAATACCTGAAAAATGTTCAACGAAATGACGGCTATCAGTATGAGAAAGACTTTCTATGTCAAGATCGAAAAGCCCATCAACGAATAAATTGAGAGGAGAACCGTGAAGCTAATGAAGCGAGGAAAGCCTTCAAGTGAGCATGAAGCAGTGTACCATGCCGCGTTCCGG
>JAABUX010007281.1_pt1 | contig 13034 bp, 10 predicted proteins | sample 5561851 | NCBI WGS metagenome assembly JAABUX01 (sample SAMN10711883, study PRJNA513361) | rock metagenome | isolation source: Antarctica rocks | place: Antarctica: Victoria Land, Richard Nunatak red sandstone | collected 2016-01-03 | reverse complement strand
CCCCCACTCGCTCAACTAAGACAGCATCGATGTGATTAACCCGTGCGAACGTCCTCATCACCCCGGGCCTCATGGCCATAGGCTTCAGCGGACACCCTCCCGGCAGCGCGTGACTCCATGACGACTCCGGGAACTGCGCCTGTGACAGCCAGCATTGCACCGCAGTCGGTTGCAGAAGCGGCGCCGTCAAGCTTGCCCCTATGCGAGTCCCCGGAAACTTGGCATACCCGCCAACCAGGTTGAACCGCATTTCATCAATAGCCTGCCAGAGCATCGGCTGGTCGTCCGGAAACCATGCGCGTGGGTAGGTCAAGACCGCAGCACCTCGCGGAATCGCCCTCCGCATTTCCTGAGTAGAAACGTTCGGAAGGCTCCCGATTCGGTAGGTAGGGATACGGCGGTCGGGCGCCGCCAAGACGGCTCCGACCAAGGCCGCCGCGACCGCGACGCTCCAACCTCTCACAGCTCGAGAGGAGTCCGGGCGGACCCTCGTCAGCTGCAGCTCATCAATTGCTACGCCGATCAGTACGGCGATCGCCAGCCAAACGTAAAGGGTCAATCGACCCGCAACCAGGTTGCGCAACACTGGCTCGTGCAGAATCCACGCCGTCGGCAGGCGGGTACTCAAACCACCGGTTGGCGTAGTCAGATTCGGACCGAGCCCCAAGACCCAGGACACCGCCAGCAACGCTCCGGCCGCCCTCACTATGCGCCGCTGACTACTTTGCACAGCAATCCACACCAGAGCAAGGATCAGGACCGGACCGATGTAGCCCGAGCCCGCGAACAATCCCTCATAGCGCGTCGACAGCGGTCCGACCTCGCTCGCAAGGTTATGCACACTGCCAGCTAAGTCGTCCGGGAAAACCGGAGCCGTCGCGGCCAGGAACGTAGTGAGCCACGGTATTCCGGTATTTTCCACGGGCTGGACGACTGTGACATGATGCGCGCCATAGAGGTATTGCCAAACTGGGTATGCCACGAGTAGCGTCGCTACCACTCCTGCGAACGAGAGCATGATCACACCCCGTCGTGCAGCCGCCAGCATGATCACACCCCCCGGTCGCAGAGCGCCTCGCACAGCCAAGCCGCACAATCTGGTCGACCACAGCAATGCCGTCACAAGCGCCGCAACCAGAGCGACGGCGGCGGCTATCTCGGCATCGATCAAATATTGGCACGCAATGCAAACACCGAGCCACGCGCCCGTCCTCCCGGAGTGCCCTACACCCAGCATCAGGTGCCGGTACAGGAGATACAATATGACCGGCGGCAGCGGAACCCAGACAAGAAACATGTGAAACTCCGCAGCGTGCACCATGTACGGACTGAACGCGTAGATCATGCCACCTACACCTGCGGCGACCCTCGAGACCAAAACACGACGGAGAACTAGCCAACAGGACAACGCGGAGACAAACATGCCCAAGCGCAGCAAAGCGTTGTAGCTTGCCACGGGTCCGAAGGCTGTCGTGAGGGGAAGGCCAAGCAAACCGAGCAATGGAAACGAAGCGCTACCAGCCGCATTGAAGCCAGACGGAAAGCCGATGAGGTTAGTCTGGAACGGAAGGTGACCGGATAGAAGGCTGCTTCTCGCGAAAGCGAGGAACCACACTTCGTTGACTGGGTCCTCACACGAGCATCCGGGCAGTCGACTGCTGTCGATCAGGCTAGGGTGAGCAAATAGCAGCCCCGCCAAGAAGCCATACAAGATGGGAAACCACAGCTCAGCCCTTCTCAAAGGTCTCCCCAATGCCAAGCGTCGAGGACGGTGGGTTTGAGATCGTGGCATATCCGACTGACTAGTGGTCTGTCTCGGTTTAGCTGGCGATTGCGTTGAGGGTGACTCGTCCTCGTCGGGTCTTGGCGAGGATCTGTTCAGTGGTTGCGGTCCAGGTGAACGACTGGGGATCGTAGTTGTGGGCGGCCAGGTAGGTTTCGATCGCGGTGATCAGTGCCGCGACCGAGTGAAAGATCCCGCGCCGCAGCGCTTTGGCGGTCAGCTGGCTGAAGAAGATCTCGACCATGTTCAGCCAGGAGCTCGAGGTCGGGGTGAAGTGCAGATGGAAGCGCGGGTGGCGTCTGAGCCAGGCGCGGACCTTGGGGTGGTTGTGGGTGGCGTAGTTGTCGAGCACCATGTGGATCTCAAGGCCACGGGGGACCTGGCGGTCGATCGTCTTCAAAAACGCGAGGAACTCGGTGTGGCGATGGCGCGGCAGGCACTGCCCGATCACCCTGCCCGACAGGACGTCCAGGGCCGCGAACAGCGTGGTGGTGCCGTTGCGCTTGTAGTCGTGGGTCATCGTGCCCGCCCGCCCAGGCTTGAGCGGCAGCGAGGGCTGGGTGCGATCCAGCGCCTGGATCTGGGACTTCTCGTCCATGCACAGCACGATCGCGTTCTCCGGCGGGTTCATGTACAGGCCGACCACGTCGATGAGCTTCTCCTCAAAACGAGGGTCATTGGACAGCTTGAAGGTCGCCACCCGATGGGGCTGGATTCCGCGCGCCGACCAGACTCGCTGCACCGTGGAGGAGGACACCCCGGCACGCTTGGCCATCGAGCGACAGCTCCAGTGCGTCCCGCCCGGCGGGGTCTCGGTCAACGTCAGCCGCACGATCTCCTCGACCTTCTCGGCTGGGATCGAAGGCTTGCGGCCCCGGCCGGCGCGGACCGCGGATAAGTTCTCAAGCCCCTCCTGACCAAAGCGTGTGCGCCACGACACGACCGTTGCGGGCGAGACCTGAACCTCGGCAGCGATCCGCGTGTTCGCGAACCCACCGGCTGCCATCAACAGCGCACGGGCTCGCTGCACATCACGCAGCGGTGCCGTGCGCGAACGAATCAGCTTCTCCAACACCGAGCGTTGCTCATCGGTGACGGGAAGCGCGGGAGAAGCGGAACGCATACGCCACCATACCAATCACCAGCTAATTGCGGGACGCACCACTCGGTTCGAACGCGGTCATCACGCGAGGGTCCTCGGCTGTATGGCCGCCTGGGGCGTTGGCTGAGCCCCCCGCGACGCCTCTCTTGCTCATCGCCAGGTGCGGGGATCGCCCAAGGCCTCCTTTGCCGGCGGCTCGGGTGTCTCGGTTTCGCCGTCAACCTCCGTCCAATTACCGCGTCAGTTAGCAGCCCCCTTGGCCATAGGTATGCGCTGCGTCTGTTGCGCCGTGGCGATGTAGTCGGCGATCAGCGCCTGCAGCGCCGAGTAGCCATCTCCCCCAGCGTCGCGCTCGACGAGGTAGACCCGACCTTCGATGCCGACCGGAGCGTCGATCACGATCGCGACGCCGTTGACCCGGCGTCCGCAGAGGACACGTTCGCTCCCGGTGACGACGTAGCGACCGAGCTCGTAGCCGAACGCGTCTACTGCTTCGGAGTCGAACTGGACATCGGTTGTCGGGGCGATGCTCATGATCGGCCGATCCATGTGGGCGGAGCTGCCGTAGCCCTCGATTTCCGTGAGCTGGACAGGCACAGCGCAGCTGGCTGCACGTGCAGCCTGCTCGCTAGCGAGGTCAATGCGCTCCAGGGCGAGTTCGATCCGGCTGCTGGGGCGGGTCTGCTTGAGCCGCCGGATCTCCCGGCTGGCTTCGCGGGTGGTCTTGGGGTAGGTGAACGTCTGGCCGGTGTGGTTGGCGAGCGCCTTGAGGTAGTTGAGCTGGCGGGCGCTAGGGGGCTTTGGGGTCATGCTGGCCTCCTGGTGGGGGGGTGGTGGGCATGCCCCAGCGAGGGCCGCGGCCGGCGCCGCGCTGTCAAGCATCTGAACCGGACTCCCGCCGTACGCCGTCCCCGGGATCTCCCGCTCATTATTTGATCCCCCGTGATCCCGGGGAGGGCGGGCCCTTCAGATGCTTGATAGCCAAGCCGGTTGTGGCCTGCTGAGGGGGCTGTCCCGCCGCCCCGCCACAGGTACGCCCGTTGCCTGGGCTTGGCCCTCCTGCGAACGTTTGTTCGACTGTGCCGCTGCTCCCTTGCTCTCGCCGATAATGACCTCGCAAGGTCACGCATACACCCGTCTGCGACGATCGCTCGAGCACCGCACAAGCGCGCCCATGATCCGCGCAGCGGCGGCTGAACTGCCGTCCGTGCCGCTCGAGGACGCGCTCGACATCTGCCTCGCCCTGCTGGAGCTTGAGCCTGAGACCTACCCGCGGACCGCGGCTCGCTGGGGCAGCCGCCTGGCGATCGAGCGCAAGCTCGATCTGGTCGACGCGCAGCTCGCGCTGGCTGCGTTGGCCGCCCTTCCGGGCCCGGCCGCCAAGGCCGGCGCCGACGCTCTGGTGGAGATCTCGACCCGCTACGGCCTTCGGCGTGCGGGGGAGCTGATCCTCGGCTGGCTCGCTCGCCGAGGTCTCGCCGACTAGCTCCGAGTATTCGGTCGGCAGCCGCGCTCGTCGATCAGGAACGCGTCGAACTGGCGACGGGTCACGGTCGGGATGAAACGGCTCGTTGCCGTCGCGCAGCAGTCTGGCGACTCGCTCGATCTCGTAGAGCAGGGAGAGCTTGCCGGGCGGGTCGTCCCACTCCCCGGAGTCGTAGCGATCAACCCAGGCCGCCAGCGCGGCGAGCGCCTCGACCTGCAGCTCGGACTCCCACCAGCGCGAGCGCACCGGCAGCCCGTAGCGGGTCCGCAGCGCACATACTGATTGCCAGAGCCGGTCAAACCACGCCCACCGCTCAGAGATGAGCAGACCGCTCCAGTGAAGCGGCCATCGCAGAGGCTCATCCATCGTGACGTCGTCGTAGTCCACGAGATCGCTCCTTTCAGCCCGCGGTCGCCACCGGCGACTCGCCCTCGGTGTCGTGGGTGTCGGTAGCGATCGCCTTTTCGACGGTGCGGGCGAGGCGGTCGATCAGCTCGGCCTGTTGTGTCGCGGCCTCCAGAGCGCCGGTTTCGCCCCAGCCGGCGACGTAGGGGATCGTCTCCCCCGAGGTGTCAAGACCGGCGCCGTTAAGGATGATCAGGGTGGCGGTGTCGACGATGACCTCGGCCTGCGGCCGGGTGTGGGTCTGATAGTTGACGCCGAGCGCGTGGACGATCTCGTGCACGAGCACGCGGACCTGGCCGTTCATGGCCTGACTTGAGTTGACGACGATCCGCTTGGCGTGCGAATCGCACCACCCGCCGGTCGCGCCGGCGATGTTCTCAAAGCTGACGGTGTATCCGAGTTCGGCTGCGAGCTCGCCAAGCGGCTCGAGGAGATCGGCGTGGGAGTCGCCGGTCAGCGGCTGGCACGGCGGCTCTAGCGGTAGCTGCTCGACGCCCGGCAGCACATCGGTCTGCGACAACCCAAATACCGCGACGGTCGTGAACCTTACGGGCCGCTGGTCGCGCTCACCCTCGGTCTGCTCACGTCCTGACTCCGCGGCGCCGGGTTCGGTCTTCCTCGGGGTGACGCGGGCGGCGATCCGAATCCCGCGCTCGCCCTTGCGCACGCACCGGCCAAGCTTCAGCCAGCTCCGGAACCCGGCCACGGGCTCGGGGTCGATCCCGCGGAGGTGGAAGTCGAGCGCGATCAGCATGCAGTTGTGCGCCGAGTAGCGCCTGAACATCGACCGGGCGCGGACCCACCGCTGCCACCCCTCGGAGGTCAGCAGCTGCTCCGCGGCTTCCTTGACGCGTTCGCGTTCGGCGCTGCGGCGCTGTTCCCGCTCGGCCTCACTCATGCTGCGGCGTCGATATGTGGTGCTCATCTGGCCTTCCCTTTCGGGTTTTGGACCGCCCGGGTGGCGGGACCGTTCCCCGACCTCGACGCACCCGCCAGGGTGCGAATCTTGGGAGGGGACGGACCGTCCAGTCGGCGGCTCAGGCCGGCGTCCGGCGCCGCGCCGAGCGCTCGCCGGGACGATTGCCCAGGCGATCTCGCCGAGCAGCCACGTCTTCGACACTCGTCCGCGTAGCGCGAGCACCTCCAGCCGGCCATGGACGCTTCCGATTCGCTTCCCCTGGCGGCGCAGCTGCGACTGCGGTGCGGTCAGCGTCCCTGGCTGCGGAATCCCGCCGAGCACGCTGAGCAGGAGCTCGTCGACAAGATCTGTAGCCGGCTGCACGGGCGCGGCGGGGTCCCTGGCGACGCAGATCGGGCCCAGCCTCGCCCGGGTGCTCTTCTGTCGGTGCGAGCACTGCTCGTCGTGACGATCGCCCTGCCAGATCGCAGCCAGCTGAAAGTCGATCCCGTCGGCGATCGCTGCGGCGATCAGCGGGCTGCCGCGCCCAGCGCGATCATCGACCAAGCGCTCATCGAGGTTCTGCGTGAACCCGATGTAGTGCCCCGCGTGCCGGGCGGAGCGCTCGAAATGCAGCAGGTAGACGATTCCGTCGTGAGCCATCGCGAATGCCTCCAAGAGGTTGGTCGGGCCTCGCCCGGGCGGCGGGACCGTTCCCCGTGCTCATGCGCCCGCCGGGCGCGAAATCGAGAGGGGACCGGTCCCGCTGACCGAGTGGCTACGCGGCTGGGTCGGTGAGGCGAAGCCCGACCCCCCAGATGTTTCGCACCAGTCCGGTGGCGCCCGCATCGGCGAGCCGGCGTCGCAGCCGACACGCAGGGCTGTCCAACGTGCGGGTCCGGCCAAGCTGCACGTAGCCCCACACATCGCGCAGCAACTCCTCCCGGGTGAACACGCGGGTCGGTTCGCGCGCGAGCGTGCGCAGCAGCTCGTACTCCTTTGCCGTCAGCTCCACCCGGGTCCCGCCAACTTCCACGGTCCGTGCCGTCAGGTCGATCGTCAGCTCGCCGGCGCGAAGCACGCGCGGCGCCTGGCGCGCGCGGGCGCGTCGAAGCAGGGCGCTAAGCCGTGCGCGCAGCTCGGGGTAGGAGTACGGCTTGGCGAGCACGTCGTCGCTGCCGCGGTCGAGCACCCGGATGCGGTGCAGCTCGTCGGCGCGGGCGGTGAGCACGATCAGTGGGGTGTGAGGGTCAACATGACCAGCGAGCCCGTCGCCGCCGCGGATCGCGTCGATCAGCCCGAGGGTGCTGCCGTTCACGTCGACGACGACCACGTCGGGCTGCCGGACCGAGAGGATCGCGAGCGCCTTCTCCTTCGAATCCGCGGTCCACACGTCGTACCCGTCGGCGGTCAGGTTCTCGGCCAGGAACGCCCAGGCGACGGCATCCTCTTCCGCAACCAGCAAGGTGGGTGCGCGGCCCTTATGGCTGGTGGTTGCTCTGGCGGTCATCTGTGGCCTCCTTGTTCGTGGCTCGCCACGGGCGGCGGGCCGATCCCCGACACCAAGGCGCCCGCTAGGGCGTCACAATCGGGAGGGGTCGACCCACCGCGCGCGGCTCGCGTCCCGCGTCGGATCCGCGAGCCGGCTCGCGGATCCGGAGCGCGGACGGCTACAGGCCGGGATCCGCGTCTGAGGAGACGGCGCTGTCAGACCCGACGGCGCCGGCGACGTCGCCGATCTCCGTATCGCGGTCGCGCACCGGGACGTCGAAGCCCTCGTCTTCGAGGTCGTCTTCGCGCTCGCCGACGTTCAGCCCGTCGTCACTCACTCCGTCGGACCCGACGGCCGGCTTCATCTCCGGCTTGCCGATCTCACTGGCAGCGGCACGGCTCGTGGCGTGGCGGCTCGTTGCCTTCTCGTGCTCTGCGTGGGCCTTGGCGACTGCCTTCTCGACCTGCTTGAGCGCGGCGGGCAGGTGCGGGCCGGCCAGCTTGGCCAGCGCTTTCTGGGCGTAGTCCTTGTGCGAGGGCCACCGCATCGGCGGGTGCTGCTGGCTCTGCGGCACGACCAGGCGGCTGGCGTACTGCTCCGCGGCGATCACCACGAGCGCCCGGCCGTAGAGCTCGCCTGCGGTCTTGGCGCCGTCGATGAACTTCCACAGCCACGCGATCGGCTTCTCCGGCTTGCGCGGGTCGCCGTAGTCGATCCGCAGCGCACCCCGGCTGCCGTCCTTGCGGGTCTTGGTCACATCGGTGCGGAACTCCTCGACTACCAGCCGGATCCCACAAGCTGCCAGCTCGGCGACGCGGTCACCGGTCTGCGTGTACGGGCTCTGGTCGTAGTCCGCACCCAACAGCGCGTATGTGAAGAACCTCGCCACGGTCATGTCCGCCGGGTCGACCGTCGCCAGGCCGCCCATCAGCTCCCAGCCGAGATCGAGGTTCGCGCCGTGCGCCTGGTCGGCGATCGCCCGCAGCTCGCGGCCTCGCTCCCGCCGCGCCTCAGCGTCCGGATCGACCGGCCGGCCGGACGCCCTGGCGGCCTTGCGCTCTTGTGCGGCCTCGGCCGCCCGGGCGCGGAGCTCCTCGACGGTCCGCTTGATCGCCTGCTTTGACAGCTCCCGGTACAGCGACCGGTCGACGATGATCGGCCTGGCGTTCTCGAACTCGACGAGCACGCCGGCGGCGCGCGCCTGGTCCACATCGCTCTCGGCGAACCGCACGCTCGGGGAGCCGTAGGCGTAGCGGTCGACCTGCTTGTGCAGCGTTGCGGCCTCCTCGAGCAGAGCCTCGGTCTTCTTCCCCAGCCGCAGATCGGCGACCTCACAGCTGTCGAGCTGGGCCAGATGCGCGGCGAACACCTTGCTTGAGCCACCGCGAAGCGCGGAGTCGATCACCCACCCCGGCTCGCGAACGAGACGCTCAGCTGCCCACTCGTTGCCATCGCCGAGGTAGGAGATCACGGCGTCGAGCAGCTCCGGGCTGACCTGGCCGATGCTGCGCAGCTGCTCGACGGCAGAGAGCGGGATCACACCCTGGCCCGTCAGCTGCTGCGCCTGCTCGGGGAGCTCGAGCAGCTTCACGCGCGCGGTAACCCGCTGCTTGGGCCAGCCCAGTGCCTGCGCGGCTCCGTCCTCGCTCAGCCCGCGGTCGAGCATCGACTTGACCGCGATCGCTTCCTCGTAGGGGTTCAGTGACGAGCGAACGATGTTCTCGGCCGCCCTCTCAGACGCCTCGGTCTCACCATCTGGACGAATCTCCGCCCGGATCTCGCTGTGGCCGAGCTGCACGAGAGCGGCGTAGCGCTTGTGCCCCGCGATCAGCACAAACCCGTTGCTCTCGTCGGGTCGAACGCTCACCGGCGTCAGCTGTCCCAGCAGCGCGATCGATCGCGCGAGCGCGTCGACCTCCTCGCCCAGGATCTCCTGCCGGACGTTCTGATCGTGCCGGATCTCGCTCAGCGCGATCATCTGGACGCCCGCGATCGGGTTGGTGGTGGTGGCCATCTGGCCCTCCTTCGGTTGGTCGGCCTCCGCCGAGTGCGGGGGCCGGATTCCCCGACCCCGGGCGGCCGCCAGGCCGCCACAATCGGGAGGGGTCCGGACCACGCACGCCGAGTTGACCGCACGAACTCTCTGTCGCCCCCGCCCACAACGCATTCCGCCGCTCGCGGCGGGTGCGGCGCGGTACGATCAGGTGATGCCTGGCGTACCTGCGGACCTCCCACCCGGCTCGGCTGTCGTGCTCACCAATCCGGACGAGGACGCCTCGCCCGAGGCGTTCCGGGCGTTTATCGACGAACTCCTCGCGGGTCCCGAGCCTCAGCTTGAAAGCGTCGATGCCGCCGACGCGCTCCGCGCGCTGCGCGTCGACGCCCAAGCGTGACACTCGTTGTCATCGACGCCTCTGCCGGCGTCGAGATCGTCTGCGACACCCGACGCGGCCGGGCGCTCGCGAGGCTGCTCCCGGCTGGGGCCGAGGGCTGGGTGCCCGAACACTTCTATTCCGAGGTCCTCGGCGTGCTGCGCTGGCAGCTTCTCGGTCATAAGCTCTCCGAGTCGCAGGCAAGCGCTGCGGTCGGTCGGCTTGGCGGTTGGCATCTTCGTCACGCGTCTGTCGCATCGCTGGTCCAGGCCGCCTGGAGCTACCGGCACAATCTCACGGCCGCCGACGCGCTCTATGTCGTCTTGGCCGAGCAGCTCGGCGCGAGCTTTTTGACGAACGACCATCGCCTCGTGCAGGCTCCGACCTTTCCGGCGCACGTGCCGGTGCTGCGGCTTCCGACCGGGCTCTGACCGTCGTCTCAAGCCGGCGGGAAGGCCGCGAGCAAAGTCTCGGCGACCCACGTGATCTCGTCGGCGTCAAGCGGTCCGGCGCGTTTGACGAGCTTGGCGATGTGAGCCGGATCGTCAACGGTGATCAGCCCTTCGCGCGCGCGGCTGTAGTGAAGCCACTCTCGCCGCATGAACGGGAAGCACAGCGCGCCGAGCACGGCGACGTCGCCGGCGTCGTGCCGATCGAGCGCGCTGGCGACGCGCGCGATTTGCCGCTCGAGCGCATCGAGTTGGCTGGTGCGGTCGCGACCGTTGACGAGCAGCTGCTCGCGTCGGTTGAGGATCCCGACGGTCGCGAGCTGAACGCGGCCGCGGCTGCTCTTGGTGTCGATCACGGTGACGCCGCTGGGGCCGATCGCGATGTGGTCGATGTTCCACCGCCCGCGGCCTGGAACACGCCGGTCGTGGAGCACGACCGCGTCGCTGCGATGCAGGCGGACGTCGAGCGCGCGGGCGGTGGCGGCTTCGCCCTCGGCGCCCTGGCGCCAGGCGTGGACGTTGTGCGGTTCGCCGGCGAGCGCAGCGAGAGCCGAGCAGACGGGTCCGTACCTGGCTCTGACGCGCTGGCGTCGCGCCTGCTGGCGGCGCGCGTACTCGCGCTGCGCGCTCGCCCCGGCGCCGCTTTGCAAGTCGTTGTTGTCGGTTTGGGTCATGGCATTGGTGATTGACGTTAGCTCTGGGTCCGGCGGATTAGAGTCCGGGCGCTGGCCCGGTTCGCTGGGCGAGGGGCGGGCTCTCGGGCGGTCCCGCGGCGGTCAGCGTCTGCTCGGGGTGGACTGGGATCTCGCAGAGCGTGCGCGGGCCGGCAGGGTCGATCCGGTCGGGGTTCGCGCGAGGGAGCTGGACGGGCAGGATGCTCGCGCGAGTCGGCTGGCCGGCGACCGGCGTGTAGATCACAGCCTCGCCTCGGTTCAGAGCACCGAACGTGTCGGAGGAGATGCGGAACTCGCGCACGCGTCGGGCGCTGCCGCGCCCCGTGTGGGTGTGTCCATGCGCGCCGGTCTGGCTGGTGGTCTGCCAGAGCGAGCGGGTGCCCATCAGCTTGGCGAGCCAATCGCGGGACTCCGGGCTGGTTTGCCGGTGCGCGACGACGCCGGCGAAGTTGTCGGTCAGGCTCGCCAGGAGTCCGGGCTGTTGGGTGAGCGCGTCGATGTCGGCGGCCGATTGGGTGATCACGATCACCTGGCCGCCGTGGGAGCGCCCACGCTGCAGGATCGCGACACCGCGTTGCGCGGCCATCTTGATCACGGCACCGAACTCGTCCAGCAGCAGTGTCCACGGCGCGCCGGCCTGCTCGGCGGCATCGTGCAGGTCCGCCAGCGCGAGCACCGAGAGCGCCGCGGCCTCGTCGGGCATCCGGTCGGAGTGTGTCCGCCACATCACGACGGCCCGCTGCCGAAGCGCTTCCACGAGGCGCACGGCGACGGCCTCCCCGTCCGGGGTCAGGCGCGGGGTGACGAGCGTCCGCCCGGCCAGGGCGAGCGCGACCTCGAGCCGGAACACCCCGCCCGAGAGGTCCTGCATCCCGCGTGCCGAGCCCACGTAGGTCCCGTGCGCTGCGGCGCGGCGCTTCAGAGCCGCGTGGCCGTCGTCCAGGGACTGGGTGAGCTTGACCAGCTGCTCGTAGTTCCCCGGGAGGCACGCGTCGATCAGCAGCGGGATCGATGGGGGCCACTTGTCAGCGGCGTGGAGCACCTTGCAGACGACGTCGAGGTGCCGGCGCAGGACGTCGTAGTAGTAGGGCTCGGATTGCTTGATCGCCTCGACCGCCCTGGCGGCGACCCCGTCGGGTGAGCCCCACAGCGGCTGCCAGCGATCGGTCGCCGCGTCTTGTGAGTCGAACAGGATGAACGGCACGCCGGCCTCGGCGGCGAGCTGCTTCATATGCTCGACGTCCTCGGGGTCGCCCTTCTGGTCGAGCACCAGCAGCGCGGAGTGGTCGTGGAGCGTCCGTGCGGCGATCAACCGCCGCGCGGTCGTGGTCTTACCGGCGCCGGTCGCGCCGAACAGCACCACGTGCTGCCCCGGTCCGAGCGGCAGCCGCGGTCCATGCTTCCCCATCGCGGTCATTGACACGTACCCGAGCGACCGTGGCCACGGTCGCTCGCGGACGAGCTCTCCCTGCGAGCGCAGGTAGGACCGCTCGCCGTCGGAGCGCTCGGGAGCGGGCTGCCAGATCCATCGGCGTGCGAGCTCGTGGTTGCGAAGTTCCTCGCCCGCGCCAAGATCGCCCGACCGCCACCGCGTGCCCACGATCGCGCCAGCGACCCACGGCGACACCGCCGGCAGCGCGACGATCGCGAGGGTCCAGGCACGAAGGCCGATCGCGCTGACCAGCACGATCAGGCCGACGACGGCCGGCAAATACAGATTCCGTGCCGACAGGCTCGTTTGCCGCCGCAGCAGCCACGCGCCGACAGCGCCGGCGAGACCGAGCAGCACCGTCACGCCGAGGTCGGCGACGATCGTCTCCGGGCGCAGCATCACGCCACCCTCGTTCCGGGCAGGTGCCAGTCCGTCGACGCCAGCGTCGAGCATGCCTCAACGGCCTCGCGCTGGATCGTCGCAACCAGCTCGATGCGCATCGTTCCGCGGTCGACGCTCAGACCCGCCCGCACGCTGTCGGCGAGGACGCGCTCGGCGATCTCCTCATCGCCACAGACATAGATCACGGCTCCGCTCTTCCCGGCCGCGATCCACTCGCTGTGCAGTTCGAGCACTGCCTTCAGCCGGGCGGAAGACTTCTCGGTCAGCTCGACCTCGATCGGCAGCAGTTGCCCATCGGGGAGTCGCCCGCCGAGGTCAGGCCGGTGGCCACGCCGTCGCAGCTCGCCCCGCTCACGGAAGCGGAGCTCGCCCCGCCAATCGGTTCGCACCAGCATCTCGCGCGGGCCGACCAGTCCGCGGCCGCGTGCGGTCAGCCACGTGGCCGTCCACGCACAGGCCTCGCAGTGCGCCCAGCTGACCGGCGAGGGACGCTTCTCGACTGCCGCCGCCGGGACACCGCTGAACCGCAGCCCGGCCCG
>JAABUX010007277.1_pt1 | contig 13040 bp, 21 predicted proteins | sample 5561851 | NCBI WGS metagenome assembly JAABUX01 (sample SAMN10711883, study PRJNA513361) | rock metagenome | isolation source: Antarctica rocks | place: Antarctica: Victoria Land, Richard Nunatak red sandstone | collected 2016-01-03 | reverse complement strand
GCAGGGCACCCATATCCGCCTGTCCTTAGCCTCTCTCTTCGAGTCCTGGCACGCCCAAGGTCTCAACCCCTTCCACGCCTGCCTCTCCCTCCTCCAAACTCTCTCCCCTCAACTCTGAGGTGTTACGCTCTCCTTCTGTTTTCCCCCCGCGCGGTCTATAGTACGGATGGGGGTGGAGGATCAGCATCGCGATGGACAATACAGTGGCATCGCCAGCCAACGCACCTGGTGCATGGGATGCAGTTATGAGGCCATCCCGCGTGACGTTCGCCTGCGAGTTGGACCCCGCGCGGTTGACCGCCCTCTTCACCGACCCGGCGGTCCTCGCGGACCTCCAGGCCCTCGGAGCCCATGTCGCCTTGATGCTCTCCGATCTCAGTCCGCAACGTGCGGCCGTTGTCCGACAGCTGAATACCGCCGGTGTCCCCGTTGTGGCGATCCCCCTCGTGTCGGCCGCTGAGGGCTACTACTTTACTGTCGACAATGCGGAGCGGGCGGCCCGGCGCTACGACGAGTGGACGGCGTGGACGGCCCATCACGGGCTGGTCTGGGACGGGGTCGGGCTGGATATCGAACCCGAAGCACGCGTCTACCAGCAGCTGATGGACAATCCCTGGCGGTTGGTGGCCGTGCTGGCGCCGCGCCTGCGGGACCGGGGGCGGGTGGGGCGCGCCCGTGCCGCCTACACGGCGCTGGTCGCGCGCATCCATGCCGACGGGTACCGTGTCGAGAACTATCAGTTCCCGCTCATCGCGGACGAACGCCGGGCCGGGTCCACACTGCTGCAGCGGCTGCTCGGGCTGGTGGATGTGCGGACGGATCGCGAGGTCTGGATGCTGTACACGTCGATGTTCTCTGTGAGCATCGGACCCGGCCTGCTCTGGAGCTACGCGCCGCAGGCGCAAGCCGTGGCTGTGGGGAGCACGGGAGGCGGCCCGGACATCCCCGGCCACCCGCAGGTCCCGGCGCTCGACTGGGACGCGCTGGTGCGGGACCTGCGCCTGGCGCGGCGCTGGTGCGACGATCTGTACATCCACAGTCTGGAAGGGTGCGTGCGTCAGGGGTTCCTGGCGCGCCTGCGGTCCTTCGACTGGGAGCCGGCGGTACCGCCGCCAGGGACGACGCGGCTCGCGGAGGGTCTGCGCCGTGGCCTGCGCGCGCTCCTATGGGGCAGCGCCCACCCCTGGCGTCTCCTTGGCCTTGCACTCGCGGCGGCGTGGCTCGCCTCACGCCCCGGGCGCGCCCGTCCCCCGCGCAGCAATGGCGCAGCAGGCACTCAGCCTGGTCCGTGCAGATGGCGCAGATACACGATCAACAGCGTGAGGCCGGCCAACGTGACCACCGCGAACGGTGGCGCCATCGGCAGTGAGACGGTAGGGTCGATGCTGTGCTCGAACGCCACGTCGACCACCACGCTTGCTCCCACACGTGTCAGCGTGCCAAGGCTCATGCCGGCGAGTGGATAGCCCCAGGGCCGTCACCGCCAGAGCCAGAAAGCGGCGAGCACGGCCAGCGGGAGGAGCAGACTCAGGTCCAGCACCTCGACCGGGTTTGTTGGCTGCCTCGTGTGCGCGAGGCTGAGTGGCGTGGTGTGCCCGACGATGGCGGGAACGATATCCTTCATCCAAGCCAGGAAGAACAGGGTGGCGACACCCCGCAGATAGAGAGCGACGGCCCGCACGGGCAGATGGGGGGCGCCGCGGGCGTACGCATGATCCGGGTCCGCGCGTATGAGCAGTGCCACCCGCGACCAGACCGCGAGCACGAGCGCCGCCACATAGACCAGGAAGAGCGGGGTGAAGGCGACCTCCGCGCCGTAGGTGCGCCGCATCACCGCCGGGACCCGCGCCACCAGCACCTCGGCCGAGAAGGGCACGTCAAGATGTCGTCCACGCCCCGGTCGAAGGCCGCCAGCGTCGTTTTGAGGTTGCCACGCCGGGTGAGCGCGACGGCGGGGAGACGCGCCACGCCTGGCGTCGTGTCCGCGAGCCGGGCGAGCATGTGGCCCTGGGCGAGGTCCACGTCGACGATGGTGACGGGCAGCCCCCCGCGGGAGGCCAGGGTCGCCGGCCCGGATCAGGCGCCGCGCGTGCATCCCGTGCCCCCGCGGGGGGCGCGGCCGGGATGACGGAAACTCATGACCGGGAGAGACTAGGATGCTACGCTGCTCCATAGAACGCGGCGCGCCACTGACTTAGATGTGACGCGACGGATGCACGCGGACTCTACACGGTCCACCCGAAGAAGGAGAAGCGACATGGCACAGACTGAAACCATCCACCCCAATGAACTCGCCGCGCGCGTCGGGCAACTGCTACACGAGGGCAATGTCCAGCGCATCACCGTGACACATGACGGTCACAAGGTGGTCGAGTTTCCGGTCACGGTGGGCGTCGTCGGCGCGCTGGTCGCGCCGTGGGCCGCGGCGGCGGGCACCCTGGCCGCCGTCCTCAGCAACTGCGCCATCGAGGTCGAGCGGACGACGGAGGCGAGCGCGCGCTAAATCCCGGCCGCTCAGGGTCCGCCCGCTGTGGTTGCCGGAGCGCCATCGTCGTATCGCGCGTGCGGCGCCAGCGCGTCATATCTGATGCGCGGTACCGACCAGGGTGAGCAGGGCGACGCTCCTCCGGCCGCTCCCTGTACGATACGCGCGGGTCGCCGCGCGTCAGCGGGCGCGGCGCGCGCGGCGCGCTAAGCGCCCCCTACCACAGCGCAAAGGAGAGTAGGACCATGTCTACAGCATCGACACCACGTACCCCTGCCCCAGTGCGACCGGAGATACCGGCGACACCGGCGACACCGATACTACACGCTCCCACCGGTCCGACTGTGAGCCGGCGCGCCGTCCTGGTCGGGGGCGGGGCCGGGCTCGTCGTCCTGGCCGCGGGAGGAACGCTCTGGCGCGCACTTGACCAGGGCGTGTTCGCGACCGGCACGGGTCCGGCCTACGACGCCTGGAGCGACGAGGCGGGCGCGCGCGGGGGCGGGTCCATGACCCTCGTTCGTGCCGCCATCCTGGCCGCCAATGCACACGACAGCCAACCCTGGTTGTTCCGGGTGACGCCCACCCGGATCGACGTATATGCCGACCCGCGCCGGAACCTGGGCTCCATCGACCCGCTGTTGCGGGAGATGCACCTCTCCCTCGGCTGCGCCCTGGAGAACCTGATGCTCGCCGCCGCGCCCCATGGATACGTTCCGGTCCTGACGCTCCTACCCACCCCGCCCACCCCGCGCGACCCGACCCATGTCGCGACGGTCACGCTGCGCCGCGGCGCGGCCCCCGTCTCCCCCCTCTATGCGGCGATCCCTCAGCGGCACACCAATCGGGGGGCCTACGATACGACGCGCCCTCTGAGCGCGGCCATCCGCGCACGTCTGCAGGCCTTGAACACGGTGGCGGATATCGGGATCGTGTGGTACACCAGCACGGCCGCGAAGCGCGCCTTCTCCGCGCTGACGGTTCGGGCGACCGAGGGCTTCATCGCCGATCCGCAGCAGTCGATCGACGACTTCGCCTGGTGGCGCGGGGACTGGCACGACCTCCAGCGCACGAAGGACGGGATCACCATCGATGCGGCCGGCCTGTCCCCCCTGACGCGGGTGCTCGGCAAAATGCTCCTGCCTCAGTCACGGGCCTCGAACGACCAGGCGTGGCTGACGTCCACTCGCGATCCGCAGATGCGGACGGCGGCGGCCTTCGGCATCATCGTGGCGCGGGATGCCCGCAGCACCCGCCAACGGCTCGACGCGGGACGGCTGTGGCAGCGGATGCAACTCTGGGCGACGACCCAGGGGCTGGCGATGCAACCGCTGAATCAGACCGTGGAGCGCGCCGAACGGGAACAGACCGCAGGCTTGACACGCGAGATCGCCGGTGGCTTGCAGGGGTTGATGCCCGAGGGCGGCTGGCACCCGCTGATGCCCTTCCGCATCGGCTATCCCACGACGGAGGGGCTCAAGAGCCCACGACGCCCCGTGATGGACGTCATCACCCAGGTATGAGGGAAGGGGCACGAGGCGTCCTCTACACATGACGGACAACGCGGAGCCACGTCACGACCCGGCACGCCCCGTGCCCCAGAGCGGACGTCGCGCGCCGAAGAGGTCGCGCAGGACCACGTTGTCCACCATGACGTGGACCAAATGGGCGGGCAACAGGCATTCGCCCAGGTGAACGGTCAGGTCGCGCGTCGTCGTCCACGGTCTTGACCGTCCTGCTCAGGCTCACACCGGACCAGGGGCAGGAGCACGACTGAGGAGAGGGCGTTCCTCTCCGACACACGACTAGCCCACACGCCAGTCCCGCAACGGACCCGGAACGGACCCGGCGCGAGAAAGAGAGGGTCACGATGACACCGATGATGCTGCCGCCCTATACCCGGCGGAGGAACGCGGCGAGGAGGAGGAGAGAAAGCCCTGATCGCGATCGAGGTCTTCAACGGGTTGAGCGCCGTCGGGGGCGGCGTGGCCCTGATGGCCCGTCCCGACGGCGCGATCCTGCACATGCCGCTCTCGCTCCTGGCCGGCAGTCCCTTTAACGACTACGGCGTCCCAGGCCTGGCTCTCACGGTGTTCGTCGGCGTCGGGATGCTCGGCGCGGCGCTGCTGCGCTGGCAACACCGCCCGTACGCCGTGGAGCTGGAGATCACGACCGGCGCCGCGCTCGTGATCTTCGAGATCGTCGAGGTCAGCCTCATCGGCTTCAGCCCGCTGCAAGTGCTCTACGGTGGCTTGGGCGCGGTCGTCCTGGCGGTCGCGGCGCGCCACTGGGTGGCCGCTAGGTGGCTGCGGCTACACGCCGTGCAATGAACACGGGAGGATCAGCACCCGCGGCCCGTCTGCGGCGCTGATCCGCGATGCACGCAGGTGTGGACCCTGCGGGGCCATAGCGAGAAAGGAAGAGAGGAGGATGACCATGATACGACTCTTGACGGCGCGCGGCGTGAGCGGACTGGCGCTGGGCAGTACCGCGACGCTGGCGGCCTACCTGCGCCTGATCCGGCCGTGGCAGCTCCGCTGGGGTGCGACCGACGACGAGGTGACGCGCCCGCTGCCCGGCGATGACGACGTTCCGTGACCGACGTTCAACGCCACACGGGCCGTTACCATCGCCGCACGGCCCGAGGAGATCTGGCCCTGGCTGATCCAGATCGGTGTAGGCCGGGCCGGCTGGTACAGCTACGACTGGCTCGACAACCTGGGCCACCCCAGCGCCAAGCGGATCATGCCGGAGTTCCAGCACCTGGCGGTCGGGGAGGTGATCCCGCTGAGTCCGGATGGTACACAAGGCCAATCGGGCAAAGCGTTCGAGCCCAACCGCTGGATGCTGTGGCGGGACAAGGCGGGAGATACCACCTGGTATTGGGGCTTGGAGCCGCTTGACGAGCGGCAGACGCGCCTAATCACGCGCATACGCATGCACTACCGCTGGACCTCGCCGATGGCCATCCTGTTCGACCTGCTCGTGGAGTTCGCGGACATCGTGATGATGCGCAAATGCCTGCGGGGCATCAAACGGCGTGCGGAGGAGGCGGCCACCCCCCCCGGTTGGTGACCGCGCCGCCCATCTGGCCACGCTTTGACCATCTCAAAGGCGTGGGGGAAACCGCACAGGGCACAGCGAGGGACGACTATCATGCGGACGAGGTCAGGCGCGCACGGGACGCACGGGACATATTGACCGCCCACCCTGCGGGGGACGCGGGGCGTGCGCACGGTCGGCGCCGCCGCGCTGGCCGCGGTATGGACCTGCTTGTATATTAGGAGAGTCGGTTCGACGATGGCGGTGAGGACGCTGGACCTGCAGCGGAGCGAACCGCGTTTGTGAGATTGTTCCCCGCCGTCGCGGGCTGGCGACGAGTCTGGACCGGATGATGTGGCGCTGACCACGCATAACAAGCACAGACGACCGCCGCCCGGAATCGCGTCGCCCCTGCCAGCTTCTCAGCCCGTGTTAGGAGGACACCATGCCCGTCGACGGCGCATTGTCCCCCTCTGCCTACCGCCTCTTCGTTGGCGTCGATATCGCCGCGGCCACGTTCACGGCGGTTTGGATGGCCCCGGGCGCGGCCCCCGGCCGCCCGCTCACCTTGGATCAGACCCCGCAAGGCTTCGCGGTCGTGCACGCCCGGCTCCTCATCTGGCGTGGGCAGTGGTCCGCAAAGGGCAGGCGTTCGACCCCGCCTACGGCCAGCGCCAGATGAAGGTGGCCTAACCCCAGGCCCTACGTCCGTTGTTCACGGCGGCGAGGACGACCACGGGCAGGCGCTGTGCGGCCTGAGAGCCCGTCGTGCGCGCCTGCCCGTGCGTCGCTGCAGTCCGCAACCGGGGTTCAAGGGGCAGGTCGCCCCTTGGTCGGGCGCAGCCCGACAAGGAGTATCGAGCACACTAGGTCATGACATGTTGGACGCCGTTGTGCAATCGTCGGTGGCAAGAATTGGCCACGGGGAACGGCTCAATCAGCCGTAGACAGGGCCGTTGGCAGCCAAATTTCTTGCCATCGACGATTACACGGATACGTCCAGGAAGCTATGACGCAGTGTGTATCGAGCTCCACAAATTGCCCCTTGACAACCAATACCGGATCTCACGGAACAGTGGGTCTCCCGAAAAGTGTCTGAGATCGCGCCTTATGTGCAGAAGCCGCGTCCAGGGGCGCGGCTAGAGGCAACGTGAGGGTGACCGTCGTGCCCGCGCCCTCCGCGCTCTCCACAGCGATGGTCCCGCCGTGGCGCGCAACGACGGCCTGCGCCCCGGCCAAGCCCAGCCCGCTACCGGCGATGCCGCGCGCCGTCGAGGCCCGGTAGTATCGTTCGAAGATGCGCGGCACCTCGGCGGCCGGGATGCCGATGCCCCCATCGCGCACTGTGATGACGGCGGCGTCACCCCGCGCCACCGTCACCTCCACTGCGACCGCCGCCTCCACCGGGCTGTATTTGACCGCGTTGCCGACGAGGTTCTGGAGCACGCGGTCGAGGCGAGCGCGGTCCCCGAGGACGAGCACCGACTCGTCGGGCGTCTCCACCACGACGGTGCGCTGCAGGGCGAACTCCTGGGCGACGGCGCGGGCCAGCAGCCCCACGTCCACGGGCTCCCGCATCAGCGCCAGCTCCCGCCCGGCGACGAGGTGGACCACGTCGTCAAGTTCGTCGATGGCCCCGCGCAGGCGCGTCGCGGCCGCCTGCACCGCGGCGAGTTGCGCGGCAAGCCACGCCCGGTCGGGGTTGAGGTCCACGCCGCGGGCGAGGCGCGTTTGGGCGAGGTCGGCGCGGCCGACGAGGCTCGTGAGGGGCGTGCGCAAGTCGTGAGCGACGACGGCGAGCGTCTCGGTGCGCAGGCGCAGGGACGCAGAGGTGCTGCGCTGCGCCTCCTCGGCGACGTGCTGGTTCTTCTCGGCCAGATGTTGGTTCTTCTCGGCTACATGCTGCGCGTCCTCGGCGAGGTGCTGGGCGTCCTCGGCCAACTGCTGCCGGGCCTCGGCTAGCTGCTGCGCCCGCTCCGCGATCGCCCCGACGACGTCGGCGGCAATCTGGCGCTGAGAGGCGGCTCGGGCCGCCTCCTCGGCGAGAGCCTGCCCGTCCTGTGCGATGCGGGTCGCCTCCCGGGCGATCCGCGTCAGCGCCTCGGCCGCCCGGCGCGCCGCGTGATCCCCGGCTCCGTTGTCGTCGTGGTCTCCATGGTCTCTGTCTGTCTGCACGACCGTTCCGAGGGTTCCGTTGGGTCCTGCTGATGTGCCTGAAAGTCGTTCGTTTCGAACGATCGGCAGCATCGCTTCCCGCCCCTTTTCAAGGCATGGGGCCGTCAAATCAGTCAAAATCACCGGGGTCCACACGCCTCACCCGATGGCCTTTCGGCAATAACATGTCAAGTCAGCAGAACCCAACGAAACCGTCGGCAGCGCGGCGAGCAGGCGCATGTGGGGGCTCACGGCCAGGCGCGCGTCGTCGAGTTGCTCCACATGTTTGACGAAGTTGCCGCTGCTCTGGTCTTCCGGCTTGACCGGCAGCACGACCAGAGTGGCGTCGCGCAGCGCGGCGATGGCCCTGTCGCCGAGAGGGGTGTCAATGACGATGTAGGCGAACCCCTTCCGGCGCGGCGGGATCTCCTCGCCCGAAACGAGGGACACCTCGCGCCCCGCGAGCTCGTCGCGCAGGTCGGGGCGCTGCGCCACCATGGCGGTCAGATTCCGCGACGCGTCGCGGTCGACAAACGCGACGCCCGCATCCGTCTCCCGCGCGAGCAGGGCGGCGAGGTAGACGCTCGTGGTCGATTTGCCCACGCCCCCTTTCCAGGCCGACACAACAATCGTGACCGGTTCGTTCATCCACGCATCCTTTCAGTCGCCTGTCCTGCCTCGCTGTCCACCAGCGCCTCTACCGTGCGCCGCTCGACCGCCTCCTCCATCGTCGCGCGCGGCCCCAGGCCGACCGGCTCGAAGCCTCGACCCCCGTACCCGCGCCACACCGCCGCTCCGGGCGGCACGGCGATATAGCCGAGGTAGACCACGCCGCCGTCGGGCGTCGTCAGGCGCGCCTCGTAGAAATCAGGCGCGCGCTCGATCCAGCGGATAACGAGGGCAGCGCGGGCGGTGTTCATGCGTCTGCCCGCCGTCCGTGGTCGGCATGCTGCGCGGCGTGCTGCGCTAGCGCCGCCCTGGTCTCCTCGAACGACGCGTGCTCGACGATGGTCGTGTCATCGTCGAGGCGCGTGGCTGTCACCGTCGCGTCCCACGCGGTGTCGGAGCGCCCCGTGTCCTTGTCCTGCACGACATACCCATACGTCCACGCGGCGCCTGCGCGGCGATACGTCCACAACGCGTCGCTCTTGCATTCCCACTTACCCCTCATGCTGCTCCTCATCCTCGTCCCCTTCTAGGCGCAGCGGCCGGCAGCGCCCGCAGAGCGGGCGCGGGGTGACACCCAACCCCTTGCCGCGCGCATTCGACAGGGCATGACGTGAGAAGAGATCACCCTCGTTGATGACCCGCGTGCAACGAGCACAGGGTAGCGGGTCAAGCGCGCGATAGGCCGTCGTGCGTTCGCCATCGTCGTGGCGGGCCGGCCCGGCGCGTCGACTGTGCGGGCATGACGGTGGGCGTCGAGGCCATGCGCTCCCCTCATCCATCGGTGGTCCCCTCCATGCGCAGCGGACGGCACACGCTACAGACGGGGGCTTTCGTCAACGCCTCCATTGCATGTCTCGACCCCAACAGGGCGTGGCGCGAGAAGAACTGCCCCAGGTCGATAGCGCCTCCACACTGCGCGCAGACCAACGCCTCCAGCGCCCGATAGGCCACCGTACACGCGCCATCAGGCTGCATGGCTGGGCCAACCACGCGACTCTTCGGGTGTTCCGCACGCATATCTCTCCTCGCCGGTTCTCCGGTTTTAATGCCGCCCTAGCCAGGTACGCCACCGGCGCGCTCCAGTATCTCGATCCGCACGCGCCAATACGCGGGGTCGCCGGCGCTGTACGCTACAGGGCGTACCCGATACCTCTGTACGTCCTGCGGCGACCCGATAAGCACAGGGTCGCCAACCTGGATAGGCGCGGTGTCGATGAGCAGCAGGGCGTCGTCATAGATCCCGACACCCAGGCCCGTATCGTCGTGCGTTGCCGGTTGCCCGTGCCGGAGGGTGCGCTGAGGGATCGCCTTACCTTAAGCATGCGCCAGCCGGACGCTCGGCGACGCCTCCTCCCCGTCATCCATATCCATCGGCCGCCCCGTCCACGCGCACGGGGCGACAGGCGACACAAACGGGCGCGCTACTCACGTACCCCGTGGCGACCCGCACGTGCCGACTGCGGCGCGAGAAGACGTGGCCCACCGCGATCTCCGCGCGACACTCCTCACACATGAGCGCCTCCAACGCCCGATACGCCATCGTGCGCCTACCATCGGGCTGCTGGGCGGCGCCCAGTAAGAGACTCTTCCCGCGTCCTGCCGGCATCCATCCTCCTTCGTCCTTCGTCGTATCACCCAGCGCATCAAGGGAGACGGGCTACCCAGTCATTGAGCTGGTCATGGGCTCGATTGTAGCACGCCCGCCACGCGCCAGACCCTGCCGACAGTGATGCCGGCGGGGCTACACACGTCTGAGGTGGCGCGTCAGGCGACGCTAGACTGTGGCTCCCGCGTCCACGTCTGTCGGCGCCGGATGCTCCGGCGCGGTGGCGGCGCTGCGTCGCTCACTCGCGGCTATCTGCCGGCAGACGTCCGCGACCGCGACCGCACGATCGGCGAGGGCGTCAAGCTGCTCGTTCTTGTCCGCGGCCTCCTACGCATCCCATGCCCAGATGGAGTGTTGTAAGCCCGTGAAGACAAGCATGGCGTCGTCCCATCCCAGGGTGATCGGCTCGGCGGGAGTGCTGGCGCGAGTGGCGGCGCTTGTACTGGTCGTGTCGATGGTGGTCATGATGGGTGACTCCTGTGTGGTGCTGTGACGCCGACCACGCGGCCGGCCACTCTCCTGGATGTCTGTCGGGTAACGTCGCCTAAAGGCTAGACTGGCGCGCCCGCGCCGTTCGCTGAGACCGCAGGCGGAGTGTCGTCAGCGGGCACGCCCATATGTGCGCGCTCGTAGGCGTCGATGGTCGCCGCCAGTCGGCTCGCCACGACGGCCTCGCGGGCGAAGCGGGCGTACGCGCCGTACGCAGAATCGCTGCCCGTGTCTTAGTCTGCCAGCCGATGGCCCAGGGCGTACACGACCTCCGGCAGATGCGAGAGCGGCATCACTAGGGTACCGTGCGGGCGGCCGTCGGGCGCGTACGGCATGTACGCCCTCTCCAGGTGGGCGAGCGCTCGCGCCGCCCGCGCGACCTCGAAGGCGCCGTGCCACAGTATCTCGCCGTCATCGTCGTAGGTCTCGTGCTCACCGACCTCCCGGCACACTTCTTCACCGGATCTTACACTTCCTTCCCTGCTGCTCGTTAAGCGCCACGAGTTGCCGGACACAGCCGCCATCTACGTCGTGATGGCCGGCGACACGGCACTTATGACCTGCAAGGGTAAGAGCGAGGACTAGAATGCCGAGACGGGTCAAGAGCATCTATGTGGGACGCCAGGGCAATCGCATGACGGATCCTTCTCCGACGGCCGTTCGGTAGCGGGCGTGAACGCACAGCCGTCACCGAATCGGGCAGTTGTGGACAACGGCGGCACCGATGATCTGTCGGTAAAGGACCTATGATGCGATTGCCCTGTGTGGGACGCGCGCTCGATGGGACGACCGCGGTGACGACCGCCTACCGTGCGGTCGTCGCGTTGAAGTGTGTGGCGTGCAAGGGCACTATCGACCCGGACCACCTTTTCTCGCGCCGCTCCCAGCCAACTAGCACGAACCATGATCGGCGCACTGACAACGGCGCCTGTCTGCCTCGCGCGCCGTCCTCTGCGCCTGCAGAACCGGAGATAGAGACCCTACCTGACTTTTAACCGAATACACGTCCTGTAGGGTTTGATACATGTAGATGCCGTACGCGGCAAAGGAGGCTTCATGGCCGGCTCATACAACGACGGCGCCACGCGCCAGAGCCTCGACGTGCGCGCCCGCGAGATGCGCATGCTCGACAAGGCCGGCGAAGGCGGCGGTGGAGCCGGCGACTTCGGCGACGATCGGAACCAGGCCGACCAGGGCCAGGGGGCGCGCCCACGGGGGGGAGCGCCGGCCATGGTCAACGACCGGTATAGAAGGCTGACGGCGGCGCGGTGGGCGAATCGGGCTGCGTCTGGTAGGTGGTCACGCGCAGAGTCCGGTCGATACACGTCGTGCGGACACAGAGTTGGTCGCCTTGCATCGTCACCGGGACGGCTCCCGCCGTCGCGGGGCCGGCCACGGCAAGCGTCACGACGATACCTGCTGTCGCCAGGGCCGCCAGGGTCGCCCTCGCGATGACAGGGGGCGTGGATAGGAGGGGGGCGGCGCGTCTCATGCTGACCATCTAGGTGTCCTCCGGTGTACTGTGCGCTCTCTACGCGCCCCATGGGCGCTAGGGGTCCTACGGGCTCCTAGTACTATTGTCGGCACGCGACGCGTATCCCCGTAGGGGAGGCTAGCCCGTGCGGGCTAGCACCACCGGGTTCACTCGGGTTCACTGGGGCATCGAGCAGAGCCGAGCCGAGCCGAGCAGAAGGTAGGACGCATGGTCACCACATCGACCGCACCGACCGACGGCATCATCGCCCTAAACGCGCGCGCCCCTGGACCGGCGGCAGGGGTCGCCCCTCCCCCCGCGTCGTGATCCGCTACCCCGTCCCCTGCGTATACCCTATGTGGCCACGAGGGGGGCGGCGTGGGCTGCGCCGCCCCCTCCCCCAGCTTGGGGGGACGACGCGTCTGGGCTGGACGCGCCGTCCCTTCACCGTCCTCCCTTCTCCCCCTCTCACCTTATAGCCCGCACAGCCCCACGCCACGAGGAGACCCGCCCCATGCGCACTGACCGCCACCTCCGCTGCGAGCGATGCCCCGCCTCCATGCCCACCCGCACCGCCACCCTCACTGCATCCTCCATCCTCTGCCCCGCCTGCGCCGCCCTCCTCCCTCCCCCCCCGTCCATTACCCCCACCGGCCCGCTCGGGGGCGACGCCCCCGCCCCGGCCGGCCCCTCCCCGTCTACCCTTCTGCAGAAAAGCACGGCTGGACAGTGAAAGCGTCTGGGGCAGAGCTACGTAAGGGACCGTACCTCCCGCGCGACCTTAGCCAGCTTATCGCCATACACCACCAGGCGTGCCGCGTCGCGCAGGCCGCGCTGTGACGGCGCGCCGCAGAACGCATCTCCCCCTGCCCCTCCCGGTCTGGCCGCCGATCGCCGCAGAAAGGTGAGTTTCACATCATGCGTCTGTGCGACGCCCGCGCCTATCCTGCCCTTAGATAGGGGGCAGGTGAGCCGTTGAGGGGACGCCGGCTCACCTGCCCAATACGCATCAAGCGAAGAAACGACGAGGAGAGCCGCTGTGGCATGCTGAGGGTGTAGATGACCTCGACACGGCACAGGAGCTCTCCTATGACAACGGTACCACACCTGGTCGCGACCCTGCA
>JAABUX010007275.1_pt1 | contig 13041 bp, 17 predicted proteins | sample 5561851 | NCBI WGS metagenome assembly JAABUX01 (sample SAMN10711883, study PRJNA513361) | rock metagenome | isolation source: Antarctica rocks | place: Antarctica: Victoria Land, Richard Nunatak red sandstone | collected 2016-01-03 | reverse complement strand
GGGCCGCCACCTGCCAGATGTCCATGACCATGTGCCCGGGCAGGCTGCCCTCAAGGATGCCGGCCTGCACAGCGGCCCCAAGCGCCACCGCCTGCGGCGCGGCGCACAGCGGCGCTGAGCTGCTCCGCGCTCGCGGCGCGCTGCCACAGGCCCAACAGCCTGTCAGCCTCTCCATGCCGCTGTGTTGGGGGCCGCCACCGCTTTTGTGTGAGTACCAGTGGGCTGAGGCAGGTCCAGCAACCGGCTGCGCAGCGCACGAGTGCGAACAGTAACATGCAGCCATGCCCAGTGACATCTGTTGCGCGGTCCACACCGGTCCAGCGCTGCCTGAGGCATCACGCTTCAAGCCAGCCATTGCTGGCCAGGGCGCGGGCGCATACATGGCCGCTGCTCGCTGCGCAGGCGTCATGCCGGGACTCTCACAGAGCTGCGGCCGCCCCGCGAGCAGGCAGGCCGGCCCCGGCTGCGCACCAGGTCGGGGTCGACGTTCGCGCCGGCCGGCTCCAGGCCGGTCATGTTGCGCACGAAGCGCCGGAAGGCGGGCATGCGCGTCGCGCCGCCGACGAGCAGCAGCGCGCCGACGGGCGCGCGCCGCTTGGGGCGCGCGCCGGGCCCTGCGCCGCCCTCGCCGCCGGCGCCGCCCAGCGCGGTGCCCAGGTCGACGCCCGCCTGCGCTCGCGCTGGCCCGCACCCAGTTCAGGCGCCTCTCTGATCCCGGCTCCGCTGCGCCAGAGGCAGCGTGGCGCGGGGGTGCCTCCCGCCTGCGCTCGCACCGGCCACGCCACACCCAGGCGCCCGTGTACCCACCCAGAATCCTCGTGCTGAGGGCCCGCCTAGGGACAAGCTGCAGCACAGCATTGCGCGGTTGTCAAGGCTGAGAGAACGCTGTGCCGGGCGTCAGAGAAAGGATGACGATCCTCGTCACGCTAGCCGCCGATGCGGCGCCACGGCGGCCGTATGGTGGCTGTGTCCGGCTAATGAATAACGGTCATCATGCGCCCGACAGGCAGCCCAAGCAGCAAGGGTGACCGATGCCCCCAAGGCATGGGCGCTGTGCGCCTGAGCATGTGCACATACAGACGGCAGTGGGTGTCAGCCACAGTTTATAGTGTCATCTGCGGCCCCGCCGATGCCGGCGCGCCTGGTCAGGAGGTGGAAAACGTGCTTGCGCACGGCATCACTCACCCAATGGGATCTACTCAAAAGCCACTCTTGGCTGCACTCGGCAAATGGTTGAGTGGCCTACCAATCATGCGCAAAACACCAAAGCATACCACATGATCCCTTGGCCACTCCTATGTGTTGTGGCGCGCGTGTCAGGATCGAAACTGGTTTGTCATCCGCTCGGCGTCCCAGCGACGGGGCCGTCAGGAGAAAGAAGACCATTCGTGTGCATCATCCACGCGGCCGGCCGCAGGGCCTGCTGCCCCCTAGCCCTGCGCACTGCCGGACGCCCCGGGGGCCACGCCGCCGCCGCGCACGCGCGCGGCTGGCCAACGCCGGCAGCGGGCGCAAGCGGCCCGGCCAGGCCTGCAGGCGCCCACGGCATGCCGTACCTGTCAGAGCCTTCTCACCAGCCCCTCACCTGCGCCATGCACCAGGACCATGCCCTTACCCTACCCTACCCCACCCTCGGCTGCACGGGCGCGGCCCGCGCGCACCTGCCAGCAGGCCGCGTCGACGGGCAGGCGCATGCGCCGGAAGAGCGGCGCGGCCAGGCTCTCCAGCGCCTGCCGCGTCAGCACCGCCGGGCCGCCGCCCGCGCCCGGCACGCGCAGCGCCACGCGCGGCGCGTCGGTCAGCCGCACCTGCGCGGCGCCCCCGCCTCGCTCCCGAGCCGGCCGGGGGGCATGCAGGTCGCCCCCGCTGGCAGGCCGCAGCGAGCGTGTGGTTCTGGCTGGCACGCGCTCGTCGAGCAAAAAAAGTTCACGCAAGCCAGGGTTCGTCTTCGCTGCCATGGCGAGGCAACACGTAGCTGCGGCGTGCTGCTCAAGCAGGCAGCCGACAGCTCCACGAGCGTGAGCAGCGGGCGCCCAGGGACGGGGGTCGGCACCTTGGCCGCTTCGGCCAGCGCGCGCAGGTTGGCCAGGAAGCCGGGCTCGCGCCAGTCCACGCCCTGCAGGCACGCCTCAGCCAGCCACTCCACGATCGCGTTGTCGAAGTCGTCGCCGCCTGCGCGCCCCGGGCCGGACGCATGAGCACTCTGGCGATCCCGCTCGGCTCAGCAATGTCCGCCCACGGGGTCACACACCATCATGGCTGCAGTGTCAGGGGGACGCGCGGAGCCGCGCGGGAGCGCAACCTGCCCCGAGCTGTATGCAGCCAGGCCCGTGACGAGGGGCGCGATGCCCCGCAACCTGCCCCGGCACGCCTCCCCCTGCGGGGCCGCACCCAGGCGCGCGTCGCCGCCCGTGGCCAGCACCTCGACCACGCCGCCGCCCAGCTCCAGCAGCGACACGTCCCAGGTGCCACCGCCCAGGTCCAGCACGAGCACCGTCTGGTCCTCCTCGGCCGACACGCCGTACGCGAGCGCGGCCGCGACGGGCTCCCTGCCGCGCGCGCGTGGCGCTCGCCTCCCCAGCCGGCTGCAAGCGCATGCTTCGAGCAGGGGTACGGCACCGGAAGGGCTCCCAAGGCTGGCACGGACCCGGCCCGGTGCCAGGCATGCCAGCTGGGCTCCCGCAACGCATGGCAATTATGGCACACGGCGCCGCAGGCAGGGACCCGCACGCGCATCCGCCCTGAAGCCTGTCTAGCAAGCAGCGCAGCCCCGATGACGTACTCTGCGCTCCCACTAGCCCCGCTCCCCACCCAGCAGCGGCCCCGCGCACCTGATGAGGCGAATCACCTCCAGGCCGGCCAGGCGCCCGGCGGCCGACGTCGCCTCGCGCTGCGCCTCAGTGAAATACGCCGGCACCTGCCGCCTGGGCCGCAGCTTGAGAGGCAGCTTCTGCGCTACCGCCCTGCAGTTATTTGATCGAGCTGCCTGTCTGCCACAGCGCCCTGGCGCATGCAAGTCGGCGCAGGCGGCGCACGAGCTCTGTGGCTTGAGCCGCCATGCAGAGCGTGTGCGTGTCAGTCCGGGGCGGAGGGTGGGAGGCCTGCCGGGCAGCAAGGGCGCGCGCGCCCACAGGCGCTTGCCCATGATGCGGGGCTGATGCGGGGCTCACAGAGATGACCGCCTTGCGGACGGCCGCGCCCGTGAAGCTCTCGGCGGCCGCCAGGAGCTCGGCCAGCACATATGCGGATACCTGCGCATCCGGGCAGCCAGCTGGGACGCGCGCGCCTGCGCACGCCCGCACGCCTCCTGCGGACCGCCATCATGCGGCGACATGCAGTCCATGCTACCAGCGCCCCAGCATTCAGGCCGGACTCGTGGCTCCACATTAGGGCCAGCCAGGAGAGCCGCCCCCCCGCACGCGCCTCCTCAGGGTACAGCGTGCCGCCGTCCACCGCGGGGCACGCCAGGCGCACGGCGCCCTGCTCGTCCGCGCCGACGCCGTAGGCCACCTGCGCGCCAAGGCCTCCGCTCGCGCCACGCGCCGCCCCAGGCGGCTGCAGCCGTTGAGCGGGCGCCGGGCAGCGCATAGCGCGCTGCGCGCGCCGTGCCTGGCCGCGGGCGTCAAGCATGCAGGCATGCAGGGTAAAGGTTCAGGCTCGCATGCATGCACGGCCCATGCCAGTCGGCCAGCGGACCGGCTCGCAGCTCCTGCACACGAGCGTGTTGCGCATGGAAGACAGACCTGACGGCAAGGCCCCAGTCCGCATGCTGGGCATGAGTGCAGGCGGAGCCCAGTCTCTGGATCAGAACAAGCGCGGCGACCCAGTGCAGGCGCGAAGCTGAGCCGGCATGTGTGCGGCAGCGCGGCAGGCAGGCGGGGTGCGGGCGGCGGCGCGCCCGCTGGGCATCCTCTGCGACCGCGCTGAACTCCCGCCCGATCAGCCGCTTGACCGAGTAGAACGTGCAGCCGGGGTTTGCGGCGGCCTGGCTGCGAACCGGGTGAGCCTCAGTGCGCGCAGGAGGCCTGCGCGGGGGGTGGCGACCCCAGGCCCAGCACCCCGGGCGCGCAATACGGCTCTGAACGAGCAGCAACGGCACTGAATGTTTAGCTCGGGCGTGAAGCAGCAGTTGTGAATTAAGTGGGTGACCTGGCGGTCAGCTTGAGCAACAGGCCACTTGCACCGGGCCTGCGCGCCTCCCGCACAACTACACGGCCTGCACCTACTGGCAGTGGCTCCAGCCCAGCTGGCCTGGCTACAGAACAGCGCACCGCTTGGCCGCCTTGCCGACCAGCACGCCGCCGTCGTCCTGAAAGGCGACCACGGATGGCAGCGTGTCGCCATCGACTGTGGGCACAACGACCGGCCGCCCATTGCGCAGCACCTGGAGCAGCGCCGCGGCGCGTCAGCCAAGCATCAGCAGCCCCTCTGGCAGTTCAGTTGAAGCGCACTGCGCACCGCGACGGCGGAGTTGGTCGTCCCCAAGTCAATGCCCACCACCACCTCGCAGCTTTCCTTGGCGGCCTGCGGCAACACAAGTGCTCACGGCTCGGCAGACATCCGTCGTGATACACTGCGCATACAAGGCAGCGCTGCACGCATGGGCATGGTAGGCGAGCGGCGGCTGACCGTGCAGTGGACGCGCCCCGCACCAACGGCCCTCGTACACCTGCCGTACTGTGCACTGGGAGGCGGCAGCCGCGGGCGCACAGAGAGCGTGCAGGAAGCTAGACTGGAGAGCGGCGCGGTGTGCGTCATGCGCAGTGCATTGCTTCCTCACACCCGGCTGCTGCTACCTGAAATAGACGAGCACTGCAATAGGTATGCTGAGCTACTTGTGGAGAGCGGCTGCTCTGCACTTACTTTTGCCTCATGCAGGCAATCGTCCGTCTCCAAAGGAAAAATGAGGCGCTGTACTGAGCCAGTCGGACTGACCCAGTGGGACCAGACGGGCGCATATAATCTATCTATAGATTTGGAAAAATTATAGCGGAGAGTGTTTCCTACTGCACCGTTGGGCCGATCGTGCGACAACGCTGCCTTCATACCTCGTATTGCTCGTCAGCAGCCATGCCGCGCGGCAAACGCAAGGAGGCCGGCGCAGGCGCGGCCGAGGCCAAGAAGGCCAAGACCGGGCTGCACGCAGGCGATGCGCTCCCAGAGCTCAAGGAGCTGCGCGACGAGGCTGACAAGCCTGTGCAGCTCAATGTGCGCACTACAACAGCTCTTAGCACGTTGTTGGTGCCGGCTCGCACTGCAAACATCCAAATGTGGGATGAGAGCACCGATGACGCTGCTTGCTAGGCAGAGCCCCTGGCTGCTGTCCGTCGTCCCGAGACTGACGCGCCCCTGCCTGCTGCAGGAAATCGTGAAAAGCACCGGCGTCGTCATCTTCTGTTTTCCCAAGGCCAACACCCCGGTGCGCCCCTGCTGGCACGCCGCACCAGTCCACACGCACTTCATCACTGCGTGGTCAAGTCCGAGGACTACCAACAGCGCAGCGCTGCGTTGGCCTAGTTAGCTTGATGTCAACATCCTGGTAACCTGATGCTAACAATCAATCGACGCCCCACAGGGCTGCACGAAGCAGGCTGTGGCGTTCAGCGAGCACGTCGATGACTTCCAGAAGGCCGGCTACACGGTGCGGAGCTGAAGCCAGCGCCAGCCGCGGTGCTGTCTGATGGTGGCGCGGTCTGCGGTCTGGACCTGACAGCCTCTGCTGCGCTCCGGGAACAGGTGTACGGCATGTCGGCCGACAAGCCCAAGAGCCTGGCGAGCTGGAAGGAGAAGCAGAGCCTGCGGTACAGCCTGCTGAGCGCGCCCGACGAGGTCCGCCCCTCACCGCAGCGTGCCTGTTCTGGTGCCTTCCTTGGAGGTTGCCATCCCTGGGGGCGTTGCATCTAGCTTGTGCGCCGTATGCTCACTGGCTGCCTGAGCTGTGCGGCAGAGCCTGCTCCCGCGGCCGCAGGTGCTCAAGGCCCTGGGCGTGAAGAAGGGGCGCGGCGTGCAGAGGCGCGGCCGGCCGCCCTCTGTTGCCCCAGCTGGGTTTCTACGAGTGCTAGGAGAGTGCATGACAGAGTGCTGGTGTGAGTGTTATGCTTGAGCAGAGTTTGGCGCGGGCAGTTGAGGAGCAGGCTGGGTGCATGCGAGGCGGCGCCTTCGCACAAAGCCTGACGGCGTGACGCGGTCGGGCGCGCGCCAGGTCGCACATGGTCATCGCCAAGGGCGGTGCGTTCAAGGACGTGAGCGTCGGCGTGACGCCGGCGGCGTCCGCGGCCGACGCGCTCGCGGCCGCGGCCGGCGGCGAGGCCGTGCCGGCGCCGGCGGCCGCGGAGGCCGCGCAGGAGAAGGCGGAGGCGGCTGCGGAGCCCGCTGAGGATACAAAGGAGGGGCCGCAGGTGCGCTGCGACTGCCTGTCTGCGCCAGGCTTGACGGTTGGTCGTACAGCGCGGCTCCCGAGCACTGATCGGCAGAAGCATGAGCGGCGGCCAGCCAGTAATTGGTGCGGCCGCGGCAGAGCTGCATGCCTGTGCCATGCATGGTGCTGCAGCGCAGTCTGTCTGGGGAGCGTGCGACAACCGGTGTCAAGTATGGGACTGGTTGCGCAGGCCATGGAGGGCGTCGCAGCGGCAAACGGCGAGGCCGCTGCAGCGGGCGCGCAGTCCGATGCGGCGGGTAGCGCCGGCGCCACGGCGCTCAAGGGCCCCGCCGCAGCGGGCGGCGCCGCTGCCGCGCCCGTTCCGACGCCGCCCGCGATCGAGGCCGCCCCCACAGCCAACGGTGTCGTTCCCTCGACAGCGGCACCGGCAGTGGGCAGTGCCGGCGCTGCCGGCGAGCCGGCGCCCAAGCAGGCTGTGGAAGGGGAGACCGGCACCGCCGCGGACGCTTCCTATACCGCCGGTGCGCCCGCCGCCGCGACAGCCGGCGCCGGTGACGCCGCGGCAGAGCCGCTCGCGACGGCCGAGGCTGTGACCGTGCCTGCGACAGCCGAGCCTGCCGCGGCTGAGCCCGCAGCTGCCGCTGTGGCGGCGGGTGCCGCGCCTGACAAGGCTGTCGAGGCGGCCGGCGGCGTGATCGCGAGCTAAGCGCTGCGTGGGGCTTGGGCACTACGGCGATGCTGGCGTTGCAGCAGTAGCCGTTTGCTGCGCCTACGTCTGGGATTGCCGCAGCTGGGGCTGCGGGTGGCAGGTTGCCAGCGCCTGATATGGCGGAAGGGGGGGTGGCGCCAAGTGACGCAGGCGGGACAGGCACAGTGGTGTTGCGCAAGCAGCGCTGCTTACACGTTCTGCACCATTAACACTGGCCCTGACAGGGCATCGTCCTGTGTCCCACTTTCTGCTCTAGCGTTCCACGTAATTCTTCATGCAGCCTGTACACAGATGCTGCATGCAGTGCATGCGGGCTGAGGACCTGCATGGGGCACTGCACTGTGGAGGGGTTCACCGTGGTTTTGCTGCATGCATGTGCTGCGCCTTTTTGTGATTGTAAAGGAATGCCTTTTGCTTTCAGCAGTGTCGTTCAAGCAAACTCCGTAGTATCAGCAGTGTCGTTCAAGCAAACTCCGTAGTACCAGAAGCACCAGCGCATTACATGAGCACATACTGCTCGAGAAGCACGTCACGCATATGAGACGCACGTATGAGACGCTGCGATGCGTGGGCCATCGTCAGGCCATACGCACAATTGCAGGCTGCCTCCATCCATCTCAACCTGCCCCAGGACGCAGTAGAAAGTGCCGCCGAGCCCCTTGTCACTGCATACCTTGTGCAGGATGGCAGGCAGGTGTGTCGGGACTTCCAGGCGCCAGCTAGGTGCGCTCGCCAGCGCTGGCTGGCGAGCTGCCGGCTGTGGCTGTGGCCGCGACGGTCTCGGCGGCGTCAACGCCGGGACCGTCGCCCAGGTCCATGTGCTCGGACAGCGCCTGCGCGGGCGGCGCAGGGCGCGTGTGCAACCACAGGCCAGTCCGCGTGCTCAGCAGCAGGGGCGGGGCAGCCCGCGCATGGCCCACGCGCGGACGGTCGGACAGGCGTGCGCAGCAAACCACGTCTGCGTGTCAGGCAGCGTTGCGCCGTCCGTCATCGGACCGCCGAGGCGGAGGGGTGCGGCGCGCGTGCCAAGGCTGCACGCCGCTGCTGGCCCACAAACACAATAGACAGCACGCAACGCAAGCATGCAGGCGGCGAGCCCGCACCTCGCGCAGCGCCTGCGTGCGCGCGCGGTTGTGGCCGAGCTGCGCGTCCAGCAGCGCGGCGAGCGCCGCGCCCTGCGCCGCGCTCGCCCGCTCGCCGTCCGCGGCCTCGCGCGCAGCAGCTGCACGCTCTCCCTCCAGCGATGCTACCTGCGGGCGCCGCGCCCCGCTCCTTCTCTGCAGCCCCATACTGTTTCGCGTGCTGGCTTGCGTGAGGAGGCGGCCCTGGGCGGGCGCGCGCCGGCGGCGGCGCCAGCCCTGCGAGCGCGCTTGCCAGGACCTGCCCGTGCCTGCCCGCTTCTCAGCCTGCGGTGGCGGCTGCAGCCGGGCGCTGGGGAATCAGACTCGCCCGCCTTCCCGCCGCATGCCGTCTCTGGGATACAAAAGACGAGCCCGTCCCTGATCTGGCATGCTGCATGCAAGGACCGAGCATGGTCGCCCAAGACGCCAACAGCCCGGTGCCCTGGCAGCCGAGCTCGTCACTGCTGATCAGCTCGCGCAGGGTAACAAGCTGCCTCTGACAGTGGCGCAAAGGTGCATGTGTCCCTGTTTGCATGCCACATGTTCCCCCTCGCTTCCTACGCTGCGCGCAAGCCCAAAGAGCGCATGCCCGGGCCGTGCTCGCGCTCAGGCCCACCCAGAAGCACGCTCTCTGGACATCGTGTGACAGCCTGACTAGGGCATGCGCGGGCTCGGCGCGCGCCCGGGCCTCCAGCGCGGCCACCACGGCCTCGCGCTGCGCGGCGGCCGCGCTGGCCGCCTCCAGCTGCGCCAGCGCCTTGGACAGCAGCGCGCCCAGCTCCTCGCGGTCCCCTGCGCGCGCGGCCGCCCTGCCTCCCGCGCGTCGTCACGGCCGGTGCTTGAAGCGCCCCCGCCGCTATGACACCCACTGCAACGAGGCCCAGGAACAGCCGTGCCAGCGATACACGCTGCCCGTGATCTCGACCCCTGCGCCACACCAGGCAGCCAGCCAGCCACGGCGCGCCAGAGCCAGGCATGGCCAGGGCGGACACCGCGCGGCTGCCTCTCCAGGCGCCTGCACGTCCTCTTCCCGAGGTCACAGAGTGCCCGTCAGCAGACCCGGGCCACCCGTCGCGCATCGCGGACCGGGCGCACCCGTGGCCTCGACCAGCTGGCGCTGCAGGCGCTCCGCGTGGCCGCCGTCGGCCGCGCGCGCGGCGGCCGCGTCCGTGAGCGCGGCGTCCAGCTCCGCCTGGCGCGCGCGCAGCGCGGCCTGCAGCGCAGCCGCCTCGCTCGCGCCGAACCGCTTCTCTGCCTGCGCGGCGCCCCGAGGGTGCTGCTGAGGCCAAGGGTGTGTCAGGGCGGCGCTGCGTGTGCCAGGCTTGGCTGCGGCCGTGCGGGGCAGGCGGCCGCCGTGGCACGCCGCTGCCGCGCCTGCGGCGCCCGAAGCCGTGCAGCCCCACCGCACTCTCGGCGACCTGGCGCATGGTCGGGTCTGCGAGTGCCATACTTGGGCGAATCAAAGTAATGTGCCCGTGCGGTGCGCGGCAGCGCGGACGTGTAATCAGAATCACTGTGTGTAAGGCCATGCAACGCCGGAAAGCTTGACGGACATTGGCTGAGCTGGGTGCACGCCTGGAGCATGCGCAGCTCGGCCCTTCCCATCACTTCCCTCGCGCAGTGCTCATCACCCTCCAGTGCAAGTACTGGCGAGCAGGCAGGGCGCGCGCCTGCAGCTGGCGCAGCTCGCGCTCAAGCCGCGCGGCGCGCTTGCGCAGCTCCTCGGCCTCCCGCCGCGCGCCCGCGCGCTCCGCGGCCCATGCGTCCTCCGCGTCCGCCAGCCGCCACAGCGCGGCCTCCAGCGCCGAGCGCGGCACGCCGCAGCGCCGCCGGCCCAGCGGCGGCCGCGCCGGCGGCCGCCCGGCCGCGGCGCAGCCGTGCGCGCGCGGCGCGCGCCCGCTCGCCTCTGCGCGCGGCGCTGCGGGCGCAGCGCGGTCGTCGTAGCCGCAGCGGATGCGCACCGACGGCGCCGGCGGGTCGCCCCTCTGCGGCCACTGACCGGCGGTGGGGCCTGTACCCGGCGCTGCCGACCGTGCTGCGTGCGCGGGGTCCTGGCACGACCCCGCGCTGGGAGCACTGCAGTGCCTGACGTCTGCGCGGCGCGGGCAGGGCGCCTCCCAGCAGCGCGCCGGGTGCACTGCTGGCTCGGCAGCAGCGGCCTCCGCTCTTACGCGCTGCTTCTCAGGCGCAGCCCATCCGCGGTCTGACCGCGCAGCCGGGGCGCAGGTCACAACAACGTGTGCGTGCGCGTCCGCGCTGCGCGCCAGCGGCGCGTCCCACCACGTGCCACCGGCGCCGGCGGCCGAGCAAGCCGGGAGCGGCACAGCGGCAAGCGAGGCTTCGACCGCGCGAGTGCGCGCCAGCAGCTGCTCTAGCTCCTCCAGCGCGCTGCGCACAAAAGTGCCCTGTCAGCCTCCCCAGCACCCTTGGGCAGGTGCTTAGCTTGAGCTCATGGTCAGTGACACAGGGAATTTTGGCACAGCGGGGCGCGCGCTACCTAGCCATAGCTGTTGCGCTAGACGAAGCGACCTGCAAGGCCTGCAAGTCCTACGCCTGCAGCGGATCGGATCAGACAGCGAGCTGTCTCGATCGCTTTCAAAGGAGGTCACGGGGCAAACGGGGGGCAAGGGGGGCTACCGTAGACGACGGGGGTGAACGGGGACATGCCTTGCTTACAAGTGGGATGAGGCGAGGCTGGGGTAACTGACTAATAACTCGACTAATTTATCATTGGTACACGGCAGACGAGGCTGCTTCATATCCGCCATATGCTCCTGCGCACAGGTGCAGTGAACATCAGGCAGTCGGTGCAGTTGGTGCGCCCACACTTTGTACGTGGTGGGTTGTATGCATCACGCTTGACTCTGGCTTTGCAACTGTCAAGCGGCGAACCACCAAAGGGCAAACGCAGGTGGTGCGGTCACATTCATGAATATTACTATATACATCTGCTGAGGCACGCTCGCACATGCGGAACAGGCGCAGCGCAGCAGTGCTCCAGGAGCCCAGCGTGGGAAGCGGTGCTACTGCACACGAGTGTTCGCAATGGCCAGCGCAAGCAACTACAAGCTGTACACAGCGGGCACGCCCAACGGCTGGAAGGTGATATAACCCTCAAACATGTGACGTTCATGCTTCCAACGCGAAGCTGTGTTGCACTGACCTGCTCCTCAATCGCGAGGCGTTGAGTTACATAATCACCCGTGATGCTGTGACATGCTTAACAGGCCTAATTTCCTGCTTCCAGTCCCACTGCCGCATCATGTGAGTGCGCGTGTGATGCACCATACGCGTGGCTTGCATGTTGCGCTCCCTGGTGTGCGACAGCTGACGAGGTGTATTATGCGCCCTCGTGTTCCTGCGCGCCAGGCGTCGGTTCTGCTGGAGGAGCTCGGTGTGCCGTATGAGCTGCACGCAATCTCCCTATCAAAGAACGAGCAGAAGGAGGACTGGTTTCTCAAGATAAACCCAAATGGCCGTATCCCTGCCATGACCGACGGCGACGTTCGCGTGTTTGAGTCAGGTGCGCTGGTGGCCTGCAGGGATACGGCAAACCTTGCTGGCGGGTTCAGGGATCCTATGGAACGAGGGTTGCTGCTGCCGCCGCTGGGGTGCTGACTCAAGCTGAAACACGCGCCAGGCGCCATGATGCTGTACCTGGCGCAGAAGCACCCCGAGGCGGGTCTGTACTCGCAGGTATGGTGAACGGTTATGCGCACGATAAGGTTCAAATAGTGTTTGTTGCATCTTCTGCTCAGCGCCTGCAAACATCATGAGCTGCGCTGCAAGCAGACATAGCTTGGATTTTGCAAGCGTGACCGGGCTGCGTGGGCTGCAGGACCCCGCCCAGCAGGCCGAGATCCTGTCCTGGCTGATGTTTCAGATGGTGCGCACACGCCGTGCTGCAAGCGAACAATTCTGGGGCCTGCTGCGCCGCATAGGCCGCATGCATGTCCCCGCTCCACGTGATAGTGTGACGCTGTTGGTGCAGAGCATGGTGGACCTATGCAGGGCCAGCGCGCGTGCACAGGACATGACAGCAGGCGTGGCCGCGCAGGGCGGGCTGGGCCCCATGCAGGGGCAGGCCAACCACTTCGTGCGCTACGCGCCGGAGAAGATCGAGTACGGCGTCAACCGCTACACCAACGAGACCAAGCGGCTCTACCAGGCGCGCGTTGCGCTGCGGCGCTGCGCGGCTCGGGACTGTCTGTGTTGTGGTTGGGACCTTACTTTCTTATGCAGCAGCGCGGCCGCTGACGCGCGCGCGGCCAGGTGTTGAACTCTGGCCTGGAGGGCCGCGAGTACCTGGCGGGCCCGGGCAAGGGCGCCTACTCCATCGCCGACATTGCCAACTTCTGCTGGGTGCGCCTGCGCACGGCGCCCAGGCACAAGGCCATCTGAGCTGCCGAGCGCGCGCGCTGACGGTCCAGCCGTGCGCGGCCGCAGGTGTTCTGTCACTCCTGGGCGGGTGCGCCGCCCCCACTCTGTAGGGTCTGCCCGCCCGCCGCCCCGCTGGCCGCGCGCTGCGGCAGACGCGCGCTCGCCCGGGCGGCCCTGCTAGCTCATGCGCCAATGCAAGCCGGACTGTGTGCCGCCCTGCCGGGTGCGCGGCCGTGCCGCGCTGCAGGCGCCGCGCTGCAGGCGCTGAGGCGGCGAGCTCGCAGGCATCTCCCTGGACGGCCTGCCCAACGTGGCGGCGTGGCTGCAGCGCATCGAAGCGCGGCCGGCCGTGCAGCGCGGGCTGGACGTGCCGGAGCCCAACAAGTTCAAGGACACGCAGGACCCCGAGAAGGCGCAGAAGATGATCGAGGAGGCGCGCAAGATGATGGTCA
>JAABUX010007274.1_pt1 | contig 13042 bp, 13 predicted proteins | sample 5561851 | NCBI WGS metagenome assembly JAABUX01 (sample SAMN10711883, study PRJNA513361) | rock metagenome | isolation source: Antarctica rocks | place: Antarctica: Victoria Land, Richard Nunatak red sandstone | collected 2016-01-03 | reverse complement strand
GCACCACATGCCCGTCGAGAACGTCGTTCACCGTCGTCGTCGCAGCCATGACCACCAGCCTGACCGCACCCGACAACCCAGACCAGCCCCCACCTGGGCGGTCAGAGGCGCAGCCTCACTGGGAGACTTCTGAACAATTGCCGTTTAGCTCAAAAGGTCGAGGTGAACCCGCAGGTCAGCGGCTTGCGATCCTGCCCGTTCGGGCCTTCTTCAGGTGTCTCCTAGATAACCGTCAACATGCTGGGCTAGTCCTGTTTGGAGGTTTCGCTCTCTTCGTACTCGGCGCGGTACTAGCTCCCACTCAGAAGCACTCCCCTACGGCCTCTTCAGCGCTTCTCACGTCCACGCCTCGAAGTACAGCGGCCCCGACAGCGCCAGCGACCACTCCAGCTCGTCGCAAGGCGCCAAGCGAGGCGCCACCCGCAAGTACTGCTGCACCGACGGCCGACTCTCAAGCTCCGGCTTCACCGCCTGCGCCGATCACTCAGCCTGCGGTGCCGACCCCAGCCCCGCCGCCGGTCGCTTCGCCAGCGGACCTCGCCGCCGCAGCGTGCAGGGCCTTCAACACGTTCTACAGCGACATCACGACCTACACCCCCCATGACGTGGCGCGGCTGATACCTGACGCTCAGCAAGTGTTGAAGGATGCTCAGCTTGCAGCGGTGGGGGACCCAAAGTGGAGCCACCTAGTCGATGACGCCGGTGCCCTTGCGGCCTACGTGGGGTCTTCGGATTTCGCCCAGCAGGGCAATGCCCTCGGCCAGCCAATCCAGGACATGCAGACTGACTGCCCATAAGGGGGCTGGAGCCCCGCACACCGCGCCCGAGCAGCGGGCCAGCCAGGCAGTCGAGCCGGCCGCAGGGTCCGTCAAGTTGCCACCCGTCTCGGTCCAGGCCCCAAGCCGCGTGCTCCGCCGCGGATGACGCGCGCGTTTGGTGCTCAGCTGCCAGCCACCCTCAGCGGGATCGTGGCGGAACGGTGCCGGTGCTGACGCTCACTTTGCCGCGAGGCGCCGTGCGATGGTCTCCAGAAGGTCGAGGTCGTCGTCCCCGAGCTGGGCCAGGGTGGGAGCGAGCCGCAAAGCGGCGGGAGAGACCTCCAGGTCGGGGTGCACGCCGTACCAGTCGGCGGCGACCATCTCTGCAACGTGCCCCTCGGTTGTCTCGAAGAGTTTTGCGATACCGGTCAGTGCCTCGCGGTCCGGCGGTGCCACACGGGTGGAGTTGGGCCCCGACCATGCGCCGTACTCGACGAGGTTCCGCCACCAGCCGTGCGACCGCGCGCGGTCGCTCTTGACCTGCATGGCCGCGTAGTCGTGCTGGCGCGCCTCGGGCAGCCGCCGAGCCGCATCGCGGAAGGGGGTGTGTGTCATGGTGTTTGCTCCGCATCTATCTTTAGTCTTCATAAGTGCTGCTACACAACAGACTCTATCTCATACAAACTTGTGCGGGAACCTGGTCTAGCGGCATCGCGAAGGTGCCGAGCCTTCCCGCTTGCCCGCAGGTGGCGGACTACTCAGCTCGTCCCTGGCGGGCAGACGGCAGGACCGCGCCTGCGGCGGGGGCCACCAGCTGGCAGGCGCCGCAATCGCTAGTGACGAGGAAGTGGAGCAGATGCCTCCGCAGGCAGCGATCGCCTACCAGGGCGCCGGGTCGCGCTGCTGAGCCCACGGGCACGAACCGATGCCAACGGGACGGCGAGGGCGCGGGCCGACAGCCACCGACGCACCGACCCTGTGGCCGCGCCGGCCCGCTCGACGATGAGCCGGAGGGCCGCCGGGCCCACCCATGAGTCCGGCGACCCCGATGGTCTATCGGCACCCGGCCCCGGCTGCGGTAACCCGAACGGGGCCTCGGGTCGGTGCCGGGCGCAGGGGCGCGTCTATGCAGCGTGGGGAAAGCGCCCCGCGCATCGCGCTGCCCTTGGCTGCCCCTACCGGTGTATGGGCCAGGCAGGGCTGGCTTTGACGCCCAGCACCGACCGGATGAACGTAGAGCGCGAGCGTTAGCATGCCTAGACCTTGGCGCGCGCGCCTGGCTCGCGCCTGTCAGGATCACGAACATGGCGGACACAACAAGCAAGGCTGCTGTTGGTCTCAGTGCCGTTGCAATCGCTGTGTCTGCCTCCGTGGCGTACCTCCAGCTACTGGCGCAAGCCCAACTGCAAAGCACCACGGCCAAGGTGAACTTTGAACTCAGCGCCGCTGCGCAAGGCATGGCTGCGGCACAGGTGTGTCTGAACTGGGCCGGCTTCGTTGACACCCAGCGACGCAATGGCTTGTCAGACCTGCAGATCGACCGGCTGGGTCAGGTGGTTTTCGCTCCGGCGGACCTGGTCCTCCAAGCCGTCGCAAAGTTCAACGACCAAAGCCAAAGCCTGGACCCCGGCCTTACAGAGACGGCCCGTCAAGTCCGACAACGGCTAGCCCCCGGGTCGATAGGCGTGCCAGACGTTCAGTCGGGTATCCGCGTTTTCGCTCTGTGCGGGTCAGCTGAGACTCTGCGAGCAGCTCGCGACACTCACGCGCGGATCGTCCCGCTCGAGCAGCTGGAGTCGCCCGGAAGCTCTTTACGCCCCGGGGCCTTCCCCCGCCCCTGAGGCGGTCACGCCGCGGCCAGGAACGCGCCGAGTGCGTAGGCGGGTGAGCGGTCCAGGTTGTGCCGCGCCCGGTCATAGCGCCGCGTGGTGCGCGGGTCGGCGTGACCGACTGCGTTCTGCACGTCCTCGAGGGGAACACCCGCCTCGCGGGCCAGGGTGACGAACGTGTGCCGCAGCGAGTGCGGGGTGATCTTGCCGGCGTTGGCGATGCCGGCGCCCCGAGCGAGCCGGTGCACGGTCAGGAACGCCTCTCCCGCGGTCCAGCGCCGTCCGGAGGCGGTGACGAACAGCGGCCCGGTAGACCAATCCCGACGACGTCCGCCACGACAGCATGCTGTGGGGCTTCCTGCACGAGGACGTGTGGACCGACGTGCCCCGCCGGTGTCGGCTGGGCGCAGCAGTACACCGGGCGGCAGTACACCGGGCGGTGGAACGTCCAGGGCAACGGTCTGGCCCAGTGGCGCGTGGAACGCGCGCGATACCGCCGGCCGGCGCTTCATGGGCTCGTTCGAGCTGGCCGCAGCCAGCCGCGTCATAGCCCGCGCCGACGACCTCTTTGCCGCGCGTCCCGGTGCATCCGGCGTGGCGCCGAGGCTGTGTCAGCCAGATTATGAGGACGGGTTTGGTCCGCCCCCGCCGCCGGCTCCCGTTACAGGTAGCAGGAGCCCAGGCGCTGCGTCGGGGAAGCCAGTCGGAGGACTGCTCCAATCGGAGATCTTGCGGAAGTCGACCTGCCCGCCGCTGAACGTCGCCCGGTTGAAGCCGACCTGCGCGCCGCTGAACGTCGCCCGGTTGAAGCTGACCTGCGCGCCGCTGAACGTCGCCCAGGCGAAGCTGACCTGCGCGCCGCTGAACGTCGCCCAGGCGAAGCTGACCTGCCCGCCGCTGAACGTCGCCCGGTTGAAGCCGACCTGCCCGCCGCTGAACGTCGCCCGGTTGAAGCCGACCCGCCCGCCGCTGAACGTCGCCCCGACGAAGCTGACCCGCCCGCCGCTGAACGTCGCCCCGACGAAGCTGGCGTCGTCGAAGAGTGCCCCGGTGAAGTCGAGGTCACGGCCTTGCCAGGAGACCGTGGCCGCTCCACGCAGGTGATTACGGATCAGGCGGACGACACTCTGACGGACTTCACGCTCCCCCTCGGCAGCCTTCTCCGGGTCGTAGGGCATTCGCAGGTAGGCGCAGAGGACGTCAATGCAGGTCTGTTGCTGTGGCTGCCAGTCATCGGCTAGCCGAGCCATCGCGTACACACCGGCCAGGCGCACAGCGGCCTTGTCGTGGCCGAGTTGGTCTGCTGCGCTCGAGTACCGGGCGGTGAAGGCTCCCTCCTCCTCGCCGCGCTGTTTGCGGTAGGAGACTGTAAGACCAACGGCTGCGGCTAGGCCCGTGACAACCGCGAGCCCAATCTTGATCGCATCAAAGAACTGACTCGTGTCCTTGATTTGGTGAGGAATGGAGGGGCGTCCCAAGCCCAGCCAATCGAGTACCAGTACAACGGCAGCGGTGAAGAGGAGTGCGACGAGACTCGCTGCGATCGACGGAGCGAGACCCCAACGAGACGGCTTGAGCGCCCGCCGGGTTGCCATCAGGACACCGTAGTGACCGGTCGGATGGGTTCCTCCTGGTCCGTCACCTCAGCGGCAGACCTGCAACCTTCTTCTGCGGCGAGTCCGTCCCCCAACGGGCAGACGGCACGACCGCTCCTGCGGCAGGGGCCACCAGCCGGCAGACGGCCGCAGTCAGCATCGACGAGGAAGGGGCACAGGTGGCCTCGGCGGGCGGCAATCACCTACCTCGCGTCGGGGTCGCGCTGCTGAGACCCCGGGCACGAACCCATGTGAACGTGACGGCGAGGGCGCGAGCGGACGGCCGTCGGCGCACCCGCCTTGGCCTGCCCTGATGTGATTCGACGACCGGGCGCGGTCGGCCTATAAGCGGCTTGAAATAACTGCGTCGCGGTGAAGTTCAGGGCTGCATTGGCGGGAGATTGATGGACCCTGGTCCCCCTGCGGGCCCCAGAAGTGGGCGGACCAGTTCACTAACCCGGAAAGACACTGAACTGACGACGTCACCGACAGCTGCTCGGACTTCATAGCCGCCCACCCGCCGGAACTGGGTCTCGACATTAATAGCCAAGGTGCTCCTTAGGTCCCCACCGACCGGAGTGCCCGGCGGCCGGCCCTGCTCGATCTGGCCTTGCGCCCTCACGAGTGGCTCGCCGCCATCCTCGTGAATCAGCTGCACCTCAAAGGGGAACCGCTGATTGGTCTCGTTCCAACCCACGAGCAGGCTGACCCCGATTCCGAAGTGGGCGATACCAGGCTGGCCGTCAGGCTGTTGGGCGACTCTGATGTCCGACCAGCCCGCTCCCTGCAGGTACAGCAGGCCGTTCAAGGCCTCGGCGTGGTTGGCGACGGTGACGTACTCGATCCGCGGCATGTAGACCTCTCGTAGACGTTTGTATACAAGTAGCTTACGCCGTGTAGACAATCAAGACCTGGCGGGTGGGGGCCGATGTGTACATCGCTGAGTGGGAATGGGACGATGCGAACGTCGAGCACTTGGCGGAGCACCAGATCAGGCCCGCGGACGTGGAAGCCGTGTGGTCAGACCGTCCCAAGTACCGGCGCAACCGGCGTGACCGCGCGGCGACGCATCAGATGATCGGCCCCGACGGCGGGGGGCGCCTCGTCGCCGCCTTCATCCGCCAGGCCGATCTGTCAGAAGGTCGTTGGAGAGCGATCACTGCTCGCCCGGCAACGGGAGCAGAGTCCAAATGGTGGGAGTTGAACTGACATGGCCGAACGATCCGTTGCAGATGACGTGCTGGCGCACAGCGAGGATGAAGGCGAGTGGGAGGACAGCCCCGCGGTGATCGAGAGCCGGCCGCGAGGGACTCAGGTGATCTCCGCACGGTTGCCGGTAGCACTGGCTCAACAGCTTCTTAGCGAAGCGGAGCGGCGAGGCGTCAAGCCATCTGACCTGGTTAGGGAAGCAGTGGAGGAGTTCCTTAGTCAGGACGCTCTACCTGAATCCGTGACAGGGTTCCCAGGCCATCGACTCCACTTCTCAAGCCTCTCGATGCCCTACGCAACGGAGAACCCCGCCGTAATGGATCTGCCGCCGAGCTTCGGCGCCTTTGTCGCTCTTGGAGCCCAAGAGACTGCGTGAGAGAGGGGGCCGCCGGTGTAGCTCGGCACCCAGCACGGCGCGCGTGTGCGGCCCCCCACTGGCTCAGCGCGGCGCAGACCCCGGGCCAGCCGGGAAACGCCAGGGAGCGGTCGAACGTCGAGCGCCACACCCCGGCCGGCTGTACCCCGCAGGTCAGCCGCGCCAGCTCTCCCCGGGCCTGCTCCGGTGCTCCCCGCGGTTATGCCGCCACGACTGCGCTGGGCCGCCGACGAACCGACACCAGCGGGCAGCAGTCACGCTGCGGCCAGGAACGCGCCCAGCGCGTAGGCGGGTGAACGGTCCAGGTTGTGCCGGGCCCGGTCGTAGCGCCGGGTGGTGCGCGGGTCGGCGTGGCCGACTGCGTCCTGCACGTCCTCGAGCGGGACGCCGGCCTCGCGAGCCAGGGTCACGAAGGTGTGCCGCAGCGAGTGCGGGGTGATCTTCTCGGCGTTGGCGACGCCGGCGCCCCGGGCGAGGCGGCGCACGGTCAGGTAGGCCTCCCCCGCGGTCCAGCGCAGCCCGGATGCGGTGACGAACAGCGGGCCGGTAGTGCGCCCGGCCAGGTAGCGCTCTACCGCGTCGGCTGCGGCCGGGGCGAGGACGAGCTGGCGGCGCGCTCCACCCTTGCGGGTCACGGTCAGCACCCGGTGCCCGCGGGCCACGGCGAGGTCGGCCACGTCGCTGCCGAGCGCCTCACCGACCCGCAGCCCGCCAGTCAGCAGCACCACGACGAGGGCAGCCGAGCGGGGGCCGTCCTTTCCGGCCCGGTCGAGCAGCAGCCGGGCCTCGCTCCGGTCCAGGCCGAGGGTCTGGGAGTCCTGGCCGACCTTGGGCCGGCGGACGTGGGTCATCGGGTTGCGGGCGACGGCGCCCTCGCTGTCGGCGTAGGCGTAGAAACCGGACAGGCAGGCCAGCGTGCGGGCGACGGTAGCCGGGCTGGCTGGGCGGCCGGTCGCCGGGCGGGGGGTCTCGGCGAGCTGCCGGGCGTAGACGTCCAGGGTGGCCCGGGTCGCTGCCAGCGGGTCGATGCCGAGGCCCGCCAGCCAGGAGGAGTAGCCGGTCACGTCCCGGCGGTAGGCGGTGAGGGTGTGGCCGGCGTACTGGGCCAGGAAGCGGGCGGCGATGACCGGCGCGCGGACCTCGGCCGACATGAGGGCGACCGGGGTGGTGAGCAGCGCCGCGGCGGCGGGGGTTGCGTCGAGCCGGGCGAGGTCGGTCGAGGCTGCGGCCACAGCCCTACGAAAATAGCCATTATCGTAGGGTCAATAGGGACGGGCGATGTCCCGAGCGTGGGCCAGCACTGCTGCGCGCCGGGCGTCCGCGCACTCCTGCCGGGTACCACCAGCGGGCAGCTCGTCCTCGGCCGGCGCGAGCCGACTCACCACCGAGAACAGCTCATCCAGGGCGGCAGAGTCGAACCGCCAGCGCTGCCCCTGTCGCCGTTGCCCACGTCGCAATCGTCCGCCGGGCCGCTGCCTGCGAGGCGGGGTCCTCCGGCCACGTCGGCAACGGGGCCCGGCGCGGTGCTCGCCGCCGGCGGCGTCCCGCCCTACCCCGAAACCCAGGCGTACGTGCGAACGATCGAGGCGCTGGCCAACCAGTTCACCGGCCCGTCGGGCGGCGGCGGCCCGGTCCCGGTCAGCCGCCCCCTACACCGGGCAGGTCATCCACATCGATGCGGTCTGGCCCGATCTGGTCGGCGCGACTCGTCCCGCGGCCCTGGCAGGGCGGTGATGCCGCCGGCCGACCCACCTGCGCGAGGGGGGCTGCTGCTCCACCCCACCGCCATGCGGCAGGCTGTCGTCGAGGGTCACCCGTTTGGAGTAATCCCGGAACCGCTTGGCGATCGGAAGGGCATGGCGCGCGGCTACACGATCGATCCGATCCGACTACGACTGACCCGGGTGCGCGCAGACCTCACCCAGGCAGAACTCGCCGATCTGGTGGGTACCATCGGCTCGCAGATCTCCCGCTACGAACGCGGCAGCGCCCAACCCTCGGTCAAGACCATCCAGAAGCTCGCGGCCGCGCTCGAGATCGCCCCGGCCGTACTGTTCGCGAAGCTCGAGGACGACGAACGGAAACTCAGCGACCTGCGCGTCAGCGCCGGCATGACCCAAGCCGACGTCGCCAACGCGCTCGAGCTCAACGACGGCAACTACAGCGCCATCGAACGCGGCGAGCTCGGCCTGACACCGGAGCTGGCTCAGCGGCTCGCCGACACCTTCGGCGTCGCCTACGACCAGCTCCTCGCCGCCTACTTCAACGTCCGGCGGTATCGACGCGCCCGCGGGATGCAACTGCTACCGCTGCGCGAAGACCACGTCCGCTCCCCCGAAGAACCGGCCGTTCCCCGTATCCCCAGCAAGGGCCCACGGCCCTTCACACCGCCACCCGGCTACGAGTAGCACCATCCGCGCAGGAGAAGCCCGCGTATCGCGCCTTCAGCACTGATCACCTGAAAGTAGCCCCGCGACACGCCGAGGTCAGGCCGCATGCCCGGTCACCGCGACGCCCGAGGCTAGGTCCACAGCGCCGGGGCCGGCGCCGCGGCTGCCGATGACAGGAGCAGACGTTGAGCAGCCATGACGACGACCCGGCCGCGCCCGCGACGGCCAAGCTCGGCCAGGCCGTGGCGGTCCTCGCCGGCACCGCAGAAGCGTTCGCCCAGCTCGCGGGAGTCACCTGGCTGCACCCCAGCCCGCGAGGGTGCCCGGGACCGACAGCGCGGCGGTGCGTTCGTCGAGCAGCCGTGACCAGGTCAGCCGGTCGGCGCCGTGCCGGGCCCGCAGCTGGGCACGGGCAGCGGCCCGGTGCTGGCCCGACGACCCGGAGGCGCAGGCCGCCCGGCGAGCGGCGGAGGAGCGCCTGGGCGAGCTGCGCCCGGAGGCGATGCGCGACGCCGGGTGGCTGCTCGACCGGGAACCAGCCAGGTTCACCCCCGAGCCTGCTGCCGACCGTTCAGCGCTCGCCGGGGCCGGCCGGGACGTCGCCGACCTCGAACTACGCCGGACCGGGGTGCTCGGCCAGCCCCGGACCGTGGACGGAATCGTCGTGGCCTCCCGGGGCGGAGCCTTTGGCCTGGCAGCGCTTCCCCGGCCCGCTGGTGGTTGACGTCGCCGCCGGAGCCGTCATCGTCGCTGCGGAGGGTGCCGGGCAGGCGCCGGCGGCGAACCTGACGCCGACCCGCCCCCTGGTCCGGTGATGCCGTCACAGCCCCCGGTACGCCTGACCGCGTGGCGCGATCGCCACAACGGTGATGAGCCGAGCCGTGTAGTCGACGCGGAACCGGACCCGCCAATCCCCGATCCGCAGCCGGAACTCGTCGGTGGCGCCCTGGAGACGGACGACGTCACCTGCCGGTAGCGCGTTGATCCCGCGCAACAGCCGGGCCCGCTCGCTGGGCAGCCGGCGCAGCGCCTTCTGTGCTGGCCGGGACACCTTGATGACCCATGGGCCCTCGTCGTCGCTCATGTCGCTCTCTCCCTACCAGTCACCCGCCGCCACCTTCGAAGGAGACCGGGGGCAGCTGGACAGGAGTCGCAGGGGCTTTAGCGTCTGGCCGGCGGTACAGGGGCTGCCGCGTGCGTATTACGCTGGCTTCGTGACCCGGGCCGAGCTGCACAAGCTGGTCGCCGAGCTGCCCGACGAGGCGGTGGAGTCGGCCAGCAGCCTGCTGCGCCATGCAGCCGACCCGACGGTGCGGACGCTGCTGGCGGCTCCGCTGGACGACGAGCCCGACACACCCGAGGAACGAGCTGCCGCTGATGCCGGGTGGGCTGCGCACCAACGTGGGGAGAGCGACCCAGCCTCGCGGCTGACCAGACACGGCCGGAGGCGTCTCCTTGGGCGCCGCAGCCGCCCCGTACCGCGCTAGTAGCCGCCCGTCGTGCCGCGCGGCCGCGGTCCTATTGCTAGGGCAGGCCCCTGCTTGCCCGCCCCTGTTTGCCGGCTGAGAAAGACCGCGACACGCCGGAGCGGCTGCGCCCGTTAACGCTAACGGCCTGCCAGGGTGCTCGTGTGCAGCAGCGACAGCGCGGGAAGGGTGGTCGCCCTAGCAAGGGCGAGCGCATGTCCGTAGGCGCGCGACTTCCTGTGGCAATCGCGTACGCGATGCGAGACGAGGCTGAGCGTCGCGACGTCTCGTACAGCGACGTCCTGGCGAGCGCGCTGGCCGACCGATACGGGCTCCCTCCGGTTCTTTCGCCAGAGGGCGAAGTGCCGGCTGATGAGCAGATGAGGCTGACCGCCTAGCGGTCGGCTGACGGGCGGTCGACCGACCGGCCCGGAACAGAACGAAGCCCCACACCCCAAGTAGGTTTGGCCGCCATTTTGGGTGTAGGGCTTCGTCGAGAACCTCAGGAGGAACCATACCCCCCGCCAGCTGGCGGGTCGCGCATGCCTGGAGTGTCGAGTTCTGGGCGTGTCGTGACCTGCAGATGAGTCTTGCGCGTGGCCGGCGCCGCCTGCGGCGGTGAACCCCCCGGCGGCCAGCGTCGGCCGCCCCCGCTTCCATGCGCCGCTGCCGGCCCGGCCGCTGTCGGAGTCGATCACCGCACTGCTGCGCGACGGCGACACGGGCGCCCGCTACACCAGCCGCTCGGAGGCGGTGATGGCCACCGCGCTGGCAGCGGCCAGCGCCGGCTGGGCCGAAGCCGCCTGGCGCGACGTGCTCGCCGGCGGCGTGCTCGGCGACTGGGCCCCGGTTCAGGTGCGCAAGACCGGCGGCCGCCGGCACCGCAACCCCGCCGACGCCGAACGCCGGCTGGCGACCACCTGGGCCAAGGCGCAGCGCCGCGTCCTGGAACGACCCCCGGCAGCTGACCATCTGTCGGTCCGGGCCGAGCTCGCCGAGCTGCTCGGCGCCGCCGACACTGACCCGGGCGCCTGGGCGGGAGCGGCCGGGGTGACCGACCGGGCGGTGCTCGCCGTGCTCGTCGACGTCGCCGCCGCTGCCTGCACGCTGACCCCGTCGGCTTCCACCCGCCAGCTGGCCGAGGCCGCGAACGTCAGCGCCGGCACCGCCGCGGTGGCGCTGCACCGCCTGGTCGACCGCGGCTGGCTGCGCCTGGAGCACCCGCACCAGGGCACCCGGGCCGCCACCTGGCGCCTGGTCCGCCCCGCCGCCGTCCCGACGGTGCCGGCCGACGTCGCCGCGGTCCTCGAGCAGCTGCCGCCCCGCCCGCTGGTCCCCACCGGCGGGTCCGCCCGCGCCCACGACACGTTCGCGCACACCATCCACGGCGGCCTCGGCCAAGTCGCCGCCCGGATCTTCGACGCCCTCGACGACGGCGCCTACGGCGGCCTGACGCTCGACCAGCTCGCCGTCCTGACCGGCCTGCACCGCCGCACGCTCATCCGGCACCTGATCGGCCTGCAGGCCGCCGGGCTGGCCAGCTGCGGCGGCCGCGGAGCCAGCTGGGCCCGCACCCGCCCCGCCGCCGACCCGGGCCAGCTTCCCAGCGCCCTGTCCGCCGCCGCGGTCCTGCTCGGCGCCGCCGGCGCGACCGCCCGCCGCCGAGCCCGGCACGCTTTGCAGCGCGAGGGCTTCACCGCCTACTGGACCGACTTTTGCGCCCGCCGCGGCTGGCGGGTCGAACGCGGGCTGTACCGGCCTGACCAACCCGAACTCCCGCTCCCCCGGGCAGCCTGACCGCCGCACCACCCCACACCGACACCCGACACGCTCCCGCAGCGCCTCACCCGGCTCGTCGGCTCCACAGAGCGCCTCAGGCCGCGCAGGCCCGCGTCCAGACTGCGGCGCCTGCTTCATCCGGTGTGATTCACCCCGGCACTTGCCTGGGCGGTTCCCGCCCTTCGGCCACTCATCGGCGTTCGGATGTCGCCGTCAGCTCTCTTATGACCAGACCAGTCACTAGTTTCACGCGGGTTCCTGAGACACCTAGTGTCCGACCTGGTCTTGTCGCCGGTTACTGCTCGTTACTGTTCTCATGGTCGCGACCACGACGACACCCAAGCGTGTACCACCTGGCGGCCTTCTGCTTGACCACATTGCAAGGTGGCTTCGTGGTTTCGGGGGCAAGGCCCCCTGCTGTTGGGGGCCGCGGCAGCAGACGTGATAGCCCGGGTGCGTCGTTGCTTCGCAAGACTGCACCGAAGGGCACGGCGGTGTTGATCGCCGGCCCTCTGGTGCGCTCCCCGCACGTCCTGACCCAAGCGCTGACCGGCTCCCACCGGCTCGCCGGGGGCTGCTCGGCTGCCCCGAGCCGGCGGCGGGCTACGGCCGAGGCGCCGCCGGAGTCCTGGCCCTGCTAGATGGGGCCAGCGAGCGCCGCGCCGAGGTCGTCACCCTGGCCCTGGCGTTCGCCGCCTACGAAGACGCCACCGGCAAGCACTCCTGGCGTCACGTCGACCCCGCCACTGCCCGCTACCTGCAGTTCCCGACCGAAGCGGGCCGAGGCGCTCCGCCCGGCGTCCGCCGGTCAGCCAACCATCACAACCGTCCGCCGGGCAACAGTGCCCTCAGGGCCGGTCGGCCACGGGTACCGCGCGCGGAGCCGGCCTGCGGTCGGCGCTGTCTCCACCCCAAGAGCGCCTCCGGATTGTGCGTGGCCGCCCCTCCCGCCACCAGCAGTGCCGCGCCGCACCCCGTGATCACCGGCCCCCTGCGGGCCGCTGCCGCTGCCGACCATCACAAGGACCCCGAAGCCGCGTCACCACCGGGCGCCGCGAGCCGCTGCGGCCACTTCCGGCAGGCCAAGCGGGCAGGCAGACGAGCCTGCCCCACCACCCCCGGAGGCACCACCCCTCCCCCACCACAGAAGGAGCACCGATGAGCACCCACCCGCAGCCGGCACCCGCACCCAGAGCCTTCCCCGAGCAGCACCGCCCCGAGCGCGGCCACGGCTTCTACCCACCGGCCGACCAGCTCGCCGCCATCCCACCGCTGTACGGGAGCGAGAACGTGGCCACCGCCGACAAAGTCATCCACCTGCACTACTTCGTCCGAGACTGCGACTGGTGGATCTGCGAGTACGACCCGGCCACCGGTACCGCGTTCGGCTACGCCCGCCTGCACGGCGACGACACCAACGCCGAATGGGGCTACGTCAACCTGCCCGAACTCGAAGCGCTCCACCAGCAAGGCAGCATCACCCGCACCGACACCGGCCGACTGCGGCTACTCCGGGGTGTGAGTAGCAACGGCGCAGGATCCTCCGCTAAGGGTTTGTGGTCGCTGCCCTCAGTCGTCTGCGGTGCGTGGGTCACGGAGCGGCCGCAGCTCGTCTTGGAGGTTGTCGGGCTGGGTGAAGT
>JAABUX010007273.1_pt1 | contig 13043 bp, 11 predicted proteins | sample 5561851 | NCBI WGS metagenome assembly JAABUX01 (sample SAMN10711883, study PRJNA513361) | rock metagenome | isolation source: Antarctica rocks | place: Antarctica: Victoria Land, Richard Nunatak red sandstone | collected 2016-01-03 | reverse complement strand
GGTTCCCGCGTATGAGGCCGGCCGTTGCGCGGCTCGTTACTCAAAGCGTTCGAGTTCGGCTGCGATAGAAAGTGCGTTCGTGGAGGCCGTTCGAAGGGACGCGGCATACTCGCGTAGGTCGTCAGCGTCTTCAAAGGACGCGGCAATGCGATCGGCGTGCGCAACGACGTCAATTTCACGTGTGAGCGCGTCGCTATTCGTGAGCGCGTCCAGGACCCGATCGACTTGCGCGTCAGGGCCACTTGCGCGGACCTGCGGGTCGCGAACGTCTTGCGGGTTTTCCGCAGGCGTCTTAGCGAGCAAGGCGACCGTATCTCGGTTGAGACCACAGCGCCGCGCCGTCTCGGATAGGCGTTCAGCCGGGAATTGCGTACGGCGCCAGCGGACGTGCGCTTTTCGATCGGCGAGCGTTGGCGGGAACCCATGGCCGACATTGAGCGTCCACGCGCGTTCGATGCGTTCGTCGTCCGATGCGCTCGCGGGTGTCGCGTCTAGCACGATCGGCGCTTCGGTCGCGCCGAGTTCGCGCAGGGCTGCGAGCCGCGCGTGTCCGTCAAGCAGTGTGAGGCCGGCGCCGACATCCACCCCTATTCGCGCAACGACGACGAGCGGGGGCATGGCGGCCGGATCATCACGGTAGACATCGACCAGCGCCTTGACGCGCTTGCGATCGGCTCCGCGCTCGCGAACCTGAAACCGAGGCTCGATACGAATCGTGTCGATCGGAACGAAACTAACGACGCTCGGGATACTACTCATTGCGAACTACCCTGCGATATACCGCCCTGCGGTAACAAAGTGGACGCAGCCTTGCGATTCATTACGTCGCTACGCCTGGAACGTGTTTCCACGATATCCTTTTAGCGATGCACCATATATTCGCGCCGGTAACGCCAAAGCGCCGGCCGATTTCGCGGTAGTTGACACCCGAAGCAATAAGCCGGCGAATGCGCGGAAGAGCGCTCTCCGTGAGAATCGCCGCTCCGTTGCGCGACCCACGCATCGTTTGCTCCGGTTCACGGCGCGACCAATGGTGCGGCCCGGATTGCGGAAAGCCGAGTTTCGAGGCGTGCTCGCCCCATTCGCTCCACTCGGTCTCGAATAAATGACGCGGATTGCAGCACGCCTTGTTTCCGCACCGGTGCGCAATCACGAAGCTTTTTCGAATAGGCCCGTATGTTAGCTCGAACGCGACGTGGTGTGCTTCGGCATACGCGGGGCAAATGCGACGACCGCAAATTCCGAAATTACCGTAACCGCTCGATGTAATCGCCCCTTGCCATAACGAGCATGCGTGCGGTCCGCCTGAACGATCAACTTTCGACCAGAACCGTTCTTGAACGCTCGCGGACCGAAGTGCTGCTCGGTAGCATGGCGCTCGTCGAGCGTGGCGACCGCAAGTAGCTCGCGGAGCGGGACTCAAAGACTTCATATCCTCGTCTTCGACGTCCAATATGAGCGGGAAGACGGTTCAGGGACCGGTGATCCTGGCCGAAATCATTCGAAGGTCCTAGGGCCGTCCGCAGACCTACGTGGTGAGCATGACGAGCGCCCGCCAATGCCGGCGATGCGGAACACATCGCCCGGCCCGCATCTTCGAGCAGTACGCCTGCGATAGTCCGGTCGCATCGGCAATTGCGCGCAGCGGCAATGCTGCGAGTCCCGGTGCGACGTCGCGTGTGAAGTCGAGGTCTCGCAGCGAACCGTCATCGACAAACTCGGCGACCGCGCGCTGGTGCGCCGCGTTCGAAGTGCCGCGCGCTCGTGCGGCAGCGCCCCCGTGCGCCGGATCGACGCCCTCTGCCCGGCGCTGCGCGAGTGTTCGTTGCCCGGCGTGTGCGAACTCGGTGAGGATCGCCGGCCGGCCGCGCGACGAGCAGGAAGCGCAAATCCGTCGATGTCTTGATGCACGCGTACCATCGGACTCGAGCGGAGTTCCGCAGTCGCGGCAACGGTGCGCTTCGAGCGGTTCCGCGTTCGATCGGCGCAGCGTGCTCGGTCGCGCGATACGACGGCGCGTTTGGGTGAGAACTGTTGGTGCCGACGTCGTGATCCGGGCGGAGTTTGTCGCCGAGGGCGCCCCTTCGAGAAGGCGTATGACGTGCTCGACAACCGGCGCGACGAACGCGAAGAGCCGAGGCGTGAGTTTCGCGAGCGTGACCGCGAACGCCGGCGCGAGCCGGCATGAGCCGTCGCGTTGTTCGACTGTATCGCGAAAGGCAAAGCGGCGCGACGCGAACAGGCCGAGCGCGATCGTATCGACGAGCGGCCGCGCGGCTTCCATGACGTCGAGCGCGAACGACGGCCGGCCGGCGACATCGACATGAAAACAGCCGAGGCCCGCGTCGAGCCCGGCCGCTTCGAGCGCGAGCGTCGTTTGGGCTTCGAGCAGCGCGTAAAGATAGTTGAGCGTGGCGTTCGCCGGGTTGACGGCCCGGCGCGGCGAGCCCGTGAGCAGTGAGCCGCGCTGCGCGATCGTGCGCCAATGCTCGGGGATGCGTGCGAGGTCACCCGTGATGAACGATAGCGTCACGGGGCCGAGCGTCGCCCAATAGATCGCTGCCGCATCGGCTTCGGCTTCGAGCGCGACCGATATTCGTTCGGCCCCTCGGATGCGTTCGGTCAGCGCATCGAGTGCTTTCGGAATCGACGCATCGACGTGCGCGAGTGAGCGCAAGACGTCGGCTTGGCGTTCGACCTTTAGGCCGAGCAGGTAGCGCGCGATCGTGAGGTCAGCGCCGCTGACCGGCGCGATCGCTTGAGCCCGGCGGAGTTTCGCATCGTCCAGGCGTCGTGAACCGGCCGTCCCGTGAATTCTTCCGTCGCGACCAAGAACGACGAGCGTCGCGCCTGTGTCGCGCAGCCATTCCATCGCATCGAGCGTCACGCTACCGGCCGTCTCGCGGACGATGACGAGTCGCTTCAGACGAGCCGGCGCCTTGGCATAACGGGCCGTGCGACGCAGCACGCCGACACCATCGGAAACGACGAGGTGCCTTCGCTCGACGCGCACGCTGACGCCGCACCCCCATAGCACGAGCGTGCCCTCGCGGATACGAAGCGGCTCATCGAGTGAGGTGAAGTCGGGCGGCGCCGGCGAGTTCGGCTCGCCCGCTCCCTTGGTTTCGGATTCGACCACGCCTCATGGAGATGTGTGAGAAACCCAATGTCTTCCCGCGTGAGCGCGCACAAAAACGCGAAGGGACTAGTCCAGAAGCTCACGTGCGAAAGAGTCCGATTTGGGGCGGCAGTGCAGGAACTTCAAAGGTGAGGAGTTCGGCGACTCGTCGTCGCGATGCAAAGCGCGTCGCCACGGCGCGAAGCGCGTCGCGTCACACGGTTTCCGATAATAGTAAAGCATCGCTTGTGAGCACGGTTGGCGACGATTGCCCTTGCTCGTACGAGAGCAGAATCGCTTCGATCGGCTTCAACCACGCATCGTTTTTATTTCGGTATTGATTTGCGAGCCATAGAAGTATCCCAGGGCCCATCTTCACAAAACATGCGTCGATCGAACCGAAGTACTTTTTCAACATGCTGAGCGGCGCGAACGTTTCTAAGAAGAGAAGGTCTTCGCGTCGTATTCTATTCTTCGCGATGAAGTAGGCGCGACGTAGCAATAATAACGCTCGTTCTAGATCATCATCATTCACGAGGTACGAGGCTCGCAGCAACTCTGAAGGACGCGCGTCGCTAGGGAGCACGCCTAAGGCGTCACTTATAATGCCGGCGCTATTGGAGCGTTTTCGCTGGCCTCTATCTCCGATCGACACGGGTTTTATAGGATCGCCTGCGAGTGTCATATCGGCCGCTACTTCAATGAGCGGTTGAACGTCTTTGCGATAGCGTTTTGTTATGAATTCGGATTGAACGTAAGCCTCGTCGAGCCGGTCGTCGTAACGTGCGTCCAGCGAGTTCGGCGGATTGAATAAAAGGTCCACGAGCGCCGGGAGTTCGGTAGACGATCGCACGCTCTCCATCTCAGCGCGTAGCGCTTCCACTATCAAACGAGATTTGCGCACATCCGCGGTTGGGGCTGTCAGCAATACGAGAAACGCTCGTCCCGAAGCCGATCGTCGAACCCCCTTACTTTGACCAGCTCTCTCGAGACGTTCGAGATCATCGACAACCGACGCCGGATAGGAAGACGATGAGCCTCGGCGACCGGCGATGTGAACCTGTTGGGGTCGCTCGACGTGACCTTGCTTTCGGTAAAGTTTTAGTTTCTTCGGCGTCATACGCACGCCGCGTTCGGCAAGCGCTGCGATGACCCGGGATTCACTGAGACGTTCCATGATCCCATATTAGCAGTACCTAACTATCACGTCTAGTGGGCCCTCTAATAGACTCTTCGCGGACCGCGTGGCCGATTAGGGGTCCCTGAACCGTCCAAAGCCGTTACAGGCGTGGTCGTATCTCAGTCTGCATGATAGCTACGACTCCCACGAGTCCGCTCCGCGAGCCGCTTGCAGCCACCTCTGCGCCGCCGGAGTCCCGTCCCCCGAAGCCGCAAGGGTCTGTCGTCGTTGCGCCCTTCCGCTGGGGTCGGGCTTGGATTTTGCTCGGTCCTCACCACCTCCAATTCTTGAATCGCGAGACGGAGCGGCTCGGATATCGCTCGCCGTCTCCGATCGTGCAGCGCCTCATCGAGGAAGCGATGGGTCGCGAACGCGAGCGCGATCGTGCCGGCGAAGTTTCGGCTGCTAGGGCCGGAGCCACCACAGCGCAGACGCTCAGGGACCCTGAGGGCGCGACCGCAATCGTGCACGATCGCCGATTAGGGGGCCCTGAACCGTCCAAAGCCGTTACAGGCGTGGTCGAAAACTGCGGCATGACAGGCGCAACGCTGCGCGAGTCGCCACCGCTCGCGGCCGGGACCACGCCTACGAACCTCGACCTCCCCCGAGCCTTCCGCTGGAACCGAGAGTGGTTCGTGCTCGGCTCATACCACCTCGAATTCTTGACCCGCGAAGCGCAGCGGCTCGGATATCGCTCACCATCTCCGGTCGTCGCGGGCCTCATCGAAGAAGCGCTCGACCGCGAACGTGAGCAGACGACCGCAGTCGTTCGCTACAGCGCCCGAGCCGATCGCATGCTCTCATGCTCGACGTCACGATGACGCAGCGCATCTACGTTGCTATCCCCAAAGCGCTGTACGGGACCGCACACCATCGGCGCTCGCTCGCGACCGTGCACAAGGCGTATCCAAACGCCGAAGTGCTCGACCCTGCAACGCTTTTCGACTCGCATGAGGACTGGTTGCAACGCTGGCCGGCCATCGCGAAGTCGCTCGACGTCTTCGTACTCGTCACCAATTCCGACGGCATCATCGGCGCCGGTTGCTATGAGGAATATCGGGTAACGCGGGCGCTCGGAGTCCCGCAGCGATTACTGACGACGACGATCGGCCGAACCGCCTCAGCGCAGACGACCTCAGTCGTTCGCGATGGTCGCTTCGTCGATGTCTTCCACGCTCGTAAACTCTCGCGGGGCATCGACTTGCGCCGCTATGCGATCGTCGTTAGCGGACGCGGTCTGCGGACTCTCCGTAGGAGTGCTGCACAAGCGCTCGCCCGACCGTCACGTTCGATTATCGGAGTAGACACGCAAGTGTCGGCCGGCCGAGCGCAGCCTCGCCTACCTGTGACCTAACACGAAAAGAGCCGCGCTAGTAACGCGACTCTTCCGTTCCATCTTCCAGCCGCAAAACCAAAAGAAAGGACCCCAGGGTCATGCTTATTTCCAAATTCGAAACACAATCCCCGCTGGCGCACGAAACGATGCCTACGGCGCTGCTCGGTGACGCCCTCGGCTACGCCGAGCATGACCCCGACCTACGTCCGCCGCAGACCACACTCCTCACCGTGCTTCCCCCAGGCCCGGTGGAAGCCGGCAACGGCCGTAGGCCCGGGAAACGGGCTGGCGCTCGCGAGCCCGGTGATCCGAGACCCCTGAAGCGACGATCGCAACACTGTCTCGCCGTTTGGATGAATGAGTTCCAATGGCAGCGCTACATTCGCTGGCGAGAACTTGTCCGTCGGGTGCGTACGCGCCCTTGGCGGATCGCCGTCCCGCGAAGCGGGCGTCCGTTCGGCCGGATCGCGTTTCGCTCATCCAGCGGCGATGACGACGGCGGCAGTAGCGGCGATGCCTATGCGCTTCTCGGTATCTCGCCGCAGCGCCGGTGCCCGAAATGAGCACCGTATGCGAGCAAGACTCGCTCGCTCTCGCGCCTCGCCTGCGCCCGTACCAAGCTGACGCCGTTCGCTTCATTACTGAAGCCCATGCGGGCGGCTCGGACGCCATATACTTCGTCCTTCCTACCGGCGCCGGGAAAACGCACGTCCTAGCCGACTTGGCGCGACGGTATCGTGTGAATGGACGCGTTCTCGTGCTCGTCGGCCGCACGGAACTCTGCGCGCAAGTCACCGAGCGGTTCGAAGCCTTCGGCGTCCCGACCGGCACGATCGCCGGTGGACGTGAAACGAACCTCGACCGCATCGCGACGGTCGCGATCGTCGATTCGCTGACGCCTCAACGCCTCGTCGCGTACGTCGCTGAGTCGCGCGTGTCACTCGTCGTCGTCGATGAAGCGCACCATACCGTGCCGGGCAGCCGGTATGCAACAATCCTCGCTGCGATCCGTGAGCGGAATCCGCAGGCGCTCTTCGTCGGCTGCACGGCGACCCCGGCTCGCATGGACCGTAAGCGGATGACCGACGTCTTCCCGCGCTGCGTCTTTTCGCGCGACATCGAAGACCTCGCAGCCCTCGGGGTGCTCGCGCAGCCGACATCGATCACGCTACGACTTCCGAAATTGGACCTCACACGCATTCGCACGAGTAATGGCGATTATGCGCAGGGCTCCCTCGCACAAAGTATGCTTCGCTCGGTATCGGCGACGGTCGCGGCCTCGCTCGACCATGTTCGCGGAAAGCTCGGTCTCGTATTCGCCGCTGACGTCGAGCATGCTGAACACCTGACTGAAGCATATCGAGCCGCGGGCGTGCCGGCCGACGTGATCCTCGGCAAAACCGCGCCCGCCGATCGCGCTCGGCGCATCGCGAATTGGCGCGAACGCTGCCATGGGTTGCTCGTCAACGTCGGATGCCTGACGGAAGGCTTCGACGAGCCGCGCGCATCGGTCGCGGTCATCGCAGCTCCCACACAGAGCCCGACGAAATATCTGCAAATTGTCGGCCGCGTGCTACGCGTCGCGCCCGGGAAGACAACCTGCACGATCGTCGATGTCATGGGGCGCGACGTCGACCCGCGCCAAGTGCTGCTCGATTCCGTTTTACTGCACGGCATGGGCGGCGCTTCAAGCAATGCGGTGCAAGCGCGTAATCCGCTCGGTGCGCTCGGATGCAAACATGCGAAGAATGCATGGCTTCCCGTCCTCGATGGCTCCGCGCTCGGTATCGGAGATGGCCGGTGTTGGTTCGTGACGCGCGATGCGAAGGGCTCGGGTCTTTGGACCGGCCTGTTCATGAGTCCGCGTGGTATCGAAAAAGCGCATCGGTCGTTGCCGCTGCCCGAACTCGCGGAGCGCATTCACCGCGCGATCGCCGGCAACGGACCGAATCCACTCACGCTCCGGCATGCGCCGTGGCGAGATGAGCGCGCTTCGTTCTTCGCAGTCGAACGGCTTCGGCGCGAATCGCCGGCACATGCCCTAATCGCTACGAAAAAGCGTTGGAACGCGGGCCGCGTTTCTGACGCGATCACGATCGCGAGTGCGACGCGGCTACTGCGCCGGCTCGACCGCGTGAGCGTCTGAGATGCAACGCCTCGCGGACCTTCATCGGCCCGGAATCGTCTTCACGTTCGTGGATGGCGACGGTTCCCACTATGATGACGCCATCATCTCGTCGCCGGCTCCTCGCTCGGATGAGTGTTACGTCGTTGTCGACGAAGTTTCACGCGGAACGAACGCTCGATTGCTTTCGACTTTACGGCCGTTCGATCGCGCACCGCGCTTTCGTAGGGTCGCATATCACTAATGGCTCGCAAGAAAGGGCTCAGTCAGCAAAAAGGCCCTGTGACGCCGCAGGGCGGGCAGTTTGCCGGGCAGACCTTCAAATCATTTAGGGCTTTACAAAATGCTCGCGCCCAAGCCGCGGGCTTTCCGAGTCACGCGATACGACTCGCGACATCACGCAAGCCGGCACGGAGCCTTCTCGATAACCCCGCGCGCTTCAAGCAGAGTACGGCCGGCCGCGCGAATGAAGCCGTGCTCGCGCTGCGCCGGGATCCAGGTCTGACGCTCGCGCAAGCCGCTCGGCTCGCGCATACGACGCCGGGCGCCGTGAAGCGCTATGCCGGCACAAGTCTCGAACGCGTCGGCAACCGTCTCATTCCGAAAAAGAACGATCGCGCGATCGCGGTCATGTCGGTGCTGACACCGCAGGGTCCGGTCGTCGGCCTCGTGCAGGGATCGCGGGCACGGGACCTCATCGTTCGCCACAGCGCGTGGCTCAATGCCGTGATCAATTCGGCGAGCCCCACGAGTGTGCGCGAATTGAAGAAATTCGCGCGCCGCTCGGTCACTGTGAATGGCCGGCGAGTTCAGTTCGTATCGACTCTCGCAGAGGTGCAGCACCTCGTGCGTCTCGGCCTCTATACGGGGAACGGCCCATACGAAACGGGCGATATGGACGTGGCCGCATGAGCGCGCGAAGTACGCCCACGGCGCGCGCCAGTGACCCTGGCCTCCGTCCGCAGATCACGTCGGCAGTCGTTGCGCGCTTACGTCGCGGGTCGCGGAGACGTGAGATCGATGCACGGTGCGCCCGCTGCGGTTACGATCGCAGCGACGCGCTCGTGTTTAGTGATCCGATTCTCTGTGCCGTCTGCGACGCTCACGAGCGCGGGGTTAGCGACATCGAGCGGCATCACGTCGCGGGTCGAGCGAATTCGCCATTCACGATCGCGCTCAATGCGAACACCCATCGCGAAATAACAGCGCTTCAGGTGCGGTTAGTCCCGCAAATCGTACTACGCAATCCCGATGGTCTCGTTCATCTCCGTAGCGCGGCGTGGTTGTACGGCATCGCCATTCTTTTCATATGGCTCGCGGAGCATCTTACTCATCACGTTACAACTACGGAGAATGAATCGCATAACTATGGCACCTGATATCGTCACGGAAGCCGTCCGAGGATATTGCGAAGCGACGAAACCTCGTGGGAAGACGCGTCAGCGCGAGAAAGCGCCGCTGCCGCACGTCGCGATGGTCTTCGACACGGAGACGACGATCGACGCGGCGCAACGGCTGACCTTCGGCTCCTATGCTCTCCACGAGCGCGACGGTGCGAACGAGTGGTATCGCGCGGAGCCCGCGGAGCGAGGACTCTTCTTCGCAGATGGCCCCGGCGTCCCGAGCGACATCGCGACGCGCTTACGTCTATTCGCGAATTCCATCGACCCGCGACTCGTCGTGCATTCGCAAATCGAGTTCCTCGAACTCTTCTATGAAATCGCCTATCGGCAGCGCGGGCTCGTCGTTGCGTTCAACGCCCCCTTCGATTTGAGCAGACTCGCTCGGGACGCCGGTCTCGCACGCGGAAGCGCGAAAGGCGGCTTCTCGTTTCTGTTCTGGCCGAAGACGACGAAGCACGGCGCGATCATACGCGACGCGACGGGCAATATGCTCGGCCGGCCATTTCGGCCGCGCGTCACGGTCAAGTCGCTCGGCCCGAAGAAAGCATCCGTTCGGTTCACTCATGTCCGCAGGGTTCATGAAGCCAACGATGTCGTGCGCTCGGTTCGACGGAAGGCGTCCCGTATCGAACGCGGATACGTCGCCGCACCATGGCTCACGAAAGACGATAAGAACCTAGGCTTCAACGACCGTTGGGCGCGTGCAATGCTCGCCGTTCCGAAGGACGAACGCAAAGACGTCGAGGCTGCAATCCTGTCCCAATATCTCGAAACGCACGGACGATACAAGGGACGCTTTCTAGATATCGCCGTGCTCGGCAAAGCGCTGACCGATACGTCGCATTCACTCGAAAGCGCATGCAAGGCGTATGGCGTAAAACCGAAGGGCGTTGCGCAAGACGGTCATCGGGGCTGGGACTTCGATGCCGATTACGTTCGCTATAATTTGAACGACGTCACCTCGACGGGGGAACTCATGAATGCGATGCTGCGCGAGTATGCGCGTCATCCGATCGACTTGGAACCCGATCGCGCGTTCTCATCGGCTTCACTCGGAAAAGCGTATCTGCGCGCTATGGGCATCACGCCTCCGCTCGAACGCTCAGAGAACTTCCCGCGCGACCTGCTCGGGATCGCTCAAGCGGCTTTCTATGGCGGCCGGACCAATATCGGGATTCGGCGCGCGATCGTCCCGGTCACCTACCTGGATTTCCTATCGATGTATCCGACAGTAAACGCGCTCCTCGGCACGATCGACCTACTACGCGCCACATCGCTGACCGTCGTTGACGCGACGGCTGAAGTCCAATCTTTCCTCGATTCGATCGCATACGAAGACGCCTTCGATCCGCAGACGTGGAAGCGGCTGACGTTCTTCGCCCTCGTCGAGCGCGACGGAACGAGCGTGCTTCCCGTCCGAGCAACGTTCGGTAAAGGGGATGCTGCGAACATCGGCATGGTTCATGTCACGGGCGAAGCAGCTTGGCACGCTGGACCCGATGTTTTAGCGTCGTTCGTGATGACGGGAAACAGGCCGCAAATCGCACGAGCGTATCGCATCGAACCGGCGCGGCGACCCGATGGAACGGTGGATGCGTTGGCATCATTGCGTGCGATCGACTTCATGGGAGTGACGTCGATCGACCCGCGCTCGGACGACGTATTCTCGCGCATCATCGAGCAACGCCAAACCGTCCGTACGGACGAAACACTCTCCGCTCACGAGCGCGAACGCGTGCAGAAAGGTCTCAAGGTCATTGCAAACGCGACTAGCTATGGAATCTATGCCGAAGCGAACGTCACAGATGAAAGTGAGCCGATCGAAGTGCGTGTGCATTGCGCGCAAGAAAGCTTTGAGATACTGACCGACACGCCTGAACTTCCCGGGCTCTTCTCGTTCCCGCCGCTTTCATCGCTCATTACGGCCGGGGCGCACCTCATGTTAGCGTTACTCGAACACGAGATGCGCGTACGTGGCGGGACGAGCGTACTCGAAGATACTGATAGTATGGCGATAGTTGCCACCCACGACGGTGGCGTCGTTCCTTGCCCGAATGGACCCGAGGCTTGGGAAGCACCCGTCGGATATCGCGGACCGCATGCGGATGAGAGCCGAGGCGTCCGAGCGTTATCGTGGGCCGAGGTCGATGCGATCGTCGCGCGCTTCGTCTCACTGTCACCGTACGATCGAAGCATCGTGCCGGGGTCTATCTTGAAAGTCGAAGATATCAACTATGGATTCGGGGAGGTGCAGCGACAACTCTACGCATACGCGGTGAGTTCGAAACGTTATGCGTTATTCGAGTTCGACGAAGACGGAGCACCGCGCCTCGACTTCACGCTCGGGAACGGTACGGCGAAAACGCAATACACCGAAAGTGGCCTCGGTCTTATCGTAAACCCGATCGCAGGCCAGAAAGGGAAAGGCTGGATCAAGGACGTTTGGCGCCTAATTTTGAGCGGTGAACTCGGATTGCCTATCGCAGCGCCCGATTGGTTCACGCAACCCGTCATCGCGCAGATGCCGGTCTCGGCGCCGGCGACATGGGCTGCGTTCGACTTATATAACGCGACGCGCTCATACGATGAGAGCATATCTCCGTTCGGCTTCGGCCTCACCGCTCGGCTCGAACAGGGGCTTCGGCGTAGTTCAGCACCGGCGAATATGAGCGATCGTGACTGGAAGCGCTATGTCGAAGCGACGGCCACGCGTATTCGGGAAGAGTCCCTTGACCAGTTCGAGCCGTATCACCGCACCCTCGTGCACATCGGCGGCGCGATCGTTCCGGCGACGATCGACGGCCGCGAACGCTTGGAATATACGGACGTGTTGTCCCGGTACAAACGACGCGATCCGGCGTGCCCGGACGGCACGCTCGACCTCTTCGTGCAAGCGTTACGATCCGAACTTCCCGGTGCGACCGAAGACGACGCCCTCGCGTTTCTGCGCAACCCGCGAACGACGATGACGTGGAAACAGGCTCGTGCACGGGCCGAGCGAGAATTGCGAGCCTTCGCTCCGGTCGCCGGTCGCGAGCAAAATAAACGTCCGCGCCTATTCGCGCCGCGTTGCGAGTCTGCGACGTGGCTCGCTCAGGGAAACGCCTCGCCGTGGTCCGATATACACACGGGCGCTCGCGTCGATATAGTCGTGAATGCTGATCCATCCGACCCGTACGAAACTCGCGTGCGCGTCGTGGACTTCGGCATTCTCGCAAACGTGTACGGACTACACCCGGAACCCAAGGGAGCTTGCGCCGATGGCGCGCCGTGCGACGATGTAGCGATGACGTATCGCGGCCCGCTCTCGCGCCGCTCGGTGCGCGTCGCGCCCGGCGCCGATGTCGTCGGCAAAGAAGCGCAACATTTCGAAGATGAGGTCGCAACCGCGCTCGGGGAACTCGTCGAAGATAGTGAGGGTACGCTCGGAGTCTTCCGCTCGGCATCACCGCAAGTCGAACGGATATTGCTCGAAGGGCTCTCGTCCCGTGACGTCGCTAAACGATCACGAACGACCGATGCCATGGTCACGGCCATGCGGGACGGCCGCGCGCCCGCGAGTTCGCCCGACGTCAACCGTATCCGACGCGCAGCCCAAGCGCTCGCGACCTCACCGTCGCGCCGCGCCGCCATCCTCGCCCTCGGCCGCAAGCGCCGGCGGGCCGAAGCCGAGCGCGTCACGGTAGACACGCTCGACGCCCGACGCTCGGCCGAAGCTCCATATTGGGCCGCGCTCGAACGCGCCGGTGGTCGAATCGTCCCGGATATGAATTACGTTTTTGGAACATGGCGTTTCACGAACGAATTCGAGGGGCTCGCGCCGCGTCTGCTCGATTGCAAAGCGGGCACGCGTTCACGCGAGGGCCTCATATGTGGGAACT
>JAABUX010007272.1_pt1 | contig 13044 bp, 20 predicted proteins | sample 5561851 | NCBI WGS metagenome assembly JAABUX01 (sample SAMN10711883, study PRJNA513361) | rock metagenome | isolation source: Antarctica rocks | place: Antarctica: Victoria Land, Richard Nunatak red sandstone | collected 2016-01-03 | reverse complement strand
CTGGTGCATCGCCTCCGGGACTGCGGGTACGTCATGCTTCCGGAATTTCTGCAACGCTGTTCCGGCAAAACGCACCAGTGAGGAGCGTGACCTGGACTTTGCACTCCTTGCAGGCGTCCAATACAGCCAGCACCGTGCTAAGGTTACCTCCATCGTAGCCTTGCCCGGCGCATGTCCTTTCGTGGCATCACGAGACAAGGGCGGGGAAATCCATCTGTGGTCCTCTGAAACAGGGAACCAGGCGGCACTGCTGGCAAACACGACAGCCTCGCCATCCAAGAGGTCTGCAAGAGAATTGCTAGAAACAGATGACGCTGTTGCCTTGCAGCTTGTCACCTATTTATCACTGGTGTGATGCAGGCCGCCGCAAGGTTTTACTTGCATCGCAGCGGCTCTGCACGGCCACGATGACTGCGTAGTGGCCGGCACGGACGATGGGCAGCTGCACATAATCGATGTTGCACAGCAGCATTGCGTGCTGCGTCTACAATGCAGGCCACCTCACCTGCCGCAGGTATGTTCCGTCAGTGGCGTCATATCAGCAGCTTTTGGGAGGGCGATAGGCCGATCTGGCTTGTACTCAGGATGCATGCCCACTGATTGCACGTGTGCTCGTGACGTAAGCAGCATGGACAGCCTCGCATCCATCGTGCATTGTGATTCTGACCAGCGCCTTCTGCATGCGCAGAGCTTGACAGCCATTGCTGCATCGAGCGTCAGTGCAACAGGCACATCTCAATGCTACGCTGCGGGCATGAGCCGCGGCATGGCGGCGGTGGTAGACACCCGTGCTAAACAGCTCGTGCGGCACTGGGCGGCCCATTCAGACAGCATCGCTGATCTCGCGTGCAGTGGCGACCAGCTCATCACGGCTTCGAAAGTACGTTGCACCCCCTCTCGCACACTTGCAAGTGTCAGCTCCGGGCGAGGGGCCACTGTTCGCCTGACCAGCATCGTTCTGCTGCGCAGGACTGTCTCCTGAAGGTCTGGGACCTCCGCGCAGCAGGAGGTAGCAGTGCGCCGATGCCACTGGCGGTGATTGGTGGACACAAGCATCCCATCACCCGCATCGCGCTGTACGGCAATAATGTGTTGTCTCTGGGAGGGTCGAGGCTGGGCGTGACCTCGTTGCAACAACCGCATGTAGACCAGCTGCAGGCAGTGAAGCTGGCGGACGGCATGGCTGGCGCTGTCCTCACCGGCCTGGCCTTGTTACCGTGCTGCAGGCTGCTTTTGACTGGCACTGTAGACGGTGTCATGCAAGTCTGCTGTTGACGTCCGGCGCAGGAGTGTTTGACCTCCATGCCTAGCTTTCAGAAACATAAAGCATGCGGTGAGCTATGGTGCAAGTGGCTAGCTAGCTAGCTGGCCTTCCTGTCAATGCGGCCCTTCGGCTGGCCCCGGGGTTTTGGAGTATGCCCTGGACCTGCGCGTCCTTCGAATACGATGCATGTAACGCCAGCGATCGAATGCTGTAGTCTCTAGAGGCTCCACGCAGCCATGCCAGACCACTGCTGCGGGCAGCTGCCATCTGCACTTCACTGAAGATAGACGTTGCGAGGCACCGAGGTCAAGGTGCGTGTTGCGATGATCAGGAGCCTAAAACTGCTCTCCGATCACGTTTGGCTGCGATGTGTGTATGCCTGCGAGCCAACCCTCCGCAAACGGTGCTCATACGGCATGCAAATGTGCGAGCGGTGAGAGCTATCATTGCCTGTACCATTCCCACCCGAGCTGCACCTGCTGCAAGAAGGTCCACCATCATGCTGTGCCATGCTATGCTTTGTTCTGCGGATATGCAGGACAGTGCGCCGCTTACAGGACTTTCCGCTTGTAGCTCTCCTCGAGCGTGCACTACTGCAGATGAACACGGGTCCTGTAGCCACTGCGCAGGCTCCCCGCCGGTGGTCATGCAGCACCCCTTCCAAGTGGAGCAGCTGCGTCGACAGCAGCAGCAGGTGTCGCGCTCTGCTCACAATCACATCGTGCTCGTATCATGTGTCCGGAAGGCCGTCTGCTGAACGTGGTTTGGCTGCGGCGAACAGCTGCTCGGCGGGGACGAGACGACGTTGCCTGTGGTCAACAAATACCTGCGGGGACAGCCGAGCAACACGCCAGCGTTCACTATGTACGACGGCAGCAGCGTGCCGCAGAAGAGCTGGTAAGCGCGATTGCTTGACATTCGGAGCACAGTTTGCTCGGCTGTCACACTTGCGTATGCCAGCCAGTCAATATCACTGCATCAAACTTACATCTCGGACAGGCAGCAATGGAGTTGTGCAGCCCATGCCTCACAATCCTCATTAAACATGTGAGCGGTGCAGGAGCGAAGTGGCAGGTACAGAGCCAGCGGCAGCACAGCGTCACGCAGCTTCACAGGCGGCCGGCGGCATCTCCGTGACGGCCATGCTGGACGGCATCCAGAACAAACTGATCACAGGCCGCCGTTCGAAGCCGGTCGTGTCGACAGCCGGCGACAACGTGTACATGGTTGCTGAGGAGACGGGCCGCATCAAGTGGGTCCAGCCGTCAGGTGAGCGACTGTGATCAAGATGCGTGGTGTTCCTCACCCTGAGCGAGTGGGGTATCTTAAATCTGAGGTCAAAGGCTGATGAAGGTCAACTATTTCCATCTCGAACGCCGGTGAGTCGGTGGATGCCGCAAGCCTGCCTGCAATCATGAAACCTCCAGAGAGCAACAACGCTGTGCATAAGATGCTGTCGCAGGGCCGCGGCGGACGGGCGAGGGGACGATGGAAGAAGAACAGGGCCTCATAGCCGCTGAGAGAAGCTACAACGGGTGCGAATGCAATCCCGTCGTGCGTTGGATACTGCATGTGCACTGGTCCTGAAGAAGCTCGTGATGCGATGGCACTTGCTGGGTAGCATGCTGGCTGCGGAGAACGTGCACTTGCGCAGCATCGTGATTGCAACAGCTTAACTTGTCTTGTGTGCCTGCAGAGGTGTGATCCTGAAGGTCACGCTGCTTGCTGCCGGCTTTGTGATCGGTGCTCTCCCCATGCAATGTGCTACCTGGCGCCGCCTAGTGGCTTCAAGCAAAAGTATGGCACTCATGGGGATACATCATTCAGAAAGTTAATGGTAGAGGATGGCCTGCACATACTGTCATTGCACGGCATTGCACCGTCGCGAAGCAACAACAGCATCAGGGGCATGCACAGGCACGGGTCCCCAACTGACGCTCATGCTTCTCTGTCATCATGCAGGGCCAGCTGGTGGCTCAATCCGTGAGATCAGCCGGTGCACCGGGGCCGATGTGAAGTCCTGGACCAGCGCCAAGGACTGCTCAGGCCCCGGCCAGATTCCCAGGGACACTCGTGTCTTTGTCATAGAGGTGCGCTGTCACCACGGCCGCAGATCCCGTCCGTCATGGTTTGTAATGCTGCGCGGGCTGATGAGGCTGTCCTGTGCCTGGTCACAGTCGTCGCACAACATCTATATGCCACCGGATGTTTCTATTGCATGCCGACAGGGTGACAGAGAGGCTGTTGTCGCCGCCCTTGACATCATTGTGGCCGCCGTTGAGCGCTACAAGAACCTGTGCGAGGGCGCCTACTGCGGTAAGAACCCAGCTACTCATGTGGTTTCAGCAGCTGCAAACCAAAAACAACTAAACCTTCCCGCCACGGCTGCCTTTGCGGGATCGATCAACTGTCTGCGTGGGTGGCTGCGCAGGCAAGATGGTGGCCCGCATACAGCGTGTCATGGGCGTCGAGTTCATATACCAGCCTCCTCCTCGAACGCGCGTGCCGTTTGCGGCGGCTCTCAAGACGCCGGCCGTCAGACCGTGAGCGCCAGGATGCCCCTTCCTGATACTTGTGCTAACGGTGGAGGAAAGCTATGCGCCCGGCATGGCGGGGAACAAGCACCTTGCTCCCGACATATTGTCCCTGCCAGCACACGTCAGAATAACAGCTGTGCTGCCATGGCTGATGCACCTGTTTTGCGGTGCGCAGGCCATATTTCACCCGCTCACAGGCGCACCATGCTGGCCACCCGGGATACACCGATGCTATGGACACTCTGTGTGTGCAGGAGCAAACCACACACACGCACAACCTTTTCAAACCTCAGGTTTGCCGTCGACGAGTATGAGTGGGCTATAGTTGCAAAAGCTCTGCTGCCTGCACGAGAGCAACCGACCGTGCCTGTGGATCAGCAGCATCAGCATGGCACTGCGGAGACAACTGGAGGCTGCGTGCAGGACGACAAGGTGACTGCCAGCCCGGGCGTGCAGACGTGCGTGCGGCCGCGGCTGCTGCTGCTGCCCAGCTGCTCGCGCAGCGCCTGAACGACACCACCAAATTCCCCGGCGCCGCGCGGGGCCAGCCAGACCGCTTCCATGGCCTACCGCAGGACGCAGCCAGCAGGGCGCCACACAAGCAGCTGCCTACTCTGTGGCTCGAGCGCAAGGCCAAGGAGCAGCAGTTCAAGCAGGTGGGCATTAGGAATGGCGCTGTCCTTCAGGCGGCTCCACACCTTTATTCCTGCCTTAGGGCAGACCTCGGCTACGGCTTGTCACATCCCACATTTCGCTGTTGCGCTCTCAAGTCTATCTGCATGTGTTTGCTTTGGCCAGCTGTTGTCAACACAAGCGATGTGACGCCGAGCCGTCATCCTCCGTGCAGGTGGCTGACGCACTGGGCGACCCGACACCTCTAAGCAGCCGGTCGCCTTCTCCCGGCCTCGCGTCCAGTACCGCGCAGGATGACTATGACGGTGCGCCGTGCCCCGAGTCGCCGCCCAGCCTCGCCGAGCGCATGCAGCGCCAGACCCTGTACTACCGCGGCCAGTTCATGGCGGAGGACATCAGCGCGGTGGACGACGTGCCTGCCGTGCCGCTGAGCGCCCACATCAAGACCCGGGCGCAGCACAGCGCACAGGCGGCGGCTACCCGCAAGGTGAAGGAGCAGCAGGGCCACCTGGGGACCCGCCGCATGTCTATGGACACCATCATGGAGTCGCCTAGCAGCTTCTACACCACTCAGGAGGGTTTCGACAGCCCCGGCATGCAGCCTGCAGACAGCGGCACGCCGATGAGCTTCCAGTCCACCGGGCGCATCAGTGACCCCAGCCCGGGCTCCGCAGAGTCGGGCAACACATGTGGCGGGGGTGCTGCAGGTGTCACGCTGGGGCTCATGCCGGGACTCGCCCCTGCCCAGCAGACAGTCTTCAACCAGCCGCCCGTGCATCAGCAGCACCCCGTCAAGCACGGCCTGGACGGCACAGCCTTTGCGCCGGGGACCGCCGCGGTGCCGGTGGCCATGTTCGACTTCCAGCCCGTGCGCTTCGGACCTGCCGCCGCCACCGCCTTCGACACCGCGCGCAGCGGCAGCGATAGCTTCAGCTCGTCATGGAGCGGAAACACAGTCGAGCTGGCCACCGCGGCCCCTGGCACGCACGGCGCGGCCGGCATGGCGGCCGCCGGAGCCGCAATGTGCGCCGGGTTTGGCGGCTTCGCGCCGGTCAGCGGGCCGCAGTGCAGCCCCGTGGGCTTCAAGACGTACTCGGGCCGCTCGCTGGACAGCTACGCCTTCACGTCCGGCGCTCACGTGCGGGAACGCTTGATCTTGCCATCCCCACTCCATAAATTGACACCCGCTGTGACCAATGATGGCTCCCAAACCAGTTGCTGATGAGTGAGCAGCTGTGTGAGTCTCCTGCCCGGAGGTGTTGCCCCTCGCTTGCTGGCGTACCCACGAATTTTGAGTTGCAGCATGGCAGGATGCATTGCTACCAGCAGGCAGTTAGCTCAAGTCGCGTCCTGGCTGTGACAGAATGCCGAGGAGCTGATCAAGGTGGCGCGCGCCGCGGACGCAGCGTTCGGCAGCACCAGCACCGTGCACCGCGCGATCAGTTTCAGCTCTGCGTCCGGCAGCGTGCAGCAGTAGGCCGCAACATGTTGCGCACCTGCCGGCGCAGCTGGTCGCCGTCCGTTATCAGCTGACGCTCGTCAACCGCAGTGCCAGACCTCCATCTACACAGCCCATTCGTCAGCTTCCAACAGATCGACAGTGCATTGCGCGACGTGTTTTGCCCTGGAGGATTGACCAGCACTTTAGCAAACCAAGACATTGCAGAGCTTGATGAAGTGGTTGCCGCATTGTGGCGCGTCATTGCAGCGGAGACATGGCGTGGGTGTGTGCTGCATTGCTGCATTGCAACCGTGACGGATTGCATAGCGCAGTGTCATGCGGCCAACGACAGAGCATAGACGGCATATGCATCCCGACAACATCACTTGCGCAGCCTTGGTTTTCGTGCGGACTTGATTTCTGCCTAGACTCTCCCGTACGAGTTCACAGGGCCTATGACCTGTTCCTGCATACAAACTTTAAGCGACACACACGAAGCTGCCAAGCCATTGCCGTCTATCCCTTCGCTACACAACGAAGTGCAGTGACCTGCCCAACAAGCATGGCAACAGTCGACTCATTTGTTATGTTTCCCAACAGGTAGTGCTTCAAGACGGCAGAAGAAGCTCGTGTCAGCTGGCCGCAGTCGCGTTAACGACTGCGACACCAAACAGCCCTGCCGCCTGCTGCACATACGGGTCCAGCACCTTCACTAAGCCGTCGAAAGCACCCATGTACGCCCGTGTTGCCTCGCGGACCAGCGGCTCCACGACCTCAACACCCTGAGCGATGATGGGGTCTGCCACCAGCCGCACGTACCGCACGGCTGGCGCGGCTCGCGTCGCTGCAGCCTCCAGCTGCGGGCGCGCCAGAACCACAGCCTCATGCACGTAGGGCCGCGTGGCATCCACCGCTGCATCGATCGCTCCCTCCACAACGGTGCCCAGAGGGCTTCGTCGGACCGCATCCGCAGCCCCCAGAAGCCGCGGATGGGTCAGCAGGCCGAGCAGGCCGCCCTCCGTGCTGGCCGCCACCATGGACGCGACCGCCATCGCGCCCATGGAGCCCATCATCAGCCACCGGCCGCCGCCGCCTGACTTCTCCTCGGCCTGCTGCAGCATCGTCTCCATGATGACGCACGACTCCTCCGCCTTCCGTGCCGCGTTGCCCTGCCAGCCCTTGCCGCTCTGCAGTGCACGATGGTGAACATCAATGGGAAAGCTCCAGTCTGTATGCAACAAAGGGAACATCACTGACTTCTCGACTGTGGTGGGTGCCTGCCGCAACAGGAATCTGAGGCAGCACTTGCAATGCTCTAACGTATGTTGTGCCCTGAAGTTACGGCAATCTCAGTGGACAGGGATGGCAACCAAGTCGGCTTGCCTGCAGGTGGAAGCGGTGTCGCTGGCGGATGCCTGGCAGCATAGTGAGCAGCGCCCGGCGTTTGGCGGGCAGGACAGCCAAATCCTCCAGGGACTTGGGCGCGCCAATGGAGAGCGCCTCCAGGATCTTCGAGCTGCCCCGCAGGTACGCCTTGTGCCGGCTCTGCGCAGCAGTAATCGAATGTGATCAGCATGCGGCCGTCTCGACCAGAGACTTTGGTGCGATCGTGCAGCTAATTCTTGCGAGGTACGCATGCGCGGCCCGCGCTGCTAAGGAGAAAGCACGTCCTGGTCGCCCTTCGGCGCACATAGACGTTTCATGCTCTGCGCCTTCTGACGTCGGGAGTTCATGTTGCGTGCAGAGCACGGCAGGCGGCGCAAGCCCTCACCGGCCAGGTCTGGAAGCCCTGGTCGTCCGCCTCCAGGAGGTGCACCACGGCCGCCGCCGCGTCCTTGAGCTGCTCGTACCCGACGTCCGTGTCCGCGTTCGTCGCCCCCGCCAGGTCCAGGCTCAGCCGCAGCATCTCGCCCGTGTCAAAGCCGCCCTCCCCGGCGCCCGACAGCGCCAGCGTCTGACACCACAGCACCTCAACGTCAGACGGCGCTCTGTCTCTACAGTATGCAGGGCGAAGCTTGCAACACATGATTCACACATGGAGCCCATGATGCAGGCGAAAACCTACACAGCTGTGAGCTGTGAGCTGCGCATTGATCGGTTTTGCAGCTGGGTATCACAAGACGTATCACGCAAGCGTTTGACACATCGTGCATGCAGCGACGTATCGTGCATGGACGCCGCACCTGGAGCGGCGGCAGTCGCTGCGCTAGTCGCTTGGCCACGGCCTGCGAGGCGCCAGCCTGCGGCGAGTGCACGGCGCGCATGATGGCGGACAGCATCGCCGGCGGCATGACCGGCTCCACGCCGCTGCCGCCAGGCACGGACAGCCCCGCCGAAGCGTCCCGGATCAGACCGCCTGCCAAGCCACAATGTAACTCACCCGAAACCCACAAGGGTAATAGCATTTTGCAATGGGCAGCAAGCTCATCAATCTGAAGTTGCGTGGAAAACTGTTGCAGGTGCGGAGTAGGGTGCATAGGTCCTTGACGGCCTCGGTAATTATCAGCAAGATACTCAGGGAGACAGGCCCGCAGGTGTGCTGGGCTTGAGAAGCATTCGCACCGCCAGGCGCCATGGCGATGTCGAGCATGTCCAGAGCAGCCGCGGCGCCCGAGTTGCTGAGCCGGCTGATGGCGGCACTTGAGATCTCATCGCCGTCGCTGGGGAAGGCACCCGACCCCGGACCCAGCACTTGCGGCAGGAGCACGCGCATCCACATGCTGACGCCCACGGCTGCCTTGCCCCTACACTGGAGGAACACTGCTTCACAGCCCGTGCTGTACCATCGCTCGATAGCCACCGCCAACGGACAGCAGTGTTCTGTGCTTATGCAGGTCCATACTGCCAAACGTGCCGCTGTACGCGACGGGTGCCCTAGCAAGCACTGCACTCTGGCTAGAAACGCCTAGCAGCCAGGCAGCCGGTCGACGGATCCGCGCGCCTGGTGGCCTGCAGCAGCACCCAGAGCAGCAGCGGCAGGCGGCCGGAGCCCGTCAGGCTGCGGCCGCGCGCAAGCAGGGATGGCCCCAGCGGCAGCAGCGACTCCGGCACCGACCGCAGCACGAGCGCGGTCGTCACCACGAGTCCCACCTGTCACAGGCCAGGAGAGGCATGCTAAGGCCGCCAGCTCAGGTAAGTAGCGTGTCAGGCACTGGACGTCAGGCCAACTCCGGCATGCAGCACTGTGCAGATATCGATGCTCTGCAAGATCTCGATCCTGAATGCACAGCATTCCACCGTGGATTTGTACTTGTACAGCAATACGCCGCACCTTGGTCTTGGCAGGGACCTCCTTGCTGTTGGCTGACTCTGGGATGCCCTGGAAGAGAGCGTCCACCAGGTCGCCCGCAAACGCCGACACGGCGGGAGCGCTCTTCTCCCGGAAGAAGGCGCCCAGCTCGGCGGCGAACTCCTCCGGGACCACGTCCGCCGGCGTCTCCGCCGACTGCGCAGCATTTTGTATGTTGCATCAGAGCAAGCCTACCAAAGAAGACAGCTCACATGTAGCGCTGAGCTTTGTGCCGTATTTGTCTGTTATATCCCAGGCTGCAGATGTATGGCCTGATGTCCAGAAACTCAGCGAGAGCAGCTGTGCCGATGCTTGACCAGTCGAGCTGGCACAAGGAGGGGCATGCCTTGGACATGGGCTGGTCATGGAGTATGTTGAGGAACTGCAGCTCCGACTCCTGGAACGCGGCCAGCAGCCAGTCGGCCACCGTCTCCAGCTGCGACTGCTCGCTGTTGGCGTACTTCTGCCGCACGTCCTGCAACACCTGCGAGGAGACAGGAGCAGAGGCGCTTTGATCGCAGAGGTACAGTCTGACCAGAAAGGCTGGGTAGCAGGGTGGGGGCGAGCCGATACCCAAGCAGCAGCATCTCTGGAACGGCAGCACGCACGTTTCTGAGCTTCGCAGCATCTAGCGCCTGGGCTGCCTGCATCGGAGTGGATCTTTTGGGCGGCTTCGGCTTGGGCTGCTTGGGCTTCGGAGGAGCCTTGGCAGCGTCTACATGCCCGTTTGCATGCGTCGCCGCACTGGCGTCAGATTCTCTGTGCTGGCTGCCGACTGCGGGACCGTCTGCATCGTCATCGTCGTAGAATGCTGCACCTTTGCCTGCGAGATCTGGCAAGCTATCAGCTGTGACCTCCCATGATGCAAGCAATGTGTCAGCACACCGTCCAGCGCGCTTGCGGCAAACGCACCTGATGGCTTCCAATTATCGATGGCCGCAAACACGCCGTTGCTCGCGGCTGTACTGTTTTGCTGGAGTTGCTGCGGCTTGGTGCCGGTGCGTGATTTCTTACGGTCTATGACCGTCTCCCATTTGCCATCCATGCACAAGCTGCGAAGATGCTCAACTTTTAGCTCTGGCCGGCAGCAATCAAAACCTACTCTGTATGCATATAACTCACAGCGAATGCTGTAGATGTTGCGGCAATGTTTGCTCCGTATGCGACCCCCCCGCATGTCTGGACCCTTTCTGTCACGTCATACAACCTTTCTCCTCGGAGCAGTCAGCAGCGCGGGACACTTTGCCTATAGGGTGGACGCTTGGTTTGATGCCAGGTGGATGACGTCTCCCGGGCATTCGCCTTCATCTGCACCTTGCAGTGCTAGAGGGCCGCTGCCCTGGCAGGCTGACAGCGGTTCGCTTTAGGCCGTGACATGCCCACCGCCACCCATTAGGTCGCTCAGGGTACGCGGGCACGGCGCGGCAGGCTGACAGCGTGGTGACTCCCTGCGGCGGGTACACGTCGCTTTTAATCTCCGCTGTCATCTTCCATGCGGTAGGACAGGTGCTGTACAGCAGACGCAAGGAGCACATGGGGCACAGTGATGCAATACACATCAGACCTGAGGGCGCGATGGTGGGAGCCGCAAGCCGAAATGCCATGCACTGTGTCGCTACGCACCGCACATCGCGGGGCGCTCCATTGTATTCAGATGCTCCGTGCCTGTATGCACCTTCGTGCACGCGTGAGCCACGCCTGGGCACAACAACACTCAGTTAGGTGCATGAGCTGCGCAAACAGGCGGAAGTTCGTGACGTATGTCAGAGAGCGCTCCAATAGGCGTGTCCTGCCGTGTCGCAGCATGCTAATATGCACAGCATGCTGCAGCCAGCCCGACGCTGAGCGCTGCGCTGGAGCTGAGCGTCGCACAGCTAAGAGACATGAGGGCCAACCTGAATTACTTTGTACCTCTTCAAACTTGTATAGACGGCCCAGTGTGGTGCTTTTGCACCTGTCCCAGGTGACAAAGTCGATGCTCCTGCTACACCGCATATTACATCAAGCTTGCAATTGGTACCAACAAGAACCGGGCGGTGACCTCCTATTTGAACGCTAGTGCCTGCAAGCTAGGACACTGGCTGTGTATCACTAGGCTTTACTGCATACTGGCGACAGAACATGCAGACGTTGGCACGAGGGCATCAGCAACATGGCTGGTAAGGGCCTGAGCTTTCTGGAATCGAACAATGCAAAGCGCGGGTGCTGGTCCACCGTGTCAAAGGCAAACGTGAACAACCCCACCGCCATCACCCTCAACGACTCATCTGTGCCGCACGAACAGCTCCGATTACAGCGTCATGGCCCATCTCGTCAAGGACTCATTGTAGGCTCGGCCTCCATCTTCGCTAGTCGTGCGGCAGCGGTGGGTATCGCCCACCGCGCGGCAGCTGTTCACCAGCATATCAGCGGGTTGTAACGGGTCCATTTAAGTGTTGTAATAGCAGCACTATTCGCGGCCCTCCTCATGGTTTGCAGGAGCAGCGGCAGGGGACGCTGCTCCGGCAACAGCCTTCCAGCGTCGCCCTCCTCACAGGTAGTAACGCAGGCCGACCTCCACCAGCTTGCGTTCGTCGATCTGGAAGGTGGTCGCGATGTCCTGCTCCGTGTTGCGCGACATGAACGCGAAGGGTAACTCCATGACGTACTTCCGGAACGGGTTCTTTGTCCGCGACAGCCTGCAACAGTGCATGCATTTACACACTGAGGCATGCGTCCTGGAATGTGCAATCATTGCAGAGCCAACACCTCAAACAGTGAGCAAAGGCAGCACTCACAGTCCCTTACATGGTCGTTTTCAGGCGATGGGCATAGCAGTTTGCAAAGGGGGCTTTCCGGGGGTCATTAACGACCAGCCCTGAAAGAGTCAATGAGGAGGCGCACGGGATGTGGGCACGCCCGACGACGTGGCAGAGGCAGCCGTCCTGGGCAGCGACGGCAACGAGCCCAATCTCGCGAGCCAGCGTGCGCAGCACGTCCAGGTAAGCACTGCCTGCAGGGCTCGGCTCCTTCCGCTTCCGCTCAGCCAGTGCTGCGGCCACCTGTGAGTCGCACCGACCTCGTCGCTGAGCAGACCTGCCAGAGGGATTATCACCGGACACAGATATTGCGGACGAACTGCAGTTCCTTGGCAGCAGCACGTTGGTGTGAGTCGATAAAGTAACATCCATCGGCATGCAGCATTGCCGTTTACAGCCCAGGAAAGAGCGAGAGGCCATGAGGATCAAGTTTGATTGCCCCAGAATGTAATTGTTGCGCCGCTGATGCTCGACAGCGCATACCTGGTCCGAAAACTGCTGCATCTCCCGCTCAAATGCCAGCACCGCGCTGCGGCGCGCTTTCTGAGACTTGCTGCTGGTCAAGGTGCTCCGAACGCTGGCCTGCACAGACTCATCCGCTGGCGGCCCGTGCGCAGTCCTGTCCTCGGGCACGGCGCCGTCCGCGACCGGCGTGCCCTGGTCCCCATCAACGGCATCGGTGCCCCACGCCACGTTCATGATGGATGGCCGCGCGCCCGCCAAACGAGAAGCCGTCCTGCCGAGGTGCCACCGTGGCATCGATCATCACGCCGCAAAATGCAGACAGACTGTCATGCACATGAGCAGCGTGAGCAAGCTGGTGCTGCATGCGGCCCATGTCGGTAATTTACTGCACCTCGTGGCACGCGTGCTGAGTCCGTGGATGCTCAGGCTCATCCCTCCGATACTGATGCTGTTGTTGCTGAGCGTGTTGACGTTGTCAGGGTGCGTGGTCTCCGTCAGCGACCCATGCATGTCGCCGAGCGCACCCTCGACCAGGGCCTGGGCGGCCGGCGACAGCGGGTGCGCCTGCACCACTCCCTGCGGCGCAGAAGGGCGTTGGATGCAGCATCCGGACAACA
>JAABUX010007271.1_pt1 | contig 13045 bp, 1 predicted proteins | sample 5561851 | NCBI WGS metagenome assembly JAABUX01 (sample SAMN10711883, study PRJNA513361) | rock metagenome | isolation source: Antarctica rocks | place: Antarctica: Victoria Land, Richard Nunatak red sandstone | collected 2016-01-03 | reverse complement strand
AACCAATAAATACTTTATTATAAATAAAAAATTATATAAAAATCGAAGATATAAAATTAATATTATTATACTTTTCCAAAGTTGAGCGATAAATATTATAATAGTTAATATAATACGCTAAAGTTTAAAGGAATAAATTCAAAAAATAGGAATAAAGAAACTTAAGAAAAGGATATTAAATAATCTTTTTAAATTCAATTAAATAACGTAAACGAAAGTTATTTAAATAAAATTCGAAAGGGCCCGTTAACCCAATAAGAATTATAATTTATTAATTAATATATTATATAAGGTCTCGATTAGAAATTTATAAAATACTTTAAAATATAAAATAAAAAGATTAAAATAATATAAGCAAATTATCCGATATATTATAAAGATATTAATATATAACCTTATAATTAATATATAATAAATATCGATTATATAATTAATATAATTACCCTCGGTAATTATAACAATTTATTAATATTAGGTCCGGATTTCGTTATATAGGAACCCTTAAAGAATAAATAAATATTCTATTAAGATAAAAATATTTAAAATATAATAATTCGGGTAAAAGCTTCGCTTTGCCTTTATTATTTAAAAAATAATATTTTATAACTTTTTATTATACCCTGCGAACAGGGATAATCTTCGAGATTATATTTCGATATATAATTAGAGATTTTAATAACTAAGATTATTAATAATATACAAAGATAAGGAGCTTTTAAAACTAAAAGCTTAAAACTGCCAAAATAAAGAAAATTATAAAGAAATATTATTTTATTTAAAGATACTTTTTCGCTATAATCTATTTTAGCTAGTTAGCTGTTAATTAAAAAGTACTCTTTTTAACGATAGTTGTATTTATAATATTAATAAGATTATTATTTATAATATCGAAAATAATTATATTTGTATTTAACTTTTTAGCGAAGTAGTTCCGCAATTCGACCGTTAAAAGCGAATCGATTTTATATTTATATAATAGCTTCGTAGTATCCAAATCCTTACAAGGGATTAATAATAATTATATTAGCTTCGGTAATAGATATTCTGTTATAATTTATATAGCGTTTTCCAAAAACGCTGTATCGTATAATAGGGCCGTATAATCGATATTCTTTTCTAAAGAGGAAGTATTTTAATTATTATAGCTTATATAATATAAATACCGGAATATTTTTCTTTATATTTAGTAAAGTTCTTTTAGGTTTTTAGCTTATATTATAGCCGGGATCTCCAGATTAATAATCGTTTATATCGCTAATACAGACGTTATTTTTATACTCGGGTTATAATAATAATTTAGCAAAGCAAAAAACTCCTTTTAAGAAATAAATATAAATAAATCTCTAATAATTATATTTTTAGAGAAAAATAAAATTTTTGTTATAATACCCTCCAATTCTATCTAGTTAAGGTCGAAGCTTGTTACTTTCTCGCCTAATAAAATATAGTAATATATAAAAATATTTATATAAATATTGTTAATAATATAGTTAGCTTGGCCCCCGGACCCGACTACTCCGGCGATCGATAAGAGGCAAAGGAAGAAGTCTATACCTTTTAGGAGGAAGGAATAGAAGTTCCAAGAGCCTTAAATTTTAAATACGGTATTTATTATTTAATCTTCAAATATAATTTTTTCAAGAATAACGTCCTTGGAGGTTGTTAGCGGTAATTAATATAGAAAAGTAAAGTAGAATATATCTAATTATATTACGGTTAGCAGTTCTGCAATTTAGATTTCCCTTATTATTAATATTACAAAAAAGCTGATTACCTGATTGGGCTTAATATAGAAAATTTGAAAATTTTGAAAATATAATAAATAGGGGAGTATTTAGGCCTAGGGGAGTATATAAGGGGTTTATAGGTATATAAGGGAAATATTTAGGCTTAAGGAGATATATAGGAGAATATATATATACAAGGGGAGTATATATATATAAAAAGAGTATATAGGCCCTATATAGAAGAGTATATAGACCTTATATAAGGGAGTATATAGGCCCAAATAGGTAGAATATACAAACCTAAATAAATAGAGTATATAAGGCCAATATATATATATATATATAGAGGCTTAAATAGGTAGAATATATAAAATTAATATATACGTATATACAAGCTTAAATAGGGGGAGTATATAGGCCTTAAATAGGGGGAGTATATAACGCCTAAATATATATATATATAGGCCTAAATAGGGGGAGTATATAAGCCTTAAATAGGAGGAGTATATAGGGCCAAATATATATATATATAGGCCCAAATAGGGGGAATATATAGGCCTTAAATAGGGGGAGTATATAGGGCCCAAATATATATATATATAAGCTTAAATAGGGGGAGTATATAAGCCCTAAATAAAGGGAGTATATAGGGCTTAAATATATGTATATATAGCCCCAAATAAGAGAGGTATATAAGCCTAAACGGGGGAGTATATAGGGCCTAAATATATATATATATAAGCTTAAATAGGGGAGGTAATCAGGCCTAAACAGGGGGAGCATATAGGGCCCAAATATACGTATATACAGGCCCAAACGGGGGGAGTATATAGACCTTAAATAGGGGGAGTATATAGGGCCCAAATGTACGTATATATAGGCCTAAATAAAGGGAGTATATAAACCTTAAATAAGGGGAGTATATAGGGCCCAAATAAAGGAATATATAAGGCCCAAATAGGGGAGTATAAAAGGCAAACGTATATATATATAAGCCCTATATAACCCTGTACGCTCCTCCCGTTTAAGCCCTATATACTCCCCCTATTTAGGCCTATATACCTCCCCTATTTAGGCCTATATATACGTATATTTGGGCCCTATATATATATATATTTAAACCTTATATATTCCCCTTATTTAGGCCTATATATACGTATATTTGGGCCTTATATACTCCCCCGTTTGGGCTTATATATATATATATTTAAACCTTATATATTCCCTTTATTTAAGGTTATATACTCCCCCTATTTGGGGTTATATATTCTACCTATTTAAGCTTATATACTCCCCTATTTAGGCCTATATACTCCCTTATATAAGGTCTATATACTCCCTTTATATATATATACTCCCCTTATATATATATATTCCCTTATATATCCCCTTAAGCCTAAATACTTCCCTTATATACTTATAGACCCCCTATATACTCCCTTAGGCCTAAATACTCCCCTATTTACTATATTTTCAAATTTTTTAAATTTTCTATATTAAGCCTAATCGGGTAATTAGCTTTTTCGTAATATTAATAATAGGGGAAATTTAAATTGTGGAACTATCAACCGTAATATAATTAGGTATATACGCTTAATATTATAGACCCCTGAATAATACCCTTAATCGGCGGTATATTCCTCGTAATATTTTCTAATATAATTTTAAGTATATCCGCCTTAATTATATTATATACCGGTACCTCGATATAAGTATTTTTGGCTTTTAATTCTTTAAATAATATAATAGCAGTTTTTAACCGAGCCCTAAAACGAGAGAATAAAATTAGATTTCTTATATTATAATTTATTATTTATTATATAATATTTTTACCAAGGCCTCCCAGATTACTAGCGATTAAATAAAACGAGTATTTGTCGAAATAATATTCTAATTTAATTTCAATTATAATTTAACGTTTTTTATATTAATTAAAAGCCTTTCTTAATATATAAAAGCTATAAAAGACGAATATAAACCTTATCTTATTTCTTTATTTTTATAATTATTTTGCTAGAATTATATCCGCTTTGAAAGTAACAGAACATATTTTCGACTTCGGAGATTCTAAAGACTTCTAGCGGTTAAAAAATATAGATTTTCTTTTTTAATATTAAAAATATAATAGCTAAAAAAGTTCTTTATATAATTAAATATTATTATATTATAATAAATAATATATTAATTAATAAAAAGGTTATATTTTTATCAAATTACTATATTAGAAGTTTATTATAAAAATTAATATTATATTTCCTAATCTTAATAAAGCGATCAAATTAAGAAGACGATTAATATTAACTTTAACTCTAATATCTATTTTAAAGTTTATTAAGATAATATATTCTTATAATATAATAAGGTCCTTGCTTAATAATAAATTCAAGATAATATTTATACCTTTATTTTTGGTTATCCGCTAGATATTTTGAATAAAAAATATATTCCTATTATAAAAGACGTAATCCTCGAGGATATTATAATTTTCTATTAAGGTTTTCTTTTTATCTTCGGAATTAATAATAATATAGATTTCGGCTTTAATATACTTCGCTATTTGAATTGTAGCTTGGCCTATACCGCTAGTATTAATATAGATTAAAACCGATTCTCCTAATTAAAGCCGTATAATATTGTAAAGCCTATATTATATAATAAAATAAATTATAGGTAACGAACTTGCTTTTATATATATTATATTATTAGGAATTTTAATTATATATTGAATAGGGCTTCTTACGAAAGTTCTATAAATATTGATAAAAAGCGCGGCTATATAATCGCCTAATTTAAATTTATATTCCGTAATAATTCTGCTTATTACCTTAGAATACTTGTTTCTAAATATCTTTATATCGATTTGACTTAAAGCAGTAAAATAATTTCTAAAGTTAATTTTATTAGCTTCGACCTTAATCTCGACCTCTTTAAAGGTTAAGGGTTTATTTACTATAAAATCCTCTAAAAACTATAAGGAGTTAAATAGACCCGGAGAAGTAATTTATAAAATTAAAAACAATTTATTATTAAATTTTTCTATTTTATATTAATAAAATATATTCTTAATATAAATTTCCTAATTCAGATTTCTAATTTCAAGGATTTTTTTAATCTCGAATATTTTATTTTTTTTCTTATATTTAGACTCAAAATCTTCTTTAAATTAACTTTGAAAATCGTCGAATACTTATAAAATCTTATAAATAAAGCTTTTATTATCAGTTATAATATCTTCGAATATAATTGTTATAAAAATAAATTTATTAAACTCGGTCCGAACAACTCTCGAAAGACTATTAATTAAGTAAATAAATAATTTGTTTTAAATATTATTGCTATTATTAGTTACCCAAATAAGCCTAGGAATTTTGATTATAATATATTATAACGTTATAAAAGTATATATATCAAAATTAGCTAATAGCAGCTCTTCGATTTTTATAAGGAAAAGGCAAAATCGTTTATAAAAATCGCTTATCTTCGATATTTGTTCGAGTAATATTATATTATATTTAATAACTTTATATAAAATCAGAGTTTCGTTAATCCTTTGAATAAAACGCTATTATATAGAGTTACCTTTATTAATAATAATTATTATCTTTGGGAATTAATATCGACCTTTGAGAAGGCTTATATTCTAATCCTTTTCTACCTTTATTATTATTATAATAATAATATTATATTTATAAAATATTTTATCAAAATAATTTAGAAATTCGAAATCTATACCTGAAAATCCAATCTAGCGTATTAAATTATATTATTTATTTATTTAAATATATAGTTTGTTTTGCCGGTAGTCTTCTTCGCCTTCGAATATTTATTAACTTATTATATAAGAAAATAAATTAGTAAATATATTTAACTATTATTTAAGTAATAGTTTAAAGGCGAACCTAGCTTTTAAAATATTTTAAATAATTTTAAAAATTACAAATTTACCTCCGCTATAACTATTTAGTAATATTTACTATTCCTAATAGCTAATATCTTAACGAGAAAGGAAATTAAATAGAATTTTAATTAAATTTATAATTTAAAGAGCTTATAAGCGTTATATAATATATTTTTAAAATTCTAAATAATATAAAATATTTATTATCCGAATAATTAATAATTATTATAAGAAAGGTTAGGAGCCCTTATATTTACTACGATTATTAAATTATAGAATTTAATATCGAATCCTTGCTTAAAAGGATCTAATTTAATATCGAAAACCTTAAATCTTATTATATTATTATAGCGTTCGAATCGGTTTATAATAATTCTTAAAAAGGACGGAGATATATCTGTATAATTATATTAAGAATAATTTTAGGCTCTTTCAGACCTTTTATTACAACTTTGTAATATATTTAGGATAAAATTAATAAATATATTAATCTTAGCCCTAATTTTAAGAATCTTGAAATAAGGGTTTTTATAGGATATTACCTTAAGGTATTTATATAATAACTTATAATAAATAACTTTATTATTAACTTTTCGATAAAATTTAGGAACTAAATTATTATTAAATATAAATAAGAGAGGATTAATATTATTTTATAAAATCCGAAGAAAATATCTTTTAATCTTAATAAAAAACTTGCTTTAAATTGTTAATTTAAGGTATTAATATAAATATTCCTATAATATTATATTTTGAAAAAAGGCTTTTTATTTAAGATTATCTGTAAATAAGCTAAATAATTTATTTATATAAAAGCGTTAAAGTTCGTATTCTATTTACTAGATATATTTTTGGAAATATTTATAATAAGATTCTCCTTTTTAATCTTTTAATATATTTAATATATCGGATATAAACTTAATAAATATAAATTCAAAATCTTTATAAAAGTTAATAATAATATATTAATAAGGATATATACTTTCGTAATATTTTAGTATTTTTTAATAACTCGTTAGATCTAAGTTAAGCTTCTAATCTATATTATAATATAATTTTCTTAAAATATCCTAAGATTTATTAATAATATCTCGATTTGCTACTATTATCGCTTTAATCTTATTAATTAATATAAGAAGCTCCCTAATTACGGAATCTAAAGTAAATATATAATTATACCTTTTGCGGTTTCCTATAAAGGCAACTTATATATAAATATTAACTATAATAATATTTAAATAATTAATTTTAATATTAAATATTTAAAGATTACTAACCCGGGTTATTATTATAATTAATAGATTTTCTTTTATACCTTTCGAAAGCGCAATTAATATTAGCTAAAATAACGAGTTAAGAGTTATAAGGTATATAATATATTATTAAAAATAATTCTTTTCTTCTTTAATAATTTATTGAAAAATATATACTTTTCCGGTTACTATATTAATATTATTATAAGATATTTACTAAATACCTCGAAATACCGGGTTATATTTAAGCCCGATTTCGTTTAAATATTTATATATTTTCTTTATAAATATTATTTGATTATATATCGTAATTGTTTGTTTATAAATATAACAATAACAGGAAAGCCTGACTATATCCTCTTTATTTATATTAATTATATTTTCGAATATTTTATATTCTATTTGAATATTATTACAGCAATTCTTATCCTATCGATTATTATTGTTAATATATAATCGAAAATCCAATAATATAAAGTCCTTTTTAAATAAATCTTTTTTGATTTAAAGGTAAAATTATATTTTTACTCCTTAAGGCTCTATTAATATAGATAAAGGATTATTAAAAATAATATTTTTAATTATATACTCCGAAATATATTAATTTTTATTAACGAATTATTTATAAGTTTTTATAACTATAATAAATATCCTAACCGTAGGATATATAAGAAATTTATTAATTTAAAAAACAAAATTAGCTTATAAAATTATATATTAAAAATAATTTTAATTTTATAATTTTTAATTTATAATATCTCCGAGGTTCTAATAATATTTCGTTATTATATATTTAAAGGGTTCTAATCTAATATAATAGTTCTTAATAAATTTAGATAAAACTGCTTACGGAATCTCTATCCTTCTTTATTATATTTGCTTTTATATTAATAAGTTCGCGAATAATTAAAGGAATACTCTGGAAAATTAGGTAATATAATCTTAATTATAAATTTTATATTTAAATAATTAACCTTAAATATATTAACTAGATAATCAAAGTATATTAAATAATTAACCGTATTTAATAAAATATTTAATATTAAAGTATTATAGATTATAATTAAATTATAATTAATATTTTCTTTATTAACTCCGGCCAGAATATCCTTTATAAAACTTCGTATAATATTATATAAACTTATTTTAAGGAGTTTATTTATTATTATTAAATTTTTATTAGTTTTAAATTTTATCTTTAGATTTTTATAAGTACCGGAATATATTTATATTAATACGTCCGAAAATTTGACTAGCGACATTATATTATTAATTTAATATTTATTTTTCTATATTTTATCTAAAATAAGGATTTTATAAAATATTAATAAAATTATAATAAAGTTAATATTAAACGTATTTCTACTTTCGAAATATTCGATAGACATTAAATATTCTATTATTATCTCTTTTATTTAAAAAGAATAATAGGTAATAAATACCAAAAGCTTACGGATAAAAACTTTGTCTTTATTTAATATAAATTTCAATTTATCGATTTAAGGTTTATTTCTAATTATTATTATATTCTTCGGATTATTAATATATTTAATTATAATATTATAGGATTTAAAGTTATTAAAAAGCTATTCTAAGTAAAATTCGACTATTTCTTTTAATAAATTAATAAATATTATTATTCCCTATAATTTGCTAGACTTAGCTAGCTTAATAGTATATAGGCCTCGATAGTATACTACTTAATATATAGATTAATAGGAAAGGCTGCCTATATAATATTTAAAGAAGTCAAAGACTATAACTTTAAATATAAAGAAAAAACTTATATAATTATAATTTTATCTAAGTTATAATTAATTATAATAGAAGGAGTAACTTTGAAATTATAAAATAAATTTATAAAAGCAATTTGAAATATTATATATAATAATTAACTATATATAAATTCGTTGACCTTTAAAATATCTTTATCTTTAAATATTTTACTTTAATAATTATTAATAATATAATAAGTAATATAAAATAGGAAGAGTTAAAAGCAGGTATATATAAGTTACTATTTTATACTAGCCTTTATTCCCGATATATTAGCTTAGGAGATTTCAATTGCTTTATTTATTTAAGAATATAAATTTATTTATATACTTGGCTAATTAATCTAAGCCTTATAAATAATAAAATATTTAATAAAACTAATATACTTTGAATATAACCCTTATTATTTAATATATAGCCTAGCTAATAATAATCCTAGGATTATAATATATTAGACTTAATTTAGCTTAATACTACTAAAGAAATTACTTTAACTATTTTTTAATATTTCTTTTTAGGTTTTATAATAATTTCTAAAATATTATTAACAAATAATTTACCAAACTTTATACTTCCTTTTTTGCCTTCCTAAGCTAGCTTTAATAGCTAAAATATATACTTTAGATTTATTATTATTATTAATTTTGTTAGAAGATTTATTATTATTTTCTTAATAAGAATTCAATTTATAATTATATTTTTATTTTATATTAACTTTTTTACTTTATAATACCGAAGTTATATATATTTTGTTTTGGAATATATTATAAGGTTTTCGGTTAAATTAATTATTAATTTATTATTTCAATTTATTTTTATAATCTTTATATTTCCTTTATTATATTTGAATTCTTAGAGCAAATTCTTAAAATATATAGCTTCTTTATATACTTTTAATATAATAATATATTTAATCTTAATTAATAATATAATTATAATTAATTCTTATTTAAATTTTTAATTAACCGGTTTATTAGCTAGCTTAAAAAGATATTCTATTATAAATTTATTATTATTAATATTATTATATTAAGAAGAGTTAGAATAAGCTTAAAGGGTTTTATTATATATATAATTTAACCCAAATATTATTCCGATTTCAATTATATTAGCTAAATATCTTATTATTTATTTTATTATTATATAATAATTGTTTATTAATTATATAAGGTATTTACTTAAATAATATATTATAAAATTAATATTAAATTAGCTTATTCTAATTACTTAATTTAAGGCTTTGATAATAAATACGAAGTTGTTTTTCAATTTCTTATTAATAATATATTTAAAAGATAATTATTCTAGCTTTATATTCTTATTTATAATATTTTTAATAATATAATAATTTTCTATTCCTAGTTGCTTAAGTATTTAGGCGATATAATTTTTCTAAATAATAATTATTATATAATTATTACGAATTTTTGAGATTTCTATTCCTAAATAAAAAGAAATAACTTTTAAATATTTTAATTTGAATTCCTTATTAAGTTAAGCTTTTAATTTATTTATTACCTTCTTTATATATAAGAGTATTAATAAATCGTTTATATAAATAATTACAATCGTTCCTTTATTATTAATAAAGATAAAATTGTCTTTTTAAAATTATTTAAAGCCAAAACTTTTTAATTTTATTATTAATATTTTTCCTTATTCCTTAAATAATTATTTGAAATTATATAAGGCCTTTTTTAAATAATATATATTATTAATATTATTAATATATTTATAAAGTTATTCTATTTATACTTTTTCTTTAAAAGTTGCTTTTAGGAAGGCAGTATTAATATCGGAATATTTTATTTCTATATTATATTTTGTTCTTAGGACTAAAAGTACCTTTTAACTTAAGATTTTTATAATTAATAAGAAAATAATATTATAATTTATTCTTTCTATTTATTCGAAGTCCTTAGTAACTTATTAAGCTTTATATTTAACGATTTCGCCTTTAATATTTAACTTAATTAATAATATTTATCTTCTTAAGAATATTTTATATCTTAATAATAATTTCCTAACTTTCTATACCCTTTTAAATTTTATTATATTTAATTCTATCTGGAATATTATTTTTTATTATTCCTTATTTAATCTTAAAAATACTTCTTATTAATTTTTAAAAAAGGTAGTATTTTCGTTTTTGATTATTTGGGAAATTTATATAAAAGGAAATTCTCCTTCCTTTACTCCTTTTTAAAGATTATAATAATTTATTAATAAATAAAGTCTTATAAACTGTTTCGGTTAGTATTTTAATAATATTAATAACTTCTAATAAATTTAAGGAAGTATTTATTATATTCTTAATATCTTTTATTTATTATATAAAAATAATATATTATTAATATAAACTATAATTTCTTTATTTAACTTTATATTTAATATTTATTTAATATATTATTTATTAAAATTAAAATTAATTATTTTATTAAATTTAATATTTTGAATATTAACTTCCTTAAATCCGTTTTATATATTAGGGCTAAAACTAACTTCTTTATTAATATTAATATTTTGAATATTTGCTTCTATATTTATAGATTGCTTATTTATTAATATATTATTTATTTTATTAGGAATATTAGGAATAATTTCTTTATTACTCCCTATTTTAAATAAGTATATCTTTATTAATATTATTTTATTAAAGATAATATAGGCTAAAAGCTTTAATTCTTTAGCCTTTTTATCCTATATTTAATATTGATTGGAATTATTATTAAATCTTAAAAATTTATATTTAATACTTTAAAATTTGAGTTTCTATTTATAAATATTTTTATTATATATTTAATAAATATATCCGAATAATTTTATATAATTAATATTTAATTTCTCCCTAAACTATTTTTTATATAATATTTTTTTATTAAATATTATTATAAAAAGCCTTTTTTTAATATATATTATAAAATTTAAGATTTCCCTTTAAAAATCTTTATTTAATCTTAAATAAAATAATATTATTTTAATTTGTTCGAATAATATTTTATTATCTTATTTAATAATATTATTTTAATAGGAGCTATATAATAATATCGACTCCTATTAAATATTAGCTTAGCTAAGAATCGTTTATTTTTACAAATTAATAAATTCTTTTATATTATTTTTATATAAATAATTAATAATATATTCCTTAATATTGTTCTTCCTAATATAATCTTTCATACGATTATTAATAAGGCTTGCTTCTTATAAAGGAAAAAGATAAATAATTATTATATTAATATACTTATTAATAAGTATTAAAATATATTTTGTATTATCTTTTATAGGAGTAATCTTTCTATTTTTAATAATATTTATAAATTATTATTTATTTAGAAGTATTGCTTATTTATTCCTTATTAACTTGTAATTGAAAATATAAAATTATTTTCTTATAATATAGGTTTCGTATTGCTATTCCGATAATATTATATTTTTAAACTTATCGCTTTGCTTAATATTTATTCTAATAGTTATTTTTATTATACTTTTTATTAAAACTATTCTAATATACTTAAAGCGTATATATTAAAGCTTTTATAAGGCTAGAATATCTTTTATTTTGATATTCTTAATATATTTTTAATATTTTAAAGAAGATTAGGGAATAAAATAATTATTATTTATTTTTTAGTCTAAAAATAATATTTTCTTTGTTTTATCTTTAATATTAAAAAATTTCCTTTTAAATAATATTATATATCCCTTTTTAGCTAGCTTTGCTACTGAAATAATATTATATTAATTATTTAAAATATAATATATATTTATTAGCTCGATTTTTTTATTATCGTTAGTTATTACGATAATAAAGCTTTTTTCTTTTATTATTATAATAATATTATCAATCCTATTAACAAGATAATTATATATATAGTAGGAAATAAAATATTATTGTTTAGAATAAATATAAATCTTAGTTCCTAAGTTTAAATAAATATTTGATTTTCTAGACGCCTTGCGTATTAATTATATTATTAATATTTTTTTAAAATTAATAATTATTTTAAGGTTATATACCCTTAGGACCTATTTCGTTTTCTCCTTATTAATTTTAGGGAGGAGTTTCTTATTTTTTGGTTTCTATTAATTAGGACGGAAGTTGCTATTTAAATAATAATATTTTTCCTTTATATAAAATCTTTTATAATAGGAGTATTTCGATTTGGTATTTTTATTATTTTCCTTTTTACTATTATTATTATTATTATTTTTTGTTTTCCTTTATTTTTTAAAGTTCCTTACCTTTAAGGCTTTCGAGGAGCTTTCCTAGCTTTATTATTTATTATAAATAAATATTACCTTAATAATCTCCTTAAAAATAATATCCCTATTAATATTATTTATAATTTAAATAATTTAAATTTAATATAATTTTATTTTATTTAGGA
>JAABUX010007270.1_pt1 | contig 13046 bp, 23 predicted proteins | sample 5561851 | NCBI WGS metagenome assembly JAABUX01 (sample SAMN10711883, study PRJNA513361) | rock metagenome | isolation source: Antarctica rocks | place: Antarctica: Victoria Land, Richard Nunatak red sandstone | collected 2016-01-03 | reverse complement strand
ATGCAAGCGTGATTAAGTATGCGTGTGTGACAATGACAAAGAGGCTGGCATCATGGTGCCTGGGACCAGGTGTCCCTCGTTGGAGCAGCCAAGTGGTTGGTCACAAAGACTAGGCTGGTGGAGGCAACCCATACTTCTGACTGCAAGCGAGTCGAGAGGCTGGCACAGGCTGTGGCATGCGATGCCAGCTGCTGTTGAGCTGTCTCGTAGCCAGTTGCAAATGCACACGCACATAGCATGCGCAGCAGCTGAGTTAGACACGTTCGGTTCCAACGCCTGCAGCTCACAACATAAACAACTCTGTAGTAGGCACCCTCTCTCAGCTGCACGGCAAAGCACAAGCACCTGATGCCGTCGCAACCCCAACCTTACCCTGCGTCAGCGCTGCACCACTGCTCGAAAGGCAACACGAACGCTGGTGCCTGCTGTCGATAGAGAGCACGCGAAACTCTGCCGATCAGTCGGTAGGGCAGTCGATGATAACGGCAACGGTGATGACCCCGCTGCGATGGCCTTTGCGAGAAAAAGATTTTCAAGCCGTTTCTGAGGGCGCATCCAACCCTGCCCTGGTGGCTGATGAATCGACATGCAACAGGTGGCCGACTGATCTGAGCAAACTCAAAGCTTAGTGTAAAGGACGGATCGATTCTGTGGGCAGTTCGATGCCGTCATGACCCGTCTCCATGCTGACGTCAGATGATGACCGTTTAAATTCTCAAGGGCCAAAAGCCAAGATATTCCCGGTTGACCTGTACAAGCAAGCTGCCAGGAAACAGGACCGTGCAGGTGAGTTTCTTGCTCCCCCGGATGACATTTCTGCATGCCTGTCGCTGTCAGGGGCCTCACGATGTCCTGTCATTCCATCATCTACCCATCTGCCAGTCCCACTGCGCAATGCGCATCCAGTATTCCTCACTGCTGTCGTCCTGATGCCAAGGCGTGCAGCGCAACGGCCGAGTGTCTCCCAAGAGGTCAGGACCTCGGCTCGCCGCCCTCCAACCATGGCAGACGCAGCGGGCAATGGCCATGGTCTGCCACGCCTGAGGCCAGCAGCGCGTGAGGTCCGCACTGTTACGACGTGCATTCTATGCATTGCTGCTGTGATTTCGAAGGTCGAGATGGGAGCTGCTGCCGACGCATGTGGTGCCTGTGGCGTGTTGCAGGCAGCCGAGCCAGCGCTTGATGGCGGCGATCCCAATGCTCCCCGGGGGAGCCCCACTCGCCGCTTTGTGCATGCGCTGCTGCGGAACGACCCGGCAGACGTGGAGCACGTCGATGCCAACCCACCGCGCGGAGGCCCAACCGTCGTCGAGGTCCAAGAGCAGCGCAACATCCTGAAGGAAGTTGGTGGTTGGGCTGGGACTGTTGTGAAGACGGCAGTGGTGTTTGGCACCGTGTACGCAGCATTTCAGGTGGCAGCGCCGGCCTTCGTGCGTGCAATCAAGCGCCAGGCATGTCCTCCTGCCTACATCCTACGCCTTTGCGCTCTCAGATCAGCATGACTGAGACGCGTGCTCGATCATGCAGGCCTTGCCCAATTGCGGATGTCACGTGCGGCTGACGCGGGGAGGTCTGCACACGAAATGCAAATGTTCATGGTGATGCATACCGTCCACGCCTGCCTCGCAGGACGACTAGCAGCCGCTGCGCCCTTCAGGCGTCTACTGCATAGCCATGGCGGAGAACGTCTGCGGTTCAGCTCGGTGCAGCACAGCGAGCTGCGCGAGAGATACACATCCAAGGGACATATCCTGCTGCAGCCCGCTTTCAGGGGCTGCTCCTGCGATGCAGTGTTGTGAACGCATGCTAGCTTGAATCAACATATGGACAGGATTTTCAGGTCACGAGTTGCCGAGCAGAGGAAGATGTAGCGGCACAGCGTCTGCACATGAGTTTTTATGCTTGGCACCATGATCAATCCAGCTTCTCAGGCAGCCACAGGAATCGTGCACACTGCGGCGGAGCAAGGCACAATGCCCTCTTGCTGCTGCCTACCGAAAACCAACGAGCCAAAGTGATCCCTTCGTGTTGACGCAGCAGGCGCCTCCTGACTGCAGTGGCAGCTTCCGGCCGGCCCAACAAAGTCAGCATGCCCCGAATGCAGTCGGGATGCAGCTGTACAGATCAGAATAACGCGCTCATCTGCAGTGTCTTCGCACAGGCATTAAGCGCAGCTCCCGGTCCAGCGCCATTGACACATTTATCACAATGCATCTGAGACCACTCAGGTCGCGGGCTGCAAAGCCCATCCGATGCCGGCGCAGCCTGTGGCTCACAGTCAGCGTTGGCTGCAGCCAGGCTGATGACAGCCGTGCCTGCAGCCAGCCGCTGACCATTTTTCCTTGAGCCACGTGCTCATGCACGATACGCCACTTCGTTGACAGAGCACAACCACCGCTAACCAGAATCTGAAACACGCAGACGCTGACATGCGAGAGCTGTGTCGGGGTCTGGTCTGTCGCAGAGCAGTCGAGCATCGCTGCTGCACGGTGACCCTGCTGCTGCAGCTGTCATGGCGTTTGTATGGACAGCAGTAATGCAGATCGCCCATCTTGAGCAGTTTTAAGCACATCCGACCATGGGTGGACACAATATGTGCTGCATTGAACAGATCTGCAAAGAGTATGAACTGCACGAAGTGCGTCCGGCATTCCTGGCCCACTTTACATCGAGATTTGTTTGGTGACCCTTCACGTTCTCCAATCATGGCAAAATGAGGCCAAGATACACCTGTACAGCGATTGCGACTTACAGGGGACCGACAGGTGAGCTGGTTCGTGACTTCGCTGACCACTCACAGCATCTGTCAATGTCAGCGGCCGTATCCAGGTCATGTCATTCAATCATTCACCTGTCTGCTCAGTAGTTAGGCGACGCACAACTCTCATAGCTCACTGCAGTGATCCGGACAGCCAACTTGTGCAGCTGAGAGGCGTGTGAAAGAGGACAGCTCCTGCTCGTCGCCTGTCAATGATGGCAAATGCAGAGGGCAATGGCCGCCATTAATCGTCTTTAAGGCCAGCGGTGCGTGAGGTCTGCACCACCGCCACGGTGCTCAGTTGCTGCTTTAACCAGGAGGGCAGAGTCGCGAACTGCTGCTGACGCGTTGCTGCTGTGGTGTTTCCGCACGCAGTCGAGCCGGCGCTTTGTGACGGCCAACCCGATGCGCCCGAGGAAAGCTCATCGTATCGCTGCTGCTGCAGGAAGATCCGGCAGACGTGCTGCAGGAGGATCCGGCAGACATGATATCTGTCGATGATGGCGCATATGGCGAACCTGGCGGACCTGACGGACCTGCAGCCGGTCCGCCAGGCGGACCTGCAGCCGAGGTCGAAGTTCTAAAGGAGCCTCGCAGCATCCTCAAGCAAGTCGTTGTGACGGTCTTCAAGGCAAGCCTGGTGCTTGGCGCCGTGTACTATGCAGTTCAGGTGGCTGCGCCATCCTCAGTGGGTGCTATCAAGCGCCAGGCCCTCCCATGCCTGTAACGCCCTGCTGCTCTCTGACTGGTGTGACTGATGCACGTGCTTGACGATGCAGGCTTTGCCCAGTCATGGCGAATTTGACATTGAATGTTACACAAAGCTGATATGGGGAGGACTGCACACGGCGTGCAAGGGCTCATTTTGAAGCATACATGTCCCGCCTGCCTCGCAGGATGACAAGCAGCCGCTGCCCACCTCGTGGCGTCTATCATAGTATCGCACTATCATGGCGGAAACACGCGGCTTGCGCTCTGTGCATCACGCTCTTGACATCTCGGTTCGAAGGTTGACAGGTGTCAAGACCCAGTGCAGTGACGGCATGCTGCCTTGGAGCAACATACAGACTGCCTTTTCAGGCGTGACGAGGTGTGTTCAGAGAATGGGTTGGTAGTGTGTGCAACACGACCTCTTACATGAGGGTTCACGATCAGCACCACCTTTGACGCTGCATCTCAGCAAATTGATGTGATACACAACGCTCGGCGCAAGGCGCATGACCTCCTGCTCGATGCAAGCCGAGAAGTGCAAGTCTGTTTCCTGCATGCTGTCGCAGCAGACGCCTCCTTGCTGTGGTGGCATTCTCCGGCATGCCGAATCCAGTTGACCCCGGACACAAATACGATGCGGCTGTACTGATTACAGCACATGTGCCAATTCCAGAATCCCCGCACAAGCATCCGCTTCAGCTCCTGGCATCGCCGTGGACAATTGTGTCACGACCCTCTGCTTGGCATCAGAAACAGGGGCCGCGCTCTTCCACAGCATGCTTGCTGGCCCTCTCGCCATACCAACCCGCTGCTGTCGAATTCCTAAGCAAAGACCGTTCAAGTCCACCTGCAGGGATGCTTAACGTCAGCATTCACATAGATCTAGCAGAAGTTATGCTTCCAGCCGATCTTCGATGAGCAAGCGGAAGCTCACCTTACCATAAATTCGGCATTGCTTCAGCTGCTCGCGATGCCAATTTGAATGCTGCGCGTCCGTCCCTTAGCACTCAACGGAGAGGTGCGAGTAGCCGGGTCTGGTGCTCAGAGCCTGGATCTGCTGCGGCGACACGGAGCAGCCGCGGACCACGAGGGTCTGCAGGTTTGCACACGCCTGCACGAGCAGAGACACAGCGGCAGTCGACACACAACGCCACGCCATTAGGCAGACATACCCCGATGCAGAACTGAGGTTTTGGATACAATACCAGTCCTTAGGGAACAGCTCACCGGAACAATTAGACGGGACGAATAGCTACAGGCAGTACACCTAGCATGAGAGGGAGGCAGCATGTGCAAGAGGCCGTCGCCATGCTCACCATGGCGAGCTTCTCGAAGCTGGCGACGGAGAGGCGGCCGCAGCGGCTCAGGTCGACGCGGTGCAGGCTGTCGCACCAGGTCCAGCCCCAGGACGCCTGCGCCAGCCGGTCGAACGCGCCGTCGCCCAGCCCTGCATGGAGCCGCAGACACAGGTTTTGCGGCATGCACTGAGCTGGCAACTTGCTGCCCTCAATTTACAAATCCAGCACATGGTTGCTCTAGCATTGTTTCCTTGTCTCCTCAAACCACCTGCGATGTGCTGAACCAGCAACGTCAGCCACACACGGTGAGATGATCATAGAGGGTGAAATCCTGGGCAAGAGGCACCGGCCGGCAAACCCCAGGACCACCACGCGCCTGTGCAGCCCGACATGGAGAGATCGCGCAGGCCGAACAGGTCATCCAGGCCGACGATGACGGCGTTGGTGAGGCGCCAGAGGCGGTCCAGGCGCAGAGCGTGCAGCCGCCACGTCCCTGACAGCACTCGCGTCACGGCGATGTCGTCCAGCTGCACCCAAACGCCGCCGATTTCGTCAGCAATCACAGGCAAGCTGCTTGCACAGGGCGGGCCAGAGTGCGGGCTGGGAGTTTTAAGGCTTGCCGCAGTCAAGCTGATGTGGAGCGGGCAGGCGAACCTGCGTGCAGCCCGCCAGCGAGAGCCACGTGAGTGCATTGCAGGCGCTGATGGCCCGAGCCGCCTGCCACAGCGCAATGATCATCAGCGAGTTGTCGAGGCAGCAAAAATCTCGACCAAAGCTGACCATGCAATGGGCACAGCACGAACAGCGACCAGCGCAAGGTTTTTACACGTCAAAAGTGGGAGATTGCAGGTGACCTGTCACACAGAGATCCGGCAGGTTTGCAAGGTGATGACAGGGTCGAATCCTGCCGACAGGCACCTTGACGTCGAGCGCGATGCAGTCCGTCAGGTCCAGAGTGAGCAGGCTCTCGGAGCACCGCCCCAGCCAGCTCATGTCCAGCGACGCCACCCTCGCCAACAACGGTGCTGTCGGTGCCGCGCCCACCTACAATGACCATACCGCAGCAATCATGAGACAGAGGGAGGACAGAGTGGATCAGCTGCAGTCTTCTCTGTTCGGGTGGCAGCAGCAATCTGTGTCCGTTCTGCATGGCGCACCTCAGAAGAGCCAGCAGCAGCCTTGCCGTGGCCGTGGCCGACCACACCAAGGCGGCCATCAAGGCGCAGCTCCTTCATGGCGCGCAGCGTGGATACGCGGGGCGACGGCGGCGCCTCCGACCGCCGCGCCGGCCTCGCGCCGCACCGCGCGTCAACCAGCGACCGCGCGGTCCGCGAGAGCAGGTCTGGGGCTCCATCTGCGGTGGCACCGCAAACCTGGAACAAAAGCCAGCCGTGGACGCTGGTGAGGGCGGTTGCGATACAGGTGAAGATCTGCAAGAGTGGGCCTGGTGCAGAGATGTGCGACGGCATTGTCGCGGAAGTGCAGCATCTCATGCCAGCGCTATGCTATGGCAGCTTTTTAAACCTGACATGCTCCAAACCGATCGAGGGCCTCCGCGCGCTCTGCATCAGGATCGCACCTGTCGGCGCATCCGGCAGCAGGTCCCAGCGCACGTGCTCCAGCAGGGGAGCCGCCACGGCACCGACGTGCGCCGCCCTGTTCAGCCCCACGCCGCCTGTCGACTCAGGAGGCGGCTGCTCGCCGGAGGCCTCGACACTTGGCAGGCCGCTGCTGCTGGCACCTTCGCCGCTGCCGTCCCGCCACAGGCTGCCACCGCGCACGCTGCTGCCGCCCTCCTGGCTGGTGCGCGGGCTGTCCGCTGCCCCGCGCCAGCGGCTGGGGCTGCCCGGCGCTTCAACACCGCTGCTGCCGCCGCTGCTGGCTGACTGTTGCGGGGTGGCGAGCCCCGTGCTGTGGTGCCGGCGCCCCTCCTGGGCGGCCGCCCACGTGACCAGAGCCTCCAGGAGCCAGCGCTCCGCCGCGACCGCGATGTCGTCGCCGTGGTCCCGCAGCAGCACCAGCAGCTGCTCCGCGCTGAACGTCCGCAGCGCTGCAAACGGGATGAGAAGCAATGAATAGCTTTCATATATGGCGCACACAGAAATCATCACTGCATATGCAACCTACCAACACAGGAGTTCTTTAAGCTGTGCAGGTCAATGGGTCCATGCATGTACGCTCGTCCGCACGGCGGCGCAACCGCACCCGACGAGCGGGCAACCTCTGGGAACTGGCGGCACGCGAACTCGCGGCAGTCGTGCGCCAGGGCGTCGCGGGATGCAAACTCCGCCCACGCCCAGATGCGGGGCACCTGCGTCGCCGCCCACGCCGCGGTCTCCCTCGACCGCAGCTGCTCCGAGAAGAAAGCCGCACAGGCGTCCTGCACAGGCGTGCAGGCACTGACCGGCGATCTCGGGTCAGCGTTGAGAGCTCGCATCAGGATACCTGGCGGAGCTTCGATCTGCAGACAGCTGCAAGCGGAGCTGAAGTCATCGGCAGCGACAACTCGTTCAGACCAGGGTGAAGCAGGCGGGGTCCCAGCTCGTGTTCACTACGCACATGTCCGAGGCCAGACTGGAGCCCCTCTTCTGCGAGCTTGCGTCTGGCTTTATTCGCATGTCTGACGGCCTCCACACTGGCCCCAGACATGTACAGGGAAAACCATGAGCACGGACCCAGCCAGTTGCACCCTGCGCTTTGCGGGATGTGCGGGACCCCGTAATGAGAGCGACGATGATGGCAACGAGTGCAGACTGAGTGTATACTGGCCTGCAGGCCGGAGAGCATGTAGAACTCCGCAACGGCGGTTAGGTCCCAGACGTCGGCCAGGCTGGGGCTTGAGCGGCCGGTGTAGATGTGCGCCAGCACCGCGCGGAAGACGTCCGCTGAGCACTGGCTGACCTCCAGCACCGACGCGTCCGTCTCCTGAAAGGCGCCCAAACCATTTCCCTGCATACCGGTCCTAATGATCAGGCATGTGTGCTGGAGACGGTGCGTGCACAGAAGTCGGCAAGCTGCTGCATCTACATATGAGCATTGATGTGGCCTCATCCAGACCGATGCACGGCGGCAACTCGGCATTCGAGCATCAAAGGAGGTTGGCACGCGCCGCTGCAAATGTGCCAGCGAAGTAGGGGCAGCGGGCGGCCAGGATGCAGCGGTGGGCCGCGCAGCTCGACTCGTCGTCGAGCAGGAAGCGTATGTCGCTGCGCAGGATGCACGAGTCGTTCAGTCACACGGATCCGAGTGCCGCATTCATGGCAATTGGGCCAGCCCCTGAGGCAAGGACGGCAAGAGGCGTGGTGTCGAGATGAGGCTAACATCGGCAGGGGGCATGTGACGACCGGGACAGACCTAAACTGACCATTCTTCAGCAGCAGACCCAGGTCGTCTGGCAGGCTGCAACGGTCTGCATGCATGACGCCGACACCGATCTTCGGTTAATGCACGAGACATGCCAAAATTTGGCGGATGAGGGTGCTGACCGGAACCGGGGTACGTAAGCAAACATGAATCAGGCTCGCACTCAACGTCACCGTGGTTGTTGATGTGCATGAGAACCTCACGCTAGTCAGCTGCACTTTGATGCTGACGGCATGTAGCACGGTCCCACGTCTCCTGTCTCCGTTCCGCGTGCGCATGCTGCTGAGCGGTCGTACAGCGACATACAGCCGTTCGATCAGGTTTGGCCGTCACCACCCACCCCACCGGTCCGTCCGCCAGCACGCAGCACAGGCGGGCTTCCCCACCTGGGCGGAGCGCAACCAGCGGCTGGGGCAGAGCCTCAAGGAGCTCGTCAGCGACTCCCAGGCGCTCACGCAGCTCAAGCAGCACGCAGCTCTGCTCAGGTGAGGCTTGTCCGTGACATCCCGCCATACTCGCTGATTCGTTGTGGCAGATGCCGATGCTTGATGCGAGCCTGCACACTCATTGCGGTGCGTCTCAGGTCCGGCGGTTTGCCAGCTGAGGACTTCGTGCGGGAATTCCGGCGCATCTGCGGCTCCCAGCCGGAGGCGACGGCGGTGCTGCTGGACCTGGCCGCGCTGCTGCCGAGCCGGGAGCAGCAGCTCGCCCTGCAGCTCGCCTGCCAAGGCGCCGCCGTTTCGGCGCCGCAGACTGACTCGCAACCAGCGGGCAACTCCGTAGCTGGCATTATGCGCAGCGTCGCTGCCGCCCCTGCTGGGGAGATGGCGTCGCAGGGCGCCGGTGCGACGGCGCCCGCCGAAGCGAGCGGCGCCGCCGAGCAGACTCCGGTCGTCGCGGCGTCGGACGCGGACGACCTCGAGGCAGCCGCGGACAGCTCCGTCCGCGCGACCGCCGGCGCGGTCGACCTTGGCGCTGGCAAGGCGGCGGTTCCAGCGGTCGAGGATATGCTGGACAGCTCTTGGACAGCGTCGCATGACAGCAGGTGCTTCGTAGGCTCATCCGCCTTGCCATACTGCCAGAGCGATCCCGCATTGGTTGCCCAAGCGGGTGCTCAGTGCTTGCGCAAGAGTCGTAACTACATTGGCCATGCATGCCATCTGCAGCAATGGATCGCTGGGGCGGAGTGTAAACGATGTCGAAGCCGGTGCCTGACCCATTTGCAGGCCAGCGAAGCCCGCCCGCGGCCGCAAGAAGCAGCGGCGGGAGGCGGAGGAGGCGGCTGCCAACCAGGCGGAGCCGGCGAACGGCAGGCCCGGCGCCCTGGTGTGGCTGCGCCAGGACCTGCGCCTGCACGACAACGCCGCTGTCGCGGCGGCCGCGGCCCAGGCCAGCGCCGCCGGCGGCACGCTCACGCTCGCATTCGTGCACTCGCCTGAGGAGGACGGAGACGATTTCAGGACAGGCGAGTGGATTGCTGGGGGCGGGGTGACGGATCCAATCACGTAATTTGCTCGGGGTGTCTGTCTGCTGCTGTAACATGACTGGAACCGCATGCTGCGGACACGGTGTATGCCTGTCGTGTCTGGTTGATCATCAAGGTGCCGGTATGGAGGCCGGGCAGGCTATCACGCATGACACGGAGTGCTGGATCTGTGTGCTGTGCTTCGCACAGGCACCTCGTGGCGACCAGCAGGCGCAACATTGGTGTGGCTGCACCACGCGCTGGCGTCCCTGGACGCGGACTTGCGCTCGCGCCACGGCCCCGGCGCAGGGATAGTGTACCGCCACGGGCCGTACGCCAGCAGCCTGGTCGCCATCGCAGAAGCAGCTGCTGCCGGCGTTGTGCACTTCAGCCGGCGGTACGAGCCCGCCATGCAGGCGCGCAGACTCTTTGGTTTCACTGCGGGTACGATGTCCGGACCTCATGTGGCGGCAGTCACATGCACACTTGCAGCCGACCAGTGAAGCTGCTACGCTAAGAAGAACCATCAATCGGGCAGCAACGTGATGTCCACAGCTGATGTCCTGGAGTGCGCTTTGGTCCGTTGCAGAGCACCGACGAGAGCGTGGCGACCGCCCTGAGGGCGGCGGGGCTGCAGGTGGAGGTCCACCCGGGGTACCTGCTCTACGAGCCGGCAGACGTGCGCATCGACATGCGCGGCCGCTGGTGCGGCCACTTTGGCACGCTCACGCCTTTTCACAGGTAAACCGAGCCTGCTGTGTGAGCTCTATCAAGTTTGACAATCAAGCACGCTGATTCCTTGCCGATGCTGTCTGTGCTTGCGTCGCAATGTCTACCAAGCTATGCATTTGACAGATCATTGTGCACTCGGGGTCGTAGATGATTGAGCGTGTGCATAGATTTGCTCAGAAATCAGTGCTCACCAACATGTGCACATCTGCGCAGAGCGTGCGAGAAGCTGCCAAAGCTGTCGGCGCCATTGCCGCCGCCTGCCAAGCTTCCAGTTTCAGATGTCGCCCCGGCGGAGCGCTGCGGCGGCGTCGCCCTGGAGGCGCTGGGCCTGGCGCGCATGCCGGTCAGGGCGGACGGCGCGGCCGTCGACTGGGGGTCGCCCCTCATGGCGGCCTGGCGCTGCACCGAAGACGCCGCCATCCAGGCGCTCGACGAGTTCCTGGACATAGGTAAGTCCTTTCACACACTCAATGACGTTGATGCGAGCGCGCACCCATCGCCCCGCTGGTCGCACTTCGATCTGTTGGAGAGCTTGGATTCAATGATGGCAGAGGCTTGGAAGCATCTTATGCAGCCCGTCTGGCTGATCCCTGCTGGCGATGCAGGTTTCAGGAACTACGAGGCCAGCAGGCAGTTTGCAGACGCGAGGGCGGTGTCGCGGCTGTCCCCGTTCCTGCACTTCGGGCAGCTCAGCCCGCGCCTGGTGATCGCGGAGGCGCGCAAGCGCGGCGGCATGAGCATGAGCAAGACGTTCATGCGGCGGCTGGTCTGGCGCGACCTGTCGTACTGGCAGCTGCACCACTGGCCGGCCATGGCGCTGCACCCCATCCGCAAGCACTATGGCGGTCAGGTGCTATTGTTTCCCAGCATCGCCCGATACCTAACAGTCGACGGCGGTCTGGCCAGCGATGAGGCACCGCGAGCTGTCGCATGCATCATGTAAATGCCCTGACAGGGCCAACGTTTCGCCCTCACAATTGCTGAAGGAGCCTGCAGCGATGGTGCATGCAGTGCCTGTGCCACCAGCGCGCACAAATTTCGAGACTTGGAGTGTGTTGAAACAGGTGTGGCGGGAGGACGCGGCGATGCTGGCGGCGTGGCAGAGCGGCGCGACGGGCTTCCCGCTGGTGGACGCGGGCATGCGGCAGCTGTGGGCGACCGGCTGGATGCAGCAGAGCGTGCGCATGGTCTGCGCCGCCTTCCTGACCGAGTACCTCAGCATCAGCTGGGTGCGCGGCCGCAGTGCTGCACATCTTCCCCTCGCCAGCTGACCACATAATCCTTGAGATTGTAGCAGCTAACAGCAGGCACGATCCTTGCACAAGACTGCACTCCTGCGCCCTGCTTGTCTTCACGAAATTGAGTCTGTGGGATTGAGAACGAGTCTCTCAGACATGAGCAGAGCGACAGCGCATCTTAGCCTCAGGCACAAGGCGAGCATCAGCCAGTTACCGCAGACACAGCGGCCGCACCATGAGCTGCGGACCTGTATCGGACGTTCACCGTGCAGGTGGAGGGCTGCCGCTGGTTCCACGACACCCTGGTGGATGCGGACCTGTGCGCAGCCTGGCCTCGCTCTGCGCTTTGCCCTCAATCCCTTCCTCACAAGCAAATTGAGTGCATGCAGCTGGTTTGGCGACTTTGACTTCAGTGAGAAGACTCGCAGACCACCTTGCGAGCGATTTGACGCCGCTGCCAGTACCTCCTTGGCGACTGTGCTGCGATGCCTGATTTGTGCCGATGAGTGCATCTCAGGGCCATCAACTCCATGATGTGGCAGAACGCTGGGAAGGCGGGCCTGGACCAGTGGAACTTCACCCTCCTGCCCACCAGCCGCTCACAGGCGCGTGTTTACAGTATGCATGTGCCGAATACAGGCGTGTTGTTCGATCATGTCGCGGTCACAAGTGACGAATTGGCTGGTACTACAAAGCAGGGATTGTGCGAGGATTAGCGTGGGGTCCGCCAGTGCCAATGGCGAGCGTTTGGAATGCCGACCAATCGACTGCCGGTCGTGTAGGACCCGGACGGCAGCTACACGCGGCGGTGGGTGCCGGAGCTGGCAAAGCTGCCCAACAAGTACATGCACGCGCCGTGGGACGCGCCGCCTGCGACGCTCGCCGCTGCAGGGGTGGAGTTGGGTAAAACGTACCCGGAGCGCATCATTAAGGCAGATGTGCAGGTATGCTGTGGTTGGTGTGGCCTATCTTAGCATGTATGGCACATGCGCACAGACTTGCAGCAGGCAGCTTGTCGAAAATGCTGTCTGTGTTGCGCAGGAGCTGCGCATGCAGAATATGGCAGCTATCAAGGTAGCAAGGCGTCAGCATAAGGAGACCTGCTCGGACGCAGACGGCTACGACCTAATCGCAGTGCCGGAGGTGAGCGCTTGCGGCAAGTTTGCTAGAGCTCATGGTCTCTGCGCAGGGTGCCCTGACACAGCGAGCTACTTTGCCCCGCAGGGTGCAGTGACGAACCATGCAAGCAAGAAGATTCGCATCTTCACCAAGCAGGAGTACCGGCGCGTATAACGCGCTGGCAATGCCAACAGCATGGTCACACGCCGCTGCTAAGCTGGCGTGCAAAGCAACGGCTGGCATGCCTCGTGAGCATGATGGTCATGGCACCCACGCTGCCATGACTGTGCAGCAGCCGGTGCTCAGCTGGTTGGATAAAGAAGCAGCAGCACGCGGCAAGCAGTTGTTTTAACAGGCGCTGT
>JAABUX010007269.1_pt1 | contig 13047 bp, 10 predicted proteins | sample 5561851 | NCBI WGS metagenome assembly JAABUX01 (sample SAMN10711883, study PRJNA513361) | rock metagenome | isolation source: Antarctica rocks | place: Antarctica: Victoria Land, Richard Nunatak red sandstone | collected 2016-01-03 | reverse complement strand
TCCTGGGTCAGGAACCCCGGGGACGGGCGCAGCTTGCGCCCGCCGAACACGGCGTCGCCCGCGAAGAGGACGCGCCCCGCCTGCACCCCGATGTGGCCCGCCGTGTGACCGGGCAGGTGCAGCACGGTCAGCCCGTCGAGCGTGTCGCCGTCGTGCAGGACGCGGTCGACCGCGAAGGTGTTGGCGCGGCGTCCCACCGTGGAGCGCATGAGCGAACGCATCAAGGGGCCGGGGCTGGGCAGGTCGCCCAGGGTGTGGGCGTGGGCGTCCCGGGCCAGGTAGGGGATGGCGTCGACGTGCGCGCAGACCTCGGCGCCGCTGAGGCGCTGCAGCGCGCGGGCGTTGCCCACATGGTCCACGTCGCAGTGCGTCAGCACGATGCGCCGCAGGTCCTTGACCGCGACCCCGGCGGCGTCCAGGGCGCGCGTCAGCGACCCGAGCGTCCCCGGCAAGCAGGTGTCGATCAGCGTCAGCGGCGGCCCCATCACCAGGTAGACGTTGCTTGCTGGCGACGCCTCGATGCTATGAATGCCCGGCCATACTTCCATGACGTATCCCCCCGTCTTCGACTATCGGCTGTCGCCCAGTAGCCACGTGGCTCTCACACGTATCAATAGATGTCCTTATCCCAGTATGCCTGTCACGATACACGTCCAACCCTTTCGCGTTTTGGCTAGTGCTTCTTTTCTGAGTGCAGTCACGGTCTATGCCTCCCCTGCCGGCAGCGCGCGGAGTTGTCGTAACGGCGAGCACAACGGCAAGAGGAACACGAGGCTCCATCCGATGGCCGCGACCAGGAGCGTTGGCTGAAGGCCAAGCACGGTACCGAGAGCCCCGCCGAGAAGCGCCCCGAGGGGTTGCAAGCTGAAGATGAGGACGCCCATCGTCGCGTTGACGCGCCCCTGCATGTGGCGCGGCAAGGACGCCTGGAAGAGGCTAATCCAGGCGGCGTTGTAGACCGTGTTGGCGAGGCCCTGGAGAAACTGCGCGGCGACGAGCAAGGGAAGGGCGACCTCTGTCCGTAGGCCGGCAAGGGGCACAAGAAAAGCTGATACGCCGAGCAGTCCCTCGGCGCCGATGATCGTGGGGCCGATACCGAAGCGGCGCGTGAGCCGTTCCAGGAACAGAGCGCCCACGAGGGCGCCAATTCCCGCGACAGCGAAAAGCCCTCCTTGCACGCTCGGGGGCAGGCGCAGGTCTCGCGTCAGGTACAGCACATAGACGGCGAGGGACAGGGCGCCGACGGAAAAGACGAGGCATGTCGTCCCGGCGATGACGCGGAGGATGGGCTGCTCCAGGATGAAGCGCAGGCCCTCGACGATCTCAGCACGCACGCCCTGGTGTCTTGATGGGGAGTGAGGCGGGGGCTCCGGGGTGCGGATCGCGGCCAAGAATAGCGTCGATAGGAGAAATGAGAGGGCATCGAGCCCGATGGCGAGGGGGGCGCTGACCAACTGTACCATGATACCCCCCAGCCCCGGTCCACTGATCTGTGCCAGGGACCGGCTTATTTCCAGCTTGCTGTTGCTGTCGACCAACTGGTCGGGCCGGACCAGCGTCGGGAGGAACGGACGGTAGGCGACCCCGAAGAGGGTCGTCAGCGCGCCGGTGAGCACGGCCACGATATAGAGTTGTTCCATGCGCAACACGCCAAGCAGGGCCGTCAGAGGGATGGACCCAAGGAGGGCCATACGCCCGAGATTCGCGCCAATGAGCAGCGGGCGGCGGCGGTGGCGGTCGGCCCAGACGCCGATGAGCAATCCCAGGAGCAGGTTCGGCGCATAGTCCATGGCGCCGAGGAGGCCAACCTGGAAGGCGGAGGCATGCAAGATCAGTGCTGCCGTGAGGGGCAGAGCGAGCAACGTGATCTGCGAACCCAAGAGCGATATCGTGTCTCCGGTCCAGAGCTTGAGGAAATCTGGATGACGCCACAGCGTGGTGGAATGCGAACGCATGGTGAGCAGCCTTTCTTCGAACGCGTCGGTCTACGTTTCTTGCTGCTGTCACGGATGCGCGCTCCGGACGAGGGCACAAAAAAACCACGGCGCGCAAGCGTCCGTGGTTGAAGGCGGTGTGCGGGGAGGGGTGGTGGACCGAAGTCAACCGGGGATAATAGAGGTAGGGACAGCAGCAGGAAGCGCTATTCGAGGCGATAGCGCGCGTGTCTCACCCACAACCGCCCGGTTTAGCCAGCCATCAGTCGCTACCTCCTTAGTCGTGTGCATCCAGTATAACAGGCCGGTCTCTAAAGCTCGAATTAGGGGGGTATGCCATAATAGAGATGATCATTGTGCGGGTAGGCCTCACGGTCGTTGTGCCGGACGTGAGAGACCTGTCTCCACAAACTATAGAATGTAGGACAGGGGGCCTCGCCATGTCGCACGATCAGTTATTCAAGACGCTGCTGCGCGTCTTCTTTGCCGATATCCTCGCCCTCTTCCTGCCCGCCCTCGCCGCCCGCCTGGTCCCCGCCTCTGCCACCTTCCTCGACCCCGAGGCCTTCCTCGATGTGCCCCAGGGCCAACGCCGCATCGCCGACCTCGTCGCCCGCGTCCCCCTCCGGCTCAACCCACTCCCGCTCCCCAACCCCGACACCTTCGCCCCTCGCGACGCGATCCTCCTGCATCTGGAGACGCAGGCGCAGCCCGACCCGACCCTGCCCGAGCGCCTGCGCATCTACAACACCGCTCTGGAGAACCGCGAAGGCCTGCCCGCCCTCTCCGTGGCCTTCCTGCCCTTCGGCAACGGCGGCGCCGGTTCCCGCCGCGCCGCCCGTCTCGTCCACTACCGCCTTGGCCTCGACCGCCGCTACGCGCGCCTGGACTACTGGCTGATCGGGCTGCGCGACCTGGACGCCTGGCGCTTCGCGCGCTCACGGCGGCCGGTGGGCGTGGCGCTGGCGGCGCTGATGCAGCCAGGGAGTGAGGGGAGGGTCGCCCTCAAGCTGGCCATCGTGCGCAAGCTGGGCGCGAGCGTCCTGGACGATGCGCGTGGCGCGCTCTTGGTAAACTGTGTGGAGACGTATCTACGATTGACACCGGTAGAGCAGGTGGAGTACGCGCGGCGGGCGCGCGAGGAGGAGGAGGGTATGGCGGAGATGACCGAGTTGACGTGGGTGGAGCAAATGGAGGCGCGTGGCGAAGCGCGTGGCGAGGCGCGCGGCGAGGCGCGTGTTGTGACCCGCCAGTTGCGCGCGCGTTTCGGGACGATCCCCGATGATCTAGAGGCGCGGTTGATCAGCCTGGATACGACGGCAATTGAACGGCTAGCAGACCGTGTGCTCCAGGTACATAGCCTGGACGAGTTTCTCCGCGACCTGTAGCCACGTGCCTCTAGACGCCCGAGCATGATAGCCATGATCCGGCGTTGCTGACCGAGCGCGTGGCGCTGGTCCTACAGTACCACTATCGCCCCTGGAACCTGCGTGGTGAGCATGGTAACCCGCGCTTGCTGCTCTATCCCGCCGACGCGCTGCCACACGTGCTGGGGATCCTCTGCCCGCGCTGCTGCGCCTGACGCGCGCCCTGTCCGGCAAGAGCCGTCTGCGCATCCCGCGCTACCTCGTCGTGAGAGAGCGCAGCTTCACTGATGTGGTGCGTAAGACCGGCTTGGCCAAGAGCACCGTCCACCATCATCTGGTGGCGCTGCGCGCCTCCTGTGCGCCTCCGGCCTCGTCCGCGTCCACCACGATGCCGCGAACGCGGTCGGCTACAGCTTGCGCGCGGGCGCCCTCGACGACCTGGACGCCCGGCTCACGTCTTTTCTGTATAATTGAGCGTTTGAGTGATTGGAGGGGACGTATGACAGCCAACCACCACGCGATGGACTCCTCGGCCTACCTTGATCGGTTACACGCGGACAGCGCCGCCCTGCTGGCCGCCGCTCGTCTGCATGCCGAGCCGCCTATTCCCGCCGTGCTGTCGTGTCCGGGCTGGCGCCTGACCGACCTTGTGCTGCACCTGGGCGCGGTGCATCGCCATACCACCAGGATCGTCGCCAACCATGAGCGCGAGCATGTCCCGATCTCCCCCGCCGATCTTGGCTGGCTGGATCTGGAGCAGCCGTACCTCCATTGGCTGGCGAGTGAGCAGGCCCCCGCGTCCGAGCCGCTGCCTCCCTACGTGCTGGACTGGTTCGCGCGGGGCGCCGCGCGGATGGAGGACACGCTCCGCGCGGCCGACCCCGACGAGCCGATCTGGACCTGGACGCCGGACAAACGGGTCGCGCACTATCCGCGCATGATGGCCATCGAAACCGCTATCCACCGCTGGGACGCGCAGCACGCCCTCGGAGGGGCCGAGCCCATCGACGGGGCGCTGGCCCGTGACGCCATCGACCACGCGTTCGACGTGATGCTGCCGGCGCGGCGCGCGTGGAAGGAGCCGCGCGCGGGCGCCGGCGAGACCTATCACTTTTACCAAACCGACGGCGGAGGCGAGTGGCTGGTGCGGTTCAATCCCGCCGAAGTGACGGTCCGTCGCGAGCGCGGCGACGGCGACGTATCCGTGCGCGGAGCCGCCTCCGATCTCTTGCTGTTCCTGTGGCGGCGCATCCCGGCGGGGCAGTTGGAGATCGCCGGCGACGCCTCGTTGCTCGACCGCTTCTTCGAGCTTGTCCCGCCGCGCTAAGCAGTAAGCCCTCCGGCCTCGGACCCATTTGGACACCGACCGGAGGGCAATCGCGGGCCTGCTGGTAGCGAAGCGAGAACTGGTGGTCCCAGAGGATACGATGTTCTCCCCCATGGCTAACGGCTAATGGCTAATTACTAACGGCTAATTGCTACACTGCAAACGTGATCCATACCTACGACGACGCCATCGCCTACCTCGACCAGTTGGTCGCCACGCCGGTTCAGCAGCGCGCGAACGCGGGACTGCGGCGCACGGAGCTGTTGCTGGCCGAGGTGGGGAACCCACAGCAGCGATTCGCCACCCTCCACGTCACCGGGACGTCGGGGAAGGGCTCGACCGCGATTATGGCCGCGTCGATCCTGCGCGCCGCGGGCTACCGCGTTGGCCTGTTTACCTCGCCCCACCTGACCGACCTGACTGAGCGCATCGTGATCGACGGCGAGCCCGTCTCGCGGGCGGATTGGACGCGCCTGTTGGAGCGGGTACGGCCGCTGGTAGACGCCATGACGGCCGGGACCCTGCCGGGGTACATGTTGGGCCGGCCCGCGCGCATGCAGGTGTTGTGGCCGATGGCCGCCCTCTACTTTGCTGAGCGCGCGGTCGATATCGCCGTGGTTGAGGTCGGCATGGGCGGCCGCTACGACGCCACCAACGTCAACAACGCGCGCGTCGCTGTAATCACCAACGTCACGCTGGAGCATGTGGGTCCGCTGGGCCACACCCTGGCCGAGATCGCGCACCACAAGGCCGGGGTCGCCAAGCCTGACGGCATCGTGGTCACGGCGTCACGGGAGCCGGAGGCGCTGGCGGTCATCGCCGCGGAATGCGCGGCACAGGGCGCCGTGCTCTGGACCGTGTCGCCCGAGGCGACAAAAGTGACGCAAACGTTGGGGGAAGGGGGGGGGGATGCCGCCGGTCGTCTCGTGCGTTACGCCGGCAACGGTGAGCATTTGCGCATCACGACCCCGATCCATGCGTACGACGATCTGCGCCTGAGCGCGTTGGGGCGCCACCAATACGCCAACGCGGCCTGTGCCGTTGCCGCCGTCGACGCGCTGGGTGCGCTGGACATCGCACGGGTCGAGCGCGCCGCCGTCCGGCAGGGCCTGGCCGCGGCGCGTGTGCCGGGGCGGCTGGAGCAGGTGGCCGACGACCCGCCGATATGGCTCGACGGGGCGCACAATCCCGATGCCGCGCGCACACTGGCGGCGGCGCTGCGCGAGTTGTTCCCACACCGGCGATTGGTGCTGCTGCTGGGCATCCTGGGCGACAAGGATTTGCAGGCGATGGTCGCCGCGCTGGCGCCGCTGGCCCATGCCGTCGTCGTCACCGAGCCTCCCTGGGAAGCGCGCGGCGGCCGATCCGCCGAGGTCGCGCGCCTTGCCGCCTCCTACGTCCCGCCCTCCCGCATCGCCGTCATTCCCGACGTTCCCGCCGCCCTGCGCCAGGCCCAACAACTGGCCCGCGATGTGGATGATGTGGATAAGGAGGAGGACGATGGCGATGATAAAGAGGGAGACACCATGGTCATCGTCACCGGTTCGTCGATCTTGGTAGGGGCAGTACGTAGTATAGTTGCCAGCAACCAGTTGTCAGATGTCAGTTGAGTAAGTATGACACAGTTGACGTTAGGCAGGTGTCAGTTAGGACGCGTGGAACGACGAGTTCCCTCGGAGCGAAGAACTGACAACTGACAACTGGCAACTGGCAACTCTATTCGTGCTGTGCCTGGCCGTCATGCTCGGCGCCAGCGACGTGCTGGTGCGCGGACTCGACCGCGTGGGTGGCCGCCTGAGCCTCTCCGAAGGGTTGCTTGGGCTGCTGACCGCCCTCGGCGCCGACGCGCCCGAGATCGCCGCGGCGGTGGCGGCGCTCCATGCCGGGGCGCGCGACGTTGGCCTCGGCGTGGTGCTCGGCTCCAACCTGTTCAACCTTGCTGCTCTGCTTGGCCTCGGCGCGGTCCTGGCCGGCCACGTACGCGTGCGCCGCGAAGGGTTGCTCCTCGACGGCGGGGTCGCGCTGGCGGCCACGCTCGTCGTCGCCCTGTTATTGTTTCGGTTCACGCCTCCTCTCTTCGCGCTGCTCCTGCTCGCCGTGTTGTTGATCCCCTACGTCGTCGTGCTGGGCCTTCCGCCGCGCCGGCTGATGCGCCTGCGCCTGCCCGGCCGTCTGGCGAGGCTGCTGGCCATCGCCGTGAGCGAGGTCGACCGTGAGACCGCGGAGGACCCGCGCGTAGGCGAGGCGGCAATACATGCTGCCTCGCCCACGCGCGGGTCGTGGCTCGTGGTATGGCTGATCCCGGTCGCCCTGGCCGTCATCGTGGCCGGCAGCGTGGGGCTGGTCGACACGGCGCTGACCTTGGCGCGCGCCATCGGGGCGCCGCGACCGCTAGTGGGCATCGTCTTGTTGGCCGGCCTGACCAGCTTGCCCAACGCCTATGCCGCGGCGCGCCTGGCCCTGCAGGGGCGCGGCGCGGCGGTAGTCAGCGAGACGCTCAACAGCAACACCATCAACGCGCTGGCAGGGATCGCGTTGCCCGCGCTGGTGTTCGGCGTGAGCGCCATCGCCGCGGTAACGGTGTTCGAGGTGGGATGGCTGCTCGGCATGACCGCGCTCGTCCTCGCGCTGCTGTCGCGCCGGCGCGGCCTGACCCGGCGCGGCGGCGTCGCCGTCATCCTCCTGTATCTCCTGTTCGTGGCCATCCAGGTGGCGATCACCCACACGTAAATCGCCCCGCTTTTCAGCCCTCGGCCCTGGACGCGGTTGTTGTGAGCCGTCATACTGATACGAGAAGGAGATGGCAATGCATGTTATAGACGAGGATACGGGAGGTTCGGCCATCGTAGGCACGGCAGAGCCGCTGACACCTGAGCAGACCCGACGCCGGCTGCGGGAGTTGCAGGCCTGGGGAGTAGACCTTAGTTTGGTTCGCCGCAACCTCCAATTGACGCCGACGCAGTGCATGGAAGAGGCCCTGCAATTGCAGGAGTTTGCCGAAGAGATACGGCGAGGAATGCAGCGCGCGCGTGCCACGGGCAGCCGGATTGCGCCGTTATCCCGGCCGTCCGAGGGCTAGAGATGGACGCCGCACGCCTCCTTGGTCGGTTGGCGGACGAGCAGGTGGACATGGTGCTGGTTGGTGGCATGGCGGCCATCGCTCACCACGTCGTGCATCTGACGAATGACGTGGACATCTGCTACGCATCCGACCCCCCGAACCTGGAGCGTGTCGTGCGGGCGCTCACACCGCTTCAACCACGCCTGCGTGTGGAGGGTCTGACGGATGACCAGTCGCGCGCCCTGCCTTTCCAGTGGGACAGTCGCACCCTCCAAGTCCATGAATTGCTTACCCTGGAGACCGACGCGGGGGCGCTCGATCTGATCCGGTTTATTCCTGGCGTCGGCGACTACGCGGCGGTGCGAGCGGCGGCCATTCCGGTCGATCTCTACGGCCATCTCGTGCCCACGCTGGACTTGCCCGCGCTCATCGCGAGTAAGAGAGCTTCTAGACGTCCCAAAGATCTGGCGGTGCTCCCGCAGTTGGAAGCAACGCTGCGCATGCGTACGGAACAGGATCTCTAGGACATTAACACCAGCCCCATCCCGGTAACGGTTCGCGAGTGAGCAGCGGGTGGTCCGAGGGGATGCGTCTGCTCCCCTCTCCCGCGCATGGGAGAGGGGTTGGGGGTGAGGGTCCGCGCGCGGCACGATTCCTGCGTAGTTTCCATCCTTGGGCCATGTGGCCTGCTCCGGCCGCATCATCACCAGGTACCCCGCCTGCCGGAGCGCCGGAGTATGCGGACGCTCTATCCCGGGTAGAGCGTCCGCGCGTCAATGGCACATGTGCATCAAGCGCGCGTACAGCCCAGCGCGCGCATGCGTCCCCGCGCATCGTTTTTATGCACTTATTGCAGGAGGGCGCCCATGTTTTCGCAACGCCGAACAGGCCTGTCTCTCGCTATCATCACGGCGACAATGAGTACGATCGTCGCCGGCGCAATCCCCGCATCCCATGTAGCAGCCGCGCCATACGCCGCCACGGCCGTGGCAAGCCCCGTGCCCCCCCTGGCTAACAGTACCCCCGGCGGGGTAGCCGTGACCGTGCCGCTAGCGTCTCCCACCGCGCCGTCCCTCGGGTCTCCCACCGCGTCGCCCACTTTGGCGGCCGCGGCCTCCCCAACGGCCAGGGCGGCAGGGGCTGGTCCGGCCACGTCGACGGTGAAGGCGACGGCAACGGGGACCGTGACCAGCAAGGCGACGGCAACGGGGACCGTGACCAGCAAGGCGACGGCAACGGGGACCGCGAAGCCTGGCGCCACGACGACGCGGACAATGACGCCGACCGTGCGGGCAACCCTTGCCCTGACCCCGACCGTCGCCAACCGTGGCGGCGTCGTCACGCTGTCGGGCGCAGGGTTCGCGCCTAACGAGACGGTCGACATCACCATCACGGCCACGACGCCCGTGACCGCCACGGGCAAGGCGGACGCCAACGGGCTTTTGTCGGCTACCGGCGTGTCCCTGCCCTACAGCCTCGCGCCCGGCGCGTATAGGGTGACGGCGCAAGGGGCCGCCAGCAAGCGCCTGGCGCGCGGCCGGGTGACGGTCCAGCAGCTCACGCCGAGCATCACGCTGTCCCCCGCCACGGCCAGCCCCGGCGGGACCGTGACCGTGACCGGCAAAGGCTTCGGCCTCCAGGAGCAGGTCACGCTGGCCCTCAATGGCGCGGCCCTCATGACCATGCCGGCCGCCATCACCACCACCAATGGAGCGTTTACGGCGACCTTCGTGGCGCCGTCCACCCTCTTGCGCGGCTCCAACACGATCAGCGCCATCGGCAACCAGAGCCGCGTCACCGCCGTGACCGCACTGACCGGCCAGTTGTCGCGCACGGCGCGCTACTACTTCGCTGGTGGACTGAACACCTCGGCCTCGCACTCGTTCGTGGCCCTGCTCAACCCGAATGCCCAGCCGGCGAGCGTGCGCCTGACCTTCTATTTCGCTAACACGACGCCCCGCGAGCGCACCGTGACCGTGGAGGCCACCTCGCAGCGCAACCTCTCGGTGGCCGGCCTCAACATGCCGGTTGGGACCTTCGGCCTGCAGGTCGAGGCTGACCGCCAGATCTCGGCTCAGATCAACATCGCGCGCGACGGCAAAGACGGCGATAACCTGCTCGGCAACAGCGGGCTGGGCACGACCTGGTACCTGGCCGAGGGCTATACCGGTCTCACCTTCCACGAGACCGTCAGTATCCTCAATCCCGATCCGGCCACGGCCGCCCACGTGCAGGTGCAGCTCCTGCCCATCGGCGGCGGCGCTCAGCGCAGCGTGGTCGTCACCGTGCCGCCGCAATCGAACGTGGTGCAGGACATCAACAGCGTCTTGCCCGGCAAGTCGATCAGCATCGTCGCGATCTCCGACCGCCCGGTGGTCGTCGAGCGCACGCTCACCTTCGGCCCCGGCGGCTACGGCATCACCACGCGCGCCGGGATCAACACGGCGGCCCAGACGTGGATCTTCGCCGAGGGCACCACGGCCAACCGCTTCCAGACCTTCCAGACCATCCTCAACCCCGGCGACACCCCAGCGGTCGTCACGGCCGGCTTCTTCGGGCAGACGGGCGGTTCGCTGGGCAACCAAACGCTGGTGGTCCCGGCGCGCAGCCGCGCCAACATCAAGTACAACGACTTCCTCACCGCCAGCGCCATCGCCAGCGTGGTGACCAGCAACCACCCGGTGGTGATCGAGCGGCCCGAGTATTTCGGCTCGCCCAACAGCGCTGGTATCCCCGGCTCCGACGTGTTCGGCCGCAACGGCGCGGGCGTGACCTGGAGCTTCCCCGGCGGCAACAGCGGCAGGCTCGACGAGTTCCTGCTGGTCTACAATCCGTCGGCTGTCGCGGTACCGATCACGGCCACGTTCTACGGCCCGAAGGGGCAGACGGTGCGGAAGCAGATCAACGTCCCGCCGACGGTCCGCTACAACATCAACGTCAACACGCTGGTCCCCGACTTCCCGGCGGTGCACGGCGCCATCCTGCACACCGATAGCCCGCAAGGCTTCGTGGCCGAGCAGACCGTGTTCTCGCCCGACCACTCGACCCTGCGCGGCACCCAGGGCCTGGCGCAGTAGGACGAGTTGCCAGTTGCCAGGTGCCAGTTGCCAGCGAGGATACGAGGGAACAGGTAACAAGGCTGGTTACCGGTAGAGCGCGGGCAATTAGCGCATAGCAGACCGAGAGGGGGCGGCAATCCACATGGATTGCCGCCCCCTTGCGCATGCATTGAACTCGTACCCGCTCCCGGTCGATCCGTGTATCATCGCTCGCGATTATGGTCATGGGTGCGCCAGAACCTGCGACTGAAGTCGCATGGCAAACCACGGACACTGAAGTGTCTCGGAGGCCCACACATCACGCCAAGACACGTGGGCCAGCGTGTACTAGGGTCGCCGGGAATGTTCGAGTTAGTGCGGCTTGAGTGGGGCAGGAGGTGGAAGGCTGGCATTGGAGCGGTTAGTGCGGGCATAGTCGAGCGTGGCGAGGAATTGCTTGTACGTGACAATGCCCACGGCGTAGTATCCTTTGGTCCAGAGGTGTCCTCCGAGGAGATCACCGCGCAGTTCTGGGAATATGGCTAAGAAGTCATGTGCCGTGACGCCTTTCACCGTCTTGATCACGATTGGGAGAGGCATATCCACGAAGTCCTCGACGATCATGTGTACGTGGGTGGGCATCACCTCCCAGGCAAGGCAAAGCACCTTGCGCGTTCGTAACACGTCCCGGATGAGACGCCGTATCGCCTCGTGGTATACATCGTTTTCGAAGATCGGTTTGCTGTCGAGCGTATGAAAGTTTACGTGATGTAACGGCACTGCTTCGTCCCTCCCGTGAGCACAGCATACATTATCGGTTGCCGTGGCACGCAACGCGAGGGCAGAGCCCAGGGTCATGTAGTTCTCGATCGCGCGGGCGATTCCGGGGGGTAGGGGCGTATTGCAGACGCCCAGCGGCGGCGCGACCTGGGCGTCTGCAATACGCCCCTACCCCAGCCTGGTCATCCTACCGCGAGAACCTGGCAGAGCCACTTCAGTGGCCGTGGTTTGCCATGCGACTTCAGTCGCAGGCCGCTTCCACGTCAGCACGCGATTCAGTTCAGCGATGATCCATGGCGACCAGAGCGCCTCGAAAGCTCCCTCCTGTGCCGCATTCTGCAGGTCCCGGCGTAATCCTGGCGGTACCAGGACGTTTGTGTCGAGGACGGCGCGGATGGCTGGCCGCGCTACCGCTGCCATGGCAACCGACCTGGACGCGCGGCGGAGAGGCGCTGCATCTCCTCATTGCTCAATCCCTCCGGCACGCCGAACTCGCTGCTCGCGTCGTGCAACCTATCCGCAGCGCGGATGGCCCGCACGCGCTCGATCTCGGCGAGTGGGATCATCGTGCGGTTGCCGCGCTGGACACCGGAGAGGAAACCGTTGCAATGCCACAGCTTGACCGTATTGATGGAGCGCACGCCGATTGACAGACCTGACGGGAAGGCGTATCATTCCGCTTACGTGGGATATTCCCACGCTAAGGAAGGAGGAAGGACGATGCCTGCAACGGCTGAAGAGACTGCCGGGTACGCTCAGGTGGATGACAAAGGGCGTGTTTCCCTCGCCAAGCCCATACGCCAGGCGTTAGGGCTGAGCGCGGGATCGACCGTTGCCTACGTCCGGATGGGGGAGGCAGTGATACTTATCCCCCAGGATGCGCACCTCACCTACGTGATGGGGGCGGCGATGCGCGCGCTGGAAAACGCGCGTATCAGCGTCGACGACCTGATGGAGGCATTGCCACGGGCGCGCGAGGAGTCTGTCATCGAGCACTACGGCGCGGAGTTCATGGACAAGTTGGAGCGCGCCGCCGAGGAGCAAAACGCCTCGACGAGCGCCCGCTAGCGCCTGGCCATGCCCTCGTCACCGCGGTCAGCGCCCCTGCGGCTGTTCCTGGACGCGGGGGTCTTCATCGATGGCTTCTTTAATCGCTGGGGAACATGCAAAGGGGTGCTGATCCTGACGACGCTACGCACCCACTTCCGGGCCGTCATGGCCGACCCCATCGCCGACGAGTGCGCACGCGCCTTGCGCGCTAAAACGGCGAACCTCCCTACGGAAGAGGCTCAGACGATCAGGGACGGCGTGGACGGGTGGACAAAGATTGCCCGCCCCAAACGGGCGCCGTGGCCCTCCGACGCGAAGATGCTTGCGCACGCCGGCTTGCTCTCCGCCGTCCGTCATCGCAATGATATGCCGTCCGTCGTCGCGGCCGTGCTGGAGCGGCCGGATTGGGTTCTCTCCACCAATACCGATCACTGGAACCAGGATCTTGCCGCGCGGACGGGATTGCGCGTCGCCACACCCCTGGACTTCC
>JAABUX010007268.1_pt1 | contig 13050 bp, 10 predicted proteins | sample 5561851 | NCBI WGS metagenome assembly JAABUX01 (sample SAMN10711883, study PRJNA513361) | rock metagenome | isolation source: Antarctica rocks | place: Antarctica: Victoria Land, Richard Nunatak red sandstone | collected 2016-01-03 | reverse complement strand
TGCTGCTCAGCGTGACAACATACCTCTTCACCGCAACCTGTCTCGAAAACACCGAATCGACCTCCACACAACCGACCAGCCATCGATTCAAAGAAAGCGGTCTCTGTCAATGACGAGAGTTACTAGACGTGCGCGGCCCGGTCCGGGACCATGACCCGGTGCGGCTCGACCTCGACGACCCAGCCGGCGAGGTCGTCGGGCTGACGATGGATACGGCTGCGACCGGCTGGCACACGCTGCGCATGACCGGCAGCGGCCTGCCTGCGGACGGCAGTTCTTTCGAGCTGCGGGTGACCTATACCGCGGGCGATCTGTAGGAGAGGCCGCGGGCCGACCGCCGTCAGCACCCGCGCGTATGACGGTTGCCGGCTCCTCGGCGCCGAGATACCGCCGCTGCTTCGGCCGGTTCGTCCGGAACAGCGGAAAGTCGTTGCGGCCGGCATCGTCGTGCGCAATATTGGGAACAAGGTCCTAGGAGGCTTCGATGAGCGTCTCGGAACTGACCGGCTACACCTACGTCGCCAGCGTCACCGCGCTGCTTCCCGGTGCCGTTCGCCAGCAGTTCCAGGGCGTCTCGGGGAGCCTGACCTCGGACGCCGCCTCGGTCTCGACGGATGCAGCGGCAGCCGCGAGCACGCTGGTAGCCTCGCGCATGGGGCAGGGCTGGCAGCGGGTGATGTCCCTGTCGATCGACAGCCTGGACATATTCGCCTGAGACGAGGCCGGTTCGCCCGACGAGCCGATCCGTAGGCCGATCTCGCCGACCGACCGCGATGCCGGAGTGGAACTTCCGGGAGCACCCGAGGCTTCACGCAGGACACGCCCGACACCGCTCCCGGCGGCCTCACCCGAATGGCGTTGATCCAGGCCGCATTGCTCGATGCATGACGTGATCCCCGGACCGCACGCCACCGTGCGATGGGCATATCGTTCGCTGACCGACAAGGAACTCGCGCCGGGCGCCTGCGTGGGCGGTCGCGTGGACGGACGATGAGCCTCGCCAGTCTGACACCGGACCTCCTGGGCCGACATGCCTGGGAATATGGCCCCGCCGATTTCCCGGTGGTGTGGGGGACGCTGCGGTTCCCGCCCGCAAGCGTGCCGGACGCGGCCCAGGGCGTGCACGGCCGCATCTTCGGCTACTATCACGCCAACGAGCGCCGGTGGCGCCTCACCGACGATGCGCTGATCCTGTCGGACCACGATCGCGTCGAGACCAACCGGTTCGACTGGTGCGAGACGATTGAAGGACGGCTCACCCTGCGTGGGCCGCACCTGCTTCCCAACGGAGGGCTGCACCAGTTGCGGGCGGTGGCGCCGCTCGTCGCCTGGCCGGAAGAGACCGCACGTCTGGCGATCAGCGAGCGCCTGACCGATCCGTCGCGTCCGCTCGTCGTGATCTTCAACTCGATGGGCAACCCGCTCGATGCGGATGCCGATGCCGATGCCCACCGCGATGCCGGCGACGCCGTGCGCTGGGAGTATTTCCGCTTCACCGCCGATCCGGCGATCGACTTCCTGCGGTTCGCGGAGCCGCTGGAGCCGGCCGCCTGGTACCTGCGGACCGATGCGCGGGTCCGCGAGGCCCTGCTGCGGGCGGCGGCGGGACGGCAGCGGATCATCCTGGCCGGCAGCAGCTCGGGCGGCTACGCGGCGATCCGCTTCGGGCAATGGATGGCCGATGCCGGGCTCGCCCCGGAGATACGCACCATCGCCGTCAATCCGCAGACGGCGCACAGCCTGCCGCACCGCCTCCATCTGTGGGCGAGGGAGTGGGACCATTTCCTTCCCACCACCATCGAGGATGACGTCCTGCAGCTTGCCGGCCGCAGCGATGTCGATCTCGCCCCGATCCTCGCGGCCGGCCGGCGACGCCGCTTCGCCGCGGCGCGGCACACGGTGTTCTACGATGCCGACAACCCCGTCGAGGCCTATTATGTCGGCCTGATCGCCGATCAGCCGGGCGTGCGGCCGTGCTGCCTGCCGCTCGGCATGTCGCACGTGACCGGCATCAACGAGATGGAACATCGCGGCGTCATGAAGGCCGCGTTGCGTCAGGCGGTCGACGAGGCACCGGACTGGCGCACGTTCGTTGCCCGGCGCGTGCAGTCGAGAGCACGGGTTCCGGCGGCCTTGCTATAGGGCGAGCCCGCGATCCTCGGGACCCTTCAGCCGAGCAGCCCGACCATGGCGGCGGCACCCAGGGCGATCGCCGCCCCCAGGGCAGGGCGGCCGAGGGGATCGGTGCGACAGATCGCGGCCACGCCGCCAAGCCACACCGCGACGATGCCAAGAGTGCCTGAGCTCACCCACCGCCTCCGACACGACCTAGTTCGTTGCGAAACGACAGCCTAACCCGTTCCCGAACGGAAGATCCAGTGTCGGGACAGGCTCTTTTACGCCGGTCCTGCAACAATCCCGCGAGGGGAGATCAGCGCGTTTCCCCGTGAGGCAGGATCGCCTCAGCGGGCGCCGTCAGGGACGCGCCTGCGCGAGGATCCGCCGGGCGCATACGGTCGGCCGGCACCGGCTCGGCCGCCGGCATGCTTGTCGCCTGCCGTGCGCGGGGGACGGCTGGCCGCGGGGGCGCCCGCGGCCGCCTCGATGCGCACCTCGTCGTCGTCGGTCGCCGAGATGCAGGCGTTGAAGCGCTCGATCATGGTCGGGCTGATCTCGAACAGCGTCTCGCGATCGGCGATGCGTATGGCGCCGATATCGCGCTTGGTGACCCCGCCCAGGCGGCAGATCAGCGGCACCAGCCATTTCGGGTCGGCCTTGTCCTGGCGTCCGATCGGCATCCGGAACCAGATCCCCTCGCCGGGCGGGATGCGGTCCGGCCGGTCGGCGCGGACCCGCGGCGCCACCCCGCCATCATGGTGCGCCTCATGCGCGGGACGTGCCGGACGGCGTTCCAGCGCACGCGACGGGGCCGCAGTGATCTCCTCGGGGTCCGGCAGGCGGGCGCGGTGCATGCGGATCAGGGCGGCGGCGATCTCCTCCGGCGTGCGGCCCTCGATCAGGGTGTGGGCGAGGGCGAGGTCCTCGGGCGCGATCTCCTCGGACAGCACCGGATCGGCCAGCAGCCGCTCGCTGTCGCGGGCGCGGATCTCGTCGGGGCTCGGCGGCCCGCTCCAGCTCGCGGTGACGTTGCCGTTGGAAAGCAGCATCTCGGCCCGGCGCCGGCGCGCGCTGGGTACGATGACGACGCAGATGCCCTTGCGCCCGGCGCGCCCGGTGCGGCCGCTGCGATGCAGCAGGATCGCGCTGTCGGTCGGCAGGCTGGCATGGATGACCAGGCCGAGGTCGGGCAGGTCGAGGCCGCGTGCGGCGACGTCGGTGGCGACGCAGACCCGCGCCTGCCCGGTGCGCAGCGACTCCAGCGCACGCGAACGCTCGCTCTGGCTCAGCTCGCCGGACAGCGCCACCGAGGCGAAGCCGCGCTCCAGCAGGCTGCCGTGCATGTGCCGCACCATCTCGCGGGTGGCGCAGAACACCATCGCGGTCGGGCATTCGAAGAAGCGCAGCACGTTGACGACGCTGTGCTCCTCCTCGTCGCGGGCGGTGAGCACGGCGCGATACTCGATGTCGGCATGCTGCTGGCGGTTGCCCGAGGCGGTGTCGATGCGCAGCGCGTCGCGCTGGTAGCGCCGCGCGAGCGAGGCGATCTCGCGCGCGATGGTCGCCGAGAACAGCAGCGTGCGGCGCGTCTCGGGGGTCTTGTCGAGGATCGTTTCCAGCTCCTCGCGGAAGCCGAGGTCGAGCATCTCGTCGGCCTCGTCGAGCACCACGACGCGCAGCCCCGACACGTCCAGCCGGCCGCGGCTGAGATGGTCGCAGAGCCGGCCCGGGGTGCCGACGACGATATGGCAGCCTGCCGCCAGCGACTGCGCCTCGCGCCGGAGGTCCATGCCGCCGATGCAGGAGACGATGCGCGCCCGGGTCTCGGCGTAGAGCCACGACAGCTCGCGATGCACCTGCACGGCGAGTTCGCGCGTGGGGGCGACGACGAGCGCGAGCGGGGCGCCGGCGCGCTCGAAATGCTCCGCCTCGCCGAGCAGGGTGGCGGCGGCGGCGAGCCCGTAGGCGACGGTCTTGCCGGAGCCGGTTTGGGCGGAGACGAGCAGGTCGCGCCCGGCCGTCTCCGGCTTCAGGCAGGCTTCCTGCACCGGAGTCGGTTCGGCATAGCCGCGCGCGGCGAGCGCCCGTTCGAGCGAGGGATGGGTCGGGAGGAATGGCATGGTGCGCTCTATAGAACAGACCACTGCCGAACTTAAAGCAGCGTCGCTCGAAATCGGGGCGGAACGGAAGTCCGCGGGTGGGGTCGTCCGGCCGGCGCCCAGACCTAGGGCTCGACTAGACCTGGGGCTCGACCGGGGTGCGGCCGATCACCGCGTAGATCGGGTCGCGCCAGTCGGGATCGCTTGCGTCCGGACGGACCTCCCCGGTGGTGATGTCGGTGAGGCCGGCGCGCGAGAGGCATACCGATACCAGTCGCTGCTGGTCGGCGCCGTCGAGGGCCTGCCAGATCGCGATCGCCTTGGTCGGGAAGCAGCGGTGCGAGAAGGTGATGACCACGGGAGCGCCCGGCCGCAGGACCCGGGCCAGCTCCCGGAACACGGCGACCGGCCGCTGCAGATACTGCACCGAGACACACAGGCAGGCAGCATCCAGCGATCGATCGGCCAGCTTGAGGGACTGGTCCTGGTTGAGGTCCTGGACGAACCAGTCGTCGAGGCGCGGGTTGGCGGCCAGCTCGTCGGCGTTCATGCCGTGGCCGATCACCCGCTCGAACGACATCTCCTCGGGCAGGTGGCTGACCCAGCTGCTCATCAGATCGAGGATGACGCCGCCTTCCGGGAGCACGGTGCGATACAACGCGGTCACCGCGGTAATCGCGCCATCGTCGATATGGGTCAGGAAGCGCGGCTGCGCGTAGAACGCCGCGTCCGGCGCCGGATCCGCCTTCTCGAAGGCCTTCGGGTGGAAACCCTCCATGTCATCCGTCATGGTCACGTCAGCACTCGCCGTCCTGTCCAGGGTGGATCGCATTCAGGCAGGGGTCACGGCGTCGAGCCGCGCATCGATGGCCTCGCGGGCTTCCAGCACAGCGATCTTGAACGAACCACGCAGGCCGCTGCCACCGGAGATCCCGCTTTCCGGTGCGATCTCGTGGTGGATGGTCCAGAGGCGATGGCCGTCCTGCTCCGGCCCGATCACATAGCGAACGTCCCGGTAGAGCAAGTTTTGTTCCATGTTGTCCTTCTGGCGAGAACGCCAAGTTCCGTATGCATCCGCGAACGCGTCCCGACGACGGATACATGGGTCCGCCGGATGCCGCCCGCAACGTGGCGGGCCGGCACGATCCGGCAGACTTTGCCCCGCCTGCCTGCGAACAACTTGCATGCTTGCCAACAGGCTGTAATGCGGGCGACCTATCGTCCAACCCTTGCCGCCGGATCGTCTATGCCCGCATCGCTTGCCGCCACCTACGGCGTATCCCAGGTCCGGCCGAACCGGACGCAATCCTTCTCGGTCATCCTGCTGATCGAGCTGTGGGAGCGGTTCGGCTATTACGGCATGCAGGCGATCCTGCTGCTGTTCATGGTGCAGCAGCTCGGCTTCAGGGACAGCCAGGCCAACCTGCTCTGGGGCGCCTTCGGTGCGCTGACCTATGCGGCGCCGGCGATCGGCGGCTGGATCGGCGACGCGGTGCTGGGCTCGCGGCGCACCATGCTGATGGGGGCTGTCACGCTCGCCCTGGGCTACCTGTTCATGTCGCTGCCGGTGGGCGGCACGCTGCTGCTCTACGTGGCGATGGGCACCGTCACCATCGGCAACGGCATGTTCAAGTCGAATGCCGCCAACATGGTGCGCCGGATCTATGACGGCGACGACAGCAAGCTCGATGGCGCCTTCACTATCTACTACATGGCGGTCAATGTCGGCTCGACCGTCTCGATCCTGCTCTGCCCGTGGCTGAAGGACCGCTATGGCTGGCACATCGCGTTCGGGATGTGCTGCGCCGGCCTGCTGCTCGGGCTCGCCAACTACGCCGTCATGCACCGGCGGGTGGAGCATATCGGCTCGGCGCCGGATGCCCGGCCGCTGCGGCTCGACCGGCTGGCGGCGGTCCTCGTCGGCGTCCTGGCCGCGATCGCCGCGGTGACCTTCATCCTGCAGCATGCGAGCGTCGCGCGCGATTGCGTCTGGCTGGCGGCGATCGTCATCGTCGGCGTCTGGATCTGGACCTATCGCGGCAGCGCCGCCTCCGAGCGGCCCGGCCTGCTGATGATGTACCTGCTGACGCTGGAGGTGATGCTGTTCTTCATCTTCTACCAGCAGATGTCCACCTCGCTGACCCTGTTCGCGCTGCGCAACGTCCGCCTCGACTTCACGCTCGGCAGCGTGACCCTGTTCCGCTGGTCGGCGGGGCAGTTCCAGGCGCTGAACTCGATCTGGATCATGATCGCCAGCCCGCCGCTGGCCTGGCTCTACAACCGGCTCGGCGCCACCGGCCGCGACTTCTCCCTCGCCGGCAAGTTCCTGCTCGGCTTCGCCTGCGTCGCCGGCGGCTTCCTGGTCTGGTGGCTGGCCTGCCGCGACAGCGCCTCGCCGCTGGTGTCGCCCTGGGTGATGGTGTGGGGCTACCTGCTGCTGTCGCTGGGCGAGCTGCTGATCAGCGGCCTCGGCCTCGCCGTGGCGGCGCGCTACGTGCCGGCGCGGATCAGCGGCTTCATGATGGGCTCCTACTTCCTGGCCGTGGGCGTCGCGATTTATCTCGGCAGCATGGTCGCCAACCTGGCCGCACTGCCCGACGTTGCCGGCAGCGATCCCGCGCAGAGCCTGCCGCTCTACACCGGGCTGTTCTTCCAGCTGTTCCTGCTCGCCTGCGGCGGCACGCTGCTGTTCGCGCTGCTGCTGCCGGTCACCCGCAGGCTCGACGCCCTGCACCAGCGCGGGTCCGGCGCGGGCTGAGCCCAGCACGGCCCGCCGGGTCGAACCGCCTCAGCAACGATCGGGTGGTGCCGGCCGGGCACCGCGGACGCTGAGCACGTGCAGCAGCCCGGCGCCGAAGAAGCCGACATAGTAGCCGATATCCGCCCCTCCCAGCAGCCGCGCGATCGGGCCGGTATAGAGGTCGCTGACCGAGAACAGCGCGATGGTCAGCACGGCGGTGACGGCGAAGATCGTGGCGGCGCGGGTCCATCCGGGCGGCACCGCGCGCGGCCGCGAGCCGATCAGGTACCAGTCGGCGAGCACGATGCCGATCCAGGGCGCGATCCAGTACAGCGTGACCACCAGGTAGCTGGTGTAGAGCTCGGCGTAGCGGCCGGCGCCGAACACGGCGACGACGTAGCCGAGCGTCGCGGTGACGATCGCGGCGAGCACCCTGGGGACGCGTATGCCGGCGGAGATCAGGCTGTAGCTGGCGGTGTTGTCGTTGAACGAGTTGCCGGTGATCGAGGACAACGCGATCGCCGCCAGCACCACCGGGCCGAGCCATCCCGCGGTGTGCTGCAGGTGGGCGATGACCGCGGTGGGCGTGGCCTCGCCGATGCCGGCCGCCGTGATCAGCCCGAGCAGCTGGAACGGCACCGCCGAGAGCAGCAGCCCGGCCAGCGCCAGCCGGACGATGCGCGGGCGCGACGTATCGGCGGGCAGGTAGCGCGTGTAGTCCGACGAGTACGACGCCCACGACAGGTTGAAGCTGGCCAGGATGGCGGTGGCCAGCAGGAACGTCGGCAGGCTGACCGGATGCGCCGCGTGCGCCAGGGCCCCGCCGGGTAGACCCCCGCCGGGTAGGCCCCCGCCGGGCAGGTCGCCGCCGCGCAGGCCGAGCGCTCCGATCACCACGAACACCGCCAGCAGCAGGCCGCCGAGGTATTTCTGCAGCGCCTGCACCACGTGGTGGCCGTAGATGCTGGCCGCCATCTGCACCCCCGCCAGCACGCCGAGCGCCAGCCAGAACGGCGGCGCGGCGCCGGCGAGCGCCAGCAGCGCGATCAGCGCGACGGCCGCCGGCACGTTGTTCACCGCGTCCCAGCCGACGCAGTACATCCAGTTCAGGAACGACGGCAGCCGGATGCCGATGCGCCCCAGCACGCGCCGGGAGGCTTCCATCTGCGGCAGCCCGGTGGCCGGGCCGATGGTGGCGGCGAGGGCGACCGGCAGCGCCCCGATCAGGTTGCCGAGCAGGATCGCGAGCACGCCCTCCCGGAAGCCGAGCCCGAGGGTCACCAGCAGCACGCCCACGACCCAGCCGCCGGGTCCGAGATTGGGTGCGAAGTGGCTCCAGAAGACGCGGTCGATGCGCATCGTCCGCTCCGCGGGCGGCACCGGCTCGGTCACGATCTCCGGGCCGGCAGCCTCCATCTGTAGAAAACCCAGGGCCATGATCATCCCCGTCCGCCTCGCCGCAGCGGAGAACTTCCGTCGGCCGAGCCGCTTTTATCGCGGCACGCACAGTCAGAGGCCATCGTGAACATCCACCCTGCCGCACATTCCATCATCGGGCATCCGCATACCCGTGTGGACGGGCGGGCGAAGGTCACCGGCAGTGCCATGTTCGCGTCCGACCTGCCGCTGCCGCACGCGGCGCACGCGGCCCTGGTGACCAGCCCGATCGCGCGCGGACGCATCACCGGCATCGACCTCGACGCCGCCTGGTCGGTGCCCGGCGTGCTGCAGATCCTCACCTGGCGCGATCTGGCCGGCGAGATCCAGCCGGTCAAGCACCTGATGGAAGGCGGCTTCGCCAACAGCTCGTGGCTGCCGCTCGGGTCCGCCGAGATCGCCTATCACGGCCAGATCATCGCCCTGGTCACCGCCGGGACGCGCGAGGCGGCGGAGGAAGCCGCCGGGCGCACCCGCTTCAGCTTCGAGCGGCAGGCGGGCGCCTTCACCTTCGACGATCCGGGGGCCGAACGGATCGCCCTCGTCGACCTCAAGCCCGCGCACGCCGATCCCGAGGCCGGTGACGCCGACGCGGCCCTCGCACGGGCCGCCTGCCGCATCGATGCCCGCTATGCCAGCCCGATCCAGCACCACAACCCGATGGAGATGTTCACCACCGCCTGCGCCTGGGACGGCGACCGGCTGACGGTGTACGAGCCGACCCGCTTCGTGGTCGGGGTCCGGCACGGCCTGGCGCAGCAGCTCGGCATCGACCCGTCCCTGATCCGGGTGGTGGCGCCGTTCATCGGCGGTCATTTCGGCTCCAAGCTGGCGCTGTCGCAGCACACCGCGATCGTCGCCTGCGCCGCGCGCCGCCTGGGCCGTCCGGTGAGCCTGCTGCCGACGCGGGCGCAGTGCTTCACCATCGCCAACCACCGGCCGGAGACCCGGCACCGCGTCCAGCTCGGGGCGAGCGCCGACGGACGCCTGGTGGCGCTGATTCACGAGGCGGAGATGGCGGCGTCGCGCTTCGATGCGTTCGCCATGGAGGGCACCGACGTCACCGCCAGCCTGTATGCCTGTCCCGCCATCCGCACCCGCGAGTATGCGGTGTGGGTGGACCGCAACACGCCGGGGCCGATGCGCGCACCGCCCGAGATGTCCTATCTGTTCGCGCTGGAGAGCGCGGTGGACGAGCTCGCCTGCGCGCTGGATATCGACCCGATCGCGCTTCGCCGCCGCAACGACACCCTGTCGGACCCGGTCTCCGGCAAGCCGTTCACGACGCGTCCGCTGATGCGCTGCTTCGACGCCGGCGCCGACGCGTTCGGTTGGCGCGACCGCACCCCGGCGCGGGGCTCGATGCGCGACGGGGAGTGGCTGGTCGGCTATGGCTGCGCCAGCTCGGCGCGGCCGGTCAAGATCGCGCCGGCCTCGGTCCGGATCGTGCTGGATGCCAGCCTGCAGGTCACCGTCGAGACCGCCCACCACGAGATCGGCCAGGGCCTCTACACCCTGGTCGCGATGCTGGTGTCGGACTGGCTCGGCCTGTCGCCCGGCCAGGTCACGGTGCGGCTCGGCGACACCGGGCTGCCGCCCGCCAACCTCTCCGGTGGCTCCTCGACCACGACCAGCCTGGCGCATGCGCTGCGCCAGGGCTGCGACGCCCTGCGCACGAAGCTGCTGCACGTGGCCAGCGCGGGGCCCGGCCCCCTGCACGGCCACGCCATCGCCGGCCTGCAGCTGTCGAACGGGCGCGTGGTCGCCGCGGACGGCAGCAGCGACACCCTGGGCGATATCGTCGGACAGCTCGCCGGCCGGCAGATCGAGGTGCTGGCCGACTTCATCCCCGACGGCGCCGGCAACGATGCCGTCGGCAAGCTGCGCGGCGGCCACCTCGCCCTCAGCTCGGGCGGCGATGGCATCGGCTGGGCGTTCGGCGCGCAGTTCGCCGAGGTAAGGGTGCACGCGATGACCGGGGTCATCCACGTCCCGCGCCTGCTCGGGGCCTTCGCCGCCGGCGCCATCCTGAACCCGCTGGCCGCGCGCAGCCAACTGGAGGGCGGCATGATCTGGGGCCTTGGATCGGCGCTGCTGGAACAGACCACGCTGGACCGCCGCACCGGGCGCTACGTGAACAGCGACCTGAGCGAGTACCTGATCGCCACCGCCGCCGACTGCGGCGGCATCGACGCGCTGCTGCTGCCCGACGACGACCCCGACGTCAACGCGCTCGGACTGAAGGGGCTCAGCGAGCTCGGCATCATCGGCGTCAACGCGGCCATCGCCAACGCCGTGCATCACGCCACCGGCCGGCGCATCCGCGAGCTGCCGATCCGCATCGAGGCCATGCTCTGACCGCCTGGGCTTTCGGCTGCATGCCGGTGCCCCGGCCGACCGGCGTCCTGGCCATCGCATCCGGATCGATCAGGGAGGCTTTTCCGTCACAGCCTCCCGATTCTCACCAACCTCAGCTCGCTCGGAGGCGGGAAGTTATCACCGAAGTGTCCCTGTTTGCTCGCCGCAGCGCGATGGTAAGCACCCCGCATGAAGCGCGCGCCCGGTTACGCCCTGATCTGGCTGGCAGCGCTGGCCTGCCCACCGATCGCATCAGCCGCCGAGCCTGGCCCCGCCCGGACGCTGCACGTCGCTGCCTACGACGCGGCACCCTACGCGGCGCGCGATGCGAACGGGCTGTTCTGGGGCGCGAGTGTAGATCTCTGGCGCCGGGTCGCTGAAGACCGGCACTGGAACTACGACCTGACCCTGGTGGCCTCGATGGAGGACGTGACCGGCGGCGTCGCGGCGGGGCGGTTCGACGTCGCGATCGGCGCCATCACCATCACACCTGCCCGCCTTGCGGAAGTCGGGTTCAGCTATCCGTCGCACCGTTCCGGCGTCGCGGTCGCGATGGCACGGCGGAGCGGCCTGGCAGCGATACTGGCCCGATACGGCGCGGTGGCGAGCCATCTGGGCGTGCTGATCGGGCTGATGCTCGGGCTGCTGCTGGTGACCGGGGTGCTGATCTGGCTGTCCGAGCGCCGCAGGCACAGGGCGCAAGCGAGCGAGACCTCGATCGGCACCGTGTTCGAGGGACTCTACTGGGCGGTCGTCACCATGACGACGGTCGGCTACGGCGACAAGACGCCGCGCACCCATTCCGGCCGGGCGGTGGCGGTGGTGTGGATGCTGGGCAGTCTGGTGCTCATCTCGCTGCTCTCCACCAGCCTCGTCGCGCAACTGACCGTCGATCAGCTCGACGACGCGCAGCCTGTCAGGCTGCACGACCTAGCGGGCATGCGGCGTGCGGCGGCGGCAAACTCGTCGGGGGCCGAGTTCCTGACCGGGTCCGGGCTGACCTTTCAGTCCTACCCGAGCCTCGACGCGGCGCTGGCGGCGTTGGCGATGCATCGCACCGACGCGGTAATCAACAGCGTCGGCGCGCTCGAGTGGGCGGTGGCGAGCGGGTATCGCCCGGCCGTCGAGGTTCGCGCCGGACTGCTCGCGCCAGCTTTGATGGGCTTTGCCGTGCCGCCGGGCTCTCCGCTGCTGGTGCCGCTCGACGAGTCACTGGTGCGGATCACCAGCGGCGCGGACTGGTCGGCGCGGGAGGCCTCCTACTTCGCCAGGTGAGTTCGGACAGCCTGCGTCATGCCCATGGATCGTAACTGCCGAAGCTCCAGACGTTACCTTCTGGATCACGCTTGCCGCACGCGCATGTTCGGTGTCGTTCATGCTGCAAAGCATCACCATCCACTCGCCCCAATCGAGCTGTGCATGCTGGACGATCTCAGGATTTTGCTCATCCAGGTGGATCGCCCGACGCTCGAAACCGAATGCCTTGCACAAGAACTCGATCGCTTGTGGACCATCGGCACAGCGCAGATTGGGGATGATCTCGTGGCGCATGACAGACCCCCATCGCTGTGGCTTCGCTCACCGAAACGATACGATGTCGTCGTCGCTCGTGATCAGGTTCGTGGCGAACCTGCGCCGTTCCCGGGGGACCTATCCCAGGGTGATCGCAGGATGATGCTGCAGAAATCGTCCCGCCTGAACGTGGGATCGAGATGGGCGAGCACGTCGTCGTTGACGGTCCCGAAGGTGCTCTCGGGGCGGTGCTTCATCCCGTCGTAGAAGGCGCGGATGATCTCGTTCTTGAAGTCGCCGCCGCGCGGGTAGGCGTGGACGACGGCCTCGCGCTGCGCGTCGGTGAACTGGTCGTAGGCGATGCCGAGCACGTCCATCTCGACGCCCGACGTGACCAGCGCGACCTCCGGTTTCTTGTGCTCCGGGATACCGGGCGTGGTGTGCAGGGCGATGGCGTCCCAGACCAGCTCGATGCCGGCTTCGGGAATGCCGTAGCTGCGCAGGAAGTCGCGCGCCGCGTTGGCGCCGTCGACCTCGAAACGATCCCGCGACCCGCGGTAGCGCTCGGTGAGGCCGATGTCGTGGAACATCGCGCCGACATAGAGCAGCTCCGGATCGAACCGGAGGCCCCTGCGCCGGCCGGTGAGTGCCCCAAACAGATCGCTTTTATTGCAAAGCCTGTTGCGATCTGTGACGCTGCGAGGCTGCGGGTGGGAGAGGTCGGCCATGGATTCATCGACATTCGCGACTTGGTTCGGTGGCATTCGGCACCTGGACGCGTCGCAG
>JAABUX010007267.1_pt1 | contig 13051 bp, 14 predicted proteins | sample 5561851 | NCBI WGS metagenome assembly JAABUX01 (sample SAMN10711883, study PRJNA513361) | rock metagenome | isolation source: Antarctica rocks | place: Antarctica: Victoria Land, Richard Nunatak red sandstone | collected 2016-01-03 | reverse complement strand
GTGACGGCCGGCTGCATAGTCGGTCCGGCGTCGGCCGGCGAGAACGTTGCTCGTAGGCCGATCCCCCGAGACACGGCGACCGGCTGTTCCGCAGCGCCGCGGAGCCGCGCCACTGACTCAGCCAGCGGGAGGCCGGTCGGCGACGTCGTCAGGCCCGTAGCTCCAGGCCGGCTTGCCACCCGCGGCGTTGGACGTCACGTCGGGCCCGACGAGCAGAAAGTGCGACTCCTCCTGTGCAAGCGGGCAATGCTCGACACCGCGGGGGATGACGAACAGGTCTCCCGGCTCGAGGTGGACGTCGCCCGAGCGGAGTTGAATCGTGAGGCGGCCGCTCAGGAGCAAGAAGGTCTCCTCCTGGTCCTCGTGGGTGTGCCATGTTGTCGATCCGATGCCCTTGGCGACCTTGAACAGGTTGCCGTTCGCGCTCCCGACCACGTGCTGGGACCAGAACTCTGTTAGCCCTTCGGCTACCGCGGCCGGTGTCACCTTCTGCATCAAGTCGCCTGCCTTCGAGATTGCGCACGGACCGGTCGAGCCGGTCCACCTTGGTGATCACGAGGGTATCGTCGCGTCGCAAGAATTCCACCGCCTGCTCAAGCGCCGGCCGCTTGTCCGGGGGAGCCGGAGGGGTGGTCGGTGAAGACCTTGGCGCAGCCAGCGTCGCTCGAGGCGTCGGTCTGGGCTGGGGGGCGTGGTCGCGGGCGGACCGGGTACGCCGGACGACCGCCCGCCGCCGCATCGCCGATGTGCGCGACGTGACGTGACTCGCGAACACGAGTCGTGCGACAGGTGCTCCTGCTTGAGCCGCGACCGGCCGAGAAGTGTCTCGAGGAGACTCGTTCGTGCACCGGGATCGTCAGCGGCGGGAGACGGGGCCCGCGCGATCGCGCGGCGTGGTCGATGCAGAGGGCCAGGAGACTGATGATCGTGTCGACTCCTGCGGCACAGGATCGGAGCTTTGGTAGGTGCTGCTCAGGCTTCGGGGACGAGGTCGGCGGGGTCGGTGTTGCCGCCGCAGATCACCACGGCGATCCGTTCGTGCTGGGCGGGCTGGTAGGCGCCACTGGTCAGCGCGGCCAGGGCGGTGGCGCCGCCTGCTTCGGCCGCTACTCGCAGGCCGTCCCGCCGTTGCCGAGCATCTAGGATCGCCTGGTCGGTGACCAACGCCCACAGCGCCCTACTTAAGGTGCACCACCGGCATCACCCATACCCGGTCAGCGATCCGTGCCGCAGCGGCCTGCACGTTATCTCGGCTGACCCCTACCGCATTTATGGACACTGGTCGATCGCCGACACACCGCCGCCCGCCCAAGCGCTTGGGTGCCAGCGCACGGGCATTTCCCTGTGCGTCAGGATGTGCTGAGACACCGCGGGTAGGTTTTCCTCCCTCTGCACAGGGTGAAATTGAATAGTTGATCATGACGTTGACGTTGAGTGACCTGCGGGACGCGGGTCCGGTGCCCGAGGATGGTGGGGTGGCTGGTCCGCGGGCGGGTCGGCCGCGCCGGCGGGCGTTCACCGCGGAGTACAAGGCCCAGATCTTGGCTGAGTCGCGCTCCTTCCCGCGGGGCATCGGCTCACGTCACGCGATCAGTTCACCCTGGCCGATGTCCGCGATGTGCCGGACCTGCCGATCGCTCGCTGGCCTCGGCTCGACGGGTCCTACCCGGACGGTCCCGGACCGGAGGTGCACACCCAGTCCCAGCTCGCTCAGCTTGTGGCGCTGGGCAGGACGCTGCTCGTCATACCCGTCTCCAGCCGCGCCTGGCAGTGGCATGATCACGTCGCGCGGTGCCCGTCGTTGACGCACCGAACGTCACCACGGTGATCGCCTGGCCGCCGTATGATCAGGCACCGGCGTTTGCATTACTCGTTCGTTCAGCGGCCGGGCTCCGTGTCACCGCGCTGACTGCGCCCGCGGGGTGAGCGCCTGAACAACCGCCCGTCCGGCGATCCTTCACCGCACAGCAACGTTGGGGCGCTTCGACTGAAGATGGCGGTCGGGTTGCGGGGTCAGGCGCGAAGAAGGTCGGTCGAGACAGTCCAGAGGCGCTGGGCGGCACCGGGGTCGAGCGCCCATTCCTTCACACCGTGTGGGTGCTGCGCGAGGTCTGCGTCGTTGGACACGGTGTAGGCCTCTTGCGCGTCGTCGAGATAGTGACCTCCGGTGTGAGCGAACTGCGGGGCGACGGCCGCGACGATCGTGGTGGCGGCTCCCTGTTCGACGGTTTTGTAGGCGAAGATGCCGGCGGCTTCGGCAGCGTCGAGGGACTCTCTCTGCCGGGTGGTGAAGTTTCGTTGCAGTCCGGTGGCGACGCCACCGGGGTTGACGCATTGGCGACGATACCGTCGCAGGCCCACCGGCGGGTTGCTTCGACGGCGAAGAGCGAGTTCGCGGTCTTGGACTGGGCGTAGGCGATTTGGGGGTCATAGCTGCGGTGCTCGAAGTGCAGGTCGTCGAAGTCGATGCCGGCGCGCATGTGCGCCGTTGAGCTGAGCGAGACGATCCGTGCTCCGTGCCGCTCGGACGCTCCGAGCGCCAGAACGTCATGGAGTCCGGTGGCCAGGGCGAGGTGACCGAGGTGGTTGGTGGCGAACTGTAACTCCCAGCCCTCGGGGGTTCGTTGCAGGCCGCTGGTGACGAGTCCGGCGTTGTTGATGAGCAGATGGAGCGGACCCTCCCATGTTTCGGCGAATCGGGTGACCGAGTTCCGGTCGGCGAGGTCGAGCTGTGCGACTCGAGGTCTGGTGGTCCCGGTCGACGTCTCGATCGTGTCGGCGACGGCGCCGCCTGCTTCGGTGTTGCGGACAGCCAGGGTGACCTCGGCGCCGGCGGCGCTCAGTGCGCGCGCGGTTTCGATGCCGATGCCGGAAGAGGCACCCGTCACGATCGCACGGATGCCGTTGAGGTCAACGCCCTGGAGCACGTCGTCTGCGGTGCTGGCGGCGGTGAATCGGGTTGAGATGAGTCCGTCGGTGGTCACGGACGCCACTGTACGCAGTAGTGCAAACCTGTTCAGTCTGTATGCTGCAGTCGTGAGCAGACCGCGAGTCAGCCGCCCGTCGTCGACGGTCGCTGACACTCCCCGTCGGGACGCGGTTCTGGACTCCGCCCTGGTCACGTTCGCGCGCTTCGGGTACCGGAAGACCTCGATGGAGGAGGTGGCTCGGGCCGCGCACATCTCCCGCCCGGGCCTGTATTTCCTGTTCGCGTCGAAAGATGACCTGTTCCGTGCCGCGGTCACTCGGTCGCTGGAAGCAGACATCGCCGCTGTCGAACGTGTCTTGGCCGTCACCGACCGGCCGCTTCCAGAGCGTCTGCTTGACTCCTTCGACCGGTGGGCCGGCCGCTACATCGGCCCGCTGACACGCGACGTCACCTCGGTCATCGAGGACAACCCCGACCTGCTCGGAACGATCGTGGAAAGCACCCCACGCCGCTTCGAAGAATCGATCACCGCCGCGATCGCCGCAGAACACGAGCGGGCACAGTCCCAACGGGTGGCTCACACATTGATCAGCACATCGATCGGCATCAAACACCAAGTCGATACACGAGACGCCTACCTCCAACGACTCGACGTCGCCATCGACCTACTCCTGCGCTGACGACACAGTTGGACGACGTGCACCTGCGTGCACACCCGAGACAACGGCGTGGGCGGTAGCCGTTTCCGCATGCGACCAGCCCCACGGGCAGTCGCCGTACCAGTGGACGTCAGACCGTAGGCTACGTTCGGGAAGTGTCCGACTACACGGTGCGCGCTCTTGACGATTCGACATGGCCGGCCTTCGCCGCGTTGGTCGAGCGCAACAACGGTATCTTCGGCGGCTGCTGGTGCATGGGAATGCACCCCAAACCCGATCAGGGTGACATGGCCCTAGGGCCGGGGCGAGCTTCCGGACTGGCGGATCGGGTGCTGCTACGTAGGCAAGGGGCACCGCCGCCAGGGCGTGTCCGCCGCCGCCCTGGCCGGCGCGCTCGATCTGATCGCCGGCCTCGGCGGCGGAACTGTCGAGGGCTATCCGGAACCCGCGGGCACGGTACCCGCGGGGTTCCTCTACCACGGGGCGCTGTCCACCTTCGAGGCCCTCGGGTTCACCAAGGACCGCAAGCTCGGCAAGCACCGCTGGGTCGCGACGACTCGGGTGAAGCCAAGTCTCGGTGAGGCATAAGCAGGCTGATCATCTCCGGTGAGCGGCGCGGACGGCGGGCGAGCGACAGACCTGCAGGAAATCGGCAGGGACAACCTTGGGGGACGACGTGATCAGCCGGTTCGGGCACGCCACCACCGAGCAGCTCCTGCGTGTCTGTCTCGCCGTGACCGGCGCCGAGGCCGAGCTGGTCTGGATCAGCGAGGAGGAGCTGGCCGCGGCTGGGGCCCAGCCGTGGACCCACCTGCCCTGCTGGGTGCCCGAGCGCGGCGAGTTCACCGGCTTCCTCGAGGTCGACACCACCAGGGCGGCCGCGACCGGTCTGCGCTGCCGCCCGATCACTGACAAAGTGACCGACACCTGGACCTGGCTACAGCGAGACGGCCTGCCCCGGCAACGGAGCAACGGCGACGTCCACGGCCTGCCCGCCGAGCTCGAGGATGTAGAGGCTGGCGCGCAGGGTGCCGGGGACGACGACGCCATGGAAGCCGGCGAACTGATCGGACAGGAAGTTCAGGTAGGTGACCCCGCGGCCGGGCCCGAAGTAGCGGGGGTTGGTGGCCTGGCACGACCGGGCCCTGCACCCCACCATCGCCCACTTCCACACGCTCTACCGGATCGCCGGCTGCGAAACCAAGCATAAGGACCGGATCGGCACCGAACCCACCACCCCCGAGCTGCTCCGCGCAGTGGTGGCACGCGCCGAGCGCCTGGAGACCGAGAGCGTGGTAGCTGAACGCGTGCAAGCGCTGCTCTCTGACGACCCGTCTACGCCTGACGATGTCTGAGACGACGCGACCTTGTGTCGCCTACCGGGGTAGTAGGCACCGAGTCGCCCCGACGACGGACAACCTCGTGCGTCGCTGACCCAACCGAATGCCCGTGCCGTTCGTCTACTTAGGTGCAGCACACTGTCGGGTAGCGGGAAGGGGTCCGACTTGTCGGACGAGGCGTTGTCGGCGCTAGCGGCCGCCCGGGGCGGCAGCCTGGCCCAGTTCGGTTTCCTGTTGACAGGAGATGCGCAGGACGCCCGCGACCTCGTCCAGGAGGCGCTGATGCGTGTCTACGCCCGGTCGCAACGCGGCGGAGACCCAGCGGCTACTGAGGCCTACGTCCGTGCCGCGATGCTGAACAGATTCCTTGATGGGCGACGCCGGCACGCTCGGCTTCAACGGCTGCGGCCGCTGTTATTGCCGCCGCCGCCGCTACCGGACCATGGCGACGTCGTCGACGCGCACGTGGACCTGCTGCGCGCCTTGCGCCGGCTGTCGCCCCGGCAGCGCAGCTGCGTCGTCCTGCACTACTACGCGGACTTGCCAGTCGCTGGAGTGGCGGAGCAGTTGAACTGCCGGCCCGGCACCGTGAAGCGGCACCTCAGCGACGCCATGGCCGCCCTGTCCGCGGCCCTTGACCCGGCCAGCGGTGACCAGGCGACCCGAGCCCGACGTTGACAGCGGAGGACACCATGGAAAACCGTGACGACGGGGCGGCCGACGACCGGCTGCGCCGAAGGCTGCAGGAGCTGTCATCAGCAGCCCCCGTCCTGCCGCTCGACCTCGGTCACGTCACCGCCGGCGTGCACCGACGGCGCGGACACCGACGGGCCGCTCAGGCAGGTGCGGCCATGGTCGGGATAGTGGTCGTGGCGGCCGGGATCGGGGTCGGGCTGCAACCCGTCGCTGACCACGGCGGGCGACTGCAGGGACCGGGCAAGAGCGGGCCGTACCCCCCGCCCACATCCGGCCAGTCGGCTAGCGCCCCGTCCGCGGCATCCACCACTACCGCGACCCCGGATCCAGGACCGTCGACCCCGGCGGGGGACCCTGGGACTCCAACGCCCGTCTTCACGCGCGCTGCCGCGGTGGGAGAGCGCAGCTATGCGTGTGGCGGTTCCGTCTCGGCACCCGTGGATGCCGGTGGCACCCGAGGCGCGATCACCTACGCCGCGTCCGCCGTACCGGATCCGGCCGGTGGGCCACCCACCGTGACCCTCAGCCTGCGCGCCAGCACACCGGTGTCCTTGGTGGTGCCGCCCGGGCGCCCCCGCGTCCTGGTCCTCGACCGCGACGGACGGGTGGTCGCCGGCCAGGACGGCGCGGCCGCCGCCCCTGGGCCCAACAACGACCTGGTCGCTCGCGCCACCACCGTCGACCCGGCCCATCCCTACAGCACCACCCTCCCGCCACTGGCCGGCACACCCTGCGACGGCAGGACGTGGGCCGACCTGACCGCCCCTGCGGCCGGCTACGACATCGCCGTCGTCGTGCACGACCGCGACTACCCGTACCCGGCCGCCACCGCCCCCGCCAACGGATTGGTACCCGTGCTAGTCGCCCGCGCCACCTTGTCGCGCTGACGCAGGGTTGGGGGGCCCGAGCAGGCCGGAGAAATCTCCTCCCCCGATGACGTGAACAAGAGAGAAGTTCATGAAGGCCCGTTCACTTACGTGCCTACCTGCCAGCCCGTACGGGCAAGCTAGCCAGCCTCCGGGTCGCACGACCGCGACCCGGAGAATGGACAACACTGGTCAGGTCGTTGGGTTGAGCTTGAGGCCGAACTGGTTAAAGATGTCGATCGCCTCAGTCCAGTAGAATGAGGGCTGGTTGGTGGGGTCCGTGTTCGTCCCGGCCGACACGATGCCGCGCAGCTGACGGCCTGGCGTCCCGACGTAGGCGAAGACGGTGGCGCCACTGTCACCTGCGATCGTTCCCCAGCCGTTGACATCGTTGCCCTCGACACCTCGGGCGATGTAACCGTTGACCGGGAAGGGGGTGTCGTCGTTGATGACCTTGATGCTGCATGGCGTCGGGTGGCCGAGCGCCGCAGACCTGGGGCCGGACTGACAGACGAAGTCCCCGTTGTAGGAGTACTTGGTGCTGGTCAGCGGGTAGTAGGTGTTGGTGTCACTCTCGTCGGCGTTGTTCTGCGCCGGCATGATCTCTGCGTCCCACTGCTCCGCCCGGTCGGTGACCTGCCCGACCGGGTTCCCGAGCTGGCCATTATTGTACTGGAATGTCGGGCCGCCGCCGGTGTAGACACGGGTACCCACGCCGAAGCAATGGGCGGCCGTGACCATGATGGGTTGGTTGTCGCTGATTCGTACTGCCGGAATGCCGGCGGCGCAGTAGCCGTGGCCGTCGTTGGTGAGGGTGTCCCCGCCGATGAACGGCGAGGAGTCGTGCCACTTGACGTCGTTCCAGGACAAAGGGCCTGGCGCCGTCCCCTGCTTGAAGGTGATTGCGGGTATGGCGGAGCGCGGGGTTTCCGTTGCCGAGGCCGCCGCAGGGTCGGCAACTTTGATCGTGAGGCCGGAGCTGTCTGGGTTGACGCTCACCGCGTACACGGCGTAGCCATGCTTGCCGGAGATGAAGTTGCGCGCGGCTGCGTCGAGATCGTGCAGGGTGTAGCTGCCGGGATGAACCTGCACCATGCCAAGGCCGAGGCCGGGCACGGCCTCGCTGGCGGCGGACTCGAATGCGGACGCCTTCGTGGGGTCGGTCAGGTACAGGTCGACGGTGCCGTAATTAGCGTCGATGCCGACGTTGCCGAAGAGGGCTGCGCCGGCGCCGCGGCCGTAGGTTCCGAGTGCGTCGGCAGCTGCGCGGAGCGGATTCAGCAACAGCGCTTGTGCGGTCGGGTTCATCTGGGCGATCTGCAGATCGGTGAGCGGAGGCGCCGCCGTCCCAGACGTCGGCTCAGCGGCGGCCGAGGTGCTGAGCCCGAGCGCCGCTACGAAGCCCGCGGCCGTTCCCAGCACGGCGAACCTGGAGGACTTGTACCCCATGACGAACCCCCTTGGTGCCGGCGCGGGTCGAGCGTCATCGACTGAGGCCGCGCCTGTTGGTAGTGATACAGCACTCATCGTCGCTTGGGTGCAGATCGCAACGTTCCACGCGGGCTTGCCGCGACGCGCGCCGCGGAGGCGCCGCTTGGGGCTGGCTGCAGTTGGCGCCGGCAGTCAGCCGCCGGCACCGCCGGAAGCACGACCGGCCACGCCCAACTGCGACGTTGCTACTCGCGGGGCCGACCCTTGCAACCTGGCGTGCCGCGAGGCGCCCGTGCCGCACGTCACAGGAGTTCACCCACGGGGGGATGCCGACTGGTAGGACTGCCGGGGCGAACACGGGGCAGCCGACGCGGGTCGGCTGGTGGGCCGCCACGAGAGGAAGACCATGGAAAAGCGAAGGACCGCCCGGAGGAATAAGCACAAGTGCCTGATCGCGGCGACGGCGCTCGGGCTGGGCACTGCACTCGCGGCGTTCCAACCGCCTCAACACGCCGGTGCCGCGCCCGTCGTCCTGACCGATCAGCAGATCGCGGCGCTCGACCCGGTCGCGCAAGCTGCCCTGTTCGCACCACTCAACAAGGTCGCAGACGCACTCGGCGGCCTTGGGCGCACCACGTGGAGCAGCTCGTTCTCCACCGTGGCCGTCGACGCCAACCACGGTCAGGTCGACCTGTTCATGGCCGACCCGTCCCGCGCGTCGGCCATGATCGCCGCAGCGCAGGCGAAGAGCCCCGGCTTCGACTCCAGTCTCATAGTGGCGCGCCCGGCGGCAGCCAGCCTCGCCGCGATGCACGCCGCGAGGGACAGCTTCCTCGCGAAGGCGCACTCCTATGCGGTTTACGCCGTGGCCGTGGCCGCCGACGGGTCGGGGCTGCAAGTCGAGGTGCATGACCCGGCCGCGGTCGCCACCCCGCCGGCAGAGGCGGTCGCTGGCGCGCCAGCCGTCGCCCTGGAGTTCGTGCGAGGCACCGCCCGGCAACCCAAGTACACATCGTGGGACGCGGTGAAGTGGCATGACAGCGCCCCGTTCATCGGCGGCGACTACCTCACCACCAACGGCCTCGGCACCGGCTGCACCGCCGGGCTGCCAGCCGTGCGCAACAGCGACGGCCACGCCATCATGATCACCGCGAACCACTGCTTCCAGGTGGGCCAAGGCATCTACACCGGCGCGGGCCCCACATTCCAATACAACAACGGACTGACCGGCAACACCGTCGGCACCACGATCGCCAACACCCAGACCTTCGACGCCATCGAGATCTACGGCGCCGACAACAATGCTGACGAGAGCGACACCGGCCGCTACCTTCCGCTGACCAGCACCGACTACTCCTACAACGGGCAGTACGTCTGCCACGACGGCCAGCGCTCCGCCGCCCTGGGGCACGAGACCCCGTGCGGCATCAAGGTCACCAAACAGGACACCTACTTCGCCGTCGGCGGCTACATGGCCCGAGGCGTGGAAGGGGTCGACGTCAACAACTGGGGCTCGGTCGGCGGGGACAGCGGCGCGACCGTGTTCGCCAGCACCGGGAGCACCCGGCAGGCCCGCGGGATCGTCTCCACCGGCGGCGCCGACAACACAGCGGACCAGAAGCGGGTCGACTGGACCGAGGCAACTGACATCTTCAACACCTTCGGGCTGCGGTTGAACCCCACCACCTGACCGGTACCTGATCAATGCAGGTCGGCCGGCGCCGTGCTTGCGGCGCCGGCCGAGACCTTCGTGCATGTTCGCTATTCAGCCACCAGCGGGAGCCTGGACGACGAGCACGTGCCCAAGGCCCGTCGCGGGCGGTGGGGGCGGCGGGTAGACCGTGTCCCGGTCGAGGATGACCAGCGCGACCTGGTATCCGGCTGCAGAGTTCGTGACCTGGGGCCAGCTCAGCCCGGCGCATGGCTGCCCTGGTAGTGCGGGCAGCACAGAGGTGTAGGGGTGCGCGGGGTCGATGGTGATGCCATTGGCGACCTTGCCGTATGGGTCGTTGACCCCGCCATGACTGTAGGCGTCGTCTTGGCCGGCCACAACGGCACCGTCGTGCAGGATCAGGACGCGAGGGCTCCCCGGCTCCCGGATCTGCTGGGAGGTCGCGGTCGACGTGACGCGGTAGGTGACCTGCGGCGGGCCCCCCGCGTTGTCGGGCAATGAAGCGACAGCGAAGGTAAGGGCGCCGTAGTGGTCACCGGGGTCGACCGGCGCATCGACGTGGCTCCCGCAGGCGACCGCCCGCTCCCCGGTCGCCACTGCCGCACCGGTGCTCGCCGCCACAGGCGCGGTCGGCGCGGCGTTGGAGGACTGGGCTTCCTCTGGTGACGACCCGTTTGTGCCGGGGCTGGCAGGTGGGGTCCCGGCTGCCGTCGCGGCGGGAGGCGCGCCCTTGCCCGGAACCAGCGTCGCCGTCCTCGGTCTGGCACGCGCCACATTGACCCCGACGAGAAGCGTGGCTGTCGCCAGCAGCGCCACGCCGCCTTGGGTTGACCTGATGGCTCTGCGGCGCCTGCGTGCCCGTAGCCGGACCTGGTCCAGCTCGATGGGGCGTGGGGTGCGGCTGCCAGCGAGCGCGTTCAGGTCGTCGTGCAGGTTGCTGTTGTTCACCGTCGGGACCCTTCTGGTGTGTAGGGGTGGGCCATCGACGCGGCCAAGCCGGCGATCGCGTCACTGAGGTGCCGTTTCACCGTTCCGGGGCGGCAGCCCAGGCGGGCGGCGACCTCGGCGACGGGCAGGTCGTCGTAGTAATAAAGGACGACGCAGCTGCGCTGCCGAGGCGACAGCCGCCGCAGTGCCTGCATAAGGTCCACATGCCGGTCGACCGCCGGTGCGTGGTCGGCTACGGGGCCGACGACCGGGTGCAGCAGTGGCACCAGCCGGGTGTGCCGGGTGTGGCGTCGCCGCCCGTCGAGGAACACGTTGGTCATGGCCTTCCGGACGTAACGCTCGAGCTCTGCCGGCCCATCAAGGCGACGGGTGCGTCCGAAAACCCGGACGAGCGCTTCTTGGACCAGGTCGACCGCCTCCTGGTCGTCGCCGGTGAGGAGGTAGCCAAAGTGGGCGAGCGCCGCGCCACGTGCCGACACCAGGTCGGTCAGCTGATCCTCCCAGGCACTCACGGACCTCCTTCCGACGGCGCTGTCGGCCCCGGTTCGGCCCTTACTCCTTCAACGAACGACACAGTCGATCGGTTGGGGCAGATTGGTGCCGTCATCGCAGACCAGCGTCCCGTCGTTCGTCATCAGATGCCGCCCGGTCGCGCAGGGCCGCAGGTCGCCACATTCCTGATTGGGAGGGCGTAGCGGCCCCTGGCAGATTCAGCACCTTCGGGCTGCGATTGAACCCCACCACCTGACCAGTGCAGGTAGGCCAAGGTCGTCGTCGGCGGCGGCGTCCGGACCGCGCGCCGGACGGCCGCGGTCGTGCGCGATGATCGTGACGCCGGTGGCGACCAGGGTGAGGGTGGCGTCGCCTCCGTCTGAGACGGCGCGACCGGCGCGGCCTGGTCGCTTACTGGGACGGCCGCGGGCCGCGGTGCTCTTGCTCTGCTCGGCGAGCCGCGTCGGCCTGGACTGCGGCATCGTCGTTGGCGGCCGGCCTCACCACCGGCCCGCCGGCCGCCGTGCGTTCCGCTCTGGCTCTGTCCTGCTCGCGTATCTCGGCGAGCATCTGCTAGGTCGCGCTTGGCCGGCGCGCCTGGCACCGCCAGTCCCGTCGTCGCCGTCGCCTCGGTCGCGGGGCCGGCCGCGCCCGCGGCGGCTCGCCCGTCTGTGAAAGCCACGGCCCGATCCGGTTCCGTTGGGCCCACGGTCACCCGCGAGGCTGCCTTACCCACCCCTTCGTCAGCCGGCAACACACGAGCTGGAGCGCGGACCGCGGACACGAACACCTCGACGCCTACCGCGGGCTCGGGCCACTGCTGCATCAGCAGGCGACGGTCCTCGGTTTCGTTCATCCCGGCGCCCTGCAGCCGACAGCCGTAGGCGGCCACCACTGCGGCGTCGCGCTCGACGGCCGGCAGCGCGGTGAGCCGCGCCAGCTCCTCCGGGGGTCTCCGCGACCACCTCCGCAGACAGGCCCAGGGTGGTGCTTTGGCGGTCCCGGGACGAGCGGCCGTGGCCTGGCCGCGGCGTTGGCCCCAGGGTCGATGACGGCCACCGCGCTGGTCCACGGTCCGGCCCTGAGAAGGTGAACCGTGCCGGCGGTCGCGCCCTGCACCGCGTCGGTCTCCAGGTAGGACACGGCGACGTCACCGGCGACGACGTCCGCAGGCTTCAGGGTGGTGGTCTGCCGTTCCCCGGCGCCGTCGACCCAGGGCAGCCGCACAGCCCGGTGCCGGTCGATGTCCACCACGACAGCCCTCCTGCCGTTGCGGAGCAGGACCCCGTCGAGAGCTGGCCGTGTCCCGCGTGTCGACCATCCCGGCCTCGTCGATGACCCACACGTCCGGCGCCCGCCGCTCCCGGGCGGGGACCTCGTCGCGGTGCTGCCAGCCCCACGGGCCGCTGACATCCACCGGTCCCTCCTTTGACCAGCGCGGTCGTCGATCGTGCCCGCGGCGAACCCGGCCTCGGCGGCCAACCCTTCAGCGGTCGGAGGCCAGGACCCGTCGGCCCATCCACCGGCGACGTCCGTCGCCGGCCTGTTGCTCGGTGCTGTCGTCGGCGAGGTCGACGTGGTGGCCGGCCCGGTGGTCGTCGGTCCAGGGTCAGACGGCGACGTCCTCGTCGACCTGGCGGTCGACCTACCCGTCGTGGAGGTCGTCGAAGTGGCTGAGGGTGACGGTGTCGAGGGCGGCGAGCAGGGTGCGGGCGGTGGTGGTGACGCGGTCGGCGGCCGCGCGGACCTTGCCGGTGTCCCCGTTGGCCCACCCGGCGAGGTAGGTGGCGCTGTAGGGCTCGGCCGCCTCAACGCCCAGGGCGGTGGCCACGATGTAGGCGACGGCCTCGGCCTCGATCTCGGCCTGTCCGCGGCAGCCAGCGTAGTCGAACCCGTCGGCCGGGTCGTGCAGGTAGGTGTGCGCGATCTCGTGCGCCAGCGACACCACGGAGTGCGCCCCGGGCCGCCCGGTCTGGCACACGATCGTGCGGGTGCGCATGTTGGCGTAGGCCTCGCTG
>JAABUX010007266.1_pt1 | contig 13052 bp, 17 predicted proteins | sample 5561851 | NCBI WGS metagenome assembly JAABUX01 (sample SAMN10711883, study PRJNA513361) | rock metagenome | isolation source: Antarctica rocks | place: Antarctica: Victoria Land, Richard Nunatak red sandstone | collected 2016-01-03 | reverse complement strand
GTGACGTCCTCTGGCTCTATTAAGGCAATCTGCAACACACCTAGCGCGCCATTGATGTATCGTATGCGTGCACGCCAGCGCGGGCCAGGGGCGTAAGCGCGCCTGGCCAACAGGCGCGCACACGATGTCATGGTCATGCGCAGTCCGGTCGAGCAGCACGCCCTGGTTGCCAGGCAGCGGGAGGTCCTTTCGCTTGCCGTGCGTGCAGGAGCCTCCGGCCTCTGCATGCGCAGCAGGGTACACACCACGCGGTGTGCGCCCTGGGCGCCCCGCTGTGCAAGCACCGCAAGCAGGGAACAGCGCCGGCAGCCTGTTTGTGGCCAGCATGTCGAGCAACAGCGCTACTGGCTATGAATTGAACCTGTAGAACTATTAGAGCAATTACACATGGAGAGCTCCCGCCCAAAACAAGAAGGCCACCCTCATTATACCACTTTAGGCATTAATGTGTGAACTGCATGGTAATGCATGCCGTGAGATGCAGCTTTGGAAGGAAATTGAGCAGCTCTGAGCAGCTCCAGCTCCTGTCACCAAACCGGCTTTCAGGAGTTTAATGCCTGGATGGGTCGCATTGCAGGGCATGCAGTTTGCATGCGCCGGTCCGAGCACTGATAGAGGCGCCGGCCCAGCGTGCAGGCTCGCTGCTGCTCGGTGAGTGTGCCCAGCACCTCGCTGCACGAAGAGACAGCTCACATTCCTGACTGACGGTTTTTATGGCCCGGAGCAGGTTGCAGCTGCGGCCTCACGTTCGCCGAGGTTGCGCCGTCTGCCAAACCAGTGCGCACCTCTCTCGCGACGGCCCTCATGCTTCCTGTTCGTGTCGACGCATTCGTTTGCAATGCGCGCTGTGGTGTGCAGGCGCGGACTCGAGCGGCAGGAGTGTCCCGCCCCCCGCTTCCAGGCGAGTGGCTCTGCCTGTGCCGGCGCAGCTGCTCTCTTCGCGTGCTCTTGCTGTCTGCACACCAGCCTCCCTACGCACGCTGACGCGGGTCGCTCCCGACCTCAGTGCGCTGGCGGAGCTCAAGACGCCGCTCGCGATCCTGGCGGCAGTAGCCGCTGGTGCGGCTGTGTCCGCCGTGGCAAAGAGGGCGCTGGGCCGGAGAGGCGGCGGCGGCGGCGGCGGAGGCGGCGGCGGCGGCGGCGGGGGCGGCGGCGGCGGGGGCGGCGGGGACGGCGCGGGTTCTCACGCTGCTGGCCAGGTTGCGCCTCATGCTGCATGTCCTGCTCCCCGGACTGCGTCACTGAGGTCAGGGTGGGGCTGGGTCCTTGCCTTTTGCGCACCCCGAGTAACGTCTGCGGCACACGCCACCCAGCCCAGCGCGCCAAGACCATGCTGAGACAAGTGTGCTGGTCCTCGACCATGCAGAGCAGTGTGGATTGCAGAAAGCGCTCATGACCGCACCTGGCACCCAACCCGCTGGTGGGTAGCGTACGCGCCGCGTACTACGCGGGCTGGCCCAAAGCCCGGAGGGCACCCGGGGACACCGCTTGGCTGCTGTGGTGCTGCACCCGTGGCAGACGGAGCCTGATGAGGCAGGCTCGCCGTTGGCGCATAGTGTTTTAATAAGTTCAGCTATATGTGATAGGCGGCACATCGCTGGCACAACCAAAAGTCAGGGGAGCCACTGCTCTGTGTAGCTTCAGGCGCCAGTCGCTCCCATGCAAGCGCCCTGCATGCAGAAGCGGGGTAATTTCGACGAGGGAAAGGGGCACCTGTGCATCACCTCCTGGGGCCCAGTGCTGACTTTGTCGAGGCAGGCGGGGGCGCGCAGGGAGGATGAGCGGGGCCGGCGGCCGCCGCCGAAGGTGTCGCTGACGCTGGTGTCCTTCTCGACCACGCGCAAGGCGTATGAGCGCATCACCGCGCGCTTCGCGCGCGAGTACCAGGCGGCGACCGGCCAGCCCGTGCGCTTCCGGCTCAGCTTTGGCGGGAGCGGGACGCAGGCGCGCCCAGAGCGAAGCCCCGGATGAGCTTGCAAGAACAACGTTACAGCAGCACACAGCTGCGCAGTGCAAGCGCGCTATGCAAACCTTATGCACGGACATACAAGGCTTACGACAAGGCTTTCAAGCATATACGACTACATCTTGTCCTTTTCTCCATGGCATGCCAAAGGCCACCAGTTGTGGTAGCTGTGAACTGGCCAGCCAAGGGACAGCAGTAGAACACAGTGCCAAAGCACCATCCAATTTTGGGTCTTGGGGAACAAAGACGGACCTCGTCAGATCGTCCCAGCCGCGTATGTTCTTGGGATTGTTGTGCCGCGTCACAATCGCCACCACCGACTCGGCCACGACCGCATTGTTAGCCACGCGCGTCTGCGCGCCTGCAGCACGTCACCGCGCTGCACAGCACATGCAGCAAGGCGCCAGCCCTGCGGAGCTGCGTTTTGCAAAGCCTGCCTGAGAACCGAGCGAGAGTCATGCGGTTGACGTAAGAGCCGCCTGAGGCCCGGCGTGGCCGCTGAGCCCATCCTGCGGCCGCTGGAGCAGCCCGTGCGCGCGGTGGTGCTGCCGCTGCGCGACGCGCGCGCCGCCGCGCGGCTGCAGGACGCGGTGCGCGCCCTCTGTCATACGGCAGGCAATGGACGGCGCTGCTTCGAGCACGCTGGCTCCCTTGCTCAAGAGCAGTGCGTGAGAGGAGCAGTGCGTGAGAGGAGCACGCGTTCGGGCTTGCCCTGGAGGTCCCAAGCGCAGCATTCGCTCGGAGACCTTGCAGGCGGAGGCGTGTTCGTGGGCAGGCAGCGCTGCTCATGTTCGGGGGGGCACGCGGCGGTGGCGCCGCGGCCGCCGCTGGCCCCGCGTGCATCCCGCTCCATGCTCCGCCGGGTCACAGCCTTGGTTGGTTGACGGACGTGCGGGGCCGTGACAGGGCCACTCCGCGCGCGCAGGTCAGGCGGCAGCTGGCGCCGCTGCTGCCGCGCGGCGGCCTGTGGCCGCAGGACCCCGCGCTGCTGCACGCCACGCTCTTCCACGCGTCGCCGCACGCCGTGCGCGCCCGGCCGCGCCCGCCCCGGCGCGCGGTGGCCGGCTGCAACGCTGGGCTGTAGCAGCGCTCCTGGGGTTGTGCACGGTGACCCGCAGGCCCCATGGGGCATGGCCAGCTGCGCGCACTGTGTGCACAATGTGCAGAGGCACAGCTGAAAGCCGGACGTGCCCAGCAGGCTGCCGGTCCGTTGGCGATGTGGGCCTTCTAACGCAAGGCGCCGCCCTGACGCTGCTGGCTGCGCGCTGCGCGCAGCACCCCGTGCGCGCGACGGGCACGCAGGTTGCGCTGGAGGTGGCCGCAGTGCGCGCGGCGGCCGCGCCGCTGTGCCCGCCCGCGGTCGTGCTCGAGCGCGTCGTGCTGACGCCGTCCGGCAACCTGCTCGCCTGCTGGCAGGTCGCCGGCGGCGCCGACCCGGCCGCCCTGCGCCGGCGCGCCCCTGTGCCAGACCCTGAGTCAACTCCGGCATGCAGGCGACCCGAGCGGGTCGCCTGGAGGTTGCCAGCGGCGCTAAGCTGGCCTGCGGCACTGCGGCGCCCATAGCCCAGCCCGAGCCTGGTCAGTCTCAGCAGCAGCGCTGAGGGGCGTCGACATGGCGCACCAACCTGCCTGCCTGTCGGGCTCCCCGACGACTTGCACCATCAGCAGCACCCCTTAGGACAGCTCTGCCAGGGCGCGGCGCGCCGGCAGCGCGCATCCGCCCCCTCACCTGACTCGAGCAGGGCACGCCGCGCAGGGCGCTGCGGGCCGCGCTGCCGCGCGCCCCGCCGCCAGAGCAGCAGACCGTGACTGAGCCAGACATCCTCTACACCACGCTCGCGCGCGTCGTGGCGCCGCCGGGTGACGCCGGCTCCCGGGCGCCAAAGGGCGGCAGCAGCAGGGGCCGGGGCCAGGGCCAGGGCGACGGGGCGGGCGGCAGCGACAGCAAGCGCGCGCGCGCGCTGCGCGCGCGCGGCGGCGCCGGCGCCAGCGCTCCCGCCGGCAACGGCAGCGACGCGGCGGTGGCGGTGCGTGCGGCGGTGGACGCCATGTCGGCGTCGCTGTGCGGCCTGCAGGCCACGCTGCCTGAGCTCTGGTGCGCTGCAACTGGGTGTCATGGCCGCACTGTTGACGGACTGCCTCCCCCCTGGGTTCCCGCAGGTCGTGTCGCAAGCTAGAGTGGTGGGGCGCGCGATGCGGCAGCGGTTGCTGTCCTGCTCACGGCCCAGCACCAGCTGGCATGCGGCCGCATGCCGCTCGGGCTCCTGACCCTTGGTGTGCAGCGGCGAGGTGCCACCTCATATGTGCCGTCGCTGGTGTGTCCAGCTTCACCTGTTGCTGTAGACACACTCTTCTTTCCCCAGCATGCCTGGAGGCAGTTCCTGTCTAGCATGCGCTGGTAAGTATGCTGCCGGGTTTTAGGCATGTGGTGGCTCGCAGGTATGTGGAGGAAGAGGACATGCTGGCACTCGCGCTTGGCGGCCGCTTTGTGCAGCACCCGGCGCCGCTGCTCTGCGATGCCAGCCTGGCTCAGCCTGATGCACAGCAGGTGCAACAGGTGTGAAATCTTCCCTGTCACGCCCTCCGTTTATGATTCTTCTGGCTTCAGCCGGTGGCCTGCTCAGCCTGCGGCCGCAGGCTGGAAGAGAAGATAGCGTTTTTGCGGCGCCCCCCCCCAGTGAGGTTGCAAATTGCAGGGTTGATAGGGTGTTCATGCATGTCATGTTGATATCTTCACGCTAGCTGTCCAGTTTGCACAGACCCAGCTTTCAGAAGGAGCGCGAAGCTGTTCATGGGAACCTCGCCTGTTGTGTAGTCGATTTGCGGGTCAATCATCAGTTCAGCATGTGTTCCATGCTTATCCTGTGCCTGTTCTTGATGTTGGGAGTCCCAGAATGCCTGGTAGCTGCATATGATGCTTCTTTCATACAGTGCCAGGAACCTGGCACATGCGCATGCACAAAGTGGTAATGACCTGTCATGCCTTATCTCAATGCCGTGCTGTGTATTAGTATCAAAGGATGCAAAAGATCCTTTGATGTTGATTGCAGATGCGATACGGTACACTCCCTAGAATGCCACGGCATGCACTATCACATGCGTCACAATGGCCCTGTTCCTACACGCCTTCATACGTGTCATGTAGTACTCACTGCATCTCCGCGAACACACTGCATGATGACCACGCAACACCAGTGCGCATAAAGAATGGGCAACGAGAGTAATATAAGAATGGCAAGGGGGACGCTGGAGCAAGGCGCACCAGCTCGAGCGCACGAGCGCTCAGCATGATAACAGGCAGACCTAGACCACATTCAAGACATGGCCTCTGACCCATCAACCAGCACGGCACTGTTACACTGCATACTGCGTTGCATGCATTACATCATAACATGCTGTGCGTGCAATGAGCGCAACTCGCATCACGGTAAAGTGGCTCAGGGACCGGACAAATAGGAGCCTACAACAACTAACCTGTCACCCCTCACGTGCCGTTGCCTGGTGCAGCAGCGGGTGCCGCAGCATGCTGTGCTCTCAACCTGTGCCAGGCCGGGCAGAGTCCGGCCGAGTGAAAGTCGGGCCCATGAAGGTGGGCCGCTCAGAGCGTGCTCGCCTGCCACCCCAGCGTGTACTCCAGCTGCTTCTTCGGGTTGAAGTAAAGCGTGCTGATCAGGAAGTCGCGCAGCCAGATCATCTGCGCGCGCGCAGCAGCACTTCACATCAGCGAGCCGCCAGAGCCAGCCTGAGGAGCGTACACCCGACGGCGCCCAAGCATCGCTCGGACAGCCTGGAGCCCTGAGGCGGTCACCGAGGACAAGCAAGGGGCCGTGCAGGGGCCGCGCAGGACAAGCAAGGGGCCGCGCCGACCGCCGGCCTGTAGCAAGCCACAGCACAGGAGCTGCAGCGTTTGGCGACTGTAAGGCGCCAGCCCAGACTAGGATGCGCCGACTCATCTCAGCGCAAGCAAGACAGTGCATGCGCGGCTTCTGTGGCTGCCAGCGCGCCGCGCACGCCGGCGCGACGCCCGCAGCGCACCGGCAGCGGCTGCGGCATGACGGCCCGCTCGGCGTTGTTGTGCGCGAGGTCCACAAGCGGCGCGCAGCGCGCCGTGCGCCGGCGCTCCATGGCGCGCAGCGCGTCGGCAATCGCCGCCGGGTCCGCGGCCGCGAACGCGGCCGCGGCGTCGGCCGGCGCGCTGCCCGCCGCGCAGCACGCATCGCGCAGCGTTGCGGCCATGTCCACGGCGTCCTCCAGCGCCATGGCGCCGCCCTGGTCCGGACAGTGTCAGGCACCACGGCTCAATCACTGCATGGGGCTGGATGTCCATAGCACCTGGGCTCGGTCTTTTAAGTCGTGTGGAGCTGCACTGTAGAAGTTGGCGCAGTAAGTTGCACGGCGTCACTTCGAATCGCTATTAAAAGGACTTTTGAGGCATGCAGGATGGCATAGGCAAGGATGACCCTCAGGGTGTGAGTCCTTCATGCATGAGTATGTTAGTATGTCATGTAAGTTTGCAGCATACCAAGGCAGTGGCGTGTGCTGTACTTCCCAGAGCGCTCTGTGCCGCCCGCGGAGGAGCGTGGGGCAGGCCGCCCTCACCTGGCCCACCGCCGGCGTCGTCGGGTGCGCGGCATCTCCCAGCGCCGTCACGCATCCGCGGCCAAACGCCTCGCCAGGGGTCAGTTTGCTGCCGCATGACACACAAAGCTCAGACATGGGTTTACATGCATGAACGCCCGTCAGCCAGTGTCTGCAGGAATTATTGGCGCAGTGAGCGGCGCTGATGGTCCCGCCCACGACAAGTTGCTTGCTTCACAAACTTCACGAGCGCTGCAGCATCAAGCGTGCGGTGCCGCCACACGCTGCCTGCAGCACGCAGACAGGCGCGCCATGCCCTCGTGCACGCGCCATGCACTCGCACAGATGAGCACTCGCAGGCCGTGCAGCAAGGCGGCGGCGCACCGGTCGCCCACGATGGACAGGTACAAGTGCTCGTCGGGCGTGTTTGTGACGTAGTCCTGGATGTGCAGCGGCAGGCCGACCACCCACCGCTCCAGCTCCACGCGCATCGCGCCCTTGTCCTTGTGCTTGTGCACAAAGCTCTGCGCGCGCAGAAAGGCGGGACTTGGCTGCGGTGCTTGCCCTGTAGCGAAAAATACCTCGGCTGCGCAGGAACGCAGGCATAGGGAGCGCACGGCTTGCCTGCGCCTGGTCTGGAAACGCACCGGGCAGGCAAGCCTCGGCACGCAGCTCGCAGCGGGCGCAACCACATGGACATGTACATGCAGACTTCAGCTGGCGAGCGTGTCTGCGAGCGTCGCGATGTTGAGCTGGGAGGAGAGCGTGCGCTCCTTTTGCGACTCTCATAGCAGGAGAGCCCTGAACCCTCGTAGGGGAAGAGCCCAGCACCCTCGGAGCAGGCGAGCCCTGGACCTGCGGAGCAGGAGAGCCCGGGAGGGCGGGCGCGCCTCTGGCACCGGTCGGCAGACAAAATAATACGCTCGGTCGGGTGAGACCGGGTATGTGCCCACCATCAGGCCTTCGGGGCCGCCCATGACCACGCGGAAGGCCGGCCGCGGGTCCGGCAGGCCCTGCTCGAAGTCGGCCATGCCCCTGCACGCGGCCCGGCGCAGGCCTGAGTGCCGCGCGCGTGCGCGCTCCAGCCCATGCCGGTCAACTGCATGCAGCGCTCACACAAGTGCCCACACAGCCAGCACTGAGCATCTTGTATGAAGGCAAGGTGTGGGTATGGACGCCGCAGAGCGAAGCACAGCGTACTCTACTTAACGCAGGACACAATTTATGGATTATTGAAACACGACACACACAATCCGCATGCAGCGGCTGCAATCGGATAGCGAACCAAACATTGTGTATGTCTTGCACCACGCACAAGCCAAAAGCTTCTAAAGAGTTGAGCGTAGGCGCATGACACTACCTCAACAACAGCTTGACGCCGCACTTGGTCCTGGTTCAAGCCTTCCCTAGAGCACAAATATGGGAGGCTGACTTCACAGGCTCACAGCCAAGCAGGACCGAGGCGTGGCCGCACCGGAAGCAGGACCAGCCCGCGTACTGCGGCTTGGGCAGCCCGAGCGACGCGCCCACCTGCCGGGCATCGCAGGGCGCCGGTAAGCCCGGCACGAGCACAACGCGCCTGACACGCGCGCAATGCCATGTGCGTCAAATCAACACGCTCGCGGCGGCCCGCTCACCTTGCTCATGACGCCGTCGGCGCCCACGACCACCTTTGCCCTGATGCTCGAGCCATCCTCCAGCTCCACGACGGGCCCTGCATGCCATAGGGACGCGTGACGGAGCCCAAACAGGCACGACCCTGCAGCGCGCAGCAGCGCCTCGCACGCCCTGCACCAGCGCGCGGCGGCCGGCGGGCCGGGCCGCACCCTCATCGAAGTGGGAGACGCCCTTGACGCCCGTGCTGGTGCGAACGACGCCGTCAGCCAGCTGCGCCGCGAGCGTGGACTGCAGCTCGTTGCGCACCAGGCCGCGCAACTCGTGCGGGCCGCCCGCGCAGTCGGCGATGTTCAGCCCGTTCAGCTGCTTGCCGCGCTTGTTGTACGCCTCCATCCTGCGCGCGCGGACTGGGGCTGTGGACGCGCGCGCCACAGTGCCTGCAAGGACTGAAAGCCACTCTGGAAGCTCCCTGTTGAAAGACTGACTGTTTTGTACACTGCATACGAGCCATGACAGTCTGAGCACGGGCCAAGAATATGCACATCATCAGTTATTCCCAGCTAGTAAGACGAAGCTGCTTCCAGTCCTGCTGCAAATGGTATGCAACACCGCTGCTGACTCCCAAGCACAGTGGCCACGCACCGCTCAACCTGCATGGTGTGCTTGGCGCGGAGCTCGTCCGCGACGCCCAGTGCGGTGAGCGCGCGCCAGGCGTTGCTCTGCATCATAATGCACGCGCCGGCCTCACGCAGGTGGGGCGCCCGCTCCAGCACCGTCACGGGGATGCCCACCTGTGAGGCGCACAGCGCGAGCGTTACTCAAAAGCGCACGCGAATCCTGGTAGTAAGCACAGACACAAACATCAAGCACAGAACACGCGAAATCTGGTAGCAAGTACAGACACATATATCAAGCACAGAACACTGCGAGCGAAGCTCCCTTAGGCATATTCACGCTTGGACCAAAGAACGCGCAGGCAGTAAGTATGGTCACAAAGTGCACACCCGTTGCAGGCCGACCGCCGCTGCCAGGCCGCCTATTCCGCCGCCGACAACGACAACGCCGTTCTCCATGTCTGCACAGGTACAGCGCAAGTTCACAACACATCCACTCAGCACAGCAGGAACCAGACAGAGTTCCTGATACTACCAGGGGCACATGAACGTGCCTTTGGTTAGTGTCCAGAGTTTTCAGATACATTCACCACTACTACTTGTAAAGCGCAAGCATACCATGGCTGCCAAGGCCCCCGCTGACAGCGGCAATCATACTGCAAACAAGCCCAGGCTCAAGCAATACACACTGACACCTATACAAGCCACTGTACTTGCATGCGGAAGCAGCCTCAAGTGCAAGCTATCAGGTGATCACTGCTTTTGGGCGCAACAAGGCCCCGCACCCCCAGTTGACGCCCGTGTCTGCAAAATCAGGCCGCGCTGGCCCCTGCTGCTTCTCCTCGTACACACATCTGCCTTGAAGCTAACCGCAGGTGCGGTTGGGAGAAGCAAAAGGTTCATGCTGTCTCACTTAGGTGCGCAGAGCTGCGAGCAGGTTGCAGCGCTCAGTCAAAGTCTACTCTCAAGGCTCGGTGCGGTCTGTACGTAAAATTGACAGGACACAACCTAGCGGGCCATGCTGTGTGCCCAGCATGCCCACGACGTCATCGGTCAGGGTGGCATGCTGGGTGCGCAGCATGTGAGCTGGCTGCAAGTGCCTGCGTGTGTGCGCATGGCGTGCGCATGGGGGTCTGCCATCTAGTTACAATTCAGCACACACCCCATAAAGTCGGGAGGTGAGCATTGCCTACTAACAGGACAAAGCTGACACCGTCTGCTTACTCAGCCGCGCACAGTGCTGATTGGCAGCGGAGAAGACTGCACGTATCACTCTGCCCACATAAACAAGGGTATACTTCGGTGTGTGTGTACCATGCAAGGATATACTTCGGTGTGTGTACTATGCAAGCCGTATACGTATGCATGTAACGCATAGCTGCAACAAAACGAGCCCACTGGTTTCGCTATGTCCTATTCGCCACGGCGGCACATATGCCCGAATTGCACACCACATAGTGCATGTGTATAGTGTGTAGCACATACCATGCCATTTTCCTTTGACCATGCGCAGCTGCCAGGACCTGGCTGGCACTTCAGCCCGCGGCACTGTCAGACCGCCACCATGGCCCGGCCCACAGCCCTCGTGCACGCAGCTTTGTCATGAGCAGCACAGCCGGCCACACAGCAAGCTGGCAATCGGCAACTTTAGCAGCAAACAAGCGCGCACCACACCCGGGACCCTGTCGCAGCAGCTGAGCGCAACGCGCCAGGCCGCACACGGCCGCACGCTCGATGTGCCCGCACGGGCGCTCCCTGCGGTGCTGCCAATGCAGCGCAGTCAGCGCGGCTTGGCCCAGCCGCCGTCATGGTGCGCCGCACCGGACGCCGCGGCCGCGCGTCAGCCCGGCCGTCAGGCTGCCGGGCGTCACCGCGGCAGGCGCTGCAGGTCGTCGGACGACCCGGGCTTGTCCGCGCGTGGCTCTGGCTTGGCGGTCAGCGTGGCGGGCGGGACGTAGTACAGCACGAGCGAGACGGCGGCCGTCAGGATGCCGAGCAGCAGCTGCAGGCTCGGCTCCAGGCCGAAGAAGGCGACCGAGATGGCCATGGTCACCAGCATCGCGGACGAGGTCGCATACACCTGCGGGCGCCCGGGGTGACAGAGGCACAGTGGGGCGCACTGCGGCGACTCGGGGCTGTCCCACCACCAGTAGGTGTCCTCAAATAGGGGGCGCCCACTTGGGACACGAGCCAGAGGCGCTGTCCTCACAAACCTGACCCTGGCCGCCTGCCTGTGCGTGACGGCACGCATAGCGCCCACAAGCTCGACAGGACTCGCAGCGCATTTGCTCCATGCCTGCGCGGCGCAGCCTTTCGGCGCACTGACCGCACGCAAGAGAATACTGGCCCTGACCCTGACAGGGCGCAACACCACTGCAAGAGCATGTCGGGGCGCGGCGGATGCTGCCGGGCGCGCGGGCCGCGCGCCTTCATGATGGAGTCGGCAAACTTCATGACCCACGAAACGAGCAGCCCGCTGAACGCCAGGTTGGCCACCACCAGCACCGTCACCCAGTTGTAGCCGCGCACCAGCGCGGTCAGCCAGGAGCCGTCCACAAAGCCTGCGCGCGTTTCCCGTTGCAAGCGCAGCGACACACCGCGCCAAGGCAACGCAGCACGCGCGACGCCCGCCAGATGCAGGTGCTGTGCACCCAATAGTGTAGGGTACAATACTGTAGGTGAGGGTATGGCTACTCCCCATCACACCGTATGCAGCAGAAAGTGCGCCAGGAGGTGCTGGCAGGCGCAGGGCGCGTGAAGGGCAGCCGCGGCGCGGCGCGCCTGAGCGCGCGTCGGCGATGGTGAGGCCCAGCGCGTTGAACGCGACGCCGAAGGAGTACAGCTGCATGTTCTGCCAGTACAGCGAGTCGCTGGTGCGCTTCATGACCCACTCCGTGTACACCGCGGCCAGCGCGCTCAGCAGCGCGCTCAGCACGCCCAGCGCGTAGCCCTGGCGCGGCGCGCGCGGGCGCGCGTGGGGGCGCGCGGGGCCGGGCGCGCTGCGTGCCGGGCGCCGGGGCGGCGGCAGGTGTCAGCGCGCCAGGACACACGCATACCTGTGTGTTCGTCGCCCAGCCGAGCGGGAGCAGGCCTGACGAGGAAGGAAGATCCGGGTGCGCAGGCACATGCATGAATCGCAAACAGGGTTTGGCGCGCAAACAGGGTGTGGCGCCCACCTGGAAGGGCGCCGTGAAGAGCGACTTGCCCTCGCAGTTGGTGTTCACCTGCCGCGCCGCCGCGCAGCCGTCAGCGGGCTGCCGCCCCTGGCGCGGCGCGTGCGGAGCACTGCACGGCCATGCAGACCCGGCGGCCCCGCCGCACAGAGGCGCGCCCTTGCTTGCATTGCAGACGCAATGCAGCGCGCTTTTAGCATGCGCATTGGCTTCGCGCAAGCGGAGCATGCCAGCCGCGCGACGACCCTGCACGCATCGTGCGTCCAGCCCGAGGCTGAGGGCCTTCTGTGGGCTGCCGAGCCGCCCGGCGCGCCTGGCTGATGGTGGCCCCGATCATGAGCAGCAGCAGCGCGAGCGCCTGCAGCAGGCTCAGCGGCCGGCGCAGGCAAGCCCACAGCAGCAGGCCGGTCGTCACGATCTTCAGGTTGCCCAGGATCTGGTACGTCGCGGCGTCAACATGCCGCAGCGTCCAGAACTGCGCGCGGCGCAGGCCCGCACATCGGCCACCACATGCGCCGGAGCGCGTCCGGGGCATATGAGCGCCGCTCCCCGGCACGACCGCACCTAAACAGGTTCAAGCGAGCCTGTACGCGTGCACGGATGGCGCGATGCAGCATCGCCTCGTAGCCACGTTAGGGGAAGCATGCGCAGGCTGGCGCGCACATCAGCTCCCAGCGTGCATGCGGCACGGCCAGCCATGGCTGCAGCCTAGCAGCGGTTAAAGCAAGCCGGCGCCGTGGAGACCGCAGCACACGCTGTGCACTGCTCGCGGCGGGCAAGGCGAAGCAGCAGCGATGCACGCTGGTATATGAGCATTGGCAATAAGTGCGGGGTAGACACAGGAACGCATGGAGTCGATTCGGGCATGCAGCCTCCATGGATGCTCCATGTCAGGCACTCATCAGTACAGTCGTCCAGCAGAGTGCAGCTGCTACACGCATGGCATGCCTGTGCGGCGCGCTGCGGCCGCCGCCCGTCCCTGAGCCCGGCGCGGGCCGCGGCCGGGCGCGCGCGCCTGCACGTTGTTGTGCAGCCAGTAGATGAGGCTGGGCACGACGAACAGCGCGGCGCCGCGCAGGCTGCGCGTGGTGCGCGCGGCCTCGG
>JAABUX010007264.1_pt1 | contig 13053 bp, 6 predicted proteins | sample 5561851 | NCBI WGS metagenome assembly JAABUX01 (sample SAMN10711883, study PRJNA513361) | rock metagenome | isolation source: Antarctica rocks | place: Antarctica: Victoria Land, Richard Nunatak red sandstone | collected 2016-01-03 | reverse complement strand
ACCTAATGTTTAAGCCGTTACTTAGAAAGTATAGTATATCAAGTTTATTTCATTTCTTAATACCTCTTTGTTTAATTCTTTAAATAGATAGACCAACTAAGTCCTACACTACGTTGTAAGAGGTATAGCGTTATAGATCTATATATTTCCAAAGTTATTACTAATAGACTAGAAATCACCTATTAGTGTTACGATCCCGTCTGATAGCAAGGAGGAAGTAGGGTAAGGTAAGCTATTAATAATAATACTATAAGTCCTAATTACTATTCGGCATTCTTTTAGGATAGATGTAACTTAGTTAAGAAGATAACTGTATTAAGTTAAGTACGAAGCTCCTACTTAGACGGGAAAACATCGCTATTATATAGATATAGGAAATCCTGCTAAGAGGTATAGTTTATATAGATTACTTAGTAATCCATCTAATTTATAAGCGGGTCGAGTAGATCACGGACTAATTTACCTAATCATGATGAGAGGTACTTTCGCTTGGCGTATTCCTAAGAACTGGCTCGCTTGTAATAATTAGATATCTAGTTATAATTGTTCTAGATCTACTAAGACTATTATAAAATAGTCTATATTTTATCTAATAGCTACTATATTAACGTATTAGTAATACTAAGGAGAGTTATAAGTATATAAGTAGTAACTCGAAGTAATTAGGATAGGTATACTATTATAATATCGCTATCGTATATAGATAGCATATTATCTTCTAATTTTAGTAGGTATATTATTATAGAACGACTCTGTTTATATAACTAAGTCTAAGTATAAATACTTAGTACGTATAGATCTTACCTGTAATTATATAGATAGATATATAGTTATTATATTTATTATCTATATCTATATATCTAGATATTTATTCGTGATAGAGGATTCTTTTTATATTTATTAATATTAGAATTAATTATCTTCTTTAGCTTTATAATTATCCCTACTCTTATTAGTATTTATTAGTAGTCGTAGTAGCTCTTTTTACCTAGGAAGAGGATTACTATTATTGAGATAAATGTTACGGGCATACCTCGATTGCCTTGGCAGTTGCCTGTTTGGGCTTAGCGTACTCTTGGCATTCACCATGACTTGACTTCTTGCATCCGTGTATTCTAGCTCTTTAGCTTATTCTCTTATCAATATACACTATTAGACCATTCTAGGTATTACCGTGACAATAAAGTAATAATAGATAGAAGAGTAGAGATAAATTATTTATTAATTATAATAGTTCTACTTTATAAGCCTTATTATTAATAGCTCTAATAATGTCGTAAGAACTTAGATTCTTATAATTAAAGAGATTTGCTTACTAAGTTATCTTAATATTCCTTTCTATTTAATATAATACGATCTCTTATCTTAAACTTTAGTATAAGATATTAATATTAGTTAGTTTATTTTATTAAATATACTTATACTTATATTAATTAGCTTCTTAGATAGTTATATATTTATAAAGCGTATAATACGCTTATCTAGCTTAGTAAGATTTAAGCGTTTAATATTAGAAATACCTTAAAATATCCTAGGATATAACCTTATCTAAGCTTATCTAAGCTTAATACTCTATCCGCTCTAGTAACTTAGAAAAATTAGCTAAAAATTTAAAATTTATAATTAGATAGCTTTTAATAGTATTTATAAGTAAGAGATAGAAGGAAGAATAGGATAAGAAGATTATAGAAAAATTCTATCTAAATTCTATTTAAATTAGGAATAAAAAGAAAGTCTATAAATAGCTTCTAAGCTACCTAATTTTATTACTAGATACTAAATTTTAGGAAACCTTAAAGATAAAGGTTAGATTTTGTAATCTTAAGCCTTTCTTACCTTTTTACCTAAATTATCTTAATTTATCCTAATCTATTATAAGTCTTAATTATAGCTGTTATAGTACTTAATAGATATATTCTTAGCTATTATAAACTTCCTAATATCTATCTTTAAATTTTTATAGATATATAAGTTATTTTTTTTAATAAATCTATTTATTAATACTTATTATTATTTAGACCTTTTAATTATATTATTATCTTATAATACTTCTAACTAAACTTAGATATAGGTAAATATCCTCTTATTATTATAAAAGGAATAATATCTAAGGATATACTAGTATTTATATTAGCTTTATACTTTGTAATTAATAGAAAGTTAACCTAATTATCTTAATTATAATTAGTATATCTTTAGAGGTATTATTTAAAAATAATATCAATATTTTTAGTCTAGTTATATATCTTAAGATAGAACGTTAAATATAATATTAGCTTAATTCTTATTTATTAAGATAAATATTATTAGAAGTAGGAAGTAAATTAATAATCTCTTATTTATAATACTTATTATAAGATATCCTTCCCCTTATTATAATTATTTTAATTACTTAAAGTAATAACAATCTTATATTCATTACTATATTTTAGAGAAATAGTAATAGAGATAGTAAATACGGCGGGCTATATAGGTAAATAGGCGTATAAGCTAAGAGAGAAGAAGACTAAAAAGGAAGAGGGATAGGATACCTAGCGAGGGAGATATAATAGAGAAGGAGGTAATAAGGTAAGGAAGAAGTAGGAGGAGAAGATAGTATAATAACACGCTAAGTAGCGGGGAGTAAGAAGGTAGAGTTAATAATAATAAAGAATAAGAATATATAAAGTATAAAGTAAAAAATGTATTCGATAAAGGGCTCCGGGAGATCTACAGGGTCCCAAAAGTGCTATATTCTATTATAGTAAAGAAGATTCGAAAATTATATTTAATCGAAGTCGCGTTTACTCTATTAATATTCGATATACGTTCGAAAGTAAGTCTATCTTATAGAAGATATACGCGTAATAAACTAGAAATATACGTTAAATAAAGAGAAGTATACGCGGAGAAGCCGCCTATTTTTAATAAGATTGAGTTCGTACGGATCCGATCGTAATCCAAGTCTATTTTTAGACGGTCTCTTTCTCCGCTAGAAACGCGAGAAAAAAACAAGCTCAGATCGATCCGGTAAAGTTGGCGACAGTTAAGGTATACCCCCCAGTGCATTTCTGACCAGCACCCGGGATTTTTTCTGATATATTTCAGATGACTCTCTCGTGGTGAAGGATATCGAAAAAAAGACTTGCGAAACTGGAGGTTCTACCAGGGCTATAAGTATGGAGTCTGAGATTGGCACCGTATATATCAAAAGCTCCCACCCGAGGAAACAGCCAAAGACGTATAGTTGCTTGAGTCCTCCTACTACCGAACCTACCACCTCCCCGTTTAATCGTCCCACTCTCCCAGTATCGCACTATCCTATGATCCAATTAAGCTGGCTATTAGTGGAGGTGATCGCGGAGTAGCAGCGACTGTCAATCCCCCTTACGCTATTACCGTCACCCCACCTCTTCCCGAGTAGCCTAAGGATTATGGAGCTTCAGTATCGGATAAAGAGGAGTGGGAGATCATCAAGAGACTCGACAAGAGAAAGACGATGTCGGGAACGGAATACATGGTACGCTAGAAAAATACATGGCTGCCCAAAGGTGAGCTGGGAAACGCACAAAAGTTACTGCGGGAGTTTGAGGCACAAGGCCGAGCACAGCGTGGATGCAAACGGGCCAGACCTGCTGGCGCAGATAAGGGCCAGTGATCGTTGTTCGCAGAAGGATCACACATATTCTTCACTTTATCAGAAAGTAGCGAGAGAAACACCAGCGATGGTAGAAAGGAGTTTCTACGGCGTTGGCCAGATTTACGTCTAGCTAACTGCCATCAAACTCAGAGTAACCCAATTTTTCTTCCTCCCGGCCTTTTCATCTCCGTCTCATTGCAGTTTCAGCCAGGAATTTCTAACCACCAGGCTGTGGTGCGGCCTAAGTCGATTTTGGAACATGAATGGTCTTAATGTAGTTGCGAAACTTGTAAGAGCATAATCAGGCCCCGTCCCTTTCCTACTTTATGACAGGTTCGAGCCGGAATCAGGCGACCCAGTCTCCTTCTCTAACTCGAAATATTAGGAATAGCCTCCTCACAAGTGATCGAAATATCATACGCATGTAAAGCTTGTACTTAACTCCACCAACGACTATGGTTTCCCCAGGACCACGGGTTGCCAAATTTTTGAGCTCTCGCTGGAGTGTTGGTGATCTCATGTTCACAATTTTAGTGCCCGCAGTCGATTGCCCATATAATGCAACGTAAAAATTTTGCACAATTCTTTGAGGGTTTGCATTGACTTCAAAGTTGGTTGAGTTGGTGGGAAATTCTGCCGGAAGCGTTTTATCGATGAGGTTTTTGCAAGCTTCAATGGCTGCCGTCATTGTATGCAGATTTAGGAGGGTGTACGGGCTGTTGAGAGTGTTTGCGATGTCGATCGAGCTAGGTACGCTCTGAGTTTTGATAAGACAAAATTTCACTGCAAATGTACCACGATGCTTTGCCAAAGTTCGAAAAGTCCCTTGATTTTGAAATGTGTGGTATAGGGTTTGTAAATAACGAGCAACAGAATCAGCCGTTAGCGTGAGAAGGTTGCCTGATGTTCGCTTCACTCTCGAAGCTGGTCGGCACAGGTACAGTGAGGCTGCTGGAGAAGAGATTTCCGAATACCCCCAAGACCTCCGCCTTACTGGTCCGGGACTAGCGCAAAAGCCAAAGGTTAATTGATAATATTGCAGCTCAGCTTGTTATGGTCAGCAACGTATGCCGTGGACGAAGCATTCCTGCATCGGTCAAACGCTCCCTGTGACCATCCACTTTGAAGAAAGTGCAGTCTCCCGGAGGACTGCTCAAAAAATTCTGGAGATGAGATATTGTAGTAAGGAAAGGCAGATGGGTGGGGTAATAAGCAGGAGTACGTTTGTCCTGATAGAATGATTTTGGACGGCATAGGATAGATCAACGTAGCATCAGGATTAGCAATATATACATTTCGTGTGAGGGTAACGCCTTCGGCCAGTCGTCTGGATAGAGGACGTAATTTTATGTCTTCTATCATGCGAACTTATTCCCGCTATTTGCCAGCTCTTAAAGATCTTGCGGGTAACAACGCTCATCACCCGTCAAACCCTTCGCCTTTAAATCTGCCGCTCTCCTGTCTAGAAAGACTTTGTATGCCGTTTTGGGTATCCCCTTTGCTTCATCCTCCCAAATTTGGTATTCGACCTCCTCCCAGACCTTCAGCTGTCTCATAAAATTGTCATTTGGTTTCACTCGTTTCCGCTTTGTGCGGACTTCTGCCAAAACACTTTCATAGTCTTTGTGCTGCTTACGCATTAGGTAAGCAACGACGATTGTTGCGGAGCGTGAAATACCCCGTGAACAATGGACCAGAATAGCGCCAGAAGATCGTGAGGATGCGCTTGTATCACTGTATATTTCCAGGTTTTCCTGAGAATATCTTAGAGGTTGCAATTGTACGGAGGGCGGCGTGAAGAAGCGTTGAGTTGGTGTAAGCATTTGATCGATAAAGTTACAGATACGGCTCATATGGGTCAGAAGATCTTGGGTCGGGGAATCTAGACATTCGATCCAGAGATGGCGTTCTGGGGCAACGATATCTGTAAATTTCGGTCGATGCCATAGAACCTCAGGAGCGTTGACAAGTGAAATAACAGCAGTAATACTGTTGTTTCGGAGAGTAAGTGGGTCGTAGGTACATAAGTAATCGCCGATAAAGAGACCCGTATTTATCTCTGACATGGAGGGACACATTGCAGAAAGACGCTTGACTGTGCGTCTATCTTGCGATAGGATTGCTTTAGTTGAGGGATAGACCTTGATGTTGCGGTGAATAGCTGCGTTTTGCTGCCTTCTTGAGCCTTCGACCAGATTAATTTTGAGACGAGCTTGATCAGAACAGCTGCTTACTTCTTCTTCGACTCTGAGGGTTGAGGGTTGAGGTTTGCTACTGCCATGACGAAATGATGGTCAGTTGTCGAGGTGTCTATTGTTCATCGACGAGGAAGGCACGAAGGGCAGGCGATACCGCTAGCTTTCAAGTGGCTAGCTTTGGCACCCATAGGGCTAGGGTTTAGCTTGGCACAGTAAGTGACCACTTCCGAGGGGCCCCCTCAATGAGGGGTTTGCACGTGCGCTGCATAGTGCAACGCTTGAGACTCGGTCACACAATCTGAGATATCTGCTATTGTGGGCACAATACATACATTTGGGTATGATCAATACTATCTGCAGCCGGCTTTGGCGGCTCGTGAGGACCTTGTCCAGTTCGCGTTCGGCTTGAGCTACGTTGTACGCTTCGTTATAATGCCGAAAATCACGTAGCAGCGTGGCAACTTTGGTCGGCGTGACTGCAAGTTTCCTTCTTATTTGTCTCTTTAGAGCGGTATCCCGGATTAGTCTACGCAATTTCTTTCAAGTCTGCCAGCTCTGCGGTGAGGCGGAGAGCCTAGGTGACTGTCCGCCTCGCGCGTTCCGCGTCTTACCACGCCACCAACCCAATTCACTTTCACGGCGTGTCGTGTTCCGTGTCCTTCTGCGCGGGGCCGGCTGTGGGGGGGTCACGTCTGATATGTAGATTGTCAACCAAGTTGAAATCACGGGCAGTGTGTGCCCTATATCATGCCCCATGGATGGATCATTTGACGCTAATACAGTAGCGTTGGAAGCTTGCCTCAACACCGTTTAGGGTCCAGTGACACGTCTCCATTTCCAGTAAGTGGCCCGAGGACCCTGACAAGTCTGAGGTCCAGTCGGCGAACCGACCACCCAAACTCCGCGTTCCACGATTTTTGGGGTTTAGGTCTTAGTTCGCTATCAGACAGGTACGGCAATAAAGATCCCTTCAATGCAAGTGCCCATCACATCAACGCATAGTGGCGGATGCTGAAATATTGGTGGACTCCTCTAGGATTAATCACGTTGTAACTTCTCCGGGATCTTCTATCAATACTGTAGCAAAAGAATGGTATATACGTTGTCGCACTATACTCATTTCGTGACCGGTTAAAATACGCTCCTTCGTGTTAAACACTACCCATATTAATCTATATCACCTTATTCGAGTCGCTAGATGCCAGGACATCAATCTTCCAGGCACAAGGTAAATTCCACCACTACATTACTATCAAACTCTGCCTGTGCGAACCGGTCTGCCCTGTTTGCGCCAATGCCCTACTCGGCCTTTTGCCTCAAACTCCCGTAACAGTTCCTGTGCTTTTCCTAACTCGCTCTCGGGCAGCCAGGTATCCCTCCAGCGCACCTTGTACTCATTGCCCTTCGCTACCCGTCTCTTGTCAACAACCTTTTTAATCTCCCAGTCCTCCTCTTTATCTGATGCTGAGCCTCCTTGGTCATGATACTGCTCGAAAAGAGGTAGGGGGGCGGTAATAGCGTGAGGCGGACGGACGGTCGCCGCTGCTCCGCAATCACCTCTACTGGTAGCCTGCTTAACTGGATCACAGGGTATTGCGACACTGGGAGAGATAGGACGATTAAAGGGGGAGGTGGCAGGTTCGGTGGGAGGTTCGATCGTAGGTCCGGTGGTTGTAGTAAAGCTCAAGGAACCGTGTATCTTTGGCTGTTCCGTCGAATGGGAGCTTTTGAGGTGTATGGTGCCAATCTTAGACTCCCTGCTCGTAAGCCCGGGAGAATAGCCAGTTTCGCTAATCTGTTCTTCGTCATCCTCCACCACAAGAGGATCATCTAAAGTATTTTAGAAGAGCTTCAGGGTGCTAGTCAGAAATGCATCGGGGGCCTCACCTTGACTGTGACCAACTTCACGGGATCGACGTGAGCCTGTTATTCCCTCGCCTTGCTGGAAGCTTCGCAGAGGGGGAGGTCGTTTAAAGACAAACTTTAGTTGCGATCGGATCCGTTCAAACTCGACCTCATCAAAGTCATCGTCGGTACCACCTGTCTCGTCAATTATGATAGGGGCTTTCGAAAGTCATTAGCCGCGCCCATCGGGACTGGGACCTGCGTACTGACCTGCACGCTGGACCTTCTCTGACCTGTGTCCACTTGCCCCACCCTCGTCCAAACCTGCACTGCCTACTTTCCGCTTGGAGGAAGCTCGAATGTTGGTGGCGCCTATAGTTGTCTCGGCGCCCGTAGAGAGTGTTGGGCTCAATCTCGCAACAGGGGATCGGAGATTATAGGGGATGATATTGTCTATAGGGTAGCTCGCTCCTTTGACCTTTATTTCTGTTTCTCCACCGGAGCGATGAGGCATGGTGTTTTTAAAGCAGGTTTGTGTGTCGTGTGTCAATGAGACGGGGGTATTAGGGGGTTGAGGAGGATCAGACATAGAGTCTGCTGTGTTCTCGTGGACAATGGAATTTCTAGGTAGGCGCCATTTGTCAGTATAAGACTCTGCGAGCGGAGTGCCAAGGGTCGTACCCAGCTTCTAAACCTGCCACAGAAGTCGGTGGAGTGTTAAGGGAGCATTGCTCCTCAAGTCGCTCAGCAGAAGTCGAGCCGTCGCTTCTGGGGTGGACGCTGCTGCTGTCGTCAATATCCCCACCCTGCTCTCCACCTTGTCTCGGTTCAGAAGTGAAAGCGTTGTCGCAGTCTTCTGGGGTGGGATATTCGACGGCGCCGTTAGACCTTCCGACTCCGTAATCAATACTTGATCCCGCTCGTTGCGACTCTGGGACTCCTCCAATACCACTCAGCAATTTATCGAGCGATGGGAGAGTTCCATCATCCATGCGACCGCCCTCAGGATCAACTGTATTCAAGGGACCTGGCGTCGTTGATTAGCGCCCATCAAATTGTAAACGATAGGAAACTGTACCTTGGGCCGCTTTTTCGGTGCGTAGGTTCGGGGCTGGCATGTGGAGTGGACCTGAAGACTCCTTCGGCGGCAGCCCAATCATGTCGTGCAATTTTATCTCATAGGCTGGGAGACTTTCGCTCGCTTTCCGACTTCGCCCAGGAGCCACAAGTTCTTTATCTTTTCCACAAGCCGTGGATACATGAAGGTGGGAGACTGTAGGCCGCTCGTCTCTGCGCAGGCCTGCCGTGGATGGCGGTTGCCAAAATTGAAGCGAATCCATATTAACGAGGGTCATTGTAGGACGCAAGTGCAGAAGCTCGCCAGAGGATCCAGACGAAGTCTGATCGGTTTGGGCTGGGCAGTCTGGGAGGAAAAATTCCAGCTCGAGTTATATGTACACCCAAAGGCCGGCAAACCAAGTTACTGTAATCTTCCCCACTCAGGATCCCACTCCTTCCCCTCCACTCCGGAGACCACCGATCGCCGATCTCCAAGCACACGTCTCACACCAAGTTGCACAATACACAAACCTGCTTCAAAATAACCGAGCCTCATCACTCCGGTGAGGGGGAAGAGAAAGGGGACAAAGAAGCGAGCTGCAGTACAGACAATATCATCCCCTACTCTCTCCGATCGCCTGTTGCGATGTGGAGCCCAACACACTTTACAGACGCCGAGCCTGAGACAACCACAGGCGCCACCGCCATTCGAGATTCCTCCAAGCGCAAAGCAGGCAGTGCAGGGTTGGACGAGGGTGGGGAAAGTGGACACAGGTTGGAGAAGGTCCGGCGTGCAGGTCAGTGCGCAGGTCCCAGTCCCTGTGGGCGCGTCTAATGACTCTCGAAAGACCCCATCATGATTGACGAGACAGATGATACCGACGATGACTTAAATGAGGTCGAGTTCGCACAGATCCGATCGCAACCTAAGCCTGTCTTTAAACGGCCTGCCTCTCCGCGAAACTTCCAGCGACGCGAGAAAACAACAAGCTCAAGTCGATCAAGTGCAGTTGGTGACAGTCAAGGTGTGCCCCCCAATGCATTTCTGACCAGCACCCGGGATTTCTTCTGACATACTTCAGATGACCCTCTCGTGGTGGAGGATAACGAAGAAAAGACTGGCGAAACTGGCGGTTCTACCAGGGCTACGAGCATGGAGTCTGAGATTGGGAGCGTATGCCTCCAAAGCTCCCACCCGAGGCAACAGCCAAACACGGACGGTTGCTTGAGTCCTCCTACCACCGAACCTACCATATCCCCGTTTAATCGTCCCATCTCTCCCAGTGTCGCACTATCCTGTGATCCAGTTGAGCAGGCTATCAGTGGAGGTGATTGTGGAGCAGCGGCGACCGTCCATCCCCCTCACGCTATCACCGTCCCTCCACCTCTTCCCGAGCATTATCAGGACCAAGGAGGTTCAGCATTGGATGAAGAGGAGTGGGAGATCGTTACGATCGTTGACAAGAGACAAAGGGAAAAGGGCTATGAATACCAGGTGTGCTGGAAGAGAACATGGCTGCGCGAATGCGAGTTAGGAAACGCACAGGAACTGCTGCGGGAATTTGAGGCCAAACGCCAGGCGCAGCGGGGAGGCAAACGGGGAAGACCGGCATGTGCAGACAAGGGTCGGTGACCGTAGGTTAGTTCTGTTGTTCGCAGAAGAAGTACACATGTTCTTGATTCTATCTGTGGTGATAAGAAATTCCCAAGTTTCTATTCTGTATATCTTGCTCTACACCCCATTACTTTCTAAGACCGTTTCAAAGCAAAAAAAGAGTCATCGACGAATCTGCAGTTTTTACTTGGGCTGCCTCGTCATGACTCTTGCCCACCAGCCTTTCCATGAAGTAGCTCTCCAACTCTTCGCTCGGAGAAGAGGTTTCGATGAAGCATGTTTCTGTTTCTTTAGACGTTTGCCTTTCACAGATGTCATTCGGCTATTAGAAAATGTACTTTATTTTAGGTTCTGCGGTCTTTGGTAACATCATCCTTACCCAGGTCTAACACTACCTCAAACCTCGGACGTCTGGTCATCGTGATTTCTGCTTCAGCAGCGAACATCTCTGACACTGATAGCAATCTCATCTCAGCAACCGTCTCCTGGGCTCTAATGTGTTCCTACCCTTTATGCTCAGCTTGCTCACGAGCAACGCTGCGGGACAGGCAACGACATCGGCATCTACTTTCTCTCCCAGTCTATCGGTCTGTGGCGGACCTCGGCTTCTGTCCGTATACAACGTACCCAGAGCACCGAGAGTATCAGCAGTCAAGCCGGGATGCAAGGATGGAGACACGACAAACAGAGGCCAATAGCAGTGGACCTGTATTGACTTGAACTCATTCTTCACCAGGGCTAGAAACACCTCAACTTCTTGTGCGTTCCAGCCTAAGAACCGGGTCCAAAGCGCAATGGTTAATCCATAGATGCCTTCCAGCATGGCGACGAGCTGAAAACGCCCAATCTCTTTCAACCTTGAATCCGCTGGCCACGTACCCACAGGGAGTTTGAATTCACGCACAACGATGTTCTCAAATCCCGCTTCTGTTATTCGTTTCCTTAGGAGTTCTCCGGAGATTTTCAGAGTGAGGCCTGCTTTTTGAGCGGCAGCTTCTTGATTCGCGCACCATTTTCTAATGTTACTGTCTTCGGGCAAAGACTCGTCATCGCTCTGTGCGTCTACCACCAGTTCTTGACATTCCATCCAACCGCCAGGCTTACAGTGCCTACTCCCGGGTCAGAGACTGCTAAAGGACACAACAGGATATTGGTGCCAGCCAGGCTCACATACTCAAAGCTCCGTTCGAACAGTCGAGGCCAGTCAGCGATACTGCCGTTCATAATGCGGGTGTGAATGAGATCAAAACGATCAGCAGGAAAGATCCACGGCAGCTCCACATTGTCGACAATGAACTAGGAGAACGAGGTGTCAGCGCGGCAGTAGCCTCCTTCCCCAATTGATGCAAGCAGCCATACTTGAACATTGACCGGCGTCCTAGGATGAGAGGTTTCAGTCTTAACTTAACATCCTTGGCAGTGTGGGAACACGTTACCATGCTGGTTGAATGGGACTCAGGTCCGTACCGGTAATCTGGGTTGAGTCAGTCATTGGTCTCTCTCAAGGAAACGGCGACGACTGCAGATAGTCATTCGGAATGCTTACTTCGGCAGACGGGTACCGGTCCCCTGTATCGTACATTTAGCCACAGCTGTTAGTGATGAGCCATGCTGTCTCAAGGGACGACCGACCGACTTCTATTGCCCAAATTCCTGGAATCATGAGCACGCTTCGCGCATCTCCATGGTACAACTAGGGGTTGAGATCTCACCCGTTCCAGTCCCTATATCCAGTATCGCTGGGGCCAACCCTCCTACGGGAGCGAAGAATAGCTGTCCGTCAAAGGCTAATTGGAGGACGTGGTATTGAAGGTCGAGGCTTTTCAGGTATCATCAGCAGCGCTTCTGAAGACACATTCATTCTGAGAACCGACCGGTCTTGCTCTTGCTGTAACGAGAGCATCGCCCATCAGTTCGCATAGCATAAGTGGGCCGGTGTCCGGTAACAGACCTCATCATTCGGCAAAACGTACCCTATGGTCTGTCAGCGCCATTCTGAGCTTCTGGTCAGCCCTACCCACTTCCCGCGTGGTAGGCGTGATAACGACGGCCATTTTCGTGCTCGTATGCCATAATGCTTGATGTGACGGATGTGGTGTCCGACTCTCTAACCAACGCTGGGTGAGCATTCGCAAAAATGCAAATCAATGGGACCTCATACGCTTCACCATACGTGGAGTCCTCAGGTATATTCTGAGAAAGTCATTAGCTACCGTGAATGGATGAGACCTGTTTCCCTACTACCTCGTCTGGCTGTGCGGTGATGGGACTTGGGGCCCTTTCAATTGCCTCCGAGTGAGTTGCAACAGCGGCACCTTTGTCGCGCGCGTTGTCTGGCGATCTCGGGGGCAGGACGTCTACCAGTTTGATGACACTTGAATATCGTAAGCATGTATCACGGTGCGACGAGACCTGAACTTACGTTATGTTTCCTGTCTTCGGCTCGTCCTCCTGGCTTTGGCCTGGACTGCCGTCATCCTTTGCTTCTACAATCATGAGCCTCTGTCCTGTTGTCATCTTCACGATGACTTCCATGTGTGCGCTCGTGAGCTTCTGCTCCTCGCCGCCTTCGTCCTTGTACGAACCGTCACCGCTGACGTGAAGAGTTTCCAGACTTTGGTCCTGGAGTGGATACGGTAAGCTTGCGCTGCCGTCAGTGCTGCCGATAGACCCAAGCTCTGAAGGGACCTCACAAAATCTCTGCGTCCCCCTCGATC
>JAABUX010007262.1_pt1 | contig 13056 bp, 10 predicted proteins | sample 5561851 | NCBI WGS metagenome assembly JAABUX01 (sample SAMN10711883, study PRJNA513361) | rock metagenome | isolation source: Antarctica rocks | place: Antarctica: Victoria Land, Richard Nunatak red sandstone | collected 2016-01-03 | reverse complement strand
TCCAGGGTGGCGAGGGCGGCGCGCACGGCGTCAGCCAGGGCGTGGGCCTCGGCCAGCGCGGCGGGCTGGTCGGCGGCGGGGTCGGGGAGGAGGTCGCCCAGGGTCGTGGACTCGCCGTCGCCCATGATCTGGTCGAGGGGGACGGGGGCGGGCAGGGGCGCGGTGAGGGCGTCCACGCGGGCGCGGGGGAGGCCCGTCGCGGCGGCGAGCTCGGCGCGGGAGGGCGGATGGCCCAGTGCGGCGTGGAGGGCGTGGGCACGGCGGGCGAGGCGGGCGCGCTCCATCTGGACGAGGCGCGCCAGAGCGTCTCGGTAGCGCGCGGCGGCGTCGGCCACGGCGTAGGCGTTGTGCCAGGACAGCGGGCCGGCGCCGGCTGGGGTCAGGTGGATGTCGGTGATGATGCCGAGTCGCACGGGCAGGTCGCCTCCGCGTCGCGTAGGTGCGCGTGGGTCATAATTCCTCGCCGCGTCAGATGGGAGGTCGCCGCGGTCCGGTGCGTCGTTGCAGAGGGCCGACGCCCTGCACGATACGCCCCGCGTGTTAAGGGTGTATTAAGGGGGCGTTAGATGTTTGTTAAATTATTTAATTGTACGACGATCTTGTAAAATTACCTTAAATGGCGTATCATATCGCCCAGATGCGCCGCCCATCGTGGGTGCGGGCGCGGGTACAAGGGCTGTATGAGGGGGGATGGACATGCCGCGCAGGCAAGCGGTCCAGCGAGCGACGGCGGCGACGGTGCGCGAGAACGAGGTCATCGACGGTCAAATGAACGGTCAGCCGAAGGGGCGGCAGGGGCCAGCGGGCTCGTCGGCCGACTCGGGGCGCGGCGTGCTGAGCCGCTTGACCATGCTGCGCCCGACCTTACGCGCCCCTGGCCTGCGCCTCTCCGGCTACATCCTCGACCACGCCGCCGACGTGATGCACATGTCGATCACCGAAGTCGCCGAGGCGGCCGGGGTGAGCGAGGCCTACGTGGTCAAGCTGGCCCACGACCTCGGCCTCAAGGGCTTCCAGGACCTCAAGATCGCCCTGGCGCGCGAGATCGTCGAGCCCGTCAAGTTCATCCATGAGGACATGCAGCCCGGCGACGACGCGGCCACGGTCATTCGCAAGGTGTTCCAGAGCGATTTGCAGGCCCTTGCCGACACGCTCAAGGTGCTCGACGCCACGGCGATGCAGCGGGCCGTCGAGCTGATCCTGACCGCGGAGCGCGTGGAGTTCTACGGCATCGGCAGCGCCGCCCCCGTCGCCGTCGATCTGTACTACCGCATGCTGCGCATTGGCCTACCCTGCACGGTCTCGACCGACTCGCACATGCAGGCGGTCAGTGCCGCCCTCACTGGCCCGCACGTCGCGGTCGTCGTCATCTCGCACAGCGGCAGCACGCGCGAGACCGTGGACGCCATGCGCCTCGCCAAGGAGGCCGGGGCGCGCACCATCTGAGTGACCAACTTCGGCAAGTCGCCGATCCAAGCTTACACCGACGTGGCGCTCTACACGGCGGCGGCGGAAACGACGTTCCGCACCGAGGCGATGACCAGCCGCATCGCCGAGTTGAGCGTCGTGGACACTCTCTACGTCTGCTGCGCCCTGGCCAATTTCGAGCGGTCCCTGGATAACATCGCGCGCACGGCCGACGCGCTCTCCGTTAAGCGGCTGTAGGATGCGGTACACCGATGCGGGCCACGTTATGCCATATGGCTGTTGGTTGACGTCATCGTTGCCGTGGGCCTGAACGATGCGGAGACCGACGAACGGCGCGCGGGCATCGACCAGATCGTCGCGTTGACGCGGGCCGTGTCAGAGGCGTAGCTGTGGGCGTCAGCGGCCGTGTTATAGGCCGCGATCGATGCCTGCAGTTCGCTATCCTATCTATCCACCTGATACGACGAATACCCGCAAGCGGGTGGACATGCGCACCTCGAAGAGACACGAAGCAGGGCACAAGCTGCGACATTAACCGGGGAAAGTTACAAACTGACTGTATTGGGCAACAAGATGTTGCACAAGCAGGCGACAGGCGACTCGACGGTCAACGGGCTAATTCCAGCTTCAGTGTTATTACCTCCCAAGGGTCGCCCCCCTGGGATCACCGCGAGAAGTGTGCAACATGTTCTTGCCCAATACAAAAGTTACAAACTGACCCTGGTTCTGACTGCGGCATAGCTGTCCCTCCACAGCCGTACACGAACGCGTCCCCGGACCGGTGCCCTCTTCCTCAACTCAGCACACCCCAACGACACCGCGCAAGGGCATCCACCCGGTTGGTCGTGATCCCATCGACGCCGACCACGCGCAGAACCCGCATACGCAGCGGATCGTCAACCGTCCAGACCAACACCCGCAGCCCCGCCCTGTGGCAGACGCGCACCGACTCCACGGTGGCCAGCGCGTGCTCGATCGTCACCGCTCCGACGCCGACGCCGCGCGCGGCGTCGGCCAGCTGCAGGCCGAGCAAGACGCCGCCCGGCCACGGCCCACCACGGGCCACTGCTTGCGTCGGCGCGCCGCGCCGGGCGACCGCCCCGGTCAACGCGGCGCACACCCACGGCTCCGCAGCGCGGACGGCCGCGAACGTATGGGGAGCATGGCCGGTCAGTAGGATGCCCTCGCGCCGTCCAGTCGCGCGTAGCGCCCGCACGAGGGCTGCGGCCAGACCGGGCATCTTGACGTCCACGTTGAAAGTGAGGGGCGCGCCGTGATGGCGCAACGCCAGCGCCTCCTCGAAGGTGGCCAGCGGTTCACCGCCGGGCGTCAGGCTGCGGAGGGCGGCCAGCGGTGTCCTGGTCACGCGGACGGGCCGCGGGAACTCCGGGTGCGGGAGGTCGAGGTGGTCGTCGTGGGACAGGACTAATGCGCCGTCTGCGCTGGCCCAGACATCGGTCTCCACCATGTCGGCGCCAAGGGCCACCGCGATGGCGAAACCGCGCAGGCTATTCTCCGGCGCGTACTCCGGCGCGCCGCGATGCGCGATGCGCAGGAAGCCCCACGGCCAGCGCGCGCTGCTGCGCGACGCTACCATTGGCCGTTGTGCTCCATCATCCGACATCCGACCGCCTTTAACCAATACCTGACCGTCTATCGTCCGATTGATTGTACCATGATGGCCCGGCAACATCCCCCGTGCGCCGGGTGCTTGCCCCAATTCTTAACCGCCCGTTAATGAACGGTTAATATCCTCTTAACAGCGGCGCGATACGCTACACGGTAGGCAGAAGCGTTACTTTGAGCAGCGCCCCTCGCACGACGGGGAGATTGCCTGCTCTGGAGGTCAGACGGCCGGTCGCATGGATACAGCGAAACCGGGCCGGGTGTTGGATAGCACAAGGGGTTCGACGATGCTTGACCGCACGACACGTACCGACGAAGGCCAGGATAGCGGACGGCCGCTCACACGCCAGACTTTCCTCCGGGAGGGCGCTTCCAGCTTGGGTCTTGCCGCGGTCGCCTCGCCGCTCGGGGCGCGTGGCTTGGCGCTGGCCCGGCAAGCCCGCCAACTGGCCCATCGTCCCCTTGATGCCAGCCGGCCGGTGAGCTTGCGCTTCATGATCCGGGGCGGCGTGGGGTACACGGCCTACTTCAAGGCGGCGGGAGACGCTTTCCGCCGGCAGCACCCCAACGTGACGATCTCCTACGAGGCCCCGTCCGACTTCAACACGAAGCTCAAGGTGGAGATGGCCGGAGGCGTCCCTCCGGATCTCGCCTTCATCGGCGACGACGTCATGTTCTCGTTCGCTGCGCGCGGGGCCCTCCTGGACCTGGCCCCCTTCTTCGCGCGCGCCGGCCTCAAGCGGGCGGACTACTGGCCAGCGGCGATCGATCCGCAGTACCTCGGCCCGCACCTCTTCGCATTGCCGCTCGATTACGGCGTGTACGTGATGTATTACAACAAGGCCCTCTTCGACCGGCAGCACCTGAGCTATCCGACCGATCGCTGGTCGTGGGCCGACTGGGTGCAGACGGCCCGCCACCTCACCATCGACCGCGCCGGCAAGCGCGCGAGCGAGGCCGGCTTCCAGCCGGCGCATGTGACGCAGTACGCCGAGGACGGCCAGCTGCCCTACTGGTTCCTCCCGGTGCTGCGCAGCTACGGCGGGGACTGGGCCACCTCCCAATTGACCCAGGCCCGGCTCGACACGCCGGTCGCGGTCCGCACCTTTCAGTGGATCGCCGATGTGGGCAACCGCTACCACACCAGCATCTCGCCCAAGTACCCGACGAGCCAGAGCTTCGCCCTGGAGCAGGGCAACGTGGCCATGCACTTCGACGGGACCTGGCAGAACTCCACCTACCCCCACTATCCGGCTCTCAAGTGGGATCAGGGCACGATCGACATCGCGCCCTTCCCCAAAGGGACCGCGTCACGGGGCACGGGGGCCGAGGCGTCGGGCCTGGCCATCCCGGCCGCCGCCACGGCGGGGAACGTGCCGTGGGCCTGGGCCTTTATCAAGTATATGGCCACCGAGCCGGGCCAGCGCCTGGCCTTCCGCTACGGCGTGGCCAGCGTGCCGAACACGCGCGCCCTGGCGCACGAGCTCATCCCCACGCTGACGCAGCCGCGGAACTCCCGCATCATGCTCGACCTACTGCCCCAGGCCACGCTGCCCTACTGGAGCGAGGCCATCTCCGACGCCGACCTGGAGGCGCTTCTGCAGAACCCGTGGAGCCCTGCACCCACGCTACGGGACCTGTACCTGGGGCGCACGACGGCCGCGCGCGCCCTCCCCCAGGTCAACGTGAGCGTGCAGACCCTGCTAGATCGGGACCAGCAGACGGCGAAGCGGTTGGGCGTCACGCTACACTTGTAGCGGCGCGCCAGGAGGACGAGGATGGCGAGGATGGTGGGAGTAACGGTCGCTGCTGTGGCGCGTCCCCGCGCGCGCAGGGGTGGCCTACGGCGCGAGGAGTCCATCTGGGGGTGGCTGTTGCAAATCCCCAACCTCATCGGCCTCGTCGTCTTCGCCGCCGGCCCCCTCCTCGCCTCGTTCGCCCTCATCTTCGCGCACTGGGAGATCATCACGCCGCCCACCTTCGCCGGGCTGGACAACGTTAATGCGCTGTTTCAAGACCCCCTCTTCGTCACGGCGCTCGGCAACACGGCCTTCATCACGTTGATCTCCGTGCCCCTCTACATGGCGCTGGGGCTGCTGCTAGCGCTGGCGCTCAACCAGAAGCTGCGCGGCATCGGCGTGTACCGCGTGATCTTCTTCCTGCCCAGCCAGATCCCGTCCGTGGCCAACGTCGTCCTGTGGCTCTGGCTCTTTAACCCCGACTACGGCTTGCTGAACTGGGCCCTGAGCACGGTGCATCTCCCCACCTCGACCTGGATACAGGACCCCGCGATGGCGAAGCCAGCGCTGATCCTGCTGGGGGTGTGGGGCATCGGTAGCGGCATGATCATCTACCTGGCGGGCCTGCAAGGGATCCCGCGGGAGCTGACCGAGGCCGCCGCGATCGACGGGGCCGGGACGTGGCATAGCTTCCGGCATGTGACGCTGCCCCTGCTCAGCCCGGTCATCCTCTTCAATCTGATCATCGGGATCATTCAAACGATGCAGGGTGGCTTCACGACGACGTACCTGGCCTCCTCCGTGGGCGTCCACCAGGCCACGGATAGCGCCGGCCCGGACAACGCCCTGCTCATCCTCGTGCTGTACATCTTCCACCAGGGCTTCATCGACTTCAATATGGGGTATGCCTCGCTGCTGGCGTGGGTGCTCTTCCTGGTCATCCTGGCCCTCACCGTGCTTAACTTCAAGCTGGCCGGGCGCTGGGTCCACTACGAGGGACAGGGACGAGGATAGGGCCGCATGAGTGTCGCGCCACGCGAGGAGGGACGGCCGCGCCGGGCGCGCGTGGCGCTTTGGGAGAACCGTCGGTATCGGACGCTAGTTGGCTACCTCGCGCTCCATCTCGCGCTCATCGCGCTGGGCGTCATCTTCCTGGCGCCGCTCGCGTGGATGGTCGTCACCTCGCTCAAACAGGCCGGGACGGAGTTCATGTATCCGCCGCAATGGGTTCCGCAGCCGATCGAATGGTCGAACTACAAGGCGGCGCTCGTGGACAACGCGCCGTTCGCGACCTACGTCAAGAACACCGTGACCATCGCCGTGGGCGTCACCGTTGGCGATGTCTTGGTCGCCTCGCTGACCGCGTACTCGTTCGCGCGGCTGCGCTGGCCGGGGCGTAACCTCTTGTTCGCGGCGACGCTGGCCACGCTGATGCTGCCCGGCATCGTGACCGTCATCCCCACCTTCCTGCTGATGCGGTCCCTGCACTGGATCGACACCTTCCTGCCGCTGATCGTTCCGGCATGGACCGGGAGCGGGGCGATCGCCGGCGGCGGCATCGGCGGGGCGTTCTCGATCTTCCTCTTCAGGCAGTTTTTTCTCACCATCCCCCCCGAGTTGGATGAGGCCGCCCGCATGGACGGGGCGGGCCCCGCGCGCATCTGGTGGAGCATCATCCTGCCACTGTCGGGCCCGGTCCTGGCGACGGTGATCATCTTCGACCTCCTCAACAGCTGGAACGACTTCTTCACCCCGCTCATCTACCTTAACTCGGAGACAAACTTCACCTTGGCCCTGGGTCTGGGACAATACGAGATCGCGCACGGCGGCGTCTACTACAATCTGGAGATGGCCGCCGCCACGGCGATGACCCTGCCGGTCATCGTCCTGTTCTTCGTGGCCCAGCGGTACTTCATGCGAGGCATCGTCACCACGGGCCTCGCGGCCCATTAGGGGGACCGATGGGCGCTCAGTCCAGTCATGCGCGGGTTCTCGCGCGCACCTTGCTCGTCATCTAACAGCTGTCCTGGCTTGTGGTCATCCATGCGACGAGTCATGCTTCGTTGTCGCATGGATGACCACAAGCCAGGACAGGCAGCGCCCTTCCTCGAACGTCACCTCAGTCGCCTGGGTACGGTGGTTTATCAGGCCGACGGTGTCGTCATCGTGCGCACGTCTACGGCTATGACGCCGTGATAATGATATCCATCGCCGTGTCATGCCTCATCATAACCATGAGATTTAACACCATCTTAATGCACTCTTAACGTGGCGTTAACATTATGATATGCTGGTGAAAGACAAATGTGTGGCCATCGCGGTGAGGCATCCTGACCGTGTAGGGCCACGCGCCGATCGAAGCGAACGCGCCATGGTGAGCAGTGATCATCTATATCCGCTCGACGCCGTGGATAGCGACCATATAACACGTCACGAACAGGAGGAATCCCTATGGCACAGCCCCATCCATCACCGATATCGAGAAAGAAAGCGGTGCGCCGTGTCGAACGGCTGCAAGCCGCTTATGCGAAAACCGACGGGCGGGTGCAAGCCCTGCGTGAGCGCCTGGCGCACATGGAAGAGAAGCTTACGCGACGCGCGGCGCGTCTGGCGGAGGCACACGCGGTCGTGGAGCAGCCCACGCCAGTACCCGACGTTAACAGCCCCGACGTGCGCACGTCCAAGCTAAACGGCGCGCGACAGGCACAGGTGGTGGACGCCTCCGTAGACCAGGGTGCAGCGACGATGAAGCGGCAGTCCGGCTCCAAGAGCGCAGTGGCGACCAAACGATAGGCCGTGGGCGCCCCCTCCGATGTCGCGAGGAGGATGCTGCCTCTGTGCGACGCTGCGTCTTTGACGTTGATCATCGACCAGACTGCCATCATATGCAGCGGGCGTGCGGCTTTCAGCCTGATCCGAATAGGTGGCGCGCCTAAAATCCGCCGTATATGGCGGCGCTCGTGAGCGGTCCTTATCATAGCGACGCAGACTGGCACGATTGCGCTGATCCTCGGGCGATTTGTCTAATGCGACGATCTCTACGTGAGCAACACGGAGGCTCTGCCATAGGCGTCACTGGTAGCCAGGTTACTGAGGACGGCGTGTCGCTGTCATTCATACCCTCGACGCATTCTATGCGGGAGGCCGCGAGGGAGCGAGCGTCGGACGCATCACGGACCGACGCAGCGCGACATCGTCCACCCTCCGCCCGTCCACGCTCCAGAACTCGATCACGGCCCCCTCGTCCCCGACCACCAAGCGCTGCGCGCCGTGGTGGGTGGCGTCCCGCACGCGACTCCCGATCAATGGCCGTCCGAAGGCGCGCAGCGCGGCGCCCCCCGAGCCGTTGACGACGTACGGGATACCGTCGACGTCGAGCCGTTCGTAGCTGTGTTCATGGCCGGAGAGGACAGCGTCGGCCCCCCACCGCGCGAACGGCCAGCGCAGCCGGTCAGAGGATCCGTGCGCCCCCGAACTGTATGGCGGGTGGTGCGCGACGACGACGTTCAGGAGCGTTTCGCTGCGCGCGAGTCCCTCACGCAGCCAACACGCTTGGGCCGCGTCGGCATCAATGCCGTCGGGCTCGTGCTCGTCCGAGTCGAGCACCCAGAGCCCCAGGTCACCCAGCGTGGCGTGGTAGTATCGCCCGTTGCCGGGTAGCCGGAACTGCGCGAGGTAGGCGCGCGGCCAGTCGTGGTCGCCCCAATCGTGGTTGCCCAGGGCCGGCAGGAAGCGTCCCGCCTCGATATACGCGCGATACGGCTGCAGGTTCGGGGCCATGGTGGCCGCCTCGCCCGCGGGGTAGTTGTTGTCACCGGTGGTGAGCACGTAGGCGGGGGCCCAGGACTCAATCAGCCGCGCGACGGCCTGCTCAGCCGCGCACTCGACGCCGGCCTCGTGACAGCGGCCGAAGTCGCCGACGACGGCGAGGGTCAGCGGCGTGCCGGGCGGGCTGGCGTGCAGGTCGGCAGGGGGCGCGATGGCGCGGGTACGGGCCCCCTGCGACGGCGCGCGGCCGACCAGGCGTCGCCACAGGCGCACCCGTTCGATCACTGGCTGACCCAGGGGCGCATGGCGGACGCCGGTTCCAGGCCCAGATGCGTGCAGACGAACGAGGCGATCATCGGCTGCTCCAGTGTGCCGTCGTGCGGCCCGCCCTCGACCAGCGTCGACCCCACGACGTAGAGGGGGACCGCGCGCAGCTCATCGTCCGTCCCGCCGTGATAGCCTCTGGCGTTGGTTCCGTGGTCGCCCGTGATGAAGATGGTGTAGCCATCGTCCAGCCACGACCCGAGATAGCGGCTGATCCAGGCGTCGATGGTAAGGATGGCGGTCGCGTACTCGCGCGAATCGGAGCCCTGGTTGTGTCCCACCGTGTCAGGCCAGTTGAGGTGCAGCAGGAGGAAATCGGGGGCGTAGCGCGTGCGCAGGTTTTCCGCCTGGCATAGGGCGTGCGCATCGGGGTAATTCCCATCCTCGAAGAAGCGGCCGTGCGCCACCGGCGCGTCCGCCGCATCCCACTCGCAATGTAAGGCGGGGTCGTATGGGGCGGCGCAATACAACTCGCTAAAGAAATAGAAGCCGACCGCGGCGCTCGTGCCGCCGGAGGCGTGGACGACATCGAAGAGGCTGCGCATCGTGGAGCGCCGCACGATATCGTTGCAGACGATGCCGTTTTCATGGGGGTACGTGCCGGTCATGATGGCTTCGTAACACGGGCGCGACGTGGAGGGGAGCACGCAGCGCACGCGAAAACGCGCGCCCTGGTGGTGCTCCACCAGTCCTTCGATGAAGCCCAGATTCCTCCGCGCGGCGTCGTCGCGGAGAGCGTCGACAACGATCAGTAACGCCTTCTTCGCGCCGCGTGCCGCGGACATGTGCCCTTCCTCCCCACATGGTATGGTAGGGTCGCTCCCCTCTCGCCGCCGATCATTCGTATGATAACGGGAGTGGGCGGCGGTAGCTCCGGATCCTGAACAGATGCGCCGCCGCGCATTCAGGGTCGTGCGAGCGTCGCCGCTAGTCAGCGAGGCCGCGCTTCCACTGTAGCACGGCGACGTTAAGGGCCCGTTAACACTGTGTTAACGGCTGTTTAAGACGGTCATACGGATAAAAAAGAGGACTCTTCGCACGGGCACCTTGCGTCGCCTCATGACTCATCACGCGCCACGCATCACGAGCGACCTACGGGCTGGGGCTGGGCCGTTGGTTCTTGGACGTGAGATCGTTCGTGACCAATGACAGGCACGGGCGCGTCGCCGCGCCTTCGACCGGCGCCGTAGACCTGCGCCAGGATGACACCAACGCCGAGCCACGCTACCACGCCAAGCGCGGCTTCGATGGGCTTGAGGATAGTCCACGAGTAGGTGTCGTGGTTGAAGGCGGCGTAGAGCGAGTCGAGATACGTCAGCGCGACCAACGGCAGCATCACGACCGTATAGCGCGCGCAGAGCGCGGGTTCGTACACCAGCAGGAAGGGGAGAACCCAGATGGTGTAGTTGGGTCCCCACCCAGGGCTGAACAGATAAAAGGCGAGGGGCAGCGCCGCCAGCCCTTCGAGCGGCCGTCGGCGCCACAGCAGCGCCAGCACGACAACGACCAGCGCGATCCGCAGCAGATCGCCATTAAGCGCGACGATGCCGGGGTGCGGGCGGGCGCGGGCGGAGTGTAGCCAGCACGCATGCGCGAGCGCGACGTAGCCCCAGCAAAAGCCCTGCGCTCCCTTGTACTGTAGGACGTTGTAGAGCATGTGGTCGTGCGCGAGGCGATGTGTGAGCGTTCCCGTGGTCGTCAACGCCTGATGCACGCGCGCCAGGAGACTCGTGTGCGCTACGGCCTGCTCGTACAGGCTCATCGTGATGGCCAGCGGCGTCAGCGTCAACGCGCTGTAGAGCGCCCACGATCCCACCAGCTCGATAAGCGCGCCGCCGCGTTCCCAGCGCATGTCGCGACGCGGGATCAGCATCAGGAGCGGTGGTAAGACGAGCAGCGGCCAGGTCTTGTAGGCCACGGCGAGGCCCAGGGCCAGGGCCGAGAGCGACGCCGCGCCAACCCCCACACGCCGATCCAGCCGCGACGGCAACAGCAGGAACAAGGCCAGCGCGATACCCAGGACCGGAATCTCCTCGAATTGACCGTGATAGGCCGTCACCAAGACCGGAAGCGGATTGACGGCGTAGAGCAAGCCGAGATGCACTGCCTGTTCAGGGCTGCGACCGAGCCGGCCAGCGATGGCGCGCACAACCACGGCGATCGCGATGCCGCAGAGCGCGGGCGCGAGCTTGTCGAAAACGAGGAAATGCCCGCGGTCTCCCCTCGAGAACCAGACTAGCAGTGCACTCAGATATTCGTGTAGGAACGGGGGATAGGGATAGCGCCCGTGCGCGAGTGGATCGGTATAGACATCGCGCCTGGCCAGGGCCAGTGAGCCGATCCACCAATGCGCCTCGATGTCGAAAGGTAAGCCGCGATCGAGCACGACAATGGGCACGGCGCGCGCCATGGCAGCGGTGGCGGCAATGGCGAGCACGGGATGGGACCGGGACCAGGGACCGGCCCAGCGGCGTACGGTGAGTGATGCCAGAGCGAGGGCCAGCAGCCACACGACCGCGGGAGCGAGGGTTGCGTCGTTGAGCACCACGTCTCCTTCAAGGTATATCGTTGGGGCGCCGGTTCCGACGACCGCTGCCTTTTGTACAGGCATCCGCCAACGCGTGTTGGCGGACATGGCCGCACGATCGTAACGGCCTGTCGCTACGATCGCGCGGCTGACGTGGTGGACCAACATCATCCCCATCGCGCGCTGGCGCGCCACGCCTACGGCATGGCCCAGCACAGGAGGTGCCTGACACCAGAACAACCGCCCCCGGCTGCCGATGAATGGTACGGCAGCCGGAGGCGGTTGTCTTGCGGTGAGCCGGCCCGATCATGGGGGCCGGCTCACCGCAGGCGCTAACAGTATCCCGACAAGAACCCTACTTCTTCCCGAAAGGGGCACTGTCGAAGCCCGAGCGGCCTTCATCGAACAGGCGCGCCATGGGCGTGACGTTGGCCGTATCGCAGGTGTAGTGCAGGCAGCCAAGCCGGAACACTCCCTGGATCGTCTGCAGGAGCGAGTAGTGGTTGTACGGCGTCGTGTCCTGCACGCCATGCGGTCCGTGGTTGGCGATGACGATCGTCGCCACGCGGCCACCGCCTGGATTGGCGTCGCAGCACCCCAGGTTCGTCGGGGAGAAGTCGTCCTCATCCCAGGTCACGACGATGGCGTTGTGGCCGGAGCGCCACGCGGGCGAGCGCATGATGCCCGAAACCAGCGCGGAGACCGTCTGGTCCCCCGTTTTGATCAACGCCGTGTCGTCGCCCGCGCACGACCCGGTCCCGTGCATGTCGTGGCATTGGTCGGGGACGATGTAGCTCAGATTCGGGACACGGCCGCTGGTCAGGTCGACCACGAGCTGCGACCACGGCACGATCTTGCGCAACTCCGCCCTACTCCCCTGGATGCGCGCGAAGTTCAGGAAGGGGTTATGCTTGGAGGCATAGAGGGCGTTGCGCGCGCTGGGGTAGGTCGTCCCCAGGTAGCCCGCCGACGGCAGCGCCTGCTGGTAGGTCTTCCAGGTCAGCCCTTTGGCCTCTAGCTGGCTCGCCACGCTGGGGTCGGCGAGCGTGTGTGTGTAGTAGGGCCCGTCGTCCTGGATGCCGAAGTAGCTGCCTCCGATACTCGCCACGTAGTTCGGCTCGCTCGGGTGCGTCACGCCGTCGTAGTTCGTGGCCAGCGCATACCGCTGCGCCAGGGCATTGATCCGCGGCGCGTTGCTGTTCCCAATGATCTGGTCGTAGCTATGGTTCTCCATCATGATGATGAAGACGTGCTGGTAGCGCGGTAACGGCGTATGGCCGCCACCCCCCGCAGTGGGCGTACTCGTCGCCGTGGCCGTCGCGCTGCTGCCTACCGTAGCTGTCGCTGTCGGCGTGCCGGTCGCGGTGGACATGGCGCTGCTCGCCGCCGTCGGCGTGCCGGTCGCGGCGGCCGTTGGCGTCGCGGTCTCCGTCCCGGTCGGCTGCGCGGTCGCGGTAGCCGTCGCGCTGCCGCCCGTGCCGCTCGTGCCGCTGGAGCCCGCATTCTGGGCCAGGACAATAACCGAGCCGAGCAACCCGTTCCCCTGGCTCACGAGGTCTTGCTCCTTCCCGGCGTCGACCGGCGTGTTACTGAAGGCGGCAGCGTCCAGCGCCGTCGACATTCGCGCGGTGAGCGTATCGCGGT
>JAABUX010007259.1_pt1 | contig 13060 bp, 25 predicted proteins | sample 5561851 | NCBI WGS metagenome assembly JAABUX01 (sample SAMN10711883, study PRJNA513361) | rock metagenome | isolation source: Antarctica rocks | place: Antarctica: Victoria Land, Richard Nunatak red sandstone | collected 2016-01-03 | reverse complement strand
GCGGCTGTGAAGCGGGACAGGTCACCGCCGTCGCCGAGCTCCATGATGATCGCCACGTGCGAGGATGTCAGGAACACCTCCTGCAAAGTCGCGAGAACGACATATTCACTGTCTGCGTACGGTCGCACAGCAGACCCTGCAACGTACTGACATTCGATTGTTTCTGGTGCGTCCACCAAACCCCCAGCTGCTATCCCGCGTGGCACCTAAGAGCTTATAGCGTCGCTTGACAGCATTGTCAAGCAGTTACATGCAGCTGACAACCACACCGAGGAAAGTGCAGCCCTTGCAGCGTCAGACAATGTGGCAAGCAACCACTGACGAGCAACAGCTGAACTGACGATCTCAATTGCCTCTGTGGCTGGAGACGCACCTTGAGGGCAATGACGTGGGGATGGTAGCCCAGCGCGCTGTGGTTGATCAGCTCTGAGCGCAGCACGCCGCTGCTGGTGGCCCCGCCGCGCTCGATCAGCTTCACGGCCACCTCGCCGCCGGTCACGTTGTCGATGGCCAGGTGCACCACCCCGGCTGAGCCCCTGTAAAGAATTACTCTTGTCGGTGAGGAACAGCTCAAGCGCTTGCCGGAGCGTGACGACGATGGCATACACATTACAGGTCGTGCCGAATGCTCTGAAGTGTCCCTAGCGGCCGAGGTGCCGCATGACCGCGCCATGCTCGCACAATCGCTGGACTTTAGTGCGAGGCTGCCCTGGGCAGGTCCACAGACATTACCTACTGCACCGTGGTAGCTTTGGCGGAGCGCTGTGCTCAGAGGCGTCAGGCCGTTGCATGCTCCATGCGAGAGCGCACTTGCAGAGGTTGCGCAGCAGTGTGTAGCGCTCGTTCTGCAGCAGCATGCGCGAGAAGGCACGCTGGCTGTCGGTGGTGAGCGCCGCCGCCGCGGCCGCGGGCTCCGCCTTGGGCGCCGCCAGCCACTCGTGCGTGAGCGCCGACGCCGCGGCCGCGGGGTCCATCATGCCGCTGCCCCGCCGACCCTGCAGCAGGTCGGCCCGCGTGATGACCGCGCTCCGGGCGCGGTTGACCATGCCGCCTGTCGCGGTCGCAGAGCGCGGCAGCGCCGAGGCGGGCGACAGGGACCAGTGCAGCGGGGCGGGAGCGCTGGCCGCCGCGCCGTTGCCCGCGGCGGACACCTTGCGCGACAGCGCCCTGCGACATGGCAGACGGGTTATGCTGACGTGTGCGTGCTCTCAGAGATTGAGGGCAGGGCTAAACACGCAGGCTCGAGAGTGAACGCGCCGCAAGCTAGATGACATCATTGGAGCCAGCAAGTGGTTACATATATGCTGTCGATTGGTTTGGTGCATCTTCACAGCACAAGCAGCAGGGTACTCTGCCAAGCAGCAAACGCCGACAGATCAGCGCTCACCAATCGCTGCTGTCGCTGTCTGCGTTACCCAGACCGCTGCCTGAACTCCAGGCGCCGCCCCTTGCGACGAAAGGGGGTTGCTCGGCGGCCGCCGCAAACGCCGACGGGACAGGGCACGAGCGCGCCACTGGGCTGTTGTCGCCCGGCTCCCCTTGATGCTGCAGCCTGCGCCGGGACACCGACGGCCGCCGGGACGACCCGTCGCCGGACGAAGGCGCAGCGCTGGCGGCTGCCGGCGTGCGCGCGTAGAGGGCGGCGAGCTGGGCGGCGCGCTCGTTCAGCGGCGCCCGCGCGCCGTTGCCATTCACACCTCTCCCATCCGCAGCAGGGGCCTGCAAGTGGCTGCTGCTCTCGCGCTCGATCGAGGCGCGCTTGCTGGGCAGCATCGCAGACCCTTGCCGACAGAACGCTGATGCTGGGTAATCTGAGCTGCCGGCCCTGATCGGTGCAGCGTCCGCCGCTGCCACTCCCACGCTCGGCTGGAAATTGCCGCGCCGCGGGAGGCCGTCTTTGCAAGCCATGGCACGCGCCGCGGCATGCGGGCAGGCCACCGGCGAGCATTGCTGTGGCGCTGGAGCGGGCAACCCTGCCGAGGGTGACTTCCTGCGGAGAGCGGCAGTCTCGGCTTCCACGCATGCCGATGCATCCGATGACGAGGCTGAAAGGCTGCTAGAGGCCGCGCTGCCCGTGCGCAGCTCGGCGGTTGTGCCATGAGGCGGCAGCTGCGGAGCCGGGGTACTGCGTGCGCGTGGCGCCACCAGACCGGCGAAACCATCGCGGCTGACCCCGGCCGTGCCCTGTAAAGTACACAAAAGCGTTTTGGTGACCTCCGGCAGAGGCAGGAGGGATGTACTCAGCGGACTAGTGCATCGGGCTGCGCACCTCTTGAGCTCCAGACCCAGCAACGGCGTAGTCGACCCCAAACAGCTTCGGCAACTGTTGAGGCGACTGCGATGTCGAGTCCCTGCAGACGTTCGGCAGCCTGTCAGAAGGCTCAAGAGCTGCAGAGCCCCTGTGGGCAAGTGGGGCAGCACGGCCGGTACACGGCTGCACTTTATGGGTCTGGACTCGGGCCGGACAGCACGCTGTCACGCCTCGAGAGCGCTGTGGACAATGCTCGCCAGACGAACGGCTTGTACTGAGCAGCGCGCGATGCTATGATCATCAGAACCGGCATCGGTGCGCTGGCCGATGGACGGGACCGTCATTACTGCCGCAGCCCTTTTTGCAAGGCACATGTCCGTCGTGCGCTCGCACGTTGCCGCTTTGAGCCAGGGTGGCAAGTCTGTCAGGCCAGCGGTCGGTCGGGGCTGCACGAACGCAGCGCTAGGCACGAGTCGGCAGGTTCAGCGGGGCGCAGAGCTCACCTTCCGGCGGCTAGCGCGTCCTGCGACCTCCCCCTCATCATGGGGTCGCCGGCATGTCTGCAGCTGTCGCTGTTGTCGATGCTGATGCACATCATCCGCCGAAACATGCCGTAGTCAGGCGCTGACGTCGACGACGCTCAGGATGAGATCACCTGTGGCCGCGTTGGTCCTTACCCTCACTGCTGCACCGCTGATAATCGTCGAACACGAAGCCACATCGAGAGACACAAGCTTGCCTGACGAACTGTGTCAAGAGTAAGCCGAGACCTGCTTGCTGGCTAGGTCGAGCCTATGTCATCCTTATGCCACACACCACTACTTCGTCCACAGTGCCAGTGCATAAGCAGATGACGGAACTCATTCTTTTGCGAGCGCAAGAAGCAAGCACCATCCTGCCCACCCCAGCAAAGGCTGCGCATGCATTGATTGCTCGAATTCGGTCCTCTGACATCTGACTCCCAAGCATGTTTGGTGCACGGCGGCCGCATCGCTTGGCCGGACCTTCATGATGGTCGATGTTGTGGGAAAGGGAGAGGGGGGGAGGGTGAACGGCTTGTCGCCAGCCTGTTGTATCACGCCGAAGACTCGATTCCTGGGCCCCACTTATGCGGTGCACGCCTGAATTCTCGCCCCGCTCGCCTTGTTCGGGCCACTGATGGGGACCACTCAAAAGTATTCGAGCAGCGCGATCTGAGCCATCAGCGACGGCAAACACACTACCTGAGACGTAACCAGGGAGAGTGTGGGACGACGCCGATTGGTCGGCAGTGTGCCCCACACGCACTGGCGTCCTCCGATGGCTGCTTGAGCAGTGACCAAGCGTTTTGGTTCCTTTCTTGACCCGCACACACGGTGCAGCGAGCTGGTGCCGCGTCAGCGCCAGCTTCGCAAGATATCTCGTAGCGGTCCGGCAAGCGAACCGATAACCCCTGTGGACATGGGGCAGAAGCGCGCTCTCGACAGGTGCGCCACTCGCCTCGCTGTCGCGCGCGCGGTGTGAAGGCTGCCTCGGACGCCGTGTAACGGCCTGAGACGCAACCTTGAGCAGCGTCCACGTCTGCTGCCCGCCCCCAGACCATGAACCCGTGCTGCGTCATTGCGACGGAGCACCCGCGCCTGTAGCAGGGCCTCGGACGACGGCAGTGCCGGCTCCAGTGGTGCTCAGCAAGCTCAGCAGGCCAGCGGGTTCCCCTCCCGGCCGCCGCATGAGCCACAGCCTGCGCAGATGCCGCCTCAGCTGGTGGACGCAGACGATGTCATCAGCCTGGACTCGTTTTCGTTCGAAGACGGTGTCACCGGGCGCGGCGTCGAGCTTGATGACTCAGGAGGCGGCTTTGCTGCCGCCGACATCTCCCTGTGGGGCCTCAGCGTGAGTTCCTGCTGTCTGCGCTGTGCATTAATTCTTGGAGTGGTTTGCTACCGCAGAAAGCATTTTCTAATTGGCGCCTTGAACGCACCTGCGCGTCTGTTGCCGGCATGGAACCATATCCTATTTTGTAAGATGTGAAGTCGAACGCAAATTGCCGGAGAGCAGCCCATCCGAAGGTCTCGACGCAACATTCACAGACACAGCATGCGCACAGAGTTCGAGTGGTCAGTCAGAGCGCAGCGTGCTCATTCGTTCTCGGTTCGCATCAAACGCTGCTCGTCCTCCGCTCCAGGAGCGCTCGGCGACGGACGTGCAGCGGCAGATGCGCGCGGCCATGGCGCCCGCGCCTTACGCGTCCTCATCTGAGGACGTCCCCACATCCCGGCCGGCCACCCAGCCGCGGTCCATGCCCGAGCAGGACGACCCCGCCGCGACCGCGGCGTACGAGCCGCGGGACGAACCGCGGGGCCTGGGCCTGCTGACCCGCCTGGCGCGCCAGCGCGGTGTCGTCATCGTCAGCAGCAGCGGCAGCGACCGCAGCAGCGGCTGCGCGGAGAGCCCGGACCGCTACGACCTCAACGCGGCGCTCCAGGTACGCTCATGGTTCAGTCGTATCAATTTGACCCCTGCTGTCTGCCTATGCTCGGCTCCAGTCTGGCGTGAGTTGGGCGCCCTTCTGATTTGCGTCAAAGCATCGGATGTGCCGAACCTGTTGATTTGCTGTGGTTGTGTATGCTGTTGGTGGCCGGCACAGTGTGTGATCAGCACAACGGCATGCTTGCGGATCTTCTGCCCATGAGGCCGCGGCGCAAACGCTTCCGAGGCTGCCTCTGTGGAGATGCCAGAACCAGAGGGCTTGTGACTCTGTGATCAGCACCATGCCGTGGTCGCGCATTGCAGCATGATTTGCTGCCCATGAGGCCGTCTCACCCTAGACCTAATCTCCACCCATATCCAACCCTATACCCTGACTTTAATCTGCTCTCAGGCTGCCTCCATGGAGGACACCGACAGCCCGGCGTCGGATGGCCGCGACTCTGATGCGGCCGGCCCCTCCCAGCCCGACGCGGCCTCCTCGACGCCGACCAGCCAGCCCGACGGCGACGGCGCCTGGTTCGCGCCGCCGACGCGGTTCCCCCCGGCGCACGCCCGCGCCGCCCTGCCGCCGCCGCCGGTGCCCTTTGTCGCCAGCGTCGCGATGCCCGGTGCGGGTTTGATGCTGGGGCCTCACGAAGTCTGGCCGAACGAACAGCCGCTGCACTGCGATTGTAGATGTGTTTGCTCGCGATGCGCATCGTCCTCATGTTCGTGTAGGTGTTTGTGGCGGTGTACGCACAGGCATGAATGCGGGTGCAGACTTCGCGCGTACAGCTGATGGTGCATGGGCCATGACAGCGCAGGGAAGGTTTTGCACTTGCCAATGGGTGCTCATTGGTGCGGACGTTCACCGGGACACTCGCTAAGCATATTGCAACTGTTGAACAGGCGCCATGAAGGCGTCCGATTTCAAGGACGACGCCCCGCGGCCGGCGGTGCATGCAGGCGTGCGGCTCTCGGAGCCGGCCCTGTGGCTGGACCGCGTCAGCCGCTGGCTCCGCGACGGCGAGCGCCAGTCCTCGACCGGCGGCGGCAACAAAAAGTCGACCGCCGCCTCCCTGTGAGACGGCCGGATGGCAAGCGGCGGTGACAGCGTTTGGCACGAGGCACTCAGGCCGCTGTTTGGAAGCTGCCGCATCCTGTGGGCGGACAGCTCACTCGCTGCGATCGCGGACCGACAGGACTTCCAACTGCCAGCTTGCTGCGGCCGGCCGTCTGTTTGGATTTGCGGCTGCTACTGTATCGAGCTGCTGCAACATTGCCCTGGGGAGCGCTGCGTGCTGCAGGAGGAGGGGCTCAGCTGACTCTGTGCATGCTGACTCCAGCTTTGGCGGCCGCAGCAGCAGCAGCAGCGACAGTAAGATGCAAATAGCGGCGTTTCAGGCAGCACAACGAGCTTCCCCAAGATAAGCAGCATCATTTTGGCGCTCCGTCTTTAAGACACCAGACCTCAGATGGTACTGTGGCGACAGGCAGCAGCTGCCCCCGGGATGAGGTGGCATGTCATGCACAGCGTGCGGGGACCGCATAAAGAACTGTTCAGCTCGTGTGGAGCTCTACCGCAGCTGCGTGCGGTGTATATTTTGCTGTACTCTCATGGTATTTTACGCAATGCAAGCACAACTCTGAGGGAATGCCAGAGCGGACAGGTGGCCTTCTGTTCGGTTGTGCCCTTTATGAAGTGTATCACGCAGCAGCGCAGCACAGTGAGTAGGCCGGTGCTGCGGTACTTCGTGCTCCCTCTGCCTGCTGTGTAGCTCCCCGTGACCGCTGCTTTCGCAGCGGCGCACCTTGTTAGCATTGGCACTTGACAAAGCCTAGCTCATACTGTAGGTATTGTAAGTGGAGTCGGCACTGTTGGCCCTAGCGCAAGTAGCAGGGTTCAATCTTACAAGCGTGTGCCATCATTCACATCTGCTGCGCATGCTCTGCCATCTGCTGAGACGCTGATGGCTAGGCAGCTGGCGCTAAAGCGAGCGATATCGCACATATCAGAAGCCACGCCGTGTGTGATGATTCTGGCAAATTCATCACATGCTGCATCACACACCAGCCGACACCCACAGCTCGTAATCTGTCACACTTGCGCAAATATGGTCCAAACCTTGCGTTAGTCGCCATGCAAGGATATGCAAGCACCATTGCCACTACGAGCACCGTATGCAATACATTTGTATCCGCATCAGCGCTGCTACCCTCATCGCGTCAGGAGATGACCCTCCGAGCATCATATCACATGCTCACAGGCTGGCTTTTGGCGACTGACTTCCCGACAGCCGAATGCAGAGCGCACTACGCCGAGTGCACCACTCAGGGTCAGGAACAAGCGCAGTCTCCACAAACGAGGACCGCAATTCCTCCAGGTGCTCGTCTTCCTGCGGACTCATCGCCTCGCACGGGTCCCAGCCTGGGGCGTCCTCCGACCAGGAGCGGATGCAATCGCGTGTGGGGCAGCACAGCTCGAGACAGTGGCCCCCGGCGGTCAGCTGCTGCTTTCCGCAGCACCTCGCCGGCGCATCCTCCGCGAACGTTGATGCTCGACTTGCCTGCAGCGTCAGACGCCGGGCCAGCTGCGCGCCAAAGGCGTAGAGGGACTGAATCTGGATCTCGGGGGCCCGCAGCACCAGATGCTCCAGGTTGTGCAGCTCTGGGGCGCCGCATTCTGCGGCGTCTTGATCATCACGATCCCCTAGGGTGAAGAAATAGACTTCGGCCTTCGTCTCCATGATCAGGCGCCGCACGCTGGCCGGCTGGCGTCCTCGCGGTGGCAGATCCCACCACTGCAGGTCATACACTGGGAGGCGCCAGGTGGTGTCGATGTGCAGCGTCTCCAGCGCAGGGCCACAGCTGGCGAACAGCGCTGCGAATCCGGTCCTATGAGCCTCAACGGAGCCGAGAGCCATGAGTTCAACGAGCGTGAGCCGAAGGCTGCGGGCCGTGCGCATCGCCGGGGCGAGCCACTCGAGTCTCTGCGCCGTGATCTGGCGCCAGGGGTCTGTCCAGGTCTCGTAGGGAGTGTCGCCTGGGTCGAATTTGGCCTCGATGTGGAGGTGACGCACGCCGGGTGCTCCCGGTCGAGCAAAGAAGCTCCGGACGCTGGCCTGCACAGAACCAGTGTTGGCGTGGTCAGAGCTGATGCAGGAGTCAGTGGTTCCATGGCCCTCACATGTAGCCATATGTAGCCATATTGGTCAGCATGACGGTGCTCCAAGTGCTGCCCACTGCTGTGCGTGCCTTTCAGACCGCACCTCGTACGCCTGTGGGGATGCGCTGGGGCTTGCTTGTCCCCTGGATCCTCCCAGCATGCTGGAGTGCTCGTCACCTGCAATCCACCAAACAGCAACTGATGATGCAGGACACATGACCTGATCCACGCCGTGATGATGTCGTGAAATGTCAGGAGGCACCAATGAAAGCTTACGACTTTGATTGCTGGCAAGGAGGCAGTGCTTGAGCCAGCAGCGGAGGATGGTCATGGCACCTTGTGTTTCAGCCTGCGAGCTGATGTCCCGCTGCAAGGTCAGACGAAGGTGGACGTGGCTCAGCTCCGGCAGCGCCCTGGCCGCTGCTGCCAGCGCTGGATGCGTCGCCGCTGCGGCCGCGACAGACGAGGCCGGCAGCTGGTCAGGATCTGCTCCAGCACCTCCGCCGGGAGCGCCGGGAGGTGCTTCATGTCGGGGGCCCGGCTGCTGCAACGGAGGCTTCGCAGACACTGCCTGGGTTGTATATCTCACTACGCAGATTGCGAGACAATAGGCAAGGCCATCGAACACTACAGCCACGGTCGGACGCTTCACCGCGGGGTTATCTGCGCTTGTTCTGACACCGGGAGTCACACCAATCCGAGCAAGCCCGTGCTGCGCGTGCTGTGTCTCGTGCAGCGCAGCACACATTGCCAAGTTCTCAACACACGGATCGTCGCTGGTCACTGCAGCCATCGGTCGCTGACTGGCGCCGCATAACATAAGTCCCCAGGTGCGGCCTTGACCCGCGTGTCCTCTGATCACATACACAACAGCGGGGTTTTTCTGTTGCCGAACAAGATTCTGAGACCATCGTCGTTTCCGGCTGATACCCCTCTCCGGGCCGAGCTGCGGCCCTCTCTCCTGCCACCGACCCGCGCTAGGATGTCCAGGTTAGCTCTACCGCAATGCCATGAGCTTCAGAGCCGAGCAGCGGTGAGCTGGCGCAAGGACAGCGCAGTCCTGGGTGTTTGCAGGCGTCCGCCATCAACATGGGTACGAAGCTGCGCACCGTGATGCTCTACGTGCCATCCGTAGGGCCGGCAGCGAAGTTCTACGAGGTGGGTGGCTTTGATCCGTTGGCCTGCCGTGTGACGCATGCTGGCCGCCCATGCCATGCTGTCCCCTCTCTTACCTGATTGGCAACATCCTGAAGCTGGCCAGTAGCGTTTTCTATAAGGAAAAGCGCAGCAATCAGCATACCTCCTCGGTACAGCGTTGCCACGGTGCGACGTAGCACATGCACGCCACGTCTGGCAAGCAATGAGCGAACGTGTGTGACGTTAGCCATTGTGATATAGGACGCGTTCGGGTGGTCCGTGCGGATCCGCAAAGAGGCCGGTGTCTATGCGGATCTCGACGCCGGTGGCGTGCTGATCGGCATCCTCAGCAGAGGCGCTGCCAAGGTCCTCAGCTTCCCGGTCGAGCCGATCGATCCTGAGGTGCGCACTGCTGCGAGTGCCATGCTGAGGGCTGTCCAAGAGGCACATTGCGTATCCAGCGACCCCGATGCCGTCTAGTGAGCGCCCTATGTGTGCTGCAGAAGTCGAGTCCACGAGTGTTCACCCGTGATATGCAGCCATTACCTTGCGTACCCCGCTCTCACATCCCAGGAGCGGAGCCCGGCACTGACATGTATAAAACTCCCCTCACCTTTGCAGACCCATCGTCGACTGCTTGTCATTCCGCCTCCCGTGTGCGCTGCGCAGAAGCCGCCACCGGCTCTGCACCTGCTGTTCGAGACGCCCGACCTGGACGCCGCCTACGCCAGGGCCGTCGCGGCCGGCGCCGTGTCCCTGGAACCGCCCGCGACCAGGTCCTGCGGACGGACCATGGCTTACGTGCGGGACCCGCACGGCGGCGTCCTCATCGAGCTGCTGCAGGAGCTGGAGTACCCGTTCTTCCTGAAGGCTGCCTCAACGTCGTAGTGTCAACGCCTACTGAGCACCGAACCGCCTCGGTGCACGCTGTGATATTTCTGTGAGTGTGACAGCTGCTGCAGGAGCAGGAGTGCCCGCTCGAGCAGCAATTGGCATGGAGCGCGAACAAAAAACATGCTGTGAGCGCTGATAATGTTGTCGCTGTGCATGTGTCGTGCATCAGTCCTGCTGCATGCTGCGAAATGAGCATGATGATGAGGACAACACGCACTGCGACTGCTAGATCACTGTAAAGTTCGGTTCTGCAGGGACTTGATCCTGGGTTCGTAAACATGTCGCCCTGCATTACCCTGGCGCGACGTCTGCAATGGCCCATCGCCCAAACCACACGCTTGCTCAATGGCTGCAGATGCAGATGCTCCACATCATGCAGCCACTAGAAGCGCAGTCAGACCGAATGCACTAATCGCAACTGGGCCTCAGTGGAGACCTGACTGGGTTACACTCAGCGGTATTGGAGTGGTCCTCAGGATTCATCTGAAGACGGCGGCCGCCTTGGCGGTGCGACCGCGGGCAGCGGGGGCTCTTCCACGGCAGCTGCTCTCCTTGGCGGCCGCTGCGAGAACCGCTGACCGCCGCCACCGCTGCTGCTGTCGCCACCGGCAGACGGCTTTACCATCTTCTGGCCCCTTGCTGAGCTGAGGAGCTCCCAGTCGCCTGACTGGCCCGCATCCCGAAGCATCACCTCTTTCCTGCGGGCAGCAGAATTTTACTTATTGCGACTGTCAGTGAGTCGGGCATGGCATCATGCGGACGTGGTGAGCATCAGCACCACACAGTTGCAGTGCTTCGCGGAAGCACACATGCTACGAACTGGCACACAGCTGATGCATCAAGCGCATGTGTCGTCGCAAATTGCTTCGGCGTCTGAGCATCATAGGTGTGCTATGCTCGCACCGGCTGAGCTTCATCTTTTTGCCCGGCAGCAGCTCAAGGCACATGACGTCCATCATGTCACCAACGTTGACCTGCACACAGTGTGGTTCAAGTCAGCTTAGCTATGGTTTATATAGCCACTCGCTTCGCAGGAGCCGCACAAGCTGAGGTCCAATCTTCTAGGAACCCGCAGGGTATCACTCCTGTCAATGTCTCGGTCGCACCCTCAGGTCTGCTACAGAGTTCATGCAAGGCGCACGCCTTGTCTGCGGGGTCATTGGTGCGCTCGGTATCCAGCTCGGACACGTGCACCAGGCCCGACTGGCCGGGCAGCACCCTCCACGAAGACGCCGAACGGGTGGATCGCCTCCACCCTCACGCCCCTGCGCGGACATCTGTAAGTCTTGAAGCTGGCGTCTAGTGCCGTTATAGATGCTTGAAGCACAGAGGCATAGCTCATGAGGAGTAACACATGGTCGTCAAGACGGCGCACAGCTTAAGCTTTGTGTACAACCAATGTTACCGTGCCGTATGAGCAACACCGCAGCGTCAACTTCAAGTAGGAAGGGTGTCGGTAGGGTGTAGGTGGGGTGCGCGCCTGTAGACCGCGCCGACCTCGACCTCCGACACGATGGCTCGGATCTTCGCGGCGGCCGCCTGCACGGTGGCCTCGTTGGGGCCGGCGATGACGACCGTGCCGTCCTGCTCGGTCTGCGCAAGGGGACAGCGACGGGGGTGTTGTTGTTCCGTGTAGCTGGGGCTGAGATCAAGCTCTGGATCCTGAGAGAAGCATGGTACTGGACAGCAAAACAACAGGACGTGCCTGGATCTCCTCACAGCCCGTGTCGTCCCTGATGCCCTTGATCGTGCGCCCTCCCGGCCCGATCACCAGCCCGATCTTGTCCGTCGGGATCTACGTGAACAACAAAAGTCTCATCAAGCAGTCATCATGCCAATGTCAACGGACAGCCTGTGCTGACAGCGCATGCGCAGCTGCAAGCATGAGCATTTCCAACTCTTTTCAGGATGGCTTCGGACGAAGCACTGCAGCGATGCTGCAAACACACACACACTGATGACCGACAACATTGCACCGAAAGGGTGACGGTGGCAAAGGACGCGCACCGTGACGATGAGGATGCGCGGCGTGTAGGGGCCCAGCTCGCCGCGCGGCGGCGGGTCGCAGGCGCCCATCTGGGCCAGGATGTGGCGCCGCCCATCGGCGGCCTGCCGCAGCGCCGCCTCCATTATCTCCAGCGTTATGCCCTCCACCTGCCAGGGTATTAACTGAGTGTCATGGCACAGAAGCTGCGCACACGCAGCCGAAGTACATGTCCCAATGCTAAGGCTCAGTTCGAGACTGTCTCAGAAACATCCACCAGTCTGATCCTATCCGCGACATGCTGTGGCTCGCCACGAGAAGTGTGACAAGCTGCTGAAACCACTGCGCACCTTAGTGCTCACACTGAGCTCTCAGCGACATCCTGTGAATGCTCGCCAACTGTAAACTGGGGCACCTCGCACCTTGATATCCATCTGAAAGGCGGTCACGCCGTCGGCGTCGCCGGCGACCTTGAAGTCCATGTCGCCCAGGGCGTCCTCGCTGCCCAGGATGTCGGTCAGGACGCAGAAGCGGCCGTCGGCTTCCAGGATGAGCCCCATCGCCACGCCCGCGATCGGCCGCTTCAAAGGCACGCCTGCGGCAGTCATGGCCGGACAAGGCTTGAGTCACTCAGGGTGACCTCTCTGGTTTGATGGGAGGCAGGGCGTAGTAATTTACGAGGTTGGGCATGGTCGGCATGACAGGCGCAGAATACGAGCATATCGACAGCGAACGTGCCTGGCGAAATATAGTATCAGGTATCCGTGAATGTGCGTCGCTACAGATGATGCAAAGGACAGGAGCAGCGAAGGGTCATGTGTGCAAAGGCGCACACCGGCGTCCTGCATGGCGAGGCTGCCGCCGCAGACGGACGCCATGCTGCTGCTGCCGTTGCTCTCCGTGATGTTGCTCTCCAGGCGCACGGTGTACGGGAAGTCCTCCTGCGGCGGCACCGCCGGCGCCAGGGCGCGCTCCGCCAGCATGCCGTGCCCCACCTCCCGCCGACCCGCCGGCCCCAGGCGGCCCACCTGTGGCAGGTTATGGCTGGCGTCTACGCGCATTTTCTGAGATGCTACCTTCTGCAAGCCTCAGCATGTTCAGGACGATGGTCGGGTGCGAGTGCTGCTCCTGCTTTCCTCACTAATGCTTCGCCGCAGACACGGACTACATCAGCCTTTTG
>JAABUX010007258.1_pt1 | contig 13060 bp, 13 predicted proteins | sample 5561851 | NCBI WGS metagenome assembly JAABUX01 (sample SAMN10711883, study PRJNA513361) | rock metagenome | isolation source: Antarctica rocks | place: Antarctica: Victoria Land, Richard Nunatak red sandstone | collected 2016-01-03 | reverse complement strand
ACGTGCGCGCCGGGTCGGTGGCGGAGGCGGTGGCGGCGGGAAGCGAGGCGGGCGCGCGGTATTTGGCGGGTGGCACGAACCTGCTCGACCTGATGAAGGCGGGGGTGGAGCGGCCGTCGCGAGTGGTGGATGTGTCGCGGCTGCCGGGGCTTGACCGGATCGAGGCCGCGGATGGCGGGATACGGGTGGGGGCGCTCGTGCGCAACAGCGACATGGCGCGTGACCCGGCGTTCGCTGCGGCGTATCCGATGGTGGCCGAAGCGCTGCTTTCGGGGGCGTCGGCGCAGTTGCGCAATGCGGCGACCTTGGCCGGGAATGTGCTGCAGCGGACGCGATGCTACTATTTCTACGAGCCGACGGCGCCGTGCAACAAGCGGGAGCTGGGCAGCGGTTGTTCGGCGATCGGGGGGTTCACGAGGCTGCACGCGGTGCTGGGGTGGAGCGACCAGTGCATCGCGACGCACCCCTCGGATATGTGCGTGCCGCTGGTGGCGCTTGATGCCGTGGTGGAGATCGAGGGTCGCGGGGGGCGTCGCGAGGTGCTGCTTGAGGAGTTCCATCGGTTGCCGGGCGAGCATCCGGAGCAGGAGACCGTGCTGGAGCGGGGCGATTTGATCGTGGGAGTGCGGCTGCCGGCGGGCGCGGAGGGATTTGCGGGCAATGCGCGGTATTTGAAAGTGCGGGACCGGACGAGCTACGCCTTCGCGGTGGTGTCGGCGGCGGCGGCGGTGCGGATTGAAGATGGCAAGATCGCCGAGGCGCGGCTCGCCTTGGGCGGGGTAGCGCATAAGCCGTGGCGGGCGCGGGGAGCGGAGGCGGTGCTGGCCGGCGCGGAGCCGGGCCGGGAAGCGTTCGGGCGGGCGGCGGATGTGGCGCTCGCGGGCGCGAGCGGCGTGGGAGAGAACTCCTTCAAACCGATGCTGGCGCGGCGCGTCGTGGTGCGGGCGTTTGAGATGGCGATGGCGGGGGCGCAGATATCGGTGTTGCCGGGCAGCGTGTTTGGGAGTGCGGGGCATGTATGACGGGATGGGAGAGCCGGTGCCGCGGGCGGATGCGCCGCTCAAGGTGCAGGGACGGGCAGACTATGCCGCCGATTTCGTGCTGCCAGGCATGGCGCATGCGGTGCTGGTGGTGAGCACGATCGGGCGGGGGCGGATCGTGGCTATGGATACGGCCCAGGCGGAGGCGCAGCCGGGGGTGATGCTGGTGATGACGCATCGGAATGCGCCTAGAATGGTGCCTTCCACCAAAAAGGTGACTCCGGTAGACCGGATACTGGACCTGCTCCAAGACGATCTCGTGCATTACGCGAACCAGCCGATCGGCGTGGTGGTGGCTGAGACGCTGGAGGCGGCCGCGGGTGCGGCGATGATGGTGCGGACGGAGTATGCCGCCGAGGCGCCAGTGATAGAGCTCGACGCGGCGTCGGCGCGCAAGCCGGAGGAGGTGGGGGCGGGCGACGAGGCGGATTTTCACAAGGGGGATGCGGCGGCGGCATTGCAGGGGGCGGCGGCGCGGGTCGAGCCGGTCTATGGCACGCCCGACCAGTACCACAACCCGCTGGAGCCGCATGCGACGATGGCGGCGTGGGAGGGCGAGACGGTCACGCTCTATACGGGAACGCAGTCGCTCTATCCGACGCGTAACCGGGCGGCGGAGTTGCTGGGGCTGCCGCAGGAGAGCGTGCGGGTGATCAATCCGTATGTGGGGGGAGGGTTCGGGTCGAAGGGACCGACCTGGTCGCATGTGCTGCTGGCGGCGATGGCGGCGAAGCAGGTTGGGCGGCCGGTGCGGCTGGCGCTCGAGCGGCAGCGCATGTTCGGGATGGTGGGCCACCGGGCGCGGACGGAGCAGACCTTGCGGCTGGGCGCGGGGCGGGATGGCACGCTGGTCTCGCTTGCCCACGAGACTGTAACGCAGACGAGCGAGTTCGAGGATTTTACCGAGCCGTCCGGGGTGATTTCGCGCTCGCTTTATGCAACGCCGGCGCTGGCGAGCACGCACCGGGTGCAGAGCGCCAATGTGGGGACGCCCTCCTTCATGCGGGCGCCGGGGGAGGCTTCGGGCAGCTATGCGCTCGAATGCGCGATGGATGAGATGGCTTACGAGCTGGGCATGGACCCGGTGGCGTTCCGCCTCAAGAACTATGCGGAGGTGGAGACAGAGACGGGGAAGCCGTTCTCGTCGAAGAGCTTGCGCGAGTGCTATGCGCAGGGAGCGGCGCGGTTCGGGTGGGAGAAGCGTGCGCTGGCGCCGCGGTCGATGCGGGACGCGGAGGGGCACTTGGTGGGGTGGGGGATGGGCACGTCGACGTATCCGACGCGGATGATGCAGGCGCAGGCGAGCGTCAGGCTGATGGCGGACGGGACGGCGCGAGTGGGGGTGGCGACGCACGATTTGGGCACGGGGACGTGGACGATCCTGGCGCAGGTGGCGGCCGAGGGGCTTGGCTTGCCGCTTGACCGGGTGCGGCTCGAGATTGGCGATTCGCGGCTGCCGAACGGGGGGACATCCGGCGGGTCGACGACCGCGGCGACATCGGGTTCGGCGATCTATAAAGGGTGCCAGGAGGCGGTGCGGGCCATCGCGGCGATTGCGGTGGCCGATAGGAACTCACCGCTGTTCGGGGCGGGGAACGCGGATGTAGTGGCGCGAGGCGGGCGGCTCGAGTTGCGCGAGGACGGGTCGCGCGGCGAGGCGTTCGAGGCGGTGCTGCGCCGGGCTGGGAAGGAGAGTGTGGAAGGGATGGGGAAGGCGTCGCTCGAGGAGGATGCGGATACGAAGCATTATGCGATGCACGCCTTCGGGGCGGTGTTCGCGGAAGTGAAGGTGGACCCGGAGCTCGGGCAGATGCGGGCGACGCGGCTGGTGGGCGCCTTCGCGAGTGGGCGGCTGCTCAACCCGCGGACGGCGCGGAGCCAGTATCTGGGCGGGATGGTTTGGGGGGTGAGCTTCGCGCTCTATGAGCATGCGCTGACCGATGTACGGTCGGGGATGGTGGTGAACAACAACCTCGCCGAGTACCACATCCCCGTGAACGCGGATGTGCCCCATCTCGAGGCGATCCTCGTGGATGAGGTGGATGAGCATGTAAACCCGCTCGGGGTAAAGGGCATCGGCGAGATCGGGATTACCGGGACGGCGGGGGCGGTCGCGAATGCGGTTTGGCATGCGACGGGCAAGCGGGTGCGGGAGTTGCCGATTACACTTGATAAGCTGCTGTAGCCGGGCGCTTGGGCGCGTCGCCCGTCTCGGGCATGACGAGCAGCACGAGCAGGCATCCGGCGCCGGTGGCCGCGCCGAGGCCGAGAAAGGCGATATGGATGCCTAGATGCTGGGTGACGAACCCGGTGAGGGTTGTCGTGAGGGTGGCACCGGCGGTCATGGCGAGGCCGACGAGACCCATGCCGAGATTGAAGAGGCCGCTTGCGGTAGGTGATGTCGGAGATGACGAGGAGGCCGGGATTTGTGCGGCGATGGTGCCGACGCTGAGGGCGATGCCGATCGCCGAGGGCAGCCAGCCATTCGCCGCGAGGTACACGGTGACGAAGGGGCCGAAGCCGGTCAGCATGTCGGCGACGAAGAAGTTGAGCCCGTCCAATCCGGCGATGCTGTGCCGCTGCAATGCGTCGACATCGCCGATGGAGGCCTGGTGCGTGGCCGCCAAGAGCCCTGCTCCTCGCGGCTAGGTTTTTCCGCGGGTGGCCTCGTAGCGGGCGCGGGCCTCGGTGTTGGGGGGATAAAGGCCAGGGAGCGGGGTGCCGCGCTCGACTTCGGACATGATCCAGGTCTCGAAGCGTTCCTGCTCGGCGGCGGCCTCGGCGACAGAGTCGAGCAGGGCTTGAGGGATGAGCACGGCGCCGTCCTGGTCGGCGACGATAATGTCGTCGGGGAATACGGCGACGCCGCCGCAGCCGATCGGCTCCTGCCAGGCGACGAAGGTGAGGGCGGCGACGGAGGGTGGGGCGGCGGCGCCTTGGCACCAGACGGGCAGGCCGGTGCCGAGGACGCCGGCGGCGTCGCGGACGGCGCCGTCGGTGACGAGGGCGGCGACGCGGCGCCGGGCCATGCGGGCGCAGAGGATGTCGCCGAAGATGCCGGCGGTGGGCAGGCCCATGGCGTCAACGACGGCGATGCAGCCTTCGGGCATGGCCTCGATGGCGGCGCGGGTGGAGATGGGCGACGCCCAACTCTCGGGGGTCGCGAGGTCCTCGCGGGCCGGGACGAGGCGGGGCTGCTCTGGGCGGAGCGGGCGCGTGCCGCGCATCCAGACGTTGCGGAGGCCCTTTTTGAGCAGGACCGTGGTGAGGGTCGCGGTCGAGATGCCGGCGAGGCGGTCGCGCAGGGCGGGGTCCATCAGGATTGCTCGGTTTTGGTGGGGGAGATGACGCCAAGCTCGACGAGGGCTTCGGTCGCGGCCTTGAAGGCGTCGAGACCGGCGGGGACGCCGCAATAGACGGTGGCGTGGAGGAGGGTTTCCTTGATTTCCTCGACGGTGAGGCCGTTGGTGAGCGCGCCGCGGACGTGCAGCTTGAGTTCGGGGGCGCGGCCGAGGGCGGTGAGCATGGCGAGGTTGATGAAAGAGCGGGTGCGGCGGTCGAGGCCGGGGCGGGTCCAGACGTAACCCCAGGCCATCTCGGTGGTGATGTCCTGGAAGGCTTGGTTGAAGTCGTTGGCGCGGGCGAGGGAGGCGTCCACGTACTCGGCGCCGAGGACCTCGCGGCGGACGGCGAGGCCCTCGTTGAAGAGGGGTTCGAGGTCGGGGCGGCTGGGCATGGCGGGCTCCTCGGGGTTGGGCGCGCGAGGGTAGACGGCGAGGGGCATCCGCGCCAAGGCTTGGCGGTGTAACGGATGGAGCATGGGCGATGGGTGGGGTGATGGGGACGCCGGTCGAAGGCGTCGCGCGGGTGATCCAGGTGGCGCTGACGCCGGTGTTCCTGCTATCGGGGATTGGGACAGTGCTCAACGTGCTGACGACGCGGGTGGCGCGGGTGACCGACCATCTGGAGCATCTGGCGGAGCTGCTGGAGGAGGGCGGAAGCACCCCGGTGCTGCGGGCGCATATACGCCGATTGCGGCGCCGGGTGGTGGCGTTGGATCTGGCGGTGGCGATGGGTGTGGCGGGGGCGGCGGCGACGTGCGGCGCGACGTTCGCGTTGTTCGTGGGGGCGCTCAGGGACGAGACGGCGGCCACGTACCTGTTCGTGCTGTTCGGCGCGGCGATCCTGTTTACGCTCGGGGCGCTGGCAGCGTTCCTGTTCGAGACGGTGCAGTCCTGGGACGGGATACAGAGCGAGGGTCCGCTGCCGCGGCCGAAGCGGGTGGGGAGGGTTTAGATCCGGACTACGAGCTTGCCGAAGTTTTGACCGCGGAGGAGGCCGAGGAAGGCTTCGGGGGCGCGGGGGAGGCCTTCCACGATGTCCTCGCGGTAACGGAGCTTGCCTTCGTTCAGGAGCGGCAGCGCGCGGGCGTGCCACTCGGCGAGGCGGTTCCACTGGTCGCTGACGATGAGGCCCTGGATGCGCAGGCGCTTGCGGACGGCCGCCATAAGGTTGGGGCCGGGAAGGGGCTCGGTCAGGTTATATTCAGCGACCATGCCGCACATGATCATGCGGGCGAAGTCGGCGAGGCGGGGGAAGACGGCGCGTTGGACGGCGCCGCCGACGTTTTCGAAGTAGACGTCGATGCCGGCGGGACAGGCGGCATCGAGCTGGGGAGCGAGATCCTGGCGGTGGTCGAGGCAGGCGTCGAAGCCGAGTTGTTCGGTGGCGAAGCGGCATTTCTCGGGGCCGCCGGCGATGCCGATGGCGCGGGCGGCCCCGAGCTTGGCGAGCTGGCCGGCGACGGAGCCGACGGCGCCGGTAGCGGCGGAGACGACGACGGTCTCGCCGGGCTTGGGCTGTCCGATGTCGGTCATGCCGAGATAGGCGGTAAGGCCGGGCATGCCGAGGAGGCCGAGAGCGAGGCTTGAGTGGGAGATGGCGGGGTCGAGTTTGTGCAGGCGGGCGGCGGGGACGGCGCTCCATTGCTGCCAGCCGTAGCCGCCGACGGCCCGGTCGCCCGGCTTGAAGGCGGGGTCGTTCGACTGCTCGACGCGGCCGACGCACTGGCCTTCCATAACGGCGCCGAGCTCGACTGGGGCGGCGTAAGATTTGGCGGCGCTCATGCGTCCGCGCATGTAGGGATCGAGGGAGAGGAACTCGTGGCGGAGGAGGACCTCGCCGGGGCCTGGCGTGGGGATGGGGGCGTCGTGGAGCTCGAAGCAATCGGCGGTAGGCTCGCCGTCAGGGCGGCGGCGGAGGAGGATTTGCTGGTTGGTGGGCATGGGCGAACTCCGGATGGCTTCGAGCGTGCGAGGCGGGTTCTGCCAGTATGGCCGTGGCGCGGGAAAAGGCCAAACCGTCATCGGGTTGGCGCGGGGGCTGGCACGGGTTGGCGCGGCGGCGCGGAGTGATTAGGTTCAGGCGTCCTTTGAAAGGTGCCCCGTGATTTATCCCCGCTTCGACGATGACGACCCCGAGGTGCCCGAGCCGATCGGTCCTGAGCCGCGCGAGCCGGGCGACAACAAGACGCTGTTGTCGCCGGTCAACGAGCTCGAGACACGGCTGTTCCGGCAACGCAAAGTTTTGGTGTTCGGCGCGATCGACGACAAAGTGGCGCGCGACGTGACGGGCCGGCTACTGGCGTTGGCGGGGGATTCGGACGATCCGATCGACCTGTACATCAACTCGCCGGGTGGGCACGTGGAGAGCGGCGACACGATCCATGACATGATCCGGTTCGTGGACGCGGCGGCGCCGGTGCGGATCATCGGGACTGGGTGGGTGGCGAGCGCCGGGGCGCTGATTTTCCTGGCGGGGGCGAAGGAGCGGCGGTTTTGCCTGCCGAACACGCGGTTCCTGCTGCACCAGCCGATGGGGGGCGTGCGCGGGCCGGCGACGGACATCGCGATCGAGGCACGCGAGATCATCAAGATGCGGGAGCGGATCAACCGGCTGATCGCGCGGGAGACCGGGCAGAGCTATGAACGGGTCGAGCTCGATACCGATCGCAATTACTGGATGAGCACGGAGGAGGCGATCGCCTATGGGATGGTCGGGCGGGTGATCGCCAGCGCGAAGGAGCTTGCGAAGGGGCTGTAGGCGCAAAGGCGGGGCGTGGCAGGTGAGTGCTACGTCCTGTCCGCGGGGGCGGGGTGGAGTTGGCGCTGCCGTAGAGTGCCGACGATGCCGGAGGGGAGGAAGTAGACGAAGAGGATGAAGAGGAGGCCGAGCCAGAGGAGCCAACGTTCGGGGTTGAAGAGGGGGAAGCCGGTGGCGGCGGCGAGGGCGGCGAGGCCAGGCTGGAGGTAGTATTGGGCGAGGGTGACAATGGCGGCGCCGAGGGCGGGGCCGTAGAACGTGCCCATGCCGCCGATCACGACCATAAGCAGGAGGTCGACCATGATGTCGAAGGAGAGGGTGGCGGCAGGGCCGGTGTAGCGGAGGAGGAGGGCCATGAGCACGCCGGCGATGGCGGCGATGGCGGCGGCCAGGGCGCTGGCAACGGTGCGGTGCAGGATGGTGCGGTAGCCGAGGGCCTCGGCTCGGAAGGGGTTTTCGCGGATGGCCTGGAGGACGCGGCCGAAGGGGGAGTTTACGAGGCGGAGCATGAAGAGCAAAAGCAGGAGGGTGGCGGCGAAAACGAGGTAATAGGTGAGGATGCGGCCGTTGATGGGGAGGCCGAAGGGGTGGATGCGGAAGGCGGGGGTGAGGGCGGTGGGCAGGGTGAAGGACAGGCCGTCCTCGCCGCCGGTGAGGCTGCGCCACTCGGTGGCGATGATCTGGGCGAAGCTTGCGACGGCGAGGGTGATCATGGCGAAGAAGATGCGCTGGACGCGGAGCGCTAGGAGGCTGATAGCGGCGGCGAGGAGGGCGGCGAGGGCGGCGGCGAGCAGGGTGCCTGCGAGGATCGCATCCCAGCCGACCCAGCCGCGGGCGAGGGGGATGGCGACGGCGTAGGCGCCGATGGCGAAGAACATGGTGTGGGCGAAGGAGACGATGCCGGTGTAGCCGAGCAGGATGTCGTAGCTGGCGGCGAGGAGGATGAAGACGCAGATGCGGCCGGAGGCGGCGAGCGCGCGGGTGCCGGGGAAGAGGAAGGGGGCGAAGGCGAGGGTCAGGAGGAGGATGACGAGGAGGGCGGCGACGATGGGGTGGCCGGGGCGGTCGTTGGAGAGAAGCCTCATCTGGCGGCGAGGGGGAAGAGGCCCCGGGGGCGCCAGAGGAGGACGAGGACCATGAGGGCGATGCTGGTGCCGAGGCCGGCGCGGGGGGCGAGGAAGCCGACGTAATTGTTGGCGAGGCCGACCAGGATGGCGCCGATGAAGCAGCCGTTGACGGAGCCGAGGCCGCCGATGATGACGGTGATGAACATGAGGATGGTCATGTCAGCGCCGATCGCGACGGTGACGACCTCCTGGTAGACGGCCCACATGACGCCGCCGATGCCGGCGAGCGCGCAGCCGGCGGCGAAGACGGCGATGAACAGGCGGCGGATGCGGAAGCCGAGGGCTTCGACCATTTCGCGGTTCTCGACGCCGGCGCGGATGAGGAGGCCGAGGCGGGTGCGGTTGAGGGTGAGGTGCATGGCGAGATAGACGAAGAGGCCGAGGGCGAGGGCGACGAGGCGGTATTTCTCGATGGCGGAGCCGCCGATGAGGAGGCTGCCCTGCATGGCGGCCGGTTTTGCGACCTGGAGCTGGTCGGCGCCCCAGATCACCAGGATGAGTTGCTGGCCGACGATGAGGCCGCCGGTGGTGATGAGGATCTGCTGCAGGTGGGAGCCGTAAACGCGGCGGATGACGAGGCGCTCGAAAAGCCAGCCTATGGCGGCGCCGACGAGGGCGGCGGCGAGGATGGCGAGAGCGAGGGCGGCGAGGTCGAGGGGCCAATTGCGGGCGGCGACCCAGGGGGCGAGGTGGGCGAGGGTGGTGACCGCGACGTAGGCGCCGAGGGTGACGAAGGCGCCGTGGGCGAAGCTGAGCACGTCCATGAGGCCGAAGATCAGGGTGAGGCCGCTGGCCATGAGGAAGAGCATCATGCCGGTGGCGATGCCGGCGACGGTGAGGGTGAGCCAGGTGGAGAAGGCCATGGCGGGCAGGGCCGCGAGGGCGAGGAAAGGGAGGACGAGGTAGGCGAGGTCGAGGGACCGGGGCGCGAAGGCCGTGGATGGGCGGCCTTGGCCGGCGATGACGGGAGAGGGCGGAGCGGGCGGAATCATTGATGGCTGGCGAGGCTGAGGCCGAGGAGGCGGGATTGCAGGGGGGCGTCTTCGGCGAGGGCGGCCATGGGGCCGGTGTGGACGATGCGGCCTTCGTCCATGATGGCGACGGTGTCGCCGAGGGAGCGGGCCATGTGGAAGTTCTGTTCGACGAGGAGGATGGCCGTGTCGGTGGTTTTCAGGGTGCGGAGGGCGGCGATGAGGTGCTCGATGATGGCGGGGGCGAGGCCTTTGGTGGGTTCGTCGATGACGAGGAGGCGGCGGGGCTCGGCGATGGCGCGGGCGATGGCGAGCATTTGCTTCTGGCCGCCGGAGAGGGTGCCGGCGAGGTCGTGCCATTTTTGCTTGAGGATGGGGAACAGGGCGAAGATGGCGTCGAGCTGCGCCGGGTCGAAGCGGGCGGCGGTGGTGCCGAGGAGGAGATTTTCGCGGATGGTCAGGCCGGTGAAGAGGCCGGTGGTTTCGGGGACATAGGCGATGCCGAGGCGGGCGATGTCGGGGGTGGGAAGGCGGGCGATGTCCTGGTTGGCGAAGCGGATGCGGCCGGCGCTGGCGCGCCAGAGGCCGAGGATGGTGCGGAGCGTGGTCGTTTTGCCGGCGCCATTGCGCCCCAGCAGCATGGTGACGGCGCCGGCGGGGACGGCGAGGTTCACGCCGTGGAGGATGTGGTATTGGCCGATGTGGGTTTGGACGGCCTCGAGCTCGAGGAGGTCAGGCATTGCGGATTCCGAGATAGGCTTCCTGGACGATCTTCGAGGCGACGATTTCGGCAGGGGCGCCATCGGCCATAAGAGCGCCCTGGTGGAGGACGACGACGCGGTCGGCGAGGCGGCGGAGCACGTCCATCTTGTGCTCGACGAGGAGGATGGTCCGGGCGGGGTCTTGCTTGATAGCCTCGATGAGGCCGAGGATGGCGGGAACCTCGTCAACGCTCATGCCGGCGGTGGGCTCGTCCAGCATGACGATTTCGGAGTCGAGGGCGAGGAGGATGCCGATTTCGAGCTTGCGCTGGTCGCCGTGGCTGAGGGCGGCGGCGGGGAGGTGGGCGCGGGAGGCGAGGCGGACGCGCTCGATGGTGGCGAAAGCGAGGTCCGTGGTGGCGGTGTCGGCGGCGGCGAGGCGTATGAAATCGAGGCCGGCGCTGGTGCGGGCGAGGGTGGCGAGGCGGATGTTCTCCAGGACGGTGAGGGCGGGGAAGAGGTTGGTGAGCTGGAAAGCGCGGCCGATGCCGCGGCGGGCGCGGGCTGGGGCGGAAAGGCGGGTGATGGGGCGGCCGTGGAGAAGGACTTGCCCGGCGGTGGCGCGGAGCTGGCCGGAGATGAGGTTGAAGTAGGTGGTCTTGCCGGCGCCGTTGGGGCCGACGATGGCGGTGAGGGTGCCGGGGTGGAAGGCGCAGGTGACGGCGTCCACGGCGGTTTGGCCGCCGAAGCGGATGGTTAGGGCTTGGGTTTGCAGGGAGGGAGTCATGGCCAGGGGCAAGCCCTCCGGAGCCTTTCCAACTGGCCGAAGGAGCCAGTCGAAACCTTTGCTCCTCCGTCCCTGACCTTTTGGCTATCTAGCACCGGAACTGCGCCGCGGGCGGCTTGTTAGCGGCCGTTCGTGATGGGGATGTTCAGTTCGTCGATGGTGAACTCGTGGGTGAGGACGGGGACGGCCCAGGCGACATTCGGCTCGAAGGCCAGTTTGAAGCCGAACATGGATTGGAGGGCCTGGTGGTCGGCGGCACGGAACTGCATGCGGCCTTTGGGGGTGTCGAAGTCCATGCCTTCCATGGCGGGGATCAGGGTGTCGGCGGCGGTGTCGCCGTGGGTTTTCTCCAGGGCGGCGACGAGGGCCATGCCGGTGGCCATGCCGTTGGCGGTGAAGAAGTCGGGCGGGGCGTCGAAGCGCTTCTGGTGCTCGGCGACGAGCCAGTCGTTCATGGGGTTGTGGGGGATCGCGTAGTAGTAAGGCGATTATGCATTTGACATAGCCATCTGGATCGGTTATGTTTTCGGTCAGGAGACACTCATGACCGATCTTACCTCCCCGATTTTCCATGACGACGAAGCGGCACGCGCCCACTTTGAAGACGTGCTTTGGCCGAATGGTCCAGTATGCCCGCATTGCAAGGCGACGGAAAACTTAACGCGACTGCAAGGCAAGAGCCATCGGCCGGGTCTGTTCCAGTGCAACGCCTGCCGAGGCCATTTCACGGTAATGAACGGCTCCATCATGGAGCGGAGCCATGTCCCGCTTCACAAGTGGGCGTTGGCGTTTCACCTAATGGCGTCATCCAAGAAGGGCATGAGCGCCCATCAGCTGCATCGGATGCTTGAAATAAACTACCGAACCGCATGGTTTATGGAGCATCGCATTCGTGAGTGCATGACCCGCGAAACCAACCTTCCCCCAATGGGCGGCGCTGGCGTGACGGTCGAGATCGACGAGACCTTCATCGGCCAGAAGAAGGACATGCCGAAGCAGCGCGGCTATGCTCACAAGCACGCGGTTATGACGCTGGTTCAGCGCGGCGGCTCCGCTCGGTCGTTCCATGTGGATGGCACGAAGGCGGCCGACCTACTGCCGATTATCAAGGCGAATGTGCAGCCCGGCACACGCGTGATGACGGATGAAGCCGGTCAATATGCCCACCTGAACAAGCACTTTGACGAGCATCAGTTTGTCAGCCATGGAACCGGAGAGTATGTGCGCGGCGATGTCCATACGAACACGGCGGAAGGATTCTACAGCGTGTTCAAGCGCGGCATGAAGGGCGTTTACCAACACTGTTCCGAAAAGCACCTGCACCGCTACGTAGCAGAGTTCGACTTTCGTTACAGTAATAGAGCGAAGTTGGGCGTGGATGATACAGAGCGCACTACGCGCATAGTTAGAGGCGCGAAGGGCAAGAGGCTAATGTATCAACGACCTGCTCTATAGCCGGAAGAAGGGGCCGCGCTAGATGCGGCCTTTTCACGCTCACGGCGTTTTCTCTGACCTTCCGCCTTCGCACTTCTAGGCTTTGGTTCAGATTCCTGCGTACGTGGTGGGGTTGTTAAGGCCCGAAGAATTGCTGCATCGCGCCTTGCTGCAATTTCCTCTTCACTGAAGTCAGGTTCATTCTTGTGTGTCAATTTCAGAAATCCAACTTTGATGATAATTCCCTTGCAGCCACCGGAAATGGGCGATCATAAACGGCTCGATAGAGCGCGTCGATCGCGTCAATTACGGCTTGCACCGCTCGCTTTACGGCATCCACAGTGATTGTTGGCACGCCTTTTGGATGCGTAAGCTTATTTCGCAAGTTAAAGCGCCGCCAAGCGCAGGCCGCCAAACACCATGCACATCAGGCTTCATTCCGAAACGATCATGTAAAAGGTAAATTCGATCCTCTAATCGAAAGATTCTTAGCCGATTGTCTAATTCAAATCTTCCATCCAATAATCTTACTTCTTTTTCAAGTAGAACTCCTAATACGTGTGGAGTTAGATTGTCTCTCCGTGCCATTTCATCAGCTACAGCGTTGACGTGAGCCTCTAGAGCGCAAAAAGCAAGCATAAGTGCTGCGTGCAAATTTGGAGCTTCGCCAGATCCACCATTGGCTTCGCTCGCTCGCTCAACAAAGCGTTTTGCTTCTTCAAGAAGAGTAGATGCAAATACGTCAAAATCGGCCATCTTACGCTTCTCGTGCCTTCTGGGCATCCAAGGAGCCTGTTGCGGTTTTCTGGCCGGGGCGGCGATGGAGCGGGATGCGGAGCCTTGCGGCGCTGATAAGGCGCGCCTCAGGCCGCCTTGGCGGTGCTCTACCGCGCCGTTT